>ERZ777003.4329-NODE-4329-length-12141-cov-6.914695_pt1 | contig 12141 bp, 10 predicted proteins | sample MGYA00374956_ERZ777003 | MGnify/ENA primary metagenome ERZ777003 (study PRJEB29302, sample SAMN06268252) | bioreactor metagenome | isolation source: Joint BioEnergy Institute, California, USA | place: USA:Joint BioEnergy Institute, California, USA | collected... | reverse complement strand
GCTACGTTCCACTCTGCCGAAGGCCAAATAGAAAGTAATCAACCGAATTTGGTATCAGAGCCGCAATCGGATGCGGCGCGCTAGGGACAAGCCCACGCCCTTTAGCCGTGGCTAGCTGACATTCCATTCGTCGAAGACTAAAGAGTCATACGGCGATCGAGCGGATGTGGTATCAGCACGTTTCTTAAAAGAGACGTGCTTTTTCTTTTGCCAAAAGACACCCCTAGCAATCAGACTACGGCCATAGAGCATCTTGCTAACACTGATACACAAGCCGATTGCGTAGCAACGAACAGTGTTCATGCAAATCTATTTGCCCACCGTTGCATGAGATTGATATAATCATTTTGATATTAAAACCGAAATATTAACATCAGACTAATGCAGCATATGCCAACAGAATGGATACGTAATGCTCAAGTTCATAGCAGCAACCTGGCCCTCCATTTCGAAACGTACCCTTAAACCCTACGTTATCCTTCCAATCGCTGCTTTTATCGCTATCATCAGCATTGTCAGTAACTATCTACCAGGTCTCGACCATTTGCCCTTGATCTGGGCCTTTCAGATCGAACTTCAAGGCGGCTCAGCCTATGGCCCAGAGATGCACAGCCTCTTTAAACGCTTCTTTGATGAACCGTATGCATCGGGCGGCTTCGCGTATCCCTTAACTGCGCTCTGGCTCTCGGCACCGGTCGCCATCTTCCCCGCTGTTTTGCACAAAATGCTGTCTTGTCTGCTCGGCGCAGGCAGTGTTGTTATCGGCATGAGGCTTCTCAAGATGCCGCTAGAGCTGTTTCTGTTCCTTCCGGTCCTCTTAAGTATCTACTTTGTACAAGTAAGCTTGCTAATCGTTGGGCTCTGTTTGATCGGCATCTGGGCCATGCGCCAAGAGCACTGGCATCTAACAGCTTGGTTAAGCGTCTTGCTTGGGATCGCCAAGCCACAAGCAAGCTTAGTCATCGCTTGTGTGCTAGCTTTTCAGGTGGTACGGGCAGGCCAATGGAAAATGTTGCTTCTGCCCAGTGCTATTTTGATCGGAACGCCGTTTTTACTCGAACCAAGCTGGTTCACAAGTTGGCTCACCACGCTATCGACCTATCGCGGGGCGATTCCCAGTGTATGGCACTTCTATTGGATCGTTCTGGCAGGTATATTATTCTGGCAGAGGCAGTTTTGGCCCGGCATCGCTGTGCTTCAGATCGCACTCTTTCCGCTCATCACATCACCCTACGTGTTCTGCCCGTTGCTGATTGCAAATATCGATCTGCGCTCGAAGCTGAACGTCTGGATGGTTGTCGCCTTCTCGTGGACGATCAATTTGCTATGGGGCACAACTGCCTACTGGCTCTGCGTATTGATCGCATTCGCTCTGCCACTGTTCTATATCGCTTGGCAAACAAGCCGCAAAAAACAAACAGAACAAGCGCTCAATCCAGAGCTGCAATCTATACAATCGACAGTCAAATGAGCGCTTGCTCTGTTATAAAGGGGTTATGGCAAATCTCACGTTCTTATACCAAATCCGCTTGATTAGGTTCTCTTTGGCCTTCGGCAGAGCGGAACGTGACTCTTTCCTTTTCCCGGCTTTTCGTTTTTCTGAGCGAAGAGCATGCACGTCTTTAAACGGATTTGGTATTAAAATCGTCTGATAGAGCCTAGATCTATTTCACTGCTAAAAGGTCGAGAGCTGCCAGCACATAGGGATCATCTTGTGGGTCGAAACGCCACCACTCCGCCTCAACGGTGAGGTCTGGCTCAACCCCTCGGCCTTCGTTCGGCTCACCATTAGGCAAAATATAGATCAACTCCGCCAACCATAGCTCAGATCCATCCACAAGCGTATAACCGCGCAGATTCTCGGTGTTGCCCGCTGTGGTAATGCCCACCAGCTTCGCTCCCACACACTCGCGCATGCCAGCAGCGAACATTTCGGCGGCGCTCACACTGCCATCGTTGATCAACACCGCAACAGGGATACCAGCGAGTTCGGGGATGAGTGAACCCTTAGGAGTGTATAGATCCTTATCGCCGCGCCGCGACTCGGTCGAGCCGATCCGGCAACGTTCGGCAAACAGGCCAACGCTTTCGAGCATGTAGTCGACCCGTCCACCGCCATTGTCGCGCACATCTATCACGAGGGCCGAGATCGGGCCAGCTCGTAACTCGCGCTCGATCTCAGAGCGGATCAAGCCGTCGAGATTATCGATAAAGAAGGTGCTGACGCGCAAGAGGAGAACATCGCTATCGAGCAGGCGTTGAGCTTCTACATCGCTAAAGGCACCGCTCGCAATAGGCCGACGCATAATCTCGACCTTGCGTTCGCTGCCATCACGACCACGGATCGTTAATTCAACTGTAGTGCCAGGCAGACCGCGCACCGATCCGATCGGGCCAGCAGGGCCAAAGGCGGCGGTATCGGTGAAGGGAATGGTTCCGATCGCGATCACCAGTTCGCGCGGCTTCAGACCAGCCTCCTCTGCAGGGCTGCCCTGAGCGAGCTGCATAATCAGACCACCCTCTGGCACGCTGCGAATCACGGCTCCGATTCCAGCATACTCGAGCTGGCCTTCAAAGATCGCCAGTTGTTCGGCCACCTCTTGGGGCGTCTCGTAGACCGAATGCTCATCATCGAGATGAGCCATCATCTCCTTCATCAGATAATAAAACTGCTCTGGATTCTCCGCTTCAGCGATCTTTGGGCCGTATTCGCGACGAATCTGATTCCAATCTACGCCATGGAAATCGGTGTAGATATAGCGCTCGTTCACCAAACTCCAAACATCGTCGAAGACTTCTTGGCGCTGATCGCGCGACAAGGGCGCGAGAGTTGGTGTTGGCTTAAGCGCTTCAAACGTAGCTTGCAGCGTTGGAGACGGCTCGGGTGTGCCTATCTGCTGCTTGTCGCTGCTCGGACGGCTCGCGCGCCCCAATTGGCCGACCACAACAGGACTCGGCGAAGCGCTAGGCTCGGACATATCGGGCGCAGTGGGCGTCGCTTGAGATGCCTGGCCGACAGGCCAAGCGGGCAAACTACAGGCCAACAACAAAAATAAAAACAAAACAAGATAGCAGGGAAACCATCTGCGAAAGTGATACCGTAGTTGCATAAAGAACCTCTCTCATCTTTAGGTTCATTATAGCGAGGGCATCTTCAAAACCGCAAGAGCACTTGGCTGCCAGCACAAGCAAGCAACAAGCGAAGATAGACACACAAAACGGGCCAACAGCAAGCTGCTGGCCCGTAACAAATCAGAGAGGAGAGGCTTAGTTCTCTTCGACTTTTTCGTTCAAGGCCCGAATGGCTGATTCGCACAGAATTGCGACGCCCAAAGGCATACACGATTCATCGAAATCGAAGCGCGGGTTGTGGTGTGGGTAAGAGAAACCGAGCTCTTCGTTGCGAGCGCCGATAAAGAAGTAGTTACCGGGCACAACCTTGAGCACATCGCCGAAGTCCTCGCTACCCATCGTACGATACTTGGTATCGACATTTTCGTCGCCCAACACATCGCGAGCGATCTCTTGCACCATCTTGGTCGGGCCTTCGGCATTGACGGTCGCCTCGACGCCGATCTGAATATTGACCTCGATCTCGGCCCCGAAGGCGGCGCCCACGCCGGCAGCAACCTCGCGGATACGGCGGTGAACCGTCTCGCGGATATCGGCGTCGAAGGTGCGGATGCTGCCGCGCAGCTCAGCGGAGTCAGAGATCACATTGCCCGCCTCGCCAGCCTTAATCGAGCCAACGGTCACCACAGCGGCTTTGTCGGCGTCGATGCTGCGGCTCACAACGGTCTGCAGCGCAACCACGAGGTGAGAGGCGACAACAACTGCATCGACGGTGGTCTCGGGGTGAGCGGCGTGCCCGCCCTTACCGCGCACAATCACATGCAAGGCATCGGCGGCTGCCATCATGGGGCCGCTGCGCACAACCGCCTTGCCGATCGGTAACGAGGTCATCAGGTGAATGCTCAGCGCCACATCGGGCTTCGGGCCTTCCAGCAGACCATCGTTGATCATAGCCATTGCGCCGCGCCCGCCCTCTTCAGCCGGCTGGAACATCAGCTTAATCGTGCCAGGCAGCTTATCGCGGTGGCGCGACAAAATGGTTGCCACACCGAGGCCCATCGCAACGTGTCCATCGTGCCCACAAGCGTGCATAACGCCCGGGTTCTGAGAGCGATAGGGAACGTCGTTCTCTTCCAAAATCGGCAGCGCATCCATATCGAAACGTAGCAACACGGTGCGGCCGTTATCTTGGTTGCCGCCGATCAAGCCAACTACGCCGGTCTTGCCAATGCCGGTTTGCACTTCATAGCCCAACTCAGCCAGCTTTTCGGCCACAATACCCGAGGTTCGCACTTCCTGATAGCCGAGTTCGGGATGCTGGTGCAAATCGCGCCGAATCTCGACCATCATGTCTTGTAATGCACGTGCTTCGTCGAGGAACTGATTGCTCATTACGCCTCCAAAAACAACGCGGTTTCAGATTGTAGATTGGGATGGACTCAGTATACCATAGCAAATGGCAAGCGTATGCACCTCCCAAAGTTCAAACAATCAGCCGCACAACCGCATAAGGCGGAAGCAGCTTTACCCACAAAAAAGGTCCTAAGCGCGTCCGCCTCCGGCTACCAGAGCGTCTAGCTCCCATTCGGGCATATCCTCGCAGCTTGCGCTGCGACCTGCTTCGTGCGAGCCCGAAGCAGGCTCGAACACGGCATCTCACAACAAATCCGCTAAAAGACTTGTACTCTCAGCGCAGAAAAACGAAAAGCCGGGGAAAGAAGGTGTGTGATATTTCGCGCGGCAGCGCGAAATATCACACAACAACAATAATCAAGTTCCACTCTGCCGAAGGCCAATAGATGCATCAAAAAGCGGCCTTCTTTGGAAGAAGACCGCTTAAAACGCTTGTATCAGCAATCAGCTCTTAGATAACAGGTTCGCCACGACGCCCGTTGGCACGAGCCGGGTTGCGTTGCAATTCGGTTAGAAGGTTAGCAGCTTGCTCGTGAGTCAGATCGTCGAGCGCGATACCATAGCGGCTGCGCACCTCGCCCTCAAGATCGAGGTTGCGAGCCTGAGCCATCTTGGTCAAGGCCTGCAACTGGCGCTCGGTGGCCGGGGCGCTCTTGGGAGCATCGTTATAGCGAACGCGCTCATCGGCCAGCTTCTTGAGGCTTTCGATAAAGCTCGAGGCTTGGCCCTTGGTGAGCGTTATGAGGTCGATGTTCTGCTCGTGGGCGTAGCTCAAGAGCTGCTCGCTCGTCCAGGCGAGCTGTTCTTGCAAGGTCGCGATATAGTTGCGCTGCTTGTCGCTAGCAGGCGAATCAGGGTCGCGAACAGTGATTGGAGCAGGAGTGCCTTGGGCCTCGCGCAGGCTTTGGATCTGAGCTTCGATCGCGGCCTGTTGAGCGGTATAGATCCGCAAGCCGAGCTTAACAGCTTCTTCAATATCTTCATCGCTGGCTCCGACCGGCAAAGTGATGGTCTCTTCGAGAGTCACATAGTCTTCGCCAAGCTTCAAGGCGGCGCGATAGGTGCGAGTTACACTGCGTTCTTGGGTGTTACGTGCAGGTGCCATAATCGGTCACTCCTCTTTCTCGTAATTAGCGGTAAATACTCTTAATCTCGTGTTACGTACAGTTCCCTTGAATATTATAGCACAAAAGTTCTAAGTTTGCAAGAGTCAGTTTTTTGCCGACCCCGCTTATTGAACCTCTGCCGCTATGATTCTATCAAGATCATTGCCACCAATTATAAGAGATCCGTTTGAATTGTCGGCTTTGGAGAGGTCTTTCGGCACACAGAGATACAAGCCTCGTTTGTTGGGCGGGATGCTGGTAGCCGTAGGCGGACGCGCCAAGCAACGAATGGAAGGGAAAGAGCTCGCCGCAGCAATCTGAAGAAAAAAGTGGATTTGCTATTAAACATCTGAGAGCGCTTTTTCATAGCTCACAAGCAAAAAAAAGAAGGTGGAAGCTAAGCCTCCACCTTCTCACAGGCTCACAGAAGCTGCTTAGGCGCGGATATGGACGATCTGATAGCCATTCAGCTTGGGTACATGCAAGTGAACATAGCCATCGCGCCACTCCCAATCGATCGACTCGCCGCCGGGTGCCAGCTGAACCGCGCTCGGCTCGGCGTCGCAGCGAATGGCGATCTCTTGATTGTAGAGCGGGATCACATCTTCAACGATGTCGAGGACCTTACCACGCCGCTGATGCACATAGTGCAGCAGATGGACGATCGTATCTTTGCCTTGGGCACGCACCGTCACGATCGCGGTGCTGGGCAGGCTGTGCTTGCCGACCCTTGGCCGATCGAGCAGACGTGCGATCAGGTTGCCGACCAGCTTTTTGTGTACCAGACGAGCGCTTTGGGCGTATTCCGTGAAGAGCGGGCGCGCCAGATAGATCGCCGGGCCGTTTTGAACCACCAAAGCGTCGTCGCTGGCAGCCTTAAAGGGCGAATACTGGTGCGAGCAGAAGTGCTGCCACGTGCGGTTGAAGTAGGGCTCGCCGACGCGGGCCAAGATCTGGCTGCCCTCGGCCAGCGTTACGCGGCTGCCCTGCAGCTCGCAGACATGGGCGGCGGGCTCGATGCCAGCGCCCAGTTCTTCGCTCAAAAGCATATAGTCGGGCGCGAAAGGCGCGGGCCCAGCGTAGTTGACGCCCAGCAGATCGGCCAGCAAAAAGTTCTTGCCCTCTGCATCAAGTCCAGCCCGATCACTGACCAGCAGCTTGCCGCCCGCCGCCACAAAAGCGCGCACCTTGTCGGCGAAAGCTTGATCGATCTCGACGATATCGGGCAGGATCAGCAGCTTGTAGGGCGACAGATCGCAAGCGGTGTCGATAAACTGGAACTGATACTTGAGCTGTTCGAGGATATGCAAAACGCCCAAATCGGTGTCGTGCATCAGTTCGCCCGCCGCGCTTGCGATGCCACTCGAAGTCAAAACGGCGATCTCGGGCAGCGGCACGCTATCGCGGCACCATGGCTCGCGCTGCTCGACTTCGCTGAAGATCTCACCGATGCGCTGATAAACAGCGGGATCGAGGCGTCCGCGCGGGTGCAGCTGATCGCCGATGCTGATGGCAGCGCCGTGGGCCAGCGCGCTGAAGCATTCCAGTTCGAGCGCGGCGCGGTTGCGCACCCCACCGAAGTCGCCCCACGAGGTGTGGAAGCGGCCCGTCATGGCCAAAAGCGGGCGGTCGAAGGTCTGGAAGTAGCGCACATAGAGCGGGAAGTGGTCGTAGCCCCAGCCGCCGCCCGGCAGCGACTCGATCTCGATATGGGTGAAGTTATCCATTTCGACGCGGTTGCCGCGCTCGGGCTGACCGTGCATGCGCAAACGGCTGTTGTAGAAGATATCGACCGGCTTGATAGCACGGATCGCGGCCGTACAGCGATCCATAAAGCGGCGCTCGGCCTCGAGCGAGAACTGCTTGAGCTGCTCGGGATCTTCAGGGTTCACGCCTTGGGCCTGCATCTGAGCCAGACAGGTTGAGCAGACGCAGGGCGCGCCGATATAACGCGTTATGTCAATGAAGAAGCCGTCGACATCGTACATCTGCATAATCTCGCGGATCTGGTCGATCACGTAGTCGCCGTAGCCGCTGTTCATACAGAGGTTCTTCCAACCCGGCTTGAGCGGGCTGTTCGATGGGCCCGCGATCGAGCCATTCGGCGCGATCTGACGCCACTCAGGGTGGGTCGCCCAGGCCAGCTCGTCCCAGGTGACGGTGGTGTAGACTGGGGCGCGAATACCCGCTTCACGGCAGGCCCGCAACATCTCGCCCAAGAGGTCGGGGCGCTGCAGATGGGGGTGGGGCGTGCCGATTTTGGTCGGGTAGTAGCTATAGCCGTGATGGCACTTGGCGAAGACTGTGATCGAGTTGACGTGGCCCGCCTTGAGGGTGGCTACAAACTCGGCCGGATCGAAATCGATGCCGATCTCGGGGATATGGGGCGACGTATGAAAGTCGAGGTGAACTTGTCGAAAAGGTAGGGTGCTCATGCACAACTCCATTGTTATGATTAACTGGGTCGGCGCAACTATACCATGCTTTTGGCCAAGCTGATTAATGGCACCCCGAAGTTGGCCGATAATGGAACTTTTGAACATACCACTTCTCTGCTAGACTGATCCCCACCAGTCAAAAATAGAGAGGTTGTATGATCGAAGAATTTCCGAAAACTCCCCTTAACCGCGTGCGCCGTGTGAGAAAGCGCGCCCACTACGACGCCGAGACGATCTATGCCATCATCGATGCGGCGCCGATCTGCCATGTCGGCTTTGTGGTCGATGAGCAGCCCTTTGTGATTCCGACCTTGCACGCCCGCGACGGCGAGCGCATTCTGCTGCACGGCGCGGTCGCAAGCCGTTTGATGCGCTATCTGGCCAGCGGCGGCAAGGTCTGCATCAACTGGACGCTAGTCGATGGCTTGGTTTTGGCGCGCTCGGTCTTCAACCATTCGGTCAACTACCGCTCGGCGGTCGTGTTCGGCAGCGGCTACGCCATCGAAGGCGACGAAGAGCGCCTAGCCGCCCTCGAGCACTTCACCGAAAAGCTAATTCCCGGGCGCTGGGCCGATTGCCGCCCGCCCAATCGGGTCGAGCTACGCCAAACCAGCATCGTGGCGATCGAGATCGAAAGCGCTTCGGCCAAGGTGCGAAACGGCCCGCCCGGCGACGAGGAGGCCGACTACGAGCTGCCCTATTGGGCCGGGGTGTTGCCCATCGAGATGCATATGGGCGCGTTCCAGCCCGATGCGCGCTTGGCCCCCGAAACGGCCGTGCCCGAGTATCTGAATCAGCTTCAGAAGAAGTTTAATGGCGAGTAGGCGCGATCCTCTCGAGCGTTACAAACAAGGAGATGTTGCTGCGTCTGAACCTGCCTTGTGCTTGCACAAGGCAGCTCGCAGCGCAAGCTGCGCGCTAGCAGCCGAATGGATGGGCAAAATGTTGATAGCCGAAGGCGGACGCGCTAAGGACCGAATGGAAGGGGAGCGATCTTTCCGCCAAGCTGCTGTTGCGAAAGATGGAAACGATAAAGCCAGTGTTCCGCATTCGATCGTGCGAAACACTGGCTGTTTTGTTGAAACGATCTGAACTAGGCGGCATCCTCAACAAGGGTCAGCACGACGTCGATGTTGTCGCGCGTGGCGTTGCTGTAGGGGCAGATCACATGGGCCTGCTTCATCAGGTTTTCGGCCGTGGCACGATCGATACCCGGCAGCTTGGCCTGCAATTCAACGCCCAGTTTGTAGCCGCCTCCGACCGTGCGATACAGGCTGACCTTGCCCGTAACCGTCGAGTCGCTAACATCGAGTTTGCTTTGACGGGCGACCGCCTCTAAGGCGCTCTGAAAACAGGCCGCATAGCCAGCCGCGAAGAGCTGTTCGGGGTTGGTGCCATCGCCGCCCGGGCCGCCCAGCGCTTTGGGAATGCTCAATTCTACTTCAAGCTGATAATCGTCAGTTGTGATATGACCCGCTCGACCGCCATGCGCTGTTGCTGTTGTTGAGAAAATCGCCTCATCACTCATCGTTCAATCCTTTACACTCGCAGACAGACTCCACATTCGTGACAAACCACACATTCGAGAGCAGATGCTAAAGACGGGGCAGAATTGATACGATCAGCGCTGATCGAAAAGCTCATGCGCGGCTCACACCGTCGCTGGGCTGGCAGACGTGAATCACGGTCTCGATTCCCGTCGCTGCGAGGTATTCGCGCTTCACCTGAGCACTAAAACGCTCAACCGCGTCGTTGGCGACTAAACTGACGGTGCTGCCTCCAAAACCGCCGCCCGTTAAACGCGACCCGTAACAGCCGGGAACTTGGGCAGCGATCTCGACCAAACGATCGATCTCGGGGGTGCTGACCTCGTAGTTGTCGCGCAGGCTAGCGTGCGACTCGTACATCAGCTGGCCGAAGCGCTCGAGGTCACCTTGCTGCAGGGCGGTGACACTATCGAGCACGCGCTGGTTTTCGCTGATCACGTGGCGCACACGCGGTTGGAGCTTGCGCGGCAGATCGCCACGCCAGCGTTCAAATTCTTCGAGGCTGATATCGCGCAGAGCCGTCATTTTGGGCTTGTGCGCTTTGAAAATATGCACAGCATCGTCGCACTCACGGCGGCGCTGGTTGTAGCCCGAGTGAGCGTGACTATGCGCTATGCCGCTTGAACAGACCACAACCTTTACATTGGGTGGCAGAGGCACCGCATGGTAGGTTAAGTCACGGCAGTCGATAAAGAGGGCGTGACCGGCTTGGCCCAGCGCCGAGGTGAATTGATCCATAATGCCGCAGCGCACACCAACGAAGGCGTTCTCTGCTCCTTGGCAGAGCAGGGCAAGCTCTTCGCCCAACAGATTGAGGTCGTTTAAGAGCTGGAAGGTATAGCCAGTCGCGACTTCCAGAGCCGCCGACGATGAGAGGCCGCTCCCCAAAGGCACATCGCCGTCGATGATGACGTTGGCACCGTTCATCTCGGGAATGCGCGCCAAGAGCGCCTTGACCACCCCTCGCACATAGTTGCTCCATGGCTTCTCGGTGTTGTACTCGATCTGATCGAGGTGGAAGCTGTCATCTTGGTTGAAGGTGACAGAGTGAACCTGAACAAAGTTGTCATCGCGGCCACGCGCAGCCACATAAACGGCACGATCGATCGCGATAGGAAGTACAAAACCATCGTTATAGTCGGTATGTTCGCCGATCAGGTTAACCCTACCCGGCGCACGAACGATCAAACGAGGTCGATAGCCATAACGTTGTTCAAAAGCAACAAATAACGAACTGGCGGTTAGCATGGCATACCTCACAACTCAGAGGGGTATCATGTACTTTGGATTATAGCATAGCCAGCAGCAGCCTGTGCTTCGTTATCGCCACAAATCGGTATGGTATAATAAAAGACTGTGACCGTACATCTTTCAAAATACTTATGAATTCACTGCCGCTCTCTGCGCAACTGACAGCCGATCTACAAACTGTTGAAGCGATCGTCCAACAACGGATCAACACAAAACCGATAGTGGCCGATGTTATTCGGAGTCGCGTTGGGCTCCAAAACGAGCGACGCATGCGAGCTGCTTTATCGCTCCTAGCTGCTCAATTTGGTCAGTATCAGCTTCAAAAAGTTCAACATGTCGCAAGCACTATTGAATTGATCGCTGCCGCTGCCCAGGTTCACAATACCATTATTGATAGCTACGAACACAACCACACGACCATCCAAGATGGGCCGTGGCCTCATGGTGTACCCTTGATGATCGGCGACTATCTCTATGCGCTCGCCTCAGCCGAGATGGCACTGATCCCCGATGCGCGCGCTATCACCGTCTTCTCCGAAGCGGTCAAGCGCATAACCGAAGCCTCGTTGACGCCCGTCACCAGCCCAGAACCCTTCGAGCAGGCCAAGGCCGACTATCTCGATCAAGTTGGAGGCCGCACCGCCTCGCTGTTCGCTGCCGCAAGTATGGCCGGAGCGATCGTTGCAGGCTGCTCCAACGACGATATTCAGATCTTGGGCGACTTCGGGCGAGCCTTGGGTATGGCCTATCAGATCGCGCAAGACGACCAAGCCTGTCTGCCTAGCACCAATCAGCATGCAGCGCACAATGGACAGGGCGCCAGCAAGCGCAAAAAGATCAGCCTCGCCTTGATCTACGCAGTCGCAGCCGATCCGCATGGCCGTTTAGCCGATCTCTCTACAAAATCGGATCTGACTCAAGCCGAACACGCTTGGGTTGATCAGCAGATCCTTCAGTTCGGGCGCGAGGCAGCCCAACGCGACATGCAAAGCTACCTTGCCGAATCGCTCAAGGCCCTTAGCAAACTCCCTCCATCTGCGGCCTACAACGAGCTTCAGCACTTCGCCAACACGATCGACATACGCTAAAGCCAGCTAGGAACCTCCACTCACGAGGTTCCTTTTTTTGCTCTCCCACTTGCACACCAGCCTTATCCATCTCTCAAGCCGATTCGTTTGCTGCCTTCAAGACTCTGGCGGCTTGGTCGCTGGCCCAAACAAGGCTTCTAGCGCGTCCGCCTACGGCTATCAGGTGGGCGCTCCTGCCCTCACCCCCCGGCCCCCTCTCCCGCACTGCGGGCGAGGGGGTGAATGT
>ERZ777003.4326-NODE-4326-length-12154-cov-7.123399_pt1 | contig 12154 bp, 12 predicted proteins | sample MGYA00374956_ERZ777003 | MGnify/ENA primary metagenome ERZ777003 (study PRJEB29302, sample SAMN06268252) | bioreactor metagenome | isolation source: Joint BioEnergy Institute, California, USA | place: USA:Joint BioEnergy Institute, California, USA | collected... | reverse complement strand
CCCAAGGAGAGGTGGATCTGCGCGCGCACGCGCGCTCTTCCTTCAGCCCTCAGCCTTCAGCCTACAGCCTTGCGCGGAGCGCACTCATGAGCCGCCTCTGGGACAAAGGCCTCCCGCTCGATCAGCGCGTGTTGCAATACACCGCTGGGGAAGATCATGCGCTCGACAATCGGCTCGTCGCCTATGACGTGCGCGCGTCGATCGCGCACGCAGAAATGTTGAACGCACAAGGACTGCTGTCGGATGAAGATCTGAACGCCATCCGCGACGGTCTGACGCAGCTTGCCGAGGAACATGCGCGCGGCGAGTGGCAAGTGACGCTCGAGCATGAAGACGGACAGACCGCGCTCGAGACGTTGCTGACCTCGCGTATCGGCGAAGCGGGCAAGCGCGTGCATCTCGGCCGTTCGCGCAACGATCAGGTGCTGACGGCGCTGCGCCTCTATCTGCGCGACACTGTCGAACAGCTTCGCGAAGGCGTCAATGCAGTTGCAGATGCACTCGAGGAATTGGCCGAACGCCAAGGCGACGTCGTGCTGCCGGGCTACACGCACATGCAACAAGCGATGCCGAGCTCGGTGCGTTTGTGGGCCGGCGGTTTTGCGGCTGAGCTGCGCGACGATGCACATGCCTTGCAGCAAGTGCATCGGCGGCTGCAAAAATGTCCGCTCGGATCGGCTGCCGGTTACGGCTCGCCGAATTTGCCCATCGATCGCGAATACACGCGCAAACGCCTCGGCTTTGCCGAATGCCATGAGCCTGTGACGGCCGTGCAGCTGTCGCGAGGCAAGGCCGAAGCACAACTGCTGTTCGAGATTGCCATGGTGATGCAGGACGTCGGTCGCCTGTCCTCGGACTTGCTTCTGTTCTACACGCAGGAATTCTCGTTCGTGGAACTGCCGGATGCGTTTACGACGGGCTCATCGATCATGCCGCAAAAACGCAATCCGGACGTGTTCGAGCTGATTCGCGGACGCAGCGCGACGGCCATTGCCTGTCTTCAGGAAGTCTTGAACATCGTGACGAAGCTCCCGTCCGGCTATCAACGCGACCTGCAGCTCATCAAGGCGCCGCTATTCCGCAGCATCGACATTTGTGCCGAAACGCTCGCGATCCTGCCGGCCGCGCTCGCAGGCGTGAAATTCCGCCCCGACAAGATCCGTCTCGATCCATCGATTCATGCAGCCGCGGAAGCGAACGAGCTCGTCGTGAAAGAAGGCATTCCGTTCCGGGAAGCCTATCGCCGCGTCGGAGCGAAGCTACGCGCGCAGCAGTCCAAGACGAACACCGGTGACGATCGCGATAAGTGATCGAACCGTCTGCATACAGCAACGACCATGACGCAACCGATTTGGCATCGCCCCTATACACTCGAAGAAGTCCATTTCAAAGTTCCGTGCTTGTCGCAGCACCTCGGCATCGAGTTCATCGAGCTCGGACCGGATTACTTGCGCGGCCGCATGCCCGTCGACGACCGCACGCGGCAGCCGTTCGGCATTTTGCACGGCGGCGCATCGGTTGCGTTGGCCGAAACGCTCGGCAGCACTGCAGCAGCATTGGTCATCGACCGAAGCAAACAGCGTTGCGTCGGCCAGGAAATCAATGCGAACCACGTGCGTGCCGTTTCCGAGGGTTACGTGATCGGCACGGCAAGACCGGTCCATATCGGCCGCCGCAGCCACGTTTGGGAAATCCGCATCAATGACGAGAAGGAGCGGCTCGTGTGCATTTCGCGGATCACGATGTTCATTCTCGATCACCCGTCGACTTGAGGGCGAATTTGGACGGGAGCGCGGCAGGCGGCTCATCTATACTGCCGCGCATGACTCTGCGATCGACTGCCCTCCTCCTCGCCATCGTCGCTTTGACGAGCGGCTGCGGCCTCAAGGGGCCGCTCTACCTGCCTGAAGAACGCGAACAACCCGCCGCGACGCAGACTGACACGAACGAAACTGAGCGCAAGTCGCGTTCGGGTTCGAGTGCTGGCACTCAGGCTGCGACGGGCTCCGAAACGACGCCCGAAAGAGACGACCGATGAGCGAGCCGCGCAAGCTCGTCCTCGTGGACGGTTCGAGCTACCTCTATCGCGCTTTTCATGCGCTGCCGCCGCTGTCGAATTCGCGCGGCGAGCCGACGGGCGCAGTGCTCGGCGTGCTCAACATGATTCAAAAGCTCCTCAAGGACGAGCAGCCGCAGCTCATCGCGATCGTGTTCGACGCGCCGGGACAAACGTTCCGCGATCGACTCTTCGAGGAGTACAAAGCGCAACGTACGCCGATGCCGGACGATCTGCGCGCGCAATTGCAGCCGCTGCTCGATTGCGTGACGCACATGGGCCTGCCGTTGCTGCGCATCCCGGGCGTCGAAGCCGACGACGTCATTGGCACGCTTGCATGCCAGGCCGCTGCTCAAGGCATGGATGTGCTCATCTCGACCGGCGACAAGGACATGGCGCAGCTCGTCAACGACCGCATCACGCTGGTCAACACGATGACGGGCTCGCGGCTCGATCGGCAAGGCGTGAAGAACAAGTTCGACGTGTGGCCCGAACAAATCGTCGACTATCTCGCGCTCGTCGGCGATACCTCGGACAACATCCCAGGCGTGCCGAAAGTCGGACCGAAGACCGCGGCGAAATGGCTGAACGAGTACGGCACGCTCGACAATCTCATCGCGCACGCCGATGCGATTTCGGGCAAGGTTGGCGAGAGCTTGCGCGCGAGCCTGAAAGACGTCGAGCTATCGCGCAGGCTTGCAACGCTCGACACGAACGTCGCACTCGACATCAAACCCGAGATGCTCGTGCCCGGCGAGCCGAACAAGGAGCGTTTGCGGGAGCTCTACACACGGCTCGAGCTGCGTGCGTTCTTGCGCGCATTGAGCGGCGAGGGCGGTGAACCAGTCAGCGGACCGATTCTGCCGCCTTCGGACGCATTCCCCCCGCCGCCGCCTCGCAACTACACGACCGTCACGAGCGAAGCTGCGTTCGATGAATGGCTTGCGCGCGCGCGAGCGACCGAGCTCTTTGCGATCAAGGCACACACGAGCTCGTTCGACTACATGAACGCGGACATCGTCGGCATCTCGATGGCAATCGAGCCAGGCGTCGCCGCATATATCCCGTTGGGGCACGATCTGGCAGCAGCCAACCAGCTCGATGCACAGAAAGTGTTTGCCGCACTGAAACCGCTCTTGGAGAGCGAGCAGCCGGCGAAAGTCGGACACAACCTCAAGTACGACGCACATGCATTCAAGCGCGTCGGCATCGAGCTGCGCGGGATGCGATTCGATTCGATGCTCGAATCGTACGTCTGGAACAGCACGGCGACGCGACACGATCTCGACATGGTCGCGCGCAAGTATCTCGGCATCGAAACGATCCCGCTCGAATCGCTGGTCGGACGCGGCGCGAAACAGATTGCCTTCGCACAGGTCGACGTGGCGCGCGCAGCAGAGTTCGCGTGTGAATACGCCGACATCAGTCTGCAGCTCCATCGCACGCTGTGGGACAAGATCGGCACGGTAACGGGCGTCAAATCGGTGTACGAGACGATCGAGCAGCCGCTGATGCCCGTTCTGATGCGCATGGAACGAACGGGCGTGCTGATCGACGGCAACTTGCTCAAAGAGCAAAGCAGCGAGCTGTCGACGCGGCTCAAGCAAATCGAAGTGCAAGCGCATGCGCTCGCCGGCGCTGCGTTCTCGCTCGACAGCCCGAAACAATTGCAGGAAGTGCTCTTCGGCAAGCTCGGATTGCCGGTGCTGCGCAAGACGCCGACGGGCCAACCCTCGACCGCAGAGGACGTGCTCGAGGAGCTTGCGAACCACTACGAGCTACCGCGCTTGATCATGGACTATCGCGAGCTGGCAAAGCTCAAGTCGACGTACACCGACAAGCTGCCGCTGCAGATCAATCGCACGACCGGCCGCGTGCACACGAGCTACCACCAAGCGGTGGCGGCGACCGGGAGACTCTCGTCGACGGATCCGAATCTGCAGAACATTCCGATTCGTTCGTCCGAGGGCCGACGCATTCGGCAAGCATTCATCGCACCGGAAGGTTCTTGCATCGTCGCCGCGGATTATTCGCAAATCGAGCTTCGGATCATGGCCCACTTGTCAGGCGATAGCGGCCTGCTGCGGGCGTTCGCCGACGATCGCGACATTCACCAGGCGACGGCCGCAGAAGTGTTCGGCGTCCCGCTCGAGGCCGTCACGCCCGATCAAAGACGTTCCGCGAAAGTGATCAATTTCGGATTGATCTACGGCATGTCGGCGTTCGGTCTCGCTGCGCGGCTCGGCATCTCGCGCACCGAAGCGCAGAAGTACGTCGACCTGTATTTCGAACGCTATCCCGGCGTGCGCCGCTACATGGACGAAACGCGCCATCAGGCGCGCGAGCGCGGCTACGTCGAGACGGTCTTCGGCAGACGGCTATTCCTGAACGACATCGGCTCGCGCAACGCTGCGCTTCGTCAAGGCGCCGAACGTGCTGCGATCAATGCGCCCATGCAAGGCACGGCCGCCGACATCATCAAGCGTGCGATGATTGCGGTGGATCGATGGCTCATCGATTCGCGGATTCCTGCGCGGCTCATCATGCAAGTGCACGATGAGCTCGTGTTCGAAGTTCGCCGCGATCTCGTGGATGAGCTGACGAGCCATGTTCGCGAGCTCATGTGCCGAGCTGCGGAATTGAGCGTTCCGCTCAAGGTGGACGTCGGCGTCGGCGAAAACTGGGACGAGGCGCACTGATCTGTCCCGAACTCCCCCTAGCATTCAATCGGTCTCTTCCCCAAGGCGCACTATCAATGGAGGCGACATGCGCAAACTGATGCTGATCGGCACGGGACTTTTGTTACTGAGCGGCGTGGCGCAAGCGGCCGACAACGGGATTTACATCGGCGCGGCGATCGGCCAAGCGAACGTCGAGATCGACGATGTCGTGGCGCAGGACGACTTCAAGGGAGACGACCTCGGCTACAAGATCATCGTCGGCATCCGGCCGCTCGATTGGCTGGGCGTCGAAGCGAGCTACGTGAATTTCGGCAAACCGGAAGACACGGTCGCAAACTCGAAGATTCGGACCGAAGGATCCGGATTCAGCGGATTCGCGGTCGGATTCTTGAGTCTTGGACCGATCGATGCCTTCGCGAAGGCCGGTCTCGTTTCGTGGGACGCTGAAGTGAGCAACCTCGACACGGACGGCACCGATTTCGCCTACGGCGTCGGCTTCCAGTTCCGGGTGCTCAGTGTCAGCGTGCGTGCCGAGTACGAAGTCTTCGACATTGACGACCTGGACGACGCCAACATGATTTCGGTGGGCCTGACTTACACGTTCCTGTAAGTAATTTCCGAAGGCCGACGACCGGGAGATGCCGTGGCTTTCGAGCCACACATTGGTCCGAACCGGCCTTTCGCGCGGGCTTCCCGCGTGGTAGGAACGACGCAGGTAAGTCTCTGAAATTGATTACATTCTTTTAGTCGAGACAACCCGAAATACCGCGGAACTTTGGGCATGGGATAGCGTCTTTGCTAGTGAGCGTCGGCCAGGACGCTCCCGTTCACTGACCTCCCTGAGTGAACGGAACCCGGTCCATCCCCATGCCGGGTGACACTGCCCCGACGGCATCAGTCGTCGGGGCCTTTTTTTATCTGTCTTCGGCAGATACGGGCCCATCCATCATTTTCACGACCGCGCGGCGCGCTTCGTCTACGCCCGTCTTGTCGACGGCCGAGAACAACTGAACGGTAACCTGCGCGCCCTCGACGGCAGCCCGAACCTTGCGCAGCGTAACCGCGGCTTCGCTGCGGCTCAGCTTGTCGGCCTTCGTAAGCAGGATATGGGTCGGCAGGCCGTGCGCTGCCGTCCATTCCAGCATCTGCTGGTCGTAGTCCGTCAGAGGGTGACGGGCATCCATGACGATGACCAAGCCCTTCAGAGATGCGCGTGCTTCGACGTATCGGCTCAGCAGCTCTTGCCAGTGCCGCCGCATGTGCTCCGGGACCTTCGCATAGCCATACCCGGGCAGGTCCGCGAGCCGGTGCGAGCCGTCGAGCGCAAAAAAATTGATGAGCTGCGTGCGTCCGGGCGTCTTGCTCGTGCGCGCGAGATCCTTGCGGCCGGCGATGGCGTTCAACGCGCTCGACTTGCCGGCGTTGGAGCGCCCGGCAAACGCAACCTCAGCCCCGACATCCGGCGGAAACTGCCGCGGCTGCCACGCGCTGACGAGGAAACTGACGTTCGGAAATTGAGCCATGGATTCGTATCCGCCGATTCGCGGTACACAATGTGCGCGACCGCCCGGCGCAGGGAGAGAACGGGTCGCGACAGAAGGGTCTAGTGTACAATTCCCCGCCTTTTATGCCGCGGCGCGACGTGCTTAAAAGCACACGACACGGGCGTCGCGGACCAGTGAATTAACTGTTTGTCGTCAACATGACGTCGAACACGACGGCTGCGCAAATCGGGCAGCCCCGGTGTGGACGTTGCGGAGTGGGTAATGAAGTTACATGGGCTTGCGTTGTCGGTCGTGTTGAGCGGATTGGCTTTGAGCTCTCCCGCGCTTGGCGAGGGCTCGGCGGAGGAAGGGCAAGCCAAGGCAACGCCTTGCATCGCATGCCATGGCCCTGACGGCAACAGCGTGAATCCCGAGTGGCCGAATCTGGCCGGACAGAGCGCGTCCTACATCGTCAGGCAGCTCCAGGCATTCAAGTCCGGCGAGCGTCAGAATCCTTTGATGTCGCCGATGGCCGCGCCGTTGAGCGATGACGACATGGAGGATCTCGCGGCCTATTACTCGCAGCAGCGGCCGGCAGGGCTCGAAGCGGATGCCTCCAAGGTGAACGACGGTCAGCGGCTGTACCGCGGCGGCGATCCCGTCGCGGGCATTTCGGCGTGCATTGCCTGCCACGGTCCGAACGGCCGAGGCATGCCCGCTGCCGGATATCCGTCTCTGCAGGGCCAGCACGCGACGTACATCGCTGCGCAACTCAGGGCGTACCGCTCCGGAACGCGCACGACCGATCAACCCTTCAACCGCATGATGCGCGATGTGGCGAACCGTTTGACCGACGATCAGATCGAGGCCGTCGCGCAATACGTTCAAGGCCTGCGCTGAAGACACCGCACCGAGCAGATGAGGTGAGGCCATGAAGAAGTTTTCGCTAGCATTCGTATGTGCTCTCGCATTGCTGCTCGGTGCTTGCGGTAAAGAAACTGCGCCGCCGCCTGCGGTCGAGCAGCAGCCGACTCCGACCGCGCCGACGGACTCCACCGAAACAGCGGCTGAAGCAGAACCTGCAGCCGAAGCGCCTGAGGAACCCGCGGCGGATGCGACGCCGATTCAATCGATCAGCGAAACGGACGATGAACCCATCGTCGAGGCTGCGGCGAACGTAAGGCCCGCCTTAAAGCTCGGCGGTGCGGCAAACACGAGTCCGACCTCGTCGAAATTCAAGGAAGGCACGCATTACGTGAAGCTCGTCCCGGCGCAGCCCACGAGCGTCGGACCGGACAAGGTCGAAGTCCTCGAAATGTTCTGGTACGGCTGCCCGCATTGTTATGCGCTCGATCCTGCCCTGGAAACGTGGCGCGCCAAGAACAAGCCCGCGTACGTCGAGTTCGTGCGCGTACCGGTCATGTGGCACGACCTGGCGCGGATGCACGCAAGGGTCTTCTACACCGCCGAGCTGCTCGGCAAGCTCGATGAGCTTCACACGCCCGTGTTTCTCGAGATTCAAACCAAGGGCAACGCTCTGAACACGGTTGCGAGCATCACAGCCTTCTTCCGCCAGCATGGCGTCAGTGCAGACGACTTCCAGAACACGTTCAGCTCGTTCGCCTTGGAATCGAAGCTTCGCCAGGCCGACCTCTTGAATCGCCGTTATCGCGTCGATTCCGTCCCGATGATCATCGTCAACGGCAAGTACAAGACCGACGTCGGCATGGCCGGAGGCGAAGCCCAACTCCTGCAACTCATCGGCGAGCTGGCGGCCTTCGAGCATGGCGGCTGAGTTGCGGCGTACCTCGATGGGCGCCTCCGGTTGAAGAGCGCCGCACGTAGCGCCATTCGGCATCATGCTCACGGCTTTCATTCCGCAACCGAATGGCTTGACGCAGCTTGCGGTCGGCGACTCTTTCGATCTGCCGGATGAAGCGGTGTGGATCGATCTGCGGGAGCCGACGCTCGAGGAAGAGCGCAAGGTGGAAGCGAAGCTCGGCATCGACGTGCCGACGCGCGAAGAAATGAAGGAGATCGAAGCGTCGAACCGGCTGTATGAAGAGAACGGCGCGCTCTACATGACGATGACCCTGGCGGCGAAGTTGGATACCGATCGCCCGGTCAGCACCGCCGTCACGTTCATCCTGACTCGCGGCAGGCTCGTCACCGCACGCTATATCGATACGCGACCCTTCAAGCAGTTCATCAGCTACGCGCAGACGCATCCCGGCACGGGCCAGAACGGCATTTCCATCCTCGCCGGGATCGTCGAGGCGATCATCGAACGCATCGCAGACATTCTCGAGCGGGTCGGTGCTGATCTCGATGCGTTGTCGAGCTCGATCTTCGCCCGCAACGGCTCGGATGCGCCATCGAGCCGGGACCTGCGTTCGATGATCGAACGCATCGGATTCAGCGGCGACTTGAATTCCAAGGCGCGCGAGAGCCTCGTGAGCTTGGGACGCCTGCTCGTATTCCTGCAGCAAGCGAACGTTCCCGAGCTCACGCACGAGCAACGCGGACGCTTCCGCTCGATCAGCCGCGACGTCGTTTCGCTATCCGATCACTCGAGCTTCCTCGGCTCGAAGATCTCGTTCCTGCTCGAAGCGACGCTCGGGCTCATCGACGTCGAGCAGAGCAACATCATCAAGATCTTTTCCGTGGCAGCTGTGCTGTTTTTGCCGCCGACGCTGATCGCGAGCATCTACGGTATGAACTTCAAGCTCCTCCCGAACATTCCCGGCGAATACGGCAATTTCTTCTTCTCGATCGGCTTGATGATCGCCTCGATGGGAATCACATATGCGTTGTTCAAGAAGAAAGGATGGCTGTGACCTTAGGCTGAAGACTGAAGACTGAAGGCTGAAGGCTGAAGGTAGAAGGGAAAAGGGAAAGGGGAAAAAGGGAAACGGGGATGCGGAGTGAAAGAAGAAGGGAATAAGGGAAGTTCGTGCGATTGGATACACTACTCGCCCACTCACCCCGAACACGAATCACGAATCACGATTCACGAGTCACGAGTCACGAGTCACGCAACCATGTCCCATCCCATCAACAGCATGGCGCTCTTCTGCGATTTCGAGAACATCGCGCTCGGTGTGCGCGACGCGAAGTACTCGAAATTCGACATCGGGCGCGTGCTCGAGCGATTGCTCCTCAAAGGCAGCATCGTCGTGAAAAAGGCGTACTGCGACTGGGAGCGCTACAAGGAATTCAAAGCGCAGATGCACGAGGCTTCCTTCGAACTGATCGAGATTCCTCACGTTCGCATGTCGGGAAAGAACTCTGCGGACATTCGGCTCGTCGTGGATGCGCTCGATCTCTGCTACACGAAGGCGCACGTCGACACGTTCGTCATCATCAGCGGCGATTCCGACTTTTCGCCGCTCGTCAGTAAGCTCCGCGAGAACAACAAGACCGTGATCGGCGTCGGCGTTAAGAGCTCGACGTCCGACCTGCTCATCGCGAATTGCGACGAATTCATCTTCTACGACGATCTCGTCCGCAAAGAGGAGAAGAAGCAGCGCTCGCGGCGCCGGCCGGCGGCAAAGACAACGAGCGACGCGCAGCACAAGCCGCAAGTGAAAGCCGAACAGGCCGACGAAGACCGCCGTCAACAGGCCTTCGACCTCGTCATCGATACGATCGATGCGCTCGCCGAAGAGCGCGATCAGGACGAGAAGATCTGGGGCTCGATGGTGAAGCAAACGCTGAAGCGGCGTAATCCCGGCTTCAACGAGAGCTACTACGGCTTTCGCACCTTCAGCGATCTGCTCGAAGAAGCTCAAAGACGCAAGCTTCTCGAGCTCGAGCACGACCAGAAATCGGGCGGCTACATCATCAAGCGCGTCATCCGCGAAGAACCGGAAATCTCCAACGGCTAGAACCAGGCTCTAGCGCGAATCCGTATCCTCTTCGAGCACGAGATCCGCAATCACCGGCAGGTGATCCGAACCCAAATGCGGACCGACACTGAGCCGATGCACGCGCCAGTGTCGCGACACGAAACAATGATCGATTCGAATGCGCACGGGCCAGAACTGCGAGGGCCATGTCGGCTGCAACCCCTGACCCACTGCGCAATCCGTCAATCCGGATCGCTCCACGAACCGGCTGAAATGCGGTGACCAGGGCGTGAGATTGAAATCTCCGGCGACGACCACCGGGCCGCGCTCGGCGCTAGCGCGCGAGGCAATCAACGAGAGTTGCGCAGTATGCGCTCTGGATTCCATGCGTCCCAACGGCCAGCTCAAGTGCGCGCCGAACAACACGACCTCGCTTCCCGCCCAATCGATCGTTGCGCGCGTGATGCGCGTAACTCGCTGCCCGGGTAGGCGCATGTGCTCGGCCTCGAGCGGCCAACGACTGAAGATCGCAAGTCCTCGCGGCAGATGCGGCGTGACGGTTCGATACGGGTATGCGGGAAGGAGTCGTCCGATGCGCTCCACCTCCACTCGACTCAGCTCCTGAACGATCAGCACATCGGCATCGCTGGTACGGAGAAACTCGACGAGCCGTTGCCGGTCCCTGTTACGAAACCAGGCGTTGAAAGTGACGATCCTGAAGGTTTGCGCAGCGGGTACCGACTCTGCGCGCGCTAGGTACGGCGCGATCGTCGTCAAAGTCGCGGCGAGTCCGAGCAACGCGGCGATCGCCGTCTTGAAGCGTCGCACTACGACGAGCACGAGCGCGCATGCGCCGAAGATCGCCAAGTACTGCACGCGGAAGTTCGAGAACAGATCGAACGGCCAAGCGACGAGGCCGAGATACCCGAACGCGAAAGCCGCCCACGTCAGCCACGTCACGACGGACGCGGGCAGGCCGAGCGTTCGATCGAGCCGAAGAGAATGAATCAAGCGTGGTCGAAGCGTGCGTCAGACGAGCGCTTTGACGTCGCGCCATCGGTGCGAGGCGCTGCGTTCTTTGATGTAGAAAAGCTCGACGTGGCGCACGCCCTTCATGCGGCGTGACGAGCGTCGCACTTCGCGCAGCAGCCGCAGCAGGAGTTGCTCGCCCGCTTTGGGCCCGCCGCTTGCGTATTCGGGAGCAACGCCGAGATGCACGACGGTGACATGCTCCAAATCGGCACGCATGTACACGGCGACGCCGACAGGACGCGAGCTCTTGCGCTCCACCGCAAACAGGCATTGCACGTCGCTAAGACCGGTCACACGAACGCGCAGCCGATCGCCGTCGGCCACGATTTCGGGTGTGCCGAAACGCTCGACCGCTTCGGCAATACACGCCGCGTAACGCTCCTGACAGGAATTGAAAAACACCAAGGCTTCGAGTGCCGCCCGCTGAGACTTCGGCACGTGGGATCTGAATTCGATTGCGTCCCGCATAAAGCCCGTATCCAGACCGAAACCGAGGCGCATCATGACGTCGGATTCCGGCTCTTGTCGAGCGTCAGTCGATCGTAAGTCATTGCATTGGAAGCAGAAAAACGCGGTCGTCGCAGAAAAGAGTCAATGCTTGTCGTGCGCAAGTGCTTAATTTTTCGATGCGTGGCGGTGCGGCAAAGGGGCTGCGTACCGAGGCTGTTGCACATGTGTCACAGTCCTTTCCGGCTCCGGGCAAGGGTCGCGCACCGGGATGCAAACTAGTGGTCCGCGCGTGGCCCCCGAAAATTTGAACTGCCGCAAAAATCCGAAGCGCAAAAACGAGGAACTGGTTCGAGAGTAATCGGAACGCTTATTGTCAGATAAGCGCACTGCCGATTCCGCTCGGCAACGGACGCGCTTACTTGCAGCCTGCCCGAGCCAACGAACACATTGGGGGCGGCATCCTCTCGTGCGTGTCCGATAACGAGCGTTCAGGGGGTGCCGGCTCGCAAGAGCCGCAACCCGCCGGACATTTGGGTTACAGGGGAATGGTCCATGGGCATTTTTGATCTGGGTCGATACAAGGGAATCGTCTTCGCCATCACC
>ERZ777003.4325-NODE-4325-length-12154-cov-14.972394_pt1 | contig 12154 bp, 7 predicted proteins | sample MGYA00374956_ERZ777003 | MGnify/ENA primary metagenome ERZ777003 (study PRJEB29302, sample SAMN06268252) | bioreactor metagenome | isolation source: Joint BioEnergy Institute, California, USA | place: USA:Joint BioEnergy Institute, California, USA | collected... | reverse complement strand
ACGACGGTGCCGCCGACCTCAACGACGGTGCCGCCGACGGCCACGCGGGACCCGGCGCAGTGCCACCCGTCCTACCCGACCGTGTGCATCCCGCCGCCGCCGCCCGATCTCAACTGCGGCGACATCCCGTACCGGCGCTTCCTCGTCATCGGCGACGACCCGCACAACTTCGACTCGGACAACGACGGGATCGGGTGCGAGAGCGACTAGCCTATCGCTGGTGTGCTGCGGTGGGTGTCGGCTCAGGCGCTGCTCACCGAGCGGCTGTGTGGGAGAAATGATCGGCGCCGGCGAGGTGGCTGTGGAAGCCATCAAGCCGGCGCCGTTCGATCCGCTCGTGTTGCCCGCGGCGGGGCTGTTGTGTGTGGTGACCCTGACTGGGCTCGAACCAGTAGCCTTCAGCTCCGGAGGCTGACGCTCTATCCAATTGAGCTACAGGGCCGTCCTCGACACTGGCAGATTCTAACACTCGCCAATCCGCCTGTCAAGCTGAAACGAGGACCCGCCGGCCCATTGGGCCGGCGGGTCTTCTGGGTTTGGTCGGGGCGAGTGGATTTGAACCACCGACCTCAGCGACCCGAACGCTGCGCTCTACCAGGCTGAGCCACGCCCCGACTATCCGCACTGTGGAGTGGCTGGTGCCGAAGGTGGGAGTCGAACCCACACGGAGTCACCTCCAGCGGTTTTTGAGACCGCCGCGTCTGCCATTCCGCCACTCCGGCGACGCGCCCGGTATTATACCAAACCATCGGCGGCTGTCAAGTCTTTCGGCGAGATCTTTTTAGCGCGCGGTGTCTTTCTCGCTGTCCCTCGCTCTGAAGCGCTCGCGGCCGCTCACCGGCTGCTGAGGGTCGGCCGCTGCAGGCTCAGCGGCGCCAGCGCCTCCGGCCGCGCGCCCTCGGTCGCCGCCTGCGCCAGCAGCCGTCCCAGCACCATCCCGAACGGCATGCCGTGCCCGCAGAACCCGCCGACGACCCACGCGCCGCGTACGCCGGGCAGCTGGTCGGCGACCGGCAGGTAGTCCGGCGTGAAGGCCATCAGGCCCGCCCAGCGCTGGATCACCCGCAGCCCGCCGAGCTGCGGAAAGAGCCGCGGGAAGACACCCTCGAGCGCCCGCTGCACCTCCTCGGTCGGCACCTGCTCCCACACTCCCTCGTCGCGCGAGGCCGCCGCCGTGCGGCAGCCGCCGAGCACGATCTCGCCCTGCGGCGTCTCGTGCCAGTACTCGCCGGTCGCCGTCAGCTCGGCGCCCATGCCCAGGCGGAAGATCGGCCGTGCGGCGGCCTGCGGCGGCGCGTACGCCAGCACCTGGCCGCGCACCGGGCGGATGATTCCCGCGAGCGCCGGGGCGACGCGGCTGGTCCAGGCGTTCAGCGCCAGCACGGCGGACCCGGCGCGCACGCGGCCCGCGCTGGTCTCCAGCGCCACGCCGTCGCCGTCCTGCGCCACGCCGCGCACCTCGGCGATGCACAGCCGCGCCCCGCGGCGCTGCGCCGCGGCCATGACCCCGCGGACGAAGCGCGCCGAGTGCAGCAGCCCGCTCTCCGGCCCGAACAGCCCGCCGCTCACCTCCTCGCCGAGCGGCGTGGCGATCAGCTCCTGCACCTGCGCCCGGTCGAGCGCCTCGGCCGCGAAGCCGTCGGCCTTGAGCGCCGCGACCGCGCGCCGCACCGCCTCCATCTGCTCCGCGCCGAGCGCCAGGGACAGGTGCCCCGGCTCGCGGTAGTCGCACGCGATCTGCTCCTCGGCGAGCACCTGGCGCGCCAAGGCCCGGTTCTCGATCGTCAGGTCCCAGATCGCCTTCGCCGTGGCGTGCCCGAGCCGCGCGATGGCGTCCGGGTAGGACTCGGCCGTCCCGGAGGTCAGGAAGCCGCCGTTGCGCCCGGTCGCGCCAGCGCCCGGGGCCTCGCGCTCCACCACGATCACGCGCGCGCCGCGCCGCGCCAGCCAGTAGGCCGTGCACGCGCCCAGCAGCCCTGCGCCCACAACCACCACGTCCGCCGACTGCGGCAGATCGTCCGCGGCGAGCGGCTCCGCGCCGGCGGTCACGTGCCAGTATGAGGGCGGCGGCGCCCCTGGGCTGGAGGGGATCGCCGCCGGCGAGATCGTCTGCTCCATCGTCCTGCCCTCCGCGAATAGTATTACACCCGGCGTGCTCAGCCGCGCAGCGCGTGCGCTGCTTGACAACCCCTTGTCAAGCCTTTATCATAGGCCCATTCGAGCCGGAGCGCAAATACCGGCATCAAGAGAACACGAGCCCATGCAGATCGTCGCTCGAATCCGCGGCGCCCGGCGTGCCGTTGCAGCACTGGCCTTCGCGGCGCTGCTGGTCGCCTGCGCCGGGCCGCAAGTCCCCATCACCGGAACGATTACCGACGCCTACACCGGCCAGCCGGTCGGGGCGGCGCAGATAACCCTCGGCTCGAACACGCTGACGACTGACGCCGCCGGGAACTACCAGATCCCCCGCTGGAGCATAAAGGATCAGCTGACGGTCAGCGCCAGCGGCTATGAGCCGGTCACGATCGACCTGGCGACCAAGCCGCAGCTCGAGCGGCCGCAGCCGCCGGCGGTCTCCCTCGATACGATCGCCATCCGGCCGAACACCCTGAGCGGCGTGATCACCGACGCCTACACCGGCGAGCCGGTCGACGGGGCGCTGGTGAAGGTCACCGACGCGATCAGCGCGACCACCGCCGCCGATGGCAGCTTCTCGCTCGCCGGGCTGCCCGAGAGCTTCGTCGTCGAGATCACCAAGGAGGACTACGAGCCGCTCAGCGAGAGCCTCGCGCGCACCACCACCTTCGACGCCGCCATCCGGCCCAACGTCCTCACCGGCCAGGTCACCGACCGCTTCAGCGGCGCGCCGGTGGCCGGCGCCACCGTCAGGGCCGGCGAGGCGAGCGCCGAGACCGACGCCGAGGGCCGCTACCGGCTGGTGGGCGTGCCCGAGCAGGCCACCGTCACCGTGGACGCCGAGGGCTACGCCGAGCTGACTCAGCCGGTCGAGCGCGTCACCACGCTCGACGCCGTGCTACGGCCGGATGTCCTCAAGGGCACGCTCGTCGATGCGACCACCGGCGAGCCGGTCCCCAACGCGACCGTGATCGCGACCACCAACCTCACCAGCAGCGACGTCGCGTACGTGCGGGTGGACAACAGCGCCGACGGCAGCTTCACGCTGGACGGCATCCCCGAGCAGGGCTTCGTCCAGGTGCTGGCGCCCGGCTACCGCAAGACGGTGATCGAGCTGAAGCCCGGCAGCGTGCCGGAGCGGATCGAGCTCGAGCCGTTCGCCGCCAAGGCCCTGTACGTGACCGCCGCGGTCGCCTCGAACTGGGACCTGCTGATGGAGTACTTCGACGCGATCGACCGCACCGAGCTGAACGCGATCGTGATCGACCTCAAGAGCGACCTGCGCGACGACCTGGGGCTGATCTACTACGACTCGCAGGTGCCGATCGTCAAGGAGCTGGGCACCAGCCGGCCGAACATGGACCTGCCGCGCATCCTCGAGGAGGCCAAGCGGCGCGGCATCTACACCATCGCGCGGGTCCACATCTTCAGCCACGACAACGTCCTGGCGGATGCCAAGCCGGAGTGGGCGGCGAAGGACCGCATCACCGGCGGCGTGTTCGCCGACTACCCGGCGCCGAACATTCGCTACGCCTGGCTCGACCCCTGGAACCAGAACGTCTGGGACTACAACATCCAGCTCTCGGTCGAGGCAGCGCTGATGGGCTTCGACGAGATCAACTACGACTACATCCGCTTCCCGTCGCTCGAGTTCGCCGCCGACGACAAGGACCGGCTGCAGCTCTCGCGCGAGGGGACGGCGGAGGAGAAGTTCGCCAACATCGTCGAGGTGCTCAAGCGCTCGCACCGGGCGATCAACGGCGCCGGCGCCTTCTTCTCGGTCGATGTGTTCGGCTACACCGCGTTCCGCCCCTCGGCGCTGATCGGGCAGGACCTGAGCCTCATGGCGGAGTACACCGACTACGTCATGCCGATGGTCTACCCCTCACACTTCGTGCCCGGCGAGTTCGGGTTCGATAACCCGGCCGAGCACCCCTACGAGGTGATCGCCGAGTCGATGAAGGCCGGGGCCGAGCAGGTGGCCGGCAAGCGGGCGCTGGTGCGGCCGTGGCTGCAGGAGTTCACCCTGGTCTGGGTGCCGGACCATCTCCTGGTGGAGTATGGCCCGGCCGAGGTTCGCGCGCAGATCCAGGCCGTCGAGGACCACGACGGGCGCGGCGGCTGGATCCTCTATGACTCAGCCAACGACTACAACGAGTCGGCCCTGAAGCCTGAGTAGAGCACATCCCTCACCGGCAGGGAGGAGCGGTGGTCGTCTGCGCCGGCGGCGAGCTCGCCAGCGCAGACGATCGCGGCGTACCTCTCTGGAACGTTAGGAGCTGCTATGCGACGCGCGCTGCTGCTTGTCCCGGCGATCGCTCTCCTCTTCGGCCTGCCGGCTGCCGCGCAGGAAGCGCCGACGCCGACCCCCACGTCGGACCCGGCCGCCTCGACGGTGCCGACCTCCGCCCCGCAGGTGCAGGTCGGCTCGGTCATCTTCAGCACGGTGGCCGAGTGGCGGCGCAGCGCACGCAGCGAGGGGCTGCAGATCATCAACAACGCCGACGGGGAGCTGCGGCTGGCGGACGGCGCGTCCAGCGGGGTGTTCGAGTCCGAGGTGATCAGCGCCACCTTCGGGCTGAATGCGGTGGGCGCGCTCTGGCGCGCCGATGTGCCGCCGGGGACCAGCCTGACGCTCGAGATCCGGGGTGGCCCGAGCGCCACCGACCTGGGCGAGTGGCGCCCGCTTGCCGGCGGCGACGCGCGCCCGCAGGACGACGGCGAGACGCAGGCGCTGGAGGCGGCCCTCCCGCTGCCCGCCGGCACCTCCTTCCTCCAGCTCCGCGCGACCTTCGAGGCGACGGCGCGCAACGCCTCGCCGCTGCTGAGCGACATCAGGCTCAGCTATATCGCCGCCGGCGGCCCCGAGCGCGCCGCGGGCCTGGAGCGTGTCCCGGCGCCCTTCGGCCCCGCGACGCTCACCCCGCCGCCGGAGATCATCCCCCGGCTGAGCTGGGGCGGGAATCTCCCGTCGGCGCTCAAGCCGGCGCGCCAGACGCCGCGCGGGATCGTGCTGCACCAGATCGGCGACGATACGCTCGAGGCCCCGCTGCCCTACCTGCGCGCCCTGGCCGCCTACCAGACGCAGGTGCTCGGCTGGGAGGACATCCCCTACCACTTCATCGTCGACCGCGAGGGCACGGTCTTCGAGGGCCGCGTCGGCGGGCCCAACGCCGCCGTCCCGCGCCTCTCCGGCGGAGACCCGGTGATCCACGTGGCACTCATCGGCGCGAGCGCCCCGCCCGCGGCGCAGCTCGCCGCGCTCCAGGGGCTGCTGGCGTGGCTCGGCCAGGCCTACGACATCGCGCCGCTCGGGCAGCACAGCGCGACGCTCAGCGGGACCAGCGTGGTCGTCCCGAACATCGCCGCCCACTCCGATCTGGTGCCCGACTCGGCCGACCCGTCGTCGCAGCTGCGCGAGCTGATGCCGGAGCTGCGCCGGCGCGTCGACCAGACCACCGTGCGCTCGCGCTGGTACTTCGCCGAGGGGAACGTCTTCGACTTCGCCCAGCGCCTGGCGGTGCTGAACCCCGGCGCGGACCCGGCCAACGTGCGCTTCATCCTGCTGCGCCAGCCCGGCCCCGCGGTGGTGCGCGAGGCGACGGTGAGCGGCGGCGGCCGCGTGGACCTGGTGATCAACAATGTGTTCAGCGACACCACCGATGTGCCGTCGATCATCGAGGCCAACGCGCCGGTCGTCGCCGAGCGCTTCATGACCTTCGGCAACGACATGACCGCCAACGCGGGCGTCAGCCAGCCCTCGCGGGTCTGGTACTTCGCCGAGGGCTCGACCGAGGAGACCAACCGCACCTTCCTGCTGCTCTTCAACCCGCAGAGCCAGGAGGTGAGCGCCTCGATCACCTACATGCGCGACAACGGCACGACGGCCAGCGACACGGTCCGCATCCCGCCCTTCACCCGGCGAGTCGTGGTGGTCGGCGACCGGCTGCCGAACGCCGGGTTCGGCACGCGGGTGATCGCCACCCAGCCGATCGTCGCCGAGCGCACGATGATCTTCGGCCCCGGCAGCACCGAGAACTCCGGCGGGGTCCACACCGCGCCGGGCGTCTCGCAGCTCTCGCGGCGCTGGTACTTCGCCGAGGGCACGACCCAGCCGCCGTTCCGCATGTCGATCCTGGTGCTGAACCCCAACGCGCAGAACGCGAATGTGGCGGTGACCTTCCTCACGCAGGACGGCACGTCGCTCACCAGGCGCTACGCCATTCCGCCGACGACCCGGCTGGCGATCGATGTCAACGAGGTCGTCCCCGAGCTGGGCGTGGCGACCACGGTCGAGGCCGACCGGCCGGTGGCGGCGGAGCGGGCGCTCTACTGGCGCGACAACGCGGCCGGCACGGCCAACGCCGGCGCCGTGGCCCCGGCCTACACCTGGCGCTTCGCCGACGGCCGCACGAGCGGAGAGTTCCAGGAGTACCTGCTGCTGAGCAACCCGAACAGGAACAGCCAGGCGCGCGTCACGGTGGACTTCGTGCTGGACAACGGGACCAGGGCGACGCAGTCGGTGGTGATGGCCGGCGGATCGCGCTACACGATGGCGGTCCACGAGCTCTACCCGAACCAGCAGGCGATCTCGGCCACCGTCCGCTCGACGCAGCCGATCGTCGCCGAGCGCTCGATCTACCAGGGCCCGCCGTCGTCCGAGACCAACCGCGGCGGTGAGACGTCGCTGGGGGTCGCGGCGCCGTAGGACTCAATTCTGGAAGCATGTTGCGGCTTGGGGAGCGCCCGCGCGCCGGTCGTTGGCCCCAAGGCAGAAGATGAGCGAATCCGCACCGTCGCAAACCAATCAGCCGCCGACGGTCACGCCGCCGCCTGCGCCCCCGCCCCGGCGGCGCGGCGGCTTCTTCGCCCGGCTGCTGGCCGCCCTGCTGGTGATCATCATCACCACCTTCATCGCGCTGACGGCCACCGCCGCCGGGCTGCTCGCGCTTGGCTACACCGTGCGCACGCCCGCCGAAGCAGCCACGGCGCAGGCGCGGGTCGCCACGGTCGAGGCCCAGCAGCTGGCGGTCGAGACGCGGGTGGCCCAGCTGGCCCGCCGGGTGGACGACGAGGCGGAGACGATCGGGGAGCTGCGCGCGGAGCTTGAGGCGCTCAGCGAGCTGCGGGCGCAGCTCGAGGACCAGGTTGAGACCGGGGCCGCGCAGAGCGCAACGATGGTCGCCGAGGCGCGCCTGAGCCGCGACCAAGTGCTGACGTTCGCGACGGCCGAGGCCGGCCGGGCGGCGCTGCTCGCCGAGCTGGAGCGGCGCTCGGCCAGGATCGAGCGCTTCCTCCAGCGCCTGAGCGACATCGCCGAGGATGCCGCGATCGACCTCGGCGGCACGCCCGCTACGCCGCCCGCCCCCGAGCTGCCGGAGACGACCACGCCGGTGCCCGCCCCGGACACGCCCACGCCGACTCCAACCGCAGCCGAAGCGACGCCGACTCCAACTGCGGCCGAGGCGACGCCGACCCCAACCCCGGCCGGGTCCCCGGAGCCCGAGGAGACTGAGGAGCCAACCCCAACGCCCTAGAGCGCCTGCGGCGAAGGGCTCCGCCGCATCACGAAGCGGTATTTCGCGCTGTGCGCCGCCCCGGCGAGCGCGCCGACTCGCGCCTCACATTTCCTTGCCGTCCGGCGCGCTTTCTGCTACACTATTCATTGCTTTCGAATTCCTCACCGTCCAGCAGGATGCGCCAGGCGCCTATCGAGCCGAGGTGTTGTTTGAGCGGGAAACGGCCCAACCCACCCGCGTGGCTGGCAGATCATGTGATCTTCTTCTCCTACCGCTGGCTCGCTTGGGGCCTGACGGCTATCTGGTTGCTGGTCGACGGCCGCATGTTCACCCATGTCGGCTGGATCATGCTTGCTCTCGCCGCCCTCAATGTCCCGACGACGCTCTACGCCCAGCGCTATGTCCGCATCGCCCGGCGCAACCCGCTGGCCCTGATCGTGGACGTGGTGTTCGGCGTCGGCGTGATCGTGCAGAGCGGCGGGTGGAACAGCCCGCTCCTCGCGTGCGCCTACGGCGGCCTGGTGCTCCCGGCGCTGCTGTTCGGCTGGCGGGGCGGCGTGATGGCCGGGCTGACGTTCGTGGCCGTCGAGCAGGCGGCGCTCTGGGCCGCCGGCACGCCCGCCTCGACCCAGGTGACCGACGGGCTCTGGCCGACGGTGGCGCTGGTGCTGCGCATGGTCGCGCCGCCCGTCGCCGGCAGCCTGATCGCCCCGCTCGTCGAGCTCGTCCGGCAGCGGGCGGCGCGCCGCCGGCCGGTTCGCCCGCGCCAGAGGTTCGGCCCGGAGGAGCGCTACGGCCAGGATGTTCGCGCCGGCTTCTCGCGCTCCCGCCCGCCGGTGCCCGACGATGGCGGGATGGAGCGGCTGATCGGCGAGCGGGTCATGGCGGCACAGGCGATCCGCACGCGCACCGCCGAGCGCAGCGTCGAGGAGCTGCGGCGGGTGATCTTCGCGGCGCTCCCCTCGCCCGACATCGACCTCGCCGCCGCGCTCGATCTGCTGGCGCTGCGCTTCGGCCAGCACACCGGCGCCGCCACCAGCATGACGCTGCTCGGGCGCGTGCGCGCGATCCGTCCCGTCCACCGAGACCTGCTGATCCGGCTGGCGCAGGAGGCGCTGCTGAACATCCAGCAGCACGCCCACGCTGCCTCCGCCGCGATCACCCTGCACTACGACTCGACCTCGGTCGCCCTGCTGATCCAGGATGACGGCATCGGCCTGATCGACGGTACGTACGAGCGACCGGGGCTGCACGCGCTCCGGGCGATGCACTACCGGCTGGCCGAGTGCGGCGGCCGGCTCGACGTCTTCGAGACCGAGGGTGGCGGCGTCACCGTGCGCGCCACGATGCCGCTCGAATAGCTGACGATGCGCCACTTCGCTCGCGTTCTTCTGCTCGTCGCCGCCAGCGCGCTACTGGTCTTCGGCATCCTACAGCCGATCGACAACGATGTCCGCTGGCTCCTGGCGCTCTGGGGCGCCGCGCCGCTGCTGCTGCTCGCCGCGCACCTCTCGCTCCCGGCGCGGCCGCGCGGCGTCGCCCGCAGCGTCCAGAACCTGGGCCTGGTCGTCGGCCTGGGCTTCGTGCTGCTCTCGCTCCAGCTGCTGCGCCTGCAGTTCGTGCGCGCCGAGGAGATCGCCAACGCCGTCTTCATCGACGAGCAGACCGGCCAGCCGACCAGCAACGTGCGCCACGTGCTCGCGGCGCTGCGCGTGCAGCGCGGCAAGATGATCGACCGCAACGGCGTGGTGCTGGTGGACACGCGCATCGCGGACGGGGGCTACGCGGTGCGCACCTACCCGGTCGCCGACCAGTTCGACATCACGGCGTTCAGCGGGCTGATCGGCTTCTTCAGCGACCGGTACGACACCTCGGGCCTCGAGGCGACCTACGGCCCCTACCTGAACGGCGAGCGCGATACGTTCGCGCGCCTGCAGGACCAGCTGCTCGGCCGTCCGCAGGTCGGCGACGATATCCGGCTGACGATCGACGCGCGCCTGCAGGACCGCGCCGGCCGCCTGCTCGGCAACCGCATCGGCTCTGTGGTGGTGCTGGACCCGAAGACCGGCGCGGTGCTGGCCATGGTCAGCAAGCCCGGCTTCGACCCGCGCATCCTCGCGTTCGACCCCACGGCGGACCGGCAGGCCGAGAACCAGCGCATCGAGAGCTACTGGCGGGAGCTCAACAGCGAGGGCTCCGGCCAGCCGCTGCTCAACCGGCCGACGCAGGGGCGCTACCCGCCCGGCTCGACCTTCAAAACCGTGACCGCGGTCGCGACACTGCTGCACCCCGAGGTGGGCCGGCCGGACGAGATCGACTGCCCGAACACGCGCGAGACCGATCCCGGTGCGCCGCCGGTGGTCAACTCCGTCCCGGATCTGTTCACCCTGACCGGCAACCCGTCGAACCTGGAGCGGGTGTACGCGTACTCCTGCAACACGGCGTTCGCCGAGTATGCGATGCGCCTGGGCCCGGATCTGCTGGCGGAGACCGCGGCGCTGTTCGATATCATGCGGCCGGGCGATGCGCCGCGGGTCTACGATGGCTTCGACGACCTGCTGACGCTGCCGAGCCTGCTGTACGTCGACCCAGGGTTCCTGAACAGCCGCGCCGCCCAGGCCGACACCGGGTTCGGGCAGGGGCAGCTGCTGGTCACCCCGCTCCAGATGGCGATGGTGGCGGCGGCGATCGCCAACGACGGCGTGATGATGGAGCCGTACGTGGTGGAGCGGGTGACCCGCCCCGCGGGCGGCCTGGTGACGGCGCGCGGGCCGCGGGCGATCCGGCGAGTCATGCCGGGCTCCGTGGCCGCGGTGATGCGCAAGAACATGCGCGCCGGCGTCGAGTACGGCTTCGGCCGCGCAGCTGACGCCGTGCCGGGCGTCGCGGTTGGCGGGAAGTCGGGCACGGCCGAGCACAGCCCCGGCGCCGTGCCGCACGCCTGGTTCATCGCCATCGCGCCGGTTGAGAATCCTCGCTTCGCCGTGGCGGTGATGGTGGAGCAGGGCGGCGAGGGATCGGTCACCGGTGCAGAGCTCGCCGGCCAGGTCATGGCCGCAGCCTTCGAGCTGGTGCAGCAATGATGCATTCGACAGGGCCTGCTAAGCCGGCGACTAGCCCGCGGCGACTGACGAGGTGGCGCCTGGCTGCCGACCTGACCGGTCTCAGCGTGGCGCTCACGGTGGCGCTGGCCGCCTGCAGCCGCCCGGCGACGCCGCCTGTGGACGCCGCGCTCTCCGCCAGCGTCACCCCATCCCTTGCACCAGAGCCCACGCCGCTGCCCACGGAGGTGCCGTCCCCCACGGCGACTGTGCCGCCCTCCCTGACGATCGCCTCCCCGATCTCCGCGCCGCCGACGCCTCAGCCGGTCGCGGACCTGCCGATCGAGGAGCGCCGCCTGATCTTCGAGGAGGTCTGGCAGACCGTCAACGACGAGTACCTGTACGTCGATTTCCAGGGCGTCGACTGGGCGAAGCTGCGCGAGGTCTACGCCGAGCGTATCGAGGGGACGCAGACGCGCGAGGAGTTCTACGCCACGATGGTGGAGCTGGTCGCCGAGCTGAAGGACAACCACTCGCGCTTCGTGCCGCCCGCCGCCGCACAGGCCGAGGAGATCAGCACCAGCGGGCGCGAGACGCGCGTGGGCGTGGGTGTGGTGGTGCAGCCCAAGCCCGACGGCGCCTTCATCCAGGTGGTGTTCCCCGAGAGCCCGGCCGCCCGCGCCGGGCTGCGGCCGCGCGACCGGATCATCGCTGTCGACGGCCGGCCGTACGTCGCCGCGGACGGCGACCTGCAGGGCGAGGCGGGCAGCTCCGTGCGGCTCACCGTCGTGCGGCCGGGCGACAAGCTGCGCGACGTGGTCGTGGTGCGCCAGGAGGTCCGCACCCACATCGTGCCGTACTACCGCCGCTTCCCGGGGGACGTCGGCTACATCTCGATCCCCACGCTGTGGGCCAACGACATGGGCGAGCAGGTGAGCGGCGCGCTCACCGATCTGGTCGCGGCCGGACGGCTGCGCGGCGTGATCCTCGACGTGCGCTCGAACCGCGGCGGCTGGGGCGAGGTGCTCAACGATGTGCTGAGCCACTTCGTGCGCGGCCAGGTCGGGGTGTTCTTCGGGCGGCACTATGTCCGGCCGCTGGTCATCGAGCCGCCGGCTGGGCCGGACATGCGCGGCGTGCCGCTGGTGGTGCTGATCGACGGCGACACGGCGTCCTACGCGGAGGTGCTGGCGGGGGTGCTGCAGCGCGAGGCCGGCGCGCTGGTGGTCGGCTCGCCCTCGGCGGGGAACACCGAGACGATCTACGCCCACACGCTGCGTGACGGGTCGCGGCTCTGGCTGGCGCAGGAGAGCTTCCGCCTGCAGGACGGCACCAACCTCGAGGGTGTCGGGGTGACGCCGGACGTGCCGCTCGACACCGACTGGACGCGCTTCAGCGAGGAGGACGACCCGCAGCTGCTCGAGGCGCTCCGGCTGCTGGGGGCGGGGCCGAAGTGAC
>ERZ777003.4323-NODE-4323-length-12162-cov-3.348641_pt1 | contig 12162 bp, 8 predicted proteins | sample MGYA00374956_ERZ777003 | MGnify/ENA primary metagenome ERZ777003 (study PRJEB29302, sample SAMN06268252) | bioreactor metagenome | isolation source: Joint BioEnergy Institute, California, USA | place: USA:Joint BioEnergy Institute, California, USA | collected... | reverse complement strand
GAATATTTCTGCTTGCCAGCCCCTACACAGTTCCGTTAAGATGCACGGCGTTCGGGATAAAAGCGGGTCACCTCAACACAATCCCGTCTACACCACGAGACGTCCCGAGCACTGGTCGCCTGCAACGGTCCTTCTACGGCCGGCCATTTTGCGCTGAACGTTACATCATTTCCGGAAGGAGGCGTCTATGTCCTTCATGCGGCATACGTTTTCCGCGGCCGTCGCGTTGGCGGTAACAGGCTCCGCCGCGCTGGCGGAAATTGTCTTCAGCGAAGACTTCGACGTGGACCATACCGCGAACTGGACCGTCAACCGCGGTCCGACGCCCGATGGACAGATCGCCGAATTCTTCTTCGATTACAGCACTGTCGGCATTCCGCCAGCCCCCAATTCAGTGGGCGGTACCACTCGCGGCCTCCGTCTCCGGGCCAACCTCCCGCCGGCTGCGCCGACCTTCAGCGGCCTGAGCGTGTCGCCGATCGGCTTCTCGGTCGAGGGAAGCTACGAGCTGCGGTTCGATGCCTGGCTCAACTACAACGGCCCGCTCAACGGCGGGGGCACGGGTTCCACCCAGTGCACCGGCTGGGGCATCATGACCTCCGGCACCACGCCCCAGTGGGCCGGCGGCGTGCAGGACAGCCTCTGGTTCGCGATGACCGGTGATGGCGGCTCGAGCGTCGACTACCGGGCCTACTCCCCGGCGGCCGGCACCGGCTATACGCCGACCAGCGGGGTGTTTGCGGCCGGCACCAGCACCTCACCGGATTCCCGCAACAACACGCACTCGTACTACGCCACGCTCGGCGGCCTGGCCGCTCCTGCCGCCCAGCTCGCGGCCTTCCCAACCCAGACCGGCAATACGCTCGCCGGTGCGCCCGGCTTCAAGTGGTGGCGGGTGATCATTCGCAAGGAAGCGAACATCGTCACGTGGAAGCTCGTCGACCCCGACACGGCAAGCGAGTTCCTGCTCGCGACCGTCGACGTCAATACGATCAATCCGCCGCTGACGCACGGCAACATTCTCTTCAACCAGTTCGACATCAACGACACGCAGATCAACCCGACCTTCGAGCCGGACGCGCCGGAGCTGCTGTTCGGCCTGATCGACAACATCGAGGTCGACAAGTTCGCTGGTCCGCCCATCATCACAGACCAGCCGGATCACGTCCTGATCACGGTGGGCGAGGATGCGATCTTCACCGTGGCCGCGACACCGGCCCTCAACGGCACGCTCCACTACCAGTGGATTAAGAACGATCTCGAGAACGTCGGCACTGACTCGCCGACGCTCACGCTGACCAACGTGCCCTTCTCGGAAAACGGCTCAACCTACAAGGTTGTCATCACCGAAGAAGGCAACCCGGATTCGGCCACGAGCTCCACGGCCGTCCTCATCGTCCAGCCCATCCCCTGCAACGATCCGTTCGCTGACGCCGATGGCGACGGCGACGTCGACATGGACGACTTCGGCGCCTTCCAGCTCTGCTTCACCGGCCACCAGGGCATCGGGTTCGATGCCGGCTTCTGCGGCTGCTTTGACCGCAACTTCGATAACGACGTCGACGCCGGCGGCGATGGCGTCGGCGACCAGAGCGATTTCCAGGCGTTCCTGAATTGCGTCTCCGGCGCGAACATCCCGGCCGATCCGTCCTGCGACGACTACCCGACCGGCCAGGTCGTGATCAACGAGATCGTGTACGACATCGTGAATGCCCTGGGCACGGATGTGCAGGATACGCGCGAGTTTGTTGAGCTCTACAACGCCGGTCCAACGCCCGTGGACATCTCGGGCTGGGAGCTCCGCGCTTCTGACACCGTCGGGCCCGGCCCCGGCCCGTTCGGCGATGACAATCCGGATTACAAGGTTTCCGGCGCACCGGGTTCCGGCACCGTCATCCTGGGCCCGGGTGAGTTCTACGTGATGGGTTCGGCCAGTGTCGAGAACGTCAATCAGGTCATCGGCTCGACCGATCTCTTCGAGAACGGCCCGGATGCCATCCAGCTCCTCGACGGCAACGGCAACGTGATCGATACCCTGATCTACGAGCGAAACGCCGGAGCCATGGCCATTGGTGAAGGCGAAGGGAACTTCTGGGGCAACCACGTCTCGTCCCCCAACAGTCTCCAGAGCCTGGCCCGCTGGTTCGACGGGTATGACACGAACAACAACGGGCGTGACTTCGGTGTCCTGCCCCAGACGCCGGGCACCAGCAACCACGCCGGTCTCCCCATCATCACCGCGTATATCCCGCCGAATGTGGATGGCGGAGTGGTTGGCGATCCGGTGCCCGGGCTGGTGGGCTCGTTCAAGAATGCCCGGATCATCGATCCGCAGCAGGCGCCCGAGGCCAGCCCCGGTGTCGCCGGCATCAACCCGAACGTCATTCCGCCCTCGCCGCAGGGTGGGTACGCCATTGTGGCCTGGGATGACGCGGGCGGCGGCAACATGGTCCAGTCCGAGGGTCTTATGACCACGGATGGCAGCTTCGATCTGTGGGTGTACTTCGACACGTCGGACATCACCGTGGCCGGCGCCGAGAGCACCATGTTCGGCATCATGGGAACCGTGGATCCGCTGTACAATTTCCCGGATCCCGATGGCAACTTCTTCGGCGACGTCCGGACGCTGAACTCGGCCACCGGCATCGCGTGGGTGTTCAACAAGAACAACGCCGGGAACAACAAGAAGCTGTTCCTGGTCGATGCGGGTGACGGCGGCGACAGCAGCCCGGGCCCCAACACGCCGAACGAGTGGGTCATCATCCAGACGATCGACATGAGCAGTGTCCCGTCCGGCTGGTATCGCCTGAGCCTGTCGTACACCGGTGCGACCGGCCAGGTGACGGCCCGGTTCGATACGCAGGTGTTCAACTTCACGACGACGCCGAACCTGGTCGGCGCGTTCTACGTGGGGTACCGCGAGTCGCTCGCCGGTCAGCCGCTCACGCTGCGTCCGCCGACGTTCGACCTGGTCGAATGATGGAACCGGCCTGATCGCCTGGCACAGATGTTGCGAGTCTCTGGGGCCGATGGTGCAACAGCCGTCGGCCTTTTCTCATGCGCTGCGCGAAGCGACGTCAGGCCCCCGTGGTCCGGCTTCGGATTTCCCGCTTGGAGCAGGCTGGGTAAATCGCTATAGTGTCAACATTGCTTATCCTCGCATGAGTGCATTGTGTGGACGCGGTCAACCGGCACTCAAATCACTCGGGCCAATCTGCATCAAGAGAAGGAGCAACCAGCGTATGCGCACCAGCTGCCGTCTTGCCGTCGTTCACCTTGCGCTCAGCATGGTGCTGGCCGCCACCGCTCGCGCCGAACTCATCCTGGACACCGGGGAGGGAACCAATCCTCCGCCAGCCGGTTCGTCGCTCAGCGACGAGCAGGGTCTCGGCGTCAAACTGACCCTCACGCAGACGTATCAGATCACCAGCATCCAGGCATGGCTCTGGAAATCCGGGATTGGGAAGGCAGCGGGCGATATCACCCTGGCGATCTATGGCGATGCCGGCCAGACGCCGGACACGAACGTCCTGCACTTCTCGACCGTCTTCTTCGCCGACGGCCCGGGCTCGACGGAGGCAACGTGGATCGGCCCGGACGATCTGAACTGGACGCTCGGTCCTGGCTCGTACTGGATCACGTTTCGGGTGATTCCGCCCAGCACGGCCCGTTTCGTCGCCCCGAACACGTCTGCAACCCCGCAGTCTCAGTATGCCACGTACTGGACGGATCTCGGCCAGTGGCTCCGGCAGGAGTCGGACCGCTGGGGCATTCGCGTCCAGGGTGTCCCCCTGGGGCCGCCCCCCGAGAATCCGACCGACGACGGTGATGATGATGTCGGCGGCGACGATGACACAGCGGGTGATGACAGCGGTGATGACACCGGCGAGGACGGCGACGACGACTCGGCCGGCGGCAGCTCCAACCCGCCGCGTTTCGCGCCCTGCGGCGCCATCGGCAACGTCACCCTGACCGCCACCGGCCTGTTCCTGTGGCTGGCCGGCCGTCGACGCGCCGGCATGCGGACGCTGCAGTAACGCCCTGCCTGACCGCCACCGCGTCGGCGCTGGCATGCCGGCGACGAGTCAGCGGAGGCTCGCAACATCAGAACCCTTACGAATCGCCTGGGGCCGACGGCACAACAGCCGTCGGCCCTTTCTCTCGCGCGATCTCGCAGCCGTCGCCCATACAGACGAAAGGGCCTTAACAAAGAAGGAATGCGATCCACTGCCAGTTCGTTTATGATCTGATCAATGCTATCTGGAGGAATATGCAGTGGGAGACATCAAGCTGTTTCATCTCAGTAACGGGACGGTCGCTCAACTTGAAGGGCATTCGGTCACGGTCGAAAGGTCTCTGCAGACTCTGATCGAACGACACCTGGACGTCTTCCTCGGCGTACGCTTTCTCGCATCCGAGTACTCAACCGGCCCTCGGCATGGCGGACGAATCGACACGCTGGGTATCGATGAGAATGGTTGCCCCGTTATCATCGAATACAAGAGGGCGACAAACGAGAATGTCATCAATCAGGGGCTTTTCTATCTTGACTGGCTCCTAGACCACAAGGCTGAGTTTCAGTTACTGGTCATGAACCGCCTCGGACAACACGACGGCCAAGAGATCGAGTGGGCTACTCCAAGACTGATCTGCATTGCAGGGGACTTCACCAGGTACGACGAGCACGCGGTCCAGCAAATCAACAGAAACATTGAGCTCGTCCGATATCGCAAGTATGGCGACGATCTTGTTCTCCTGGAACTCGTGAATGTCTCCACAGCAGACCCCATCACGAGTGAGAACGACCATGTGGTCAACGGGAATGAGCCCTACACCTACAGGACGATTGCCCAAACACTGGATCAAATCGACGGCAAGCTCAAGGATCTTTTTGAAGCTCTGAAAGCTTATCTCCTTGCCCTCGGTGATGACGTTCAATACAAGGTCCTCAAGTACTACGTCGCATTCAAACGAATCAAGAACTTCGCTTGCGCCGAGGTACGGACCCAGGACAGTAAGCTGCTTGTTTACGTGAAAGTGGATCCCAAGAATGTGACGCTCGAAGAGGGCTTCACCAGGGACGTCACCAATGTTGGCCACTACGGCACGGGAGACCTTGAGATTGTTATCCGAAATATGAATGATCTCGAGAAAGCAAAGCCGTTGCTTGAGCAAAGCTACGAGGGAAATTAGCGCCTCCGAGAAATAAGCATCTACGAACATCGGGAGAACGACTATTCGCCCGCCTCCCACGCACACCGGGTTCGTCTCGACGGCCGACGGCCGATTCGTCGTCGATGGGCGCCCCACGTACTTCACGGGCACCAATAGCTACTGGCAGATCGCGCACCGCCGCACCGGTCGGCTCGGTGTGAACGAAGTGCTCGACGAGCTGGCCGCCCGATCGATGAACGTCCTGCGCCTCTTCGCGTTTCAGGATCGCGGTGAGCGCCCCGACTGCATGCTCTGCGCGCCGGCCGACGCCCTGCCGCCCGGCCGCAGCCCGGTGTCGTATATTCACCCCGACGCCTTGCTCGCGCTCGACGCCACACTGGCCGCCGCCGACGCCCGCGGCATCCGCGTCGTGCTCACGCTGGTCAACAACTGGGATGACTTCGGCGGGATGAACCGCTGGACGCTGTGGCGCTACGGCCGTCCGAATCACGACCGCTTCTACACCGACCCATCGATCCGCGACTGGTTCCGCGAGTTGCTCGATCTTCTCGTGACCCGCCGCAACACCTGCAACGGCCGACTCTATCGCGACGATCCCACCATCTTCTCGTGGCAACTCGCCAACGAGGCGCGGCTGGAATCGTCGCACACCGATCCGCGCGTGCTCGATGCATGGATCGCCGAAATGAGCGCGTATCTCAAGCGCATCGACCCGAACCACATGGTCAGCACGGGGCTCGAAGGCTTCTACGGCCCGGAGCTGGCCGAGCGCAACACCGATGCGTGGATGGCGACGCTCGGCAGCGACTTCATCGCGAACCACCGTCACGACACGATCGATTACGCCTCGTGCCACGTCTGGCCGCAGAACTGGCACTGGGATCCGATCGGCCGCACATCCTCCGCGCTGGCGAAGGCGTCGCTCTTCATCAGCACGCGGCTGCACGATGCGCGCACGATCCTCGGCAAGCCGCTGTTCATTGAAGAGTTCGGCATCCCGCGCGACAACCACGGCCGCGGACCCGGCAGCGGCTCGACAATCATCCGCGACCGGTTCTTTCAAGAGTTGTTCTATCGCTGTTGCGAAACTTGCCTGCAGGAAGACGGCGCGTGCGTCAGCAGCGCGAGCTGGATCATCCACGATGCCGATTCGGCCGGCTATGACGACGGGTACGGCATCTTCCTGCCCGAGGATGCTTCGACCGACGAGATCATGACCACGCACGCCCGCGAGATGGCCGACCTGCTCGCGCCGCGTATCGCATCCGCCCCGCGCCCAAACCGCCCCACCGCATAAGCAGCCGCTCCGCGCATGCAGTCGCAGAGCCCACGCGCCCCGCAGCGCATATGATCGCCCCAGGCGGAGACGCGCATCACACGAAGCGCAGCCTACGCATCAACCCGATCGACCAACCGGGCGTCTCACCTGACGTCGAGCCTCATGACCCGTCAGGGCGATCGATGCACATGCCATCTGACAGAACCTGATCCGGGGGGCACAGGATGCTGCAGCTGCCGCCCGCGGTGGCGAAGAACAACAGTGTCGCGATGAGCGCGGCGAGAACGCAGCCCATCTTGCGACCAGGAGGGTTCATCATGACTAGACTCCAGAGGAGAAGTGACGTGGCGAATTATTTCCACTGTCGCTGAACCGGTCAAGAGGCAACCTGACCCGATTTGCGTATAATCTCCGCCCTGCTGCGCGGGGCAGACATCCCGCCCAGGTACGACACCCGGATTTAGGAGTTTCTCAAATGGTTAAGCTGACGCGCCGTCCTGTCGTCATCATCATCCGCGACGGCTGGGGGCATAATCCGTACGCCGAATGGGATCGGGCCAACGCGGTGAAGCTGGCTCGTACCCCCGTCAACGATCGCCTGATGAACGAATACCCGCACGTGCTGATTCATACCTCGGGCGAGGACGTCGGTCTGCCCTCGGGCGTGATGGGCAACAGCGAGGTCGGACATCAGAACATCGGCGCCGGGCGCATCGTCGACCAGGAGGTGATGCGTATCACACGGACCATCCGCGACGGCTCGTTCTTCACCAAGCCCGCTCTCGTCGGTGCGTTCGAGCACGCGAAGAAGACCGGCGGCTCGGTCCACCTGATCGGCCTCTTCTCCGACGGCCGCGTGCACAGCGACATGGACCACGCCTTCGCCGTCATCGAGATGTGCAAGCGCTGCGGCTTCCCCGGCGAGCGGTTCTTTGTGCATGCCATCACCGACGGGCGCGACACCCCGCCGCACAGCGGCCTGCAGTTCATCGGCCAGCTCGAGGATCGTCTGCGTCAGGTCGGCGTGGGGCGCGTGGCGAGCGTCATCGGCCGTTACTACGCGATGGATCGCGACAACCGCTGGGACCGCGTGCAGTGCGCCTACGACATGCTCACCAGGGGCGCGGACCAGGTCGCCCCGTCGGCGCTGCAGGCGGTGCAGAACTACTACGACAACCCTAGCGAACCGAGCCGCACCGGCGATGAGTTCATCAAGGCGACTTCGATTCTGGGCCCCGACGGCCGAATCAATCGCGCGCAGCTCATCAAGGACGGCGACGCGGTCATCTTCTTCAACTACCGCGGCGACCGCCCGCGCGAGATCACCAAGGCCTTCGTGCTGCCCGACGACGAATGGGCCCAGGTGCCGAACGGCGGGTTCAATCGCGGCCGGAAGATCGAGAATCTGTGGTACGCGACGATGGCCGGTTACGAGCAGGGGCTGCCCGTCGAGGTCATCTTCGACCGCCCACCCAAGATGACGAACATCCTGGGTGAGTACGTCAGCAAGCTGGGCCTCCGCCAGTTCCGCTGCGCCGAGACCGAGAAGTACCCGCACGTCACGTTCTTCTTCAACGATTATCGTGACGAGCCGTTCCCGGGCGAGGACCGACAGATCATTCCGAGTCCGCGCGACGTCACCACCTACGACAAGAAGCCGCAGATGTCGGCGTACGAGGTCACCGAGGAGATGCTGCGGCGCATCGAGTCCGATCAGTATGATCTGATGGTGCTCAACTACGCGAACGGCGATATGGTTGGCCACACCGGCGTGCTCGAAGCGGCGATCAAGGCCGTCGAGGCGGTGGATGAGTGCGTCGGCAAGGTTGTTGACGCCGTGCTGGCGAAAGGTGGCAGCCTGATCGTGACGGCCGACCACGGCAACTGCGAGCAGATGATCGATCCGGCCACCGGCGGCCCGCACACCGCACACACCACATATGATGTGGATCTGATTGTGGTGGATCCGCGGTTCCGGCACGGCGCCCAGCGTCTGCGGACCGGCGGACGGCTGGCGGACATCGCGCCGACGGCCCTGGCCCTGCTCGGCGTGCCCCAGCCCGAGGAGATGACAGGTCAGTCGCTCCTCGCCTGAGATGGGTCTGAGCGTCCGGACGGTCGGCAGGACCGTCCGGACGTTCCAAGTAGTCAATTCAGCGGCGCGCGATACGCGGAGCGCGCGTCCGACACCAGAACGACTGCCGGTTCGCCCACGAGCCGGCCGCAAAGACGGGAGATGACGAATGCTCAAGATCTGCGCCTGGCCCCTTCTGTGCGTTCTGACACTGACATCCACTGTGTTGGCGGTCGATGTGGTGCCCGATCTGGTTCCGTCGGCCGTCGCGGATCGCCAGCGTCCGCTCGAGCCCGATCAGGTCAGGCTGCAGGGCTGGCTCGGTAATCGTCTCGTCCGCACCGAGCAGACCCGCCTGCTCGATATCGAAGAGCGCATCCTCCTCTCCTGCTTCCAGAAACGCCCCGGCAACCAGGCCTGGGCCGGCGAGCATGTCGGCAAGTATCTGCATGCCGCGACGCTCGCCTGGGTCTACACGGGCGACCCGCGCCTGCGCGAGAAGATGGATCGCGTCGTCGGTGAGCTGCTCAAGACACAGATGCCGGACGGCTATCTGGGCACCTATCTCGAGCAGGATCGCTGGACCGCGTGGGACGTCTGGGTGCACAAGTACAACCTGATCGGCCTGCTCACGTACTACCGCTACACCGGGCACAAGCCGTCGCTCGAAGCCTGCCGGCGCATCGGTGACCTGCTCTGCGACACGTTCGGCAAGGACAAACGCGACATCATCAAGGCCGGCGAGCACGTCGGTATGGCGGCCACCAGCGTTCTCGAACCGATGGTCTGGCTGTACCGCCTCACGGGCGACAAGAAGTACCTGGAGTTCTGTGAGTACATCCTCTGGGCGTGGGAGCAGCCGCATGGCCCGCAGATCCTGAGCAGCCTGCGCGAAGGCAAGGGCGTCAACCAGGTCGGCAACGGTAAGGCCTACGAGATGCTCTCGAACTTCGTCGGCCTCTGCGAGCTCTATCGCACCACCGGACGGCGCGAGCTGCTCGAACCGGTGCTGACCGCATGGAACGACATCGTCGCCCGCCGGCTCTATATCACCGGCTCGGGCAGCCAGAAGGAGTTCTTCCGCGACGACTACCATCTGCCCAACGAGCCGGAGTCACACGCCAGCGAGAACTGCGTCACCGTGACGTGGATGCAACTGAACATCCAGCTTCTGCGACTGACGGGCGAGGCGAAGTACGCGGATGAACTCGAACGCACCGCGTACAACCAGATCAGCTTCTCGCAGAAGGAAGACGGCTCTGACTTCGCGTACTTCTCCCCGCTGCAGGGGATCAAGGAGTTCGGCCATCTCGGTCGCGAGATTCACTGCTGCCTCTCGAGCGGGCCGCGCGGTCTGGCGCTGCTGCCGACCGTGGCCTACACGATCGGCGACGATGGTATCCACGTGAATCTCTTTGAAACCGGCAGCGCGACGATCTCACGCGACGGCCGGAAGATCCGGGTCGAGCAGGAAACGCTCTATCCGAATCACGGTCACATCACGGTCCGTGCGGATGCGCCCGTCCGCGTGCGCGTGCCCGGCTGGTCGGCCGGCGGGAACGCGACCTATCGGAAGCTGGGACAGGGTGCCGCACCAGCCGACGCCCGCATCCAGGGCGAGGTGACCTACGATGTCTCCCCGCGGCCGGCGATCGACGAGAAGGCCAATGCCGGTCGTGTCGCCTGGCTGCGCGGTCCTCTGGTCCTCGCGGCCGATCAGGGCAGCAATCCGAACATCGGCGCCCTGCCGGATGTCGCCCTGCCGACCACGCCCGAGGCCCTGGCCTTTGAAGCGAAACCCGTTGACCCGCGCGAGTGGCCGGGTCAGCAGGTGTACCATGTTCACGGCTGCGTGGCGGGGAAGGTCACGCCGCTGAAGATGGTGCCGTTTGGCGAGGTCGGCCGAAACGGCACGTACTACCAGGTCTGGTTTGAGCAGGCCGACCCGGCGTGTTTCAGGCCGCAACAGTAAGGGGCGGACGACCGCCCGGAAGCGGGAGCCAGCGTCTATGCCTCTCATCGCGCTGATGACCGACTTCGGCACGCGGGACTACTACGTCGCCGCAATGAAGGGCGTCATTCTTTCGGTGAACCCGAAGGCGACGCTGGTCGACATCTCGCACGATATCGATTCGCAGGATCTGTACCACGGCGCGTTCGTGCTGCGCAATGTCCTGCCGTACTTCCCGGCCGAGACGATCTTCGTGGCCGTCGTCGACCCGGGGGTGGGAACGTCGCGGCGCATTCTGGCCGGGCGGTACAACGATCGGATCGTGCTGGCGCCCGACAACGGGCTGCTCACACTGGTACACCGCGACGCGCAGCTCCAGGCCCTGCACGTGGTCGAGAATCGCCGGTACTTCGCCAGCGCGATCTCGGCCACGTTCCACGGCCGGGACATCTTCGCCCCGGTGGCCGCCCACCTCTCCCGGGGAATCTCGCTGGGAGACCTGGGGGCCCCGGCCGACCGGATCGAGGTCCTGAACATTCCCCGGCCGCAGTTCAACCCCGACGGATCGATCGACGGGATGGTGGTCCTGGTCGACCGCTTCGGCAACCTGATCACCAACATCTCCGAGATCGACCTGACGGCCGCCCGTACGCCCCGGCCGCATCTGGAGGTCCATCTGGGCGACCGCCTCATCGGGCCGGTACGCCACACCTACGGTGATGTCGCCCCCGGAGAACCGCTGGCGCTGATCGGCAGCTCGCGCATGCTCGAGATCGCCGTGAACTCCGGCCACGCCGCGCAGGTGCTCAGCGCGGGACGGGGCACCCCCATTCACCTGGGGTAGGCGATCCCGCTGTCTCGCCCGCCGGGCCGCAGCACATGAACCCCTTGGAGGTGCCCCCGCCTCAGAAATGGCGCGACCTCCGGCCGAGAGGCGCGACTGCGCCATTGGCAAGATCCCACGATTCTGCAGAGGTTGAGCGATTTGGCCGGGGTGGCTGCGGAGCTTCTAAGTGTCCCCGAGGGCGGACCTTATTTCACGTTGACAGGAATCTTAGTCTCCCTGAGAATGAACTGAGTCGTCGCCATCCCTTTCCGGATCGGCCGCTTCCTCTCGGCGGGGCATTGACTCTGGAGCGACACTCCCTTTGGGACATAACAAACTGCGGAGCAAAGGATTATGAGGCGAGTTTCCCGAACCCGATCGGGATGGGTTCTGGTATGCGGCATCGGCATGCTCATCCCGCTGATGGTTGGACAGGGTTGCCCGGGCCTGAATCTGGGGCCTGCGACGGGTGGCTCCGTCACGGTTCGGTCGCCGGCGGTCGATCGGACGGTCGCGGCCGGCGAAGTCGTCACGATCGTTTATGACGCCAGCGGATCAAATGTCCGCGGCTTCATTGATGTCGACGGCGTGCCCGGCAGCGGCGATGAGATCTTCTTCGCCAACAACCTCTCGCCCGGCACCAATCGCTTCACCCAGCTCCAGACCAGCGGCCTGTCTGCCGGTACCTACCACATCGGTATCGTCGGCGGCTCGGTCACCGGCTACGCGCCCGGGCGGATCACCGTGACGACCATGCCCAGCGTGATCTTCACGAGCCCGGTCGCGGTGCTGAACGTCGGGGCCGGCACGCAGGTACCGCTGCGGTTCAGCGCCGGCTCGGGCGTCACGAACTTCAC
>ERZ777003.4321-NODE-4321-length-12164-cov-8.404410_pt1 | contig 12164 bp, 10 predicted proteins | sample MGYA00374956_ERZ777003 | MGnify/ENA primary metagenome ERZ777003 (study PRJEB29302, sample SAMN06268252) | bioreactor metagenome | isolation source: Joint BioEnergy Institute, California, USA | place: USA:Joint BioEnergy Institute, California, USA | collected... | reverse complement strand
CCAGATAGCGAAGAGACGTCCGCACATGGGTGGGCGTCCCATCCTTCTCACAGGGGAGGTTGGCTTTCAGCGTCGCAGAGTTTCGCGCCCTTGTGCGAGCCTGTCGGCAGAAACCCGCTGCGGGTCCGTCGTCGGGCGGCCACCCACGCCCATGGACCGAACAGACGAGAACGCCCGCATGATGCGGGCGTTCTGGTTTTGGGAGGTTCACCTCCTCGGCGGGTCAGTTGTCTTCGCCCAGCCGCAGCAGAGACGCTGGGCCTTGGCGGCTTTCGGGGCGGATCTCCGTCCACAGCACCGCCTCCCATCCGGGTTTGCGGTCGAACGCTGCGAACAGGTGCGACTGTTTCGCCGGATGCTCTGCGAACACCTTCGCCAAGGTTCGACGTTCCGTGCCGTGTTCGGCGACGATCTCGTCGACCCAGGACAGGTATTGGTCGCGGAGCTCGTCGATGCGGGTCTGGTTGTTTTCGACGGTTTCGTCGAACCAGTCCCACAGCTCTTCTGGGAGGGAGTCGCGGAGTGTCGCAAGCGACAGACCCTTGGCGATCTCACCGACAAGCAGGTGGCTGATGTGCAGCCTTTGTACCGCCTGGGCGGGGCTCATCCCTTGGGCGAGCATCTGCTCCACCGCTTGGACTTCCCAGACACGCTTCTCGTCGATTCCGTGTACGGCCCGGTGCAGCTCGACGTACTCGCGGTACTTGAGTTTCACCCGAAGTGCCGGCTGGTCGTCTCGCCAGAAGCGAAGGACGTAGCCTTCATGGTTGCGGCGGGGGTTTTCCTCCATCCACTTGGCGAGCTGGTCCAGCGTTTCGAACCCTTCGAGCTTCTCGGCTTCGGGGCCGGGCCAGCCGATGTCTTGTGTGGGGACGTCGGCTCCGGTGGTGATGTCGATGGCTGCGAGCAGCACCAGATCACGCATGTCGCCGTAGTTGACCACGATCCGGTTCTCCGGGTAGATGATCTCGAACAGCGGGGTGACCCCTTCGGGTGGCTGCCAGCCGGGGTATTTCTCGTCTGCGATCCGTTTCGCCTCGACTGCCATGGGGCTTTTGAGGCTGCCGCGGGTCGCGATCCGGAACTGGCCGTCAGCCGGATGCACATATCCGATGCCCAAAGACCCGTCGGCTTTGCCGAACACATCGAAGCCGCTCGGGGGGATTTCACCGGGTGCGTGTTCGCCCAGGTTGAAGAACTTGGGGAAGGGTCGTGCGACGACGCGTCCGTCTTGGTCGACGATCAGCCCACGGCACAGCCGGGTTTCCGGCGTCCAGTAGCGCCGCGCCTGCGCGGCGGGGCTGTAGTTGTAGATGGTGAGGCGACCGTCGGTCTGGGTGAGGATCCACTGTTCCCCGACTTGACGTTCCAGCGCCTCCACATCGCAGATTTCCGCCAGGTAGGTGGCTCCTCGGTGCCCGCGCGTCAGCGCGGTGTCGTATTCGGTTGCCACGTGACGCTCCTCTCGGTCGGTCTCTTGTTTCGGGCGCGTCGAAACGCGCCCTCATGACCGTGGAAGCCGAGAGGCGTTTGCCCACACCTATGAAGAGGACCCGCAGTGGTCTTCGCTGACGCTGACGTGTACTTCAACCGGGAGGTAGCCCCCTAACGCAGCGGCGGCTGGGTCACCGAGCCAGACGGTGAAGGTCACATAGTTGCCTTCTCCGGTTTCGAAGCCGGGTGCGGGGCGGATCTCGATCGAGTTGCCCAGTCGGCGGACCGCCAGCCCAGCCCCTGCCGGCGGCTCCACATCGGCGATGACAAGGGAGTCTCCGTCGGCGTCGGTGCCCCATAGGGTGACAAGGTCCAGCCAGGTGCTTCGCCCGGCACACACATTACGGGTCAACGTCGCCTCTTCGTCACGCAGCTGGGGGGCGCGATCGATCTTCACGGTGACTTCGCCGATGTCGGAAATGACCCCGTCTGTGACGATGTACCCGAACGTGCCTTCGGTGATGGGGTCTTCCTCACCTACGGGAAGTTCGGATGGGGCCTGGTAGCGCAGGGAGACGATTTCTTGTTCGGTTTCGTCGGCGTAGATGGGGGTGATCGCGCCTCCGAGGCCGGCTGCGGTTTCATCGAAACCGGAGATGACCAGGTCGGCTCCTTCGTCGTTGGCGAGCACGTCGATCTCGATGCTGTGACCTGGTCGGACCCGCACACTGTCAGGGTGGGCTGCTACGACCGTCTGAGCGCCGGTGGCTGCGGCCCATGCGAGCAGGACAGCCACCGCTGCTGCTGTGACGATCACGGCACGTCCCAAGACACCTGTGCGTGCGGGGGTGGCGGAAGGGGTTCCCATACCCGTCCACGGTGCCCGGGCCTGTCTCATTGGCTACGAACTTCGCCGGGCGTCCTTGTCCCGCCTTGGCTGCCGACCACAGTCGGCTGAGTACGTACCCCACTCATCCCTTTGGGTGGGCTCGAGAAAAGGAGAGACGCATGCGCCGTGCTGCGCAGAAACTGGCCGCGCTGTCGGTCATGATCCTGGCGGCCGTTGCGCTGGCCGTCCCGGCCCTGGCCAACGACGACGAGGTTCCAGAGTGGCCCACCCCGCCAGCTCCGACGACCACCACGTTGCCGCCGACCACGACGACAACGCAGCCGACCACAACGACAACGCAGCCGACCCCGACGACGACGTCGACGACGCTGCCGCCGCCGACCACAACGTCGACGACGCTGCCGCCGACCACGACGACGTCGACGACCATCCCGCCGACGACAACGACCACGTTGCCGCCGACGACCACCACCACGCAGCCGAACAGCGGCAACACACGGACGCCGACGCCAACGACGACGATCCCGCCGACGACAACCACGTCGACGACCGTCCCGACTCCGCTCCCGGAGATCGTGGATGTGGCGCTGGTCTGTGAGGAGGGTGTCGTGGTGCTCACCGGCTCGAACAGCGGCTCTGCCCCGGTGGACTTCATCGTCACCTTCGAAGAGCAGACCCGCACGTTCACCGTCGAACCCGGCGACACCGGTTCGGCGAGAGTCGACCTGGATCCGATCCATGAGGACGCGACCGTCGCCCTGTCGGTCGTCACCTCGGACGGGACCATCGACGAGGTCCGCGAGGTCGAGGTGGACTGTGTCAGCAACCCTTACGATGTGGTGCGTATCAACACCCCTGTGGTGTTCGACACCCTCAATGCGGACTCGACCTGCGACTGCTGTGACGTCGCTGCCGAGATCGCCGAGCTGAAAGCCACCATCGAGGCGCTTCAGAACGGCGAGGAGATCTCGACTGCGAACACCGCCAGTGTGTTCGGTGACGTCGCCAAGGTTGGCGCTCTGGTGCTGGTCGCTGCGCTGCTGGCGATAGCAGCTGGCCGCCGCCGTCGCCGCAACGGAGCTCACGAAGCTTCCTGAGCGCGAAACCAAACCCCACCTAGGTGACGACCGCAGGTCCGCCAGGTGAAACCGACCCAATCACAGCGTCCCGCCCGTTTCTGGGCGGGCGCTGTTTTTTGTTTTGGCGAAAGCCCGCCCCTTCTTTTCGGGTCCTTCTCTTCGCGCTCTCCCCGCCAACCGTCTTCTGCGAAGGCGTTTTGCGCCCGGATTCGAGAAAAGGAGAAACCCGTGATGTCCAGTACCGCGTTTTGGATTCTGACGGCTGCTCTCGTCGTCTTGGTGGTCGCATTCGTCGTCCACTTCGACCTCTTCGGAGGGCCGACCGCGAAAGAGATCGCAGTCGGCGAGCTGACCAGGGTCATGGCCAGCCGCTGAAAGGACATAGAGGCGCCCCCACCGGGGCGCCTTCTGTCATGTACGGGTACTTGCGCATCCCCGGGTACTCGACTGTTATTGAAAGCGGCTGCCTACGGTCGCGAATGTGGGACACCGCAAAACTTCGATCCTGGATGCGTTTCTGTGGCTCGTGGCGGCCGCCTCGGCCGCTGTGCTGCTGTTCGCCGTGATGACCCCGTGGGTCGAAGGCCACTTCAACCCGCCTGTCACCTCACCCACATCCACTTCGACCACTGGAGTCTTCACGGCGGATGGTGCCGTGGCCCCCGCGGGGGAAGCCCCTGCGCCTCCGGCGACGGTTGCGACCTCCGCAGAGCCCACGCCCACCGACGGGAGCTATTTCGATTTTGCGATGGCCACCGCGATCCTCACCCGGCCCGACGCCGGTCCGTCCGGCAAGACGGTGCGCTGGGATCGTGACGTCGTCGGCGTCCACGTCGACCTTCCCGCCCACTACGACCAGCGCATGTTCGAAGCGGTCGACGAAGCTCTGGTCTGGCTGACAGAGGTGACCGGCACCCGTTTCGTCGAAGTCGACGATCCCGCCTCCGCCCAGATCAAGGTGATCGGCAAGTCCGGAGACGGCGGACGCGCCACCGCCACCGCCTCACCCGACGCGAAGACGCTCATGTCGGCGACGGTGCGTATCGGCTGCTGCCGGGAGCGTGTCGTATGGGAGGAGCTGGGCCAAATCGCAGGCGCTTTCGGGGACCGCGGCGACGATCGGTCGATCTTCTCCAACTCGCGTGAGCGCAGCACCCCCTCCCAGTTCGACGAATGGGTGCTGCGCGCCCTCTACCTCGCACCCCCGGGAACCAGCGCAGACGAGCTGGCCCTTTACCTGGAAGCCGCCCTACCTGGCGATTGATTGCGCTCTTGGGGGGTTGCCGTACGGCATTCGCCGTCCACGGTCGCGTGCACTATGAGATTTGCGACCACTGCTCCCCGCATCACGCGAGCTGCCGCAGCGTTCCTCGTGTTGGCTGCCTTACTCGCTTTCGTAACATTGCCCGCCGAAGCTGCCGAACCGACCGCTAAATATGCCGGGTCGGGTCACGGCTACAACGACATCTACAACGGCAAGGCCGCCGGGTCACATCGGTTCACCATCGAAGGTCAGACCGTCACCGCGTTCTGCATCGAGGTGAACAAGGCCCTCAACCACGGTGCGGACTTCACCCTGTCGAACAGCCGTTCCGTTCCCGGTCAGGCCGCCTACCTGGCGATCAACCATGCCAGCCTCGGCACGGCGCTGTCGGATGTGAACGCCGAGCATGCCGCCACCCAGGTGGCTATCTGGCGGTTCACCGACAACATCACCATCGACGAGACCACCGTGCCGTGGGAGGTTGTCCGCAACCGCGCCCTCGAGTTGGTGAGCCTCGCCCAGAACCATTCGCGTCCCGCCACCGACGTGAACCTCACCTTGGAGGGTACCCTCACCGACGACGGCACAGCTGCTTTTGCCGCCACCTTCACCCGCGGCGGATCCCCAATCGCTTCGGCTGCGCTGCAGTTCACCGGCGCGGTTGAGACGTTCGTGGAGACCGGCTCTGACGGCATCGCGGTGGCCACCGTCGATGTCGCACCCGGAGAGACCGCCGACGTGGAGGTCATCGGCAAGGTGAACATCGGTCCCGGCGCCGCCCTCGTCCCCTCCGACGGCTCCCAGGTGCTCGTCGTGGCCGACCCGGTTGTCGTGACCCGCACCGCTGCCGCTTCGGTGACGGCCCCGGTCCCGACCACGACCACCACCGAACCGGAGCCCACCACAACCACCGAGCCTCCGGCTTCGACCACGACAACCACCCAGCCGGATGAGCCCACCACAACCACCACCGAACCGGAGCCCACCACAACCACCGAGCCTCCGGTGACGACGACAACGATTTCGGATCCGTCCACAACCACGACCCAGCCCGACCCGACCACCACCCCCACCTTGGGTGACGAGCTGCCTTACACCGGCGAGGACACCCCCATGTGGCTGGTGCCGGTCGGCTTGGCTGCCCTGGTCGGAGCCATCGTCTTGGCGGCCCGTTCCCGCCGCGCCCAGACCGACTGATTCCCCAGAGCTGCTGGTCGCCCAAGAAGCCTGCCTCACCCGAGGCAGGCTTTCTTGGTTGCATCCCGCAAGGCAGGTGGTGTTGGTTTGCGTCTTATTCACATCCTCCCCCTTCCCATCGTGCCCTGTTCCCGCAACGGTCTGGGCCAATGGCACACATCACACCTTCCGCACCTTCGATGGCTGCCGTCCGGCTCCGCAGCTGGCAGATGGTCGGTCCTGTCGATGTGGCCCCCTGGACCCCCGAAGAGGTCCTCTCCCGTCGCCGCCCCTCCCCGCGGGCGGTTTCGCGTCCCCGCACATTCGACTGGAACCGCCTTGGTGCTCTCGTCTTGGCGCTGATCGCCGTCGTCGCTTTGGCGCAGCCCGCCTGGAACGCTTTCGGATCCGACGTGTACGCAGCTGTCGCCCAAGCCGGGATGGACGCCGGCCCCTATGTGCTGGTCGAAGATCCCACCGTCGCCGCCCCCACCCCCGAAGAGATGGCTCCCGCCCCGGGTCCAGTCGAAGTGGCACCGCTGGGTGCCCCCGGCGGGGTCGAAGCAGGTGAGGTTCTGGGGACGATCTCAGCCCCTGCTATCGGCCTCGAAGCGACATTCGTGTGGGGTGTCGGCCGCTCCGACCTCAAGAAGGGTCCCGGCTGGATGCCGCAGACCGCTTTCCCCGGCGACCCAGGCAACGCTGTCATCTCCGGGCATCGCACCACCTATGGGGCGCCGTTCAACCGCATCGACGAGCTCAGCCCCGGTGATCGGATCACCGTCGCCGTTCCGGGTCGCAAACCCGCCGTGTACGAGGTGCGGGAGACCCGCATCGTCAAACCAGGCGACGTTTGGGTGGCGATGCCGACCGACGGGGCGCGGCTCACCTTGACCACCTGCCATCCGGAAGGGTCCGCCAAGGAACGTCTCGTCGTCCAAGCCGAACTGGTTTCCGGACACGCCGCGGCGGTAGCGCTTCCAGCTGACGGCTGGGAGTTCTCCAAGCCCTCCTGACCCTGAGCCCTGCACGAGCAAGCCCCCGAAGGAACCCTTCGGGGGCTTTTGTCGCTCGGTGAACAGCCAGCGATGGGTCAGTTGGTCTGGGCGTTGGCCCCGACCTCCCCCATCCCTGCGGAGGACGCATCCAATCCGGAGAACCGGAGGCGCCGCTCCTCACCCTCACCTTCGAGGTCGACCACGACGGTGGTGCCGCGGCCGAACTCGCCGGCGAGAATCCTCTCGGCCAGCTTGTCTTGAAGCATCGTCTGGACCGTGCGCCGCAGCGGACGGGCGCCGAGTTTGGGGTCGTAGCCCTTCTCGGAGAGGAAGTCCTTGGCGGCGTCGGTGAGTACCAGCTCGATGCCCTTCTCGGCTGCCCGGCCGGAGATCTCGGCGATGAGCCGGTCGACGATCTGGCGGACCTGCTCCCGGCTGAGCTCGGTGAAGACGACGATCTCGTCGACCCGGTTCAGAAACTCGGGGCGGAAATGCTCCTGCAGGCCTTTCTTCATCTCGTTGGCCATGACCTTGTGGTTGCTGGACGGGTCGACCAGCTCCTGTGCGAACCCGAGTCCCGACTTCTGCAGCCTGTCGGTGCCCAGGTTGGAGGTCATCACGATGACCGTGTTGCGGAAGTCCACCACCCGGCCCTGCGAGTCGGTGAGCCTTCCCTCCTCCAAGATCTGGAGCAGCGAGTTGAACACGTCCGGGTGGGCCTTTTCGATCTCGTCGAACAGTACCACCGAGTACGGCCGGCGCCGCACAGCTTCGGTGAGCTGGCCGCCCTCGTCGTGGCCGATGTATCCGGGAGGGGCGCCAATCAGACGGGCAACCGTGTGCTTCTCCTGATACTCGGACATGTCGAGAGTGATCAGCGCCTTCTCGTCACGGAACAGGAACTCGGCCAGCGCCTTGGCGGTCTCGGTCTTTCCGACACCTGTGGGGCCCAGGAAGATAAACGAGCCTATGGGCCGCTTCGGGTCCGAGAGCCCGGCCCGGGCGCGGCGGATGGAACGGGACACGGCGGAGATCGCCTCGTCCTGGCCGACGATCCGAAGACCCAGCTCGGCTTCCATCGTCATGAGGCGAGCCGCCTCATCCTCCATCACCGCTGTCACCGGCACCCCGGTCCACACCTGGAGCACCTCTGCGATCTGGTCGGGGCCGATCTCGGTGACCGGCGTGCTGGCAGGGTCGACCACGTCGAGGGAGGCGGCAGCGCCGGCCTCGTCGATCAGGTCGATCGCCTTGTCGGGAAGGAACCGCTTCGACAGGTAGCGGACCGACATGTCCACGGCGGCTTTGAGCGCATCGTCGGTGTAGACGACGTGGTGTGCCTCCTCGTAGCGGGACTTGAGGCCGCGGAGGATCTCAAGCGTCTCATCTTTGGTCGGCTCTTCGACGTCCACCGGGTGGAACCGTCTGTCCAGGGCAGCGTCCTTCTCGAAGTACTTGCGGTACTCGTCTTGGGTGGTGGCCCCGATCACCTGCAGCTCGCCGCGGGCCAGAGCAGGCTTGAGGATGTTCGAGGCATCCACCGACCCCTCAGCTGCGCCCGCACCGACGAGGGTGTGGATCTCGTCGACGAAGAGGATGGTGTTGCCGCGCTGCTGCGCTTCGGCGATCAGCTTCTTGAGCCGCTCCTCGAAGTCGCCGCGGTAGCGGGACCCGGCGACCAGCGCACCCATGTCGAGGGTGTAGATCCGCTTGCCCCGCAGCTTGGCGGGCACTTCCCCGGCGGCGACCTTCTGGGCGAGACCCTCGACGATGGCGGTCTTGCCCACACCGGGATCACCCAGCAGGATCGGATTGTTCTTGGTGCGACGGGCCAGGATGGTCATCATCCGCTGGATCTCCCGTTCGCGACCGACCAGCGGGTCGAGCTTGTTCTCTTCGGCCAGCTTGGTGAGGTCCCGGCCGAACTGCTCCAACACGCCGGAGGCGGTCTTGCCGCTCCCGCCGGCCGTCCCGGCGGCAGCACCGACCGCGTCGCCCCGCTCGACCGGCCCGGAGGCGAGTATCTCCTGCTGGAGCTGCTCGGCGAACTGGGCGATGTTTCCGACTGCTCCGGTGAGGATGGCGGCGGTGATGCTGTCATCCTGCTCGTTCACCTCATGCAGGATCCCCAGCAGCAGATGGTCGGGGTTGATGGGGCGGCTGGACAGCTGAAGAGCCCATTTGAGGCTCTTCTCGAGAACCCGTTTGGCGCGGGGGGTGAAGGGGATGTGGCCGGTGATCGGCTCCCGGCCCATCTGCACATGGTCGATCACCGCTTTGCGGGCGGTCTCCAAGGTGAGGCCCCGCTCGGCCAGCATGGCCACACCGCGGCCCTCGCCGACATGCAGCAAACCCAAGAGGATGTGCTCGGCGCCGATGTAGTTGTGGCGCAGCTCACGTGCCTCCTCTTGGGAGCGGACGACGACTCTGCGGGATGCGTCTGAGAATCGCTCGAACATGATGCTTCTTCTCTCCTCAGGTTGCGGCCGGGCTTGTCCCGGCCTCTGGCTGTTCAGGAGAGATGGTTCGAGGGGGTGCCCAACTAGGCAGTCGGTTAGGGATTTTTTGACGCGAATCTTCAGCCGCCGCCTGCGACCACGATGAGGGTCCGGGTTTCGTCTCCGTCTTGGACGGTGACTTCCACTTCGTCTCCCGGGGAGTGACGCATCATCACAGCCAGCAGATCCTCGACCGCCTCCACTTTCATACCGTCGACCGCCACCAGCACATCGCCAGGTTCGATCCCCGCGTTCTCGGCTGCGCTTCCCGGCTGCACCGCTTCGACGAGTGTTCCGCTCAGCACCACCCCGCCGTCACCGAGTTCGTCCACTGCGGTGACGACCTCGATCCCCAGCATGGCGCGGGGGGCTTGGCCGTCCTCAACCAGATCGGCAGCCACCCTCTCGACGACTTCCACAGGTACGGCGAAACCGAGCCCCGACATGGATCCTCCGCTGATACCAACCGCCGTGGTGATGCCGACCAGCTTGCCTTCCAGGTTGGCCAGAGCGCCGCCGGAGGACCCTTCGGCGATCGCTGAGTCCACCTGCAGCAGCCCTTCGAGGCGCTGGCCGGTGTCGATTTCGATTTGGCGGTTCTTGGCGGACAGGTGCCCTGCCGTGACGGTGGGTCCTCCGGTGAGCCCGAGCGGGTACCCGACCGCCACCACCTCGTCACCGACCTGCATGTCGTCCGACGACCCGACCTCCAGGTCGATGAGCTCGTCGGTGGGCAGTATCACTACCGCCAGATCGGTGTACGGGTCGGTTCCGATCACTTCCCCTAGGTAGCGGCGCCCGTCGGGCAGCTCGACCCGCACACGACTTTGGAACGCCACCACATGCTGGTTGGTGATGATCACCGGCTCCTCGCCGACCCGCAGAACCACTCCGGATCCCGATCCGGTGATGGTCCCCCCAGACACGGAAGTGAACGACCCGGTTTGCACCGCCACCACCGCAGGCGCGGTTTCTGCAGCCGCCGCAGTCACCAGCCCCACCTTGCCGTCCAGTTCTATGTCGAATGCTTGGCGGACAATGGTCACCGACGGGGGCTGTGAGGTGGGCATCTTGCGGTCCAGGGTCAACGCCCCCAACGCGCCCAGCACCGCCGCCATGCATACGACGAGGGCTTGTCCCACCAGCCCCAGGGTCCTTCGGGTTTTCGATGGACGGCTCGGCTGCTGTGCCGCCGGCAGGGTCGGCTTGTGGGCCGATGGTTCGATGAAGATCCCGGGGCGACTCCCCGGCCGCATTGGTTCGGGGATCCCGGTCGGTTCGGGCGGTTCGGGGACGGACATTCCCACCACTGTTCCCCGCCTCTCCCCCACGCCACCTAACCGGGGTTCGTTGTCGCCTTCATTCAGGCGGGCACCCTTTGGGGCGCGTCTATTCGGAGTGGACACCCCTCATGCCCCCAAGGTTCTCTGTATTCACGTTCCCCGGGCTTCACCGCCTGCTGGCCACGGTCGCCTGCTCGGCGGTTCTCCTGGGGGCGCTGACCACACCCGCATCCGCAGAGGAACCTTCGCTTCTCATACAGCCAGTCAGCGTCGAGGTGGACGACGCAACGGGCGTGGCCACGGTGCGCCTACATGTGGTCAACGACGGGGATGAGTGGTTCGAGCCGTCGCCGTTCAAAGTCTCCCTCGCCTTGGAGGTGTCTTCTGGTGTGATCACCGACGTCACCGCCTGCCCCGATTCCGCTGGCCCTTATTCGGTCGCTATGACCGCTTCACCGCGCGGCTATGTCGCTGAGCTGTCCCGCCCCTGCGGGCTGACCGGGTTGGCTTCTGGGTCTGCGGTCCCGGTGGACGTGTCGATCCGGATGTTGCCATCCGACCAGCCGCCGGTCCTCTCCGCTGCCGTCGTGGAGCCGGCCGTGTCTTCCCCTGCGGCTTCGGTCGCCGTGACGGGAGAGGATGTGTCGCCGCTGAGGCTTAGCTTCCACTCTCCCGACCCTTCCGTATCGTCGCCGCGGGTGCGGCTCACCGCCAGCTATCTGGGTGTCCGCCCGTTGCCGGAGGCGCTGGTCACGGTACGTGACGCTTCCCCTGCTTCCGACGCGGCTGCGTCTGCGCTGGTCGATGTCACATCGTGCGGGGAGGCGGTCACCGCCGAGCCAGCTGGCGACACTCTGATTGTCACCGTGTCTGGTTCGTGTGATGGCGCTCCGCTGGGGCCGGGGGTTTCCGTGTGGGTTGAGTTCACGGTCGAACGGGACCCCGGTTCGGTGGCCCGTCTGGTGGCCGAGTCTCCTGTGGCATCCGCTCCCGCTGAGATTCTGCTTCCGCCTGGGGCTGCAACCACGACCACCACGGTTGCCGTCTCTTCGTCACCAGCCGACGTGGTTCCGTCGCCCACCCAGCCAGAGGCACCCACAACATCCACTACCGAGGACGTGCCGGACGGGAACGCCACACTGCTGGTTACGCTCCCGTTCTTGCTGGTGGGTGTGCTGATGCTGCTGGTGGCTGCCCGTCCGCTGCTGCGGATGAGGGCTTCGCAGCCCAAGTCGATGTTCGAACCGGTTGACCCTTCCGAGATCGCCGACTTGGTGGCCCCCGCCTCCGACGCTTCGGCCGGCGCTGACGAAGATGCAGATCAGCCCCACTGATCTCACCTCTCGCACCCCACCCACCTCTCCCATCTACCGGTGTGTTGCCCTGCTGATGTGCGTCGGCACTGTGCATACGAGGAGCGTGGGCTTCTTTCTCGGACCCGCCTCCATGCCGCCTCTTGGGTGGGTGACCCCCACCGCGAGTCGGCACTGGGACGCACATAGCCGAAGCGCTGGCGGCCCCCAACCGCGATCCGCGCCGAGGCCCAGGAATACCGAGGAGTTTCTCATGCAGATCTCTGCTG
>ERZ777003.4320-NODE-4320-length-12165-cov-5.677539_pt1 | contig 12165 bp, 12 predicted proteins | sample MGYA00374956_ERZ777003 | MGnify/ENA primary metagenome ERZ777003 (study PRJEB29302, sample SAMN06268252) | bioreactor metagenome | isolation source: Joint BioEnergy Institute, California, USA | place: USA:Joint BioEnergy Institute, California, USA | collected... | reverse complement strand
GGCAACTGGACTGGGCAGGCTGATGCAAAGGCGAGACCTGGCCGACTACCGTAAGGGCGCTGAGTAGTCGTATAGCGACATGCGCATCGCGCCACCGCTGTCAATAGCGGTGGCGGCAGGATGCTTCATTGCGGTGTGCCGCAGCCTGGATGCTCTCGAAAAACTGGGGGTCATAGTTGTAGGGCAGATACCGCAGCAGGCTGTTCCATGTCGGGCCAACGCTCTGCGAAGGAGCATTGTAGTCCGAATCGAGATCGACGCGCGTCATCACGTCGTCGATCATGCGGACGGCCAGTCGCCGTCCCCAGTCCGCTGGAGTATCGGCGGCGCTAACTCGCCCGTTTGTCGGCACCGTCATCCACAAGCCTCAGCCGTGGCTGCTCGGCCACCAGGTCGCGCAGCTCCTCACCTGTCAGGCTGCCGTTCGCGAGAAGAGCCTCTGCGACACGTTCGACCTCATGACGATGGCTTTCGATGATCTTCTTCGCCCGTGCGAACTGTCGGCCCAAAACATCCTGCAGGTAGTGGTCGAAACGGAGTACCGCGAAGAGCTCATCCTCGTTGCTGGACGACAAGTAGGCGAAGCCCTCCCCAAAGCCGTATGACGCCTCGGAGGCAAGCGCCAAGGATGTCGCGCTGTAGACAAGACATCGGATCCCTTCGAGCCTCCCGCGCCTGCTGACCGATCCCCGAGAAAACCTCCTCGGCGGCTAAGCCACCGAGCCTCGCTGCCATTTCGTCGAGGATCTGGGCCCGGGTGCGCTCGCGAAAAGCAGAAGTCCGGAACACGACTGCCTCCGGCAGCGGTACTAGAGGAGGAAGCTCTGACAGGAGGTCATCCAGCGACAAGGCGCGGCGCGCTCGCCGTGCCTTCCGCCTTGCCTGCTGGACGATTTGCTCGAGCGCGGCGCCGCTCCATCCTTCGGTCCGTGCAGCGATCCCGGAAAGATCGGCGCCGGGAAGCAACCCTTGCAAGTGCCACCGCAGGCTCCCTTCCCGGCCTTTCGCATCCGGAAGCGGAATGCGCATATGACGGTCGAGCCTCCCTGCGCGAACGAGCGTGGCATCGAGACGGTCGGGGTTATTACAAGCTCCCACCACAACGACGCCTTCCCGTCCTTCGGCTCAATTGATGCACTCGAGCAGTGCGGCGACGACCCCGGTGCAGTATTGGGCATTGTGGTCGCTGAAGCGCTCCCGGTCGCCGACCGCGTCGATTTCATCCAGAAAGATGATGGACGGCGCGTTCCGACGCGCCTCGTCGAAGGCCGCTCGCATCGCCCCCAGCATGTCGCCTAGGTGACCTTTGGCCTGCCAGCGCGCGATCGAACCGAGAACAAGGTGGACCCCGCAGGATCGCGCTAGCGCCCCGGCGAAGGTCGTCTTGCCCGTGCCAGGAGGACCGCTCAGCAGGATGCCGCGGTCGACGTCTGCCCAGCCGATCTTTCCAGCCTGCCAGTCCGCGAGGTCCATCGCCAGCTTGAACGGGACTTCGCAGCAAGCACGGATCGGATATCGGCAATGTAGCTGCCCGGAAAAGCCGAATGGAAATCACGACGGGGTTGCTGGCCTCCCCGTTCTATAGGCGAATGCGATGCGTCGAACCGCTACCGGGCCAGGCCGGCGCCACAAGACGGCGAGAGACCCTCACCACACGTACTGCAGACCGATGTGTCCGCTCACACTGCGGGACCGGCTATCGCTCAAGCTCTGCTCGTAATCGACTGCAATGAAAGTGCTCAGCTCTTCTCTCACCTGCGCGTTGAAGCCCAGGCCCAGCTGAGCCCGTGTGCTGCCCAGGCCGGTGACCCGGCCTTACTTTTCAATGGCTTTTTCAACTTGCGAATCCTGCAAACGTGCACCAGGAATCCTCAAAGTTGAAAAAGTTCCCTGTACCCCAAGCATAACCTCCATCCCTCCGAAGGCAGAGGTCACACGTTCGAATCGTGTCGGGTGCGCCATCTCGCATTTTCCACTGTAGAAGCCACCTAACGCCTTGAATGGAAAGGCGAGATTAGGTGTTCGAAGTCCCTGATTCCGGCAGTATGCCAGCGGCTCCAAAAACGTCAGCCGCAGCACTGTTTTCCTGCCGACCAGATCGGCGTCGCGCCAGAGATTCCAAGGACTTGAAAGGAACGCGAGCACGTGTTCGAACGACTCTTCCAGGGTGAGCCGGGGCTTGCCGTTCGTTGCCAGCTTTTCTTGAGCCAGCACCTTCTCGCGCTCAAGCTTCGTGATCCGCTTCTCGTAAGCGGCGATCACCGTCGCATTGCCGGAGTCCACGATCCGGTCGAGCAGCGCTTCAATCTGCTTCTCGATCTGTGCGACATTCGCCTTCAAGAGCTTCGCCGTCTCGCTGGCCTGTGCAAGCCGCATGTCCCACGCGTCCTTGAACATGGCCTTCACGATCTTGAACAGGTTCGGTGACGGCTCAAGGCTTTGGAGAACGCTTTCGAACGCGCTTTCCAGTTCATCGCGCTTGATCGACTTGCGATAGCTCTCGCAGCCTTTCGTCGCGCAGAGGTAGTAGGGGTATTTCTGCGGCTTGCCCTGCGACCAGCAGGCCGTAAGCGGCTTGCCCAGCCCTTCGTCAAAGACCTGAGCAAGCTCGACGGCGCTTTCGAACTGTTCCGGCCTGCATGGACGACCCCCGCGCGGCGCGACCGGATTCTGGTTTCGCGCCTGCTATTCACGACCGGCGGCGGCTTCACCCATTTTCGCGAGGAACAGGACTACACGGATCCCGGCTATCACAATGCGGTTGTGAAGGAGACGGAAGAGGGCGCTGTTTTTTTCACCGCCGCGAACATCGTCCTTTTCGGCTTCGGGCTGAACGCCGAGCGCGTGAAGCTTTTCATCGTGCATAGCTGGCACGATGCGCTGAACGGCCCGCTGCCCGTGACGCACCTGAGCGGCATCATGATCGGTGTATCGGGCCGCAGGCAGGAGCAAGGCTATCCGTTTGTAGCCATCCGAAGTCAGAAGCCGCTCGCCAAAATCGAGACCGGCATAATCGAGCCGCCGGACCCGCGCCTCGACCCGGAAATGCTAAAGACGCTTGGAATCCAGCCAAAGATGTAGTTGCCTTGCGCCGCTACGATGCATGCCTTCATTTGAGGCCAATCTAGGCCGAAACCTCAGCACGCAAGATGTGTGTTGTAGTACAACACCCACTTGGCAAGGGGGCCGCTGCGCACCCCGGTTGCATCCCCCGGCCTTGGCTCTTTCAGGGGATCGACCCGTTCCAGAGCCATCCAACCGTATCGCCGGTTGACCACTCGCAGGGAGATTTCGCTCTCCCTGCACCCATCGACTTGAGGGCGTTCCTGCCCCCAAGACCCCTGACCATTTCATGGAGACCGGGAAGGGAGCTTTCGCGCTGCCCTTGCCCTGGACCCGTCCCATCGACCAGGGAGCCTTCGAGCCCCCTGGCCCCCTGACCAACCCTGCGCGGATTGGATGCCGTCAGGAGCTTTCGCGCCCCTGAACCCACGAGCAAAGGGCGTTCGTGCCCTTGTGCAATCCTGACCAACCGTGCGCCGGTTGGATGCCGCCAGCCTTCCGAGGCTGGACCCCGGCCAAGGACCGTCCTTGGACGCAGTCTTCCACTGGCGTTTTCTGGCGGGAACAGTTGCTCCGATCTTGCGTGGCGGATTGCCAGCAGGTCACTACCCCTGTGGAGCGTTCACGGTTTGCCCCACAATTTGGTTGACCCCCGCAAGGGAATCTGTCGACATGTCGACGACGTCACTCACGAGGAAAACGCCCATGCCAAGAGCACCGGCGAAGCCATCGAATAGGGAAAGCCGCACCATTGGTTTCCGGCTACCGAGCAAGCTGGCCGAACAGGTCAAGGATGAGGCCGCGCGGCGCGGGATCATGCTGAACCGACTGTTCGAGGAAATGTGGGAGCTTTACCAGAAGCACAAGAGCGAAAGGGCCTGATCCGGTGCCGGTCAATCTCGATAAGCCTCATCTCTGGAAAGCGGACATCTCCGCTTCCGTCGATATGTACAACGACTGGTTTATGAATTTTGCGCCGGATGCCTACCGCACCACTCGGATCAAGACGACCGAGGCCGTCAAGGCCACTCTCGAGGCCACGAAAAACCTGACCGACGTGACGCCACAGCTTCTGAAGGCACATCCGACCGCCCTGCCGACCCTGCGCATGTCCACCTGTCCGCCGCTTGCCGTTGACCGGCTGATCGGCCTCGCCGGTGTGCCGGACAGCCTCGTCAAGACGATGGAAGAGGGAAGACTCCCGGTGAGGCTGAACGGCGCGGCGCTCGATGCCGAGTTGGAAAAGATTGGCAACATCATTGAGCGGATGGCCGACCCCGATATTTTCGTCTGGCTGGAGCGCAAGGATTCGCCGTCCGAGCAGGAACTGTACCGCGCTTCGACAATCGTCGCCGACCGGCTCTGCGGTTCGGTGGCCAACCCAATCATCCGCAATGCCCAGGAAAAGCGCCAGCTTGCCGGCATTCAGGCATGGCTTGAGCAGCGCGGCTACAAGCTCAATCCGGTTGGCGATGGCACGAAATTCGACGCCATGAAGCCCGGCACGTTCAGTTTCCGGCTGAACGTCCCCGTCTCGCAGGAAGGCACCAACAAGCAGATTAATATTCCCGTTGATGCCGTCATAATGCCCAAGACGGCGAAGGCAGGGGATTTTCCGCTGCTGGTCGAAGCGAAGTCCGCTGGCGACTTCACCAACGTCAACAAGCGCCGCAAGGAAGAAGCGACGAAGATGGCGCAGCTCCGCCGTACATACGGGGTCGAGCGCGTGCGGTTCATCCTCTTCCTGTGCGGCTATTTCGACAGCGGCTATCTCGGCTACGAGGCAGCCGAAGGCATCGATTGGGTGTGGGAGCACCGCATCGACGACCTTGCGGAGTTCGGCATATGAAACGCGCGGGCACGAAAAAAACCGAACAAGAGCGGCTTGCGCTTCAGCTCGAGCTGGACGCCGGCAAAACACAGGCCGAGCGCAACCGCATGGGCCAGTTCGCTACGCCGTCTGCGCTCGCCCTCGATATTCTCGACTATGCACGGGCGACCCTTGGTCCGGACGAGCCCGTGCGATTCCTCGATCCGGCGATCGGCACCGGGGCGTTCTATTCAGCCCTGCGATCCGTCTTCCCGGCAACTCGTATCGCCGCCGCCACCGGTTTTGAGATCGATCCGCACTATGGCCGGCCCGCTGCGGCGTTGTGGAAAGACACGGGCCTCGACCTGCGTCTTGCGGATTTTACCACCGCAAGCCCAGAGGCCGCTTACAACCTCGTCATCTGCAATCCGCCCTATGTCCGGCATCACCACGTCGTCAACGGCGAGAAGGTGAGATTGCAGCATGCCGCCGCCCAGGCTTGCGGCGTGCGCATCGGCGGGCTTGCCGGGCTGTACTGCTACTTTCTCGCGCTCACCCACGCATGGATGGAAGAGGACGGGCTTGCCGGCTGGCTGATCCCGAGCGAGTTCATGGATGTGAATTACGGTCGGCAGGTCAAGCGCTACCTGCTTGAGCACACCACGCTCCTGCACATTCACCGCTTCGATCCCGCCGACGTTCAGTTCGACGACGCGCTCGTTTCCTCTGCCGTCGTCTGGTTCCGCAAGGCCCCGCCGCCGTGCGGCCACTCCGTCCGATTCACCTTTGGCGGGACGCTGCGCGCACCGAGGGATGAGCGCATGGTTCCGGCTGCCGTACTCGCGACCGAGGCGAAATGGACGCGGTTCCCCGCTGCGGCGCCGCGCGTGAAGTCGGCGCTGCCGACCATAGACGACTTTTTCAACGTCAAGCGCGGCCTCGCGACCGGCGATAACCGATTTTTCATTCTCACGCCCGAGGAGATTGAGGAACGGGAACTTCCCCGCGAGATGTTCCGCCCGATCCTGCCCAGCCCGCGCTATCTGCCGACCGACGAAATCGAGGCCGACGAGCATGGAATTCCGCTGATCTCGCAGCGGCTGTTTCTTCTCGACTGCCGCCTGCCGGAAGCAGAAGTGAAGAAGCGCTATCCCCGGCTTTGGGCGTATTTCCAGCAAGGGTCGGGCGACATCGCCGCACGTTATCTCTGCCGCCATCGTTCGCCCTGGTACGCGCAGGAAAACCGGCCTCCGGCCCCCTTTGTCTGCACCTATCTCGGGCGCAACGGCACCGCACGCGGCAGGCCGTTCCGGTTCATTCTCAACCGCTCCGCCGCGACAATCGCCAATGTCTATCTTGCGCTTTACCCGAAGCCGTTTCTCGCCAAGGCGCTTGCCGAGAATCCCGGCCTCGACCGAGAGATATGGCATGTCCTGAACCGCATCACGCCGGATGAGCTGCTTGGGGAGGGCCGCGTCTATGGCGGCGGCCTGCACAAGCTCGAACCCAAGGAGCTCGCGAATGTGCCCGTGCCGGAGATCGCAGGCCTTGTTCCACAGGGTGGCAAGCCGCTGTATCAGGGTGAACTGTTTGCGGGAGCTGCCGAATGACCGGGCTTCTGCTGAAAACGGGTGAAGCTGCCGTGCGAAGCGCTCCCCGGTCGCAGCCGCAGCCGGACCCCCAGGAAGGATTGCCGCTCACGCTTGGCATCGCGCCGGTGGAGTTCTCCGCCGAGACCTTTCGCATCGGTCGTCTCGATCCTGACAAGCATGGATCGATCCGCGACTTGCGGAGGCAGCACGGCAGGACGCATGCGTTCCGCTTCGATTCCCGCAACGGCATGATTGCCAATGTCGCGTTGCAGGCTGGCGGCGAGCCGCTTGGCGATGTATCCGACGCCAAGGTTGGCGAGCACCTGCTGCTGCTGGCTGAAGCCATCGAGCACCAGCTCCGCACCTGGCTTGCGCGCAGCCGGACAATCCTGCGGCGCTATCGCCCGCTCGTATGTCTCGGGCGCCGGGACCGTTTGCTCGCCACTGCCTTGGAGAAGCTGGGCGTCGATGCGCCGGACCAACGGCTCGATGTGGTTGCAAAGTGGTCGTTCGACCTGCGACTGATCACTGCGAGCGAGCCCGGCGAATTCCCGTGGCTTGGGTTGATTGCCGATGTCGGCACCTCGCATGTGATCGACATTCCCATTTCCGAATTGATCGAACACGGCTTCGATCCTCTGAATTTTTATGTCGGTGTGCTGGGAGATGCTGACGATCCAGTTTCGGCATCGCGGCTGCGCCTGCTTGGGCGGGTCAGCGGCATCGACGGTGGGAGCCTAATACTCGACGATGTGCGCGAGGACGCGACCAGCGACCGGGTGGCCGCGAAAGACGTTTTCCTCGAACCACGCCGCGAGAACATGGAGGCCGTCGTCAGACTCCTATATCCGCGCATCGCAGACGAAGCGCTCGACAAACTGCGGCGCATCCGCGCCCCGTACCTGAGCGGCGAGCGCAAGCTGGACAAAATCCGGCGCACGCTTGAAGACATGAACAAGTCGCTTGAGCGCGGCGGCGCCAAGGCCCTCAATCTCACGCTGGCCGATGGCCTGAGCGCGCGCTTCGAGCCGCTGCTTGACCGATCCAGCACGCGCTTCCCTCGCATGATTGAAACCACGCGGCCCGGCATGCTCTTCGGGCCGAGCGGGCATGATCAGGCGAACCAGCCGGATCAGGGCGTCCAGCAATATGGCCCTTTCCAGTACACCCACAACCCGGTGAACGATCCGGTTATAGCCGTGCTTTGCGACAAGCAGGCGAGAGGCCGCATGGACCAGTTCGCGAAGCTGCTTCGCAACGGTCTCGACGAAGAAGGCGGCAGATTCTCCGGCGGACTTGTCGGCAAGTTCCGGCTGACCAACGTGCGCTTTCAATACGCCGAAATCGCCGGCGACACGGCGGACGATTACGCGGCGGCGGCGCAGCGCATTCTCGATGAGCTTCCGCAGACGCCGGCGCTTGCCCTCGTTCAGGTACGGGAAGCGCACAAGCAGCGCGCTTCCGGCCAAAACCCGTATTTCGTCGCGAAGGCCCGTTTCATGCGCGCCGGCGTCCCGGTTCAGGCAGTGCGGCTTGAGACGGTGGAAGCCAACAGGGGGAAAGCCTACAGCCTCAACAATCTCGCGCTGGCCGCTTACGCCAAGATCGGCGGCATCCCGTGGGTGATTTCAACGCGCGGCGTCGCCACGCACGAGCTGGTGATCGGGATCGGCTGCGCCGAGGCCGGCAGCAGCCGGCTCGGCGAGCGCGCCCGCTATGTCGGGATCACTACGCTGTTCCAGGGCGACGGTCGCTACCTGGTGTGGGAAACGACCCGCGAAGCCACTTTCGAGGAGTATCCGGAAGCGCTCCTTGCAAGCCTGCGCAAAAGCATCCGGTTCGTCAGCGATCAGAACAAATGGGAAGCGGGCGATCCGGTACGGCTGATCTTCCATGTCTACAAGCCGCTCAAGCGCAGCGAGATCAAGGCGGCGAAGGAGCTGGTCGACGACATGCTCAAGGAGCATCCCGTCGAATTCGCCTTTCTCGATTTGTCGCAGCAGCATCCGTTCCAGATTTTCGACTCCGCGCAGGCGGGCATCGAATACAGGTCCCATGAACTTGGACGTAAGGCGACGAAGGGTGTTTACGCGCCTGCCCGTGGAACCGCCATGCTGCTGGGACCGCGTATGGCCCTTCTGCAACTCGTCGGAGCGCGCGAGGTGAAGACGTGGGATCAGGGCATGCCGCGCCCGCTGTTACTGGAACTGCATCCTGACTCCGATTTTTCGGACCTCACCTATCTTGTCCGGCAGGCGTATCACTTCTCTTTCATGTCATGGCGCAGCTTTTTCCCGGCGGATGAGCCGGTGACGATCCTGTATTCGCGCTGGATCGCGCGCCTGCTTGCCAATCTCCGGGCGGTGCCCGGATGGGACAGTTCCGCCCTTGCCCAGATGCGTGACCGCCGGGCGATGTGGTTTCTGTGATGGCGACTCAGGACGTTCTCGCAAGCCGTCTTGAGGTCCTGCGCGAAATTGTCCGGCGCGGATTTCCGCACGCGCCCGAGCAGATTCAGGGTTTTCTTATTCGTGTCCTTGGCGCCGGCTCCCCCTCCGGTGAGGCTTCGATAATCGCTGAACCATCCCTGGACGAGTGCCTTGGGGCTGTCCGTTTCGGCGGCTACCCGTCGCTCGCGCGCTCCGGCTATTGCCTTGCGCGGCGGCGTACAGGCCCGCCGGAAGCGGAGGCCGCACTTACATTCCTTCATGCCATCGAACGGCAGCGCGAACGATCCACGCACTCGCAGGCCGAGCTTGCCGGCGACGCGATCGCTCTTCTCGGGATCGCCGATGGCCTGCGAGCGCTGATGCTGGACGGGCTTCTCCCCGATTCAGACAGCGGCCCGTGCCTGTGGGTTCGCAGCCTGCTTGAACAGCATGGCGCCTCCGATCCGCGACTGAACCGCGCGCGGCTCTTGGCCGGCGATCTTCTCGATGGTCAGGGCCGCTTCGGACGGCAGCTCTCGCAATCGGAGGACCTTCGCGCCGCCGCGCTGGACCTTTGTCTGTGGCGGGCATGGCCTGATGCCCTGCGCACGGTGGAGCACCCCGACGCTCCTGCCCGTCGCAATCTCTTCATGCGCCTGCTTTCCGATCCCGCCCCAGCTGATGGCGAAGTGCTTCATGCCGGAGCCTGGCTGTGTGCGCTTGACGTCCTGACCGCCGATCTCGCGGCGGCTTCCGTTCCTGATGCCCATCACGTCGCCCGCATCCTTGCCGCGACGCAGGGCAGTTTCCGCCGCTGGCGGTGGGAGGACAGGCCAACGCGCAAGGGTGCAGCGTCCGCGCGCTGGCTGATCGACAAGGAGGCCGACATACAGGCGTTCCTGCTCGCGATCCTCTACCCGTATTTCGGCGAGCAGCTCGAAGATGAACAGTATTTGCAGGGATATGGCCTGCGGCAGGGCCGGTTCGATTTTGCGATCACCAGCCTGCGGCTGATCGTCGAGGTGAAGGTGCTCCGCAGGTCTTCCGACGTGAACGATCTTGAGGTGCAGATCGCCGACGATTTGAGCCTCTACTTCAAGCCGCCGAACCCGTTCGCGTCGATGATCGTCTACATCTACGATGACCGGGACGCGCCCGAGCCGGAGAAGTATCCTGCTATCCGTGACGCTCTCAAGCGGCGTAGCGAGCGGATCGTCGATGTGATCGTTGTGCGGCGGCCCAGCATGATACCGAACCGTGCGGGCAGGGTAGCGTGATCTCCGCAACCTGCCATAATGACGGGAGGTGGCGCCTGCTCTCGGAATCGGGGCGGCGGGCGTTTGCCTGGCCGGCCTGTGGAGCCTCGATTTCCTTCAAGCCTTCAGTTTCACAAGCAAAAACCTGAGTTGCAACATGGCCGACCTTATACCAAAAAAACCAAATGAACTTGTCGATCCGCAGGCGCAATTGCTAGTGGACTTTCTCGGCGATATGGGCCTTCCGTCGGACAACATTATCGCCAGTCAGGACGAGCGCCGCATCATCGGTGAGAACCTGGAAGGGCTGATCCGCGGCCTCCCGGCCGAGGTGAAGAAGGACGCGCGCTACCTTTCCAAGTTCGTCATCGGCGCGGGGTTCGGCCTGTTCGACTACTCTCTTAACGCGGTCTGGAACGAGGTCGTCCTCAACCTGCGCCGCAAGGCCGCGGTCTACGGCCTCGACATCTTCTTCGACGCCGCTGTCGGCGGCAGCAAGGCGCGCGAGCATTACAAGACTGAGGAGGACCTGGCATCGCTCAAGGATTCCGTTCTCCTCGACACATGCCGCAAGCTGGAGCTGATCTCCGACACCACATACAAAAAGCTCAAGCATATCCTCGATATGCGGAACGACATCGGTATCTCGCATCCGACAAATTACGCGATCAACGCCTATGAGCTTCTCGGCTGGTTGAAAACTTGCGTTTCGGAGGTCCTGCACGACAATCCCACCGAAGCCGCCCTTCAGGTGCAGGCGTTCATCAAGAACCTGCGCGAGGCAACCGATCCGCTGGACAACGCGAAGGTTCAGGCCATCGTAAGCCGGTTCCAGCAGCTCCCGACCCATTTGTGCGGAAACCTGTTGCGCACGATGTTCGGGCTTTACGTCGCGGGCGACACGCACCCGGTGGTCCGGAAGAACATCTCCCTGATCGCGCCTGCGCTGTGGGAGACGTGCCGCGACGAAGCCAAATACAAGCTCGGCATCGTCCTGGAAGGCTACAATGTCAACCTTTACAAGGACAAGCACGTCCTTGGCGAAGAATTCTTTGCCCTCGTCGGTGGAAACGCCTTCCGCTCGCCTTCGGAGCGCGTCATCATCGTTGACGAGCTGATTACTGATCTTCGTGACAAACACAACGGCTGGGACAACTTCTATCACGAGCCGCCGGTGGCTGCGCAGCTATATTCGTATGTCCCTGACCAGCAATCCATCTTCGACAATCTTGCCCAGCGTCTTTTCAAGACCGTGCTGATGTGCCGTATCGGTCGCGGGGTTTCGTATTGCGAGGGCGTCTCACCGGGCGGCAGGAAGTATTACGACGCTATTCTTGCCGTGGCCGGCGACAAGTATGCGCCGCATGTCATGGCGGCGTTGTCCGATTTTGAAGTGCGGAGCAAGCTCGGACGCCCGCTCTGCCGCAAACACGCGAAGGCGGCCCTCATGACCGTCAGGGGAAACGTTATCAACCAGCGGCTCCTGGAGTGTCTCGACTATCTGATTGCCAACGTCGAGGCGAGCCCGGATTGCGTATCGAGCGCCGATTTCAAGGCGCTGTCGGCGGGCTACATCAAGTGGAACTGACCGGCTGGTTTGGCTCCCGATCCTCGGATCCTGAGGCGCGTGCGGCGTTGCCGCACCGGGCTCTACTCGCTTCGCTCCCGGAGCCGCCGTATCGCCGTCTCCGCCATCCGGTGACGATCCCTCGCGCAAGATTGGCAATGACAGCGCCGCCTTGGCGCTGACTCTTTTTTGTTTGGGGCTTGCAGCCCCATCCTCCGTCAAGACCAAGCCCTCCGCTACGCTGCGGGCGCAGCCAGCGGTCTCCCCGCCCTTCCGCGCTTCGCTTGTGGAGGGCGGGTGATCCCCCTCCGCTGGCTGCGGTCCTGACGGCCTCCCCCCGCTCATTGGCGCGGGCCTAGTCTAGATGGTGAGGATCTTCGGCAGAAGCCGCTAGAGGAGCGCAGGGCTTTGCTGATCGGCCTGCTCGGCGAGCCCATGCCCGAAGGGA
>ERZ777003.4318-NODE-4318-length-12171-cov-4.183559_pt1 | contig 12171 bp, 9 predicted proteins | sample MGYA00374956_ERZ777003 | MGnify/ENA primary metagenome ERZ777003 (study PRJEB29302, sample SAMN06268252) | bioreactor metagenome | isolation source: Joint BioEnergy Institute, California, USA | place: USA:Joint BioEnergy Institute, California, USA | collected... | reverse complement strand
CTGGTGGATGAGACCGGCCGCGTGCTGGCGGAAATCTCCTCGCCCACACAGGCGGGGCAGGGCCCCGACGCGGTGGTCGGCCGTATGCTGGATCTGGCACGCCAGGTCGCCCAACAGGGCAGTACTTCGCTGGCCGAGGTGACCGCGATCGGGATCGGCTCGCCCGGTCCGATCGACGCGGACAACGGTATCGTTCTCAGCGCCCCGAACATGCCCGGCTGGGAGGACTATCCCCTGCGCGACCGTGTGCAGGAAGCCACCGGCCGACCGTCGTTCCTTGAAAACGACGCCAACGCGGCTGCATTCGGCGAGTTCTGCTTCGGTGCGGGCAAGGACCCGGCCATCCGGCACCTCATCATGCTCACGCTGGGCACCGGCGTGGGCGGCGGCATCATTATTGATGGCAGGATCGTCCACGGTGGCTACGGGCTGGCGGCCGAGGCGGGCCATCTGATCGTCGCGCCCAACGGCCGACGGTGCGCCTGCGGCCAGCGCGGCTGCCTGGAGGCGTACGCCTCTGCCGGCGCAGTGGCACGGCAGGGCATCGAAGCCGTTCAGGCCGGTGAACGCACCATCCTTGCTCAGATTTATGCCCAGAACGGCGAGCGACTGTCCGCCAAGGATGTCTTCACGGCTGCTTATCAGGGCGATGGCATCGCGGCCAACATTATCGAGGAAGCCACGACTTATCTGGGCATCGCCTGTGTGAGTCTGTGCCGATTACTCGATCCACAGATGATCGTCTTCGCCGGCGGGCTGATCCTGGCGGGCGAAAACCTCTTCGCCGGTGTCCGCGCCAGCTTCGCCGAACACGACTGGACCATCCTGCGCAGCAAAGTCGCCATCGTTCCGGCTCAACTGGGTAACCAGGCGGGGATCATCGGGGCGGCTGCTGTTGCGATGGAAGGCGTCGGCGTTTGAATGACCCCCTCGACATTGCGAGCGGCGGCTGAGTTTCGCTGTTTTATTCGTCACTGGACATTCGTCATTTCCTCCCATTTCTCTTTCTCGTCCCATAAAACCGTCAATTTTGGCCTGATAGCGTGCCCCCCTGTACACGTGGGGTAAAGCGGGTGGGTGATTCGGTCGAAGGATACGGTGGGCCGCGTACGACGCGATCGGGCGTTGTGGCGGGCCCGAGGGCGAGAAACGCGATGCGTGACAGTGAAGTAAAAACAGACCTTTCGCTCTATATGCAGCAGATCGACCAGTCGCCCCTGCTCACCGCCAGGGAGGAGCGGGAACTGTGCTGGAAGATCATCCACGAAAACTGTCCGATCGCACGCGACCGGATGGTGCGGTCGAACCTGCGTCTGGTGGTGAACATCGCCAAGCGGTACAGCAACCGTGGGCTGTCGCTGCAGGATCTGATCGAAGAGGGCAACCTCGGGCTGATGCGAGCGGTGGAAGCGTTCGACCCGGATCAGGGCGCACGTTTCAGCACGTATGCCTCGTGGTGGATCAAGCAGGCGATCAAGCGTGCGCTGATCAACGCGGTGCAGCCGGTGCATATCCCCGCATACATGGTGGAGCTGATCAGCAAGTGGAAGCGGGCGTACACCGAACTGGAGGAGAAGCTCGGCCGCGCACCATCCCTCAGCGAAATGGCGGAGGCGCTGGATCTGCCACCGCGCAAGGTGCGCATGATCCGCAAGGCGGTGATGGCGTTCAATCGTCCGGCGCAGACGGGCGGTGATGGTGAGGATGGCATGACGCTGTCGGAGATGCTGGCCGACTCGCGCACGCCGCCGCCGGATGAGTACGTGCTTGCCAAGGACGATCTGGAAACGCTGCTGGAGCTGCTGGAAGTGATCGACGAGCGCGAGGCGACGATCCTGCGTCTGCGCTACGGGCTGGATGGCTCCGAGCCGTTGACGCTCAAGGAGATCGGCAAGCGCATTGGCCTGACGCGCGAGCGTGTGCGGCAGATCGAAATCGAAGCGCTGAAGAAGCTTCAGCGCCGACTGGCCAGTGATCGTCCGTTGGCGTACATCGACCGCAATCGCCGCCGCAGAGCCAACGCGCCGGCGGCGTGAGCAATCCAGACCTTTTTCTGATTTCAACGCGTTGACATCTGGGGCTGAAACCTGAGGCGTTCGGCGGTATCATCGCTGCTGGCGGCGAGTTGTCGCTGACCGAACCACTCAGGAGTCTGCTATGTCCCAGAAGGAACCTTCGCGTCGGGCGTTTCTCAGCATAGCGGCGATGACGGCTGCGTCCATGGGGTTGACGGGCGCCGCCAGCACCGCCTCGGCTCAGGCGACCGCTGCTGCTCAGAATGACGCCAGCGACAGCGCCGATCGCCCCCATCGCCTGTGCAAGGCCGTCAAGTTCAGCATGATCCATGAGAACCTGTCCATCGAGGACAAGTTCAAGCTGGTGCTGGACCTGGGCTTTGACGGGGTCGAGCTGGACAGCCCCTCGAACCTCAACCGCCGTGAGGTCGTCGAGGCACGCGACAAGACGGGCATCATCATCCACGGTGTGGTCTGCTCCACGCATTGGAACGTGCGGCACTCGGACCCGGACCCCAACGTCCGCGCCCGGGCGATGGAAAACCTCAAGACCGCGATTCAGGATGCACGCATCTACGGCGGCGACACCGTGCTGCTCGTGCCCGGTGCGGTGCGCCACCCGGAAAACGAAAACTTTGTGCAGGTGTGGGAACGCTCCAGCGAGGCGATTCGTGAGGTGATCCCCTTTGCGCAGAAGCATTGTGTCCGCATCGCCATTGAGACGGTGTGGAACGACTTCATCACCACGCCGCAGCAACTGGTGCAGTACATCGATCAATTCGCCTCGCCGTGGGTGGGGGCGTACCTCGACGCGAGCAACATGATCAAGTTCGGCGTACCGGGTGAGACGTGGATGCGAATGCTCAACACCCGGCTGCTCAAACTCGATATCAAGGGTTACCACGTGCAGCGGCAGTGGGTGCCCATCGGTGAGGGCAGCGAGAATTACCCCGAACAGCGCCGCGCCCTGCGCGAGATCGGCTACTACGGCTGGGCGACCGCGGAAGTCGGTGGCGGCAACCGCGAACACCTCAAGCGCATCGCGGAGGCAATGGACAAGCACCTGATGGGGCTGTGACGACGTTCGGTGGTGTTGGGTGGAATGCCCAATGCCTCATGATGAATGTCGAATCAATGACGCGTGAATAGTGACGAAGTCCGAATGATGGAGGCCATTGGGCCTTCGTCATTCGGACTTTCGTCATTCCTTCGTTATTCGCCTTCGGCGGGTGCTACTTCTTTACCTTGATCCACGCCAGATGGTTCACCGGCCCGTTGCCCTGGCCGAGTTTGGGCGACTGGCGGATGGCTTCGCTGACAACACTCTTGGCGGTTTCGATCGCTTCAGCGAGCGGCTGGCCCAGCGCCAGGGCGGCAGTGATGGCGGCGCTGAAGGTGCAGCCCGAGCCATGCGTATCCGGCGTTTCGCGCCAGTCGCTGACAACCTCGTGAACATCCTTGCCGTCACAGAAAAGGTCGACCGCCTGGTCCTGCCCATCGCCCGGCCGGCGCACGCCGGTCACCACGCACGCGCGGGCACCCAGCCGACGACAGATTTCGCGGGCCGCCCCGGCAGCCGCCGTCGTATCCTCGATGGAATCGGTTCGGCCCAGCAGTCGTGCCGCCTCGTGCCGATTGGGCGTCACCACCGCTGCCAGTGACAGCAACTGCTTGATGAGCACACGCACAGCCGCCTCGTCGATGAGGCTGTCACCACTGCGGGCGACCATCACCGGATCAACGACCAGAGGAAAAAGGTTGGCACTCTTCACAGCCTTAGCGACGGCTTCGATGATCGCCGCATTGGCGAGCATGCCCGTCTTGGTCGCGTCGATTTCGATGTCACCCGCCACCGTTTCGATCTGTTCCCGCACCAGGTCCGGGTCGAGGGCGATCGACCGGCGCACACCGCGGGTGTTCTGGGCGGTGATCGCTGTGATGGCGCTGCAGCCGAACACGCCCATGGCGGTGAAGGTCTTGAGGTCAGCCTGGATGCCGGCCCCGCCGCCGGAGTCGGAACCCGCGATGGTCAGAGCCGTTTTGAGACCTGGAGTCGTACGTGGTGATTCACTCATGATGCGTGGCGTCCTTCGGAAAGCCGGGCTTCCACCGGCCCGGAGCGGCTAGAAGGTAGCCAATTCCACGCCGAAGGTGAAGCGAGCCATGAAGCGTCGCGATTGGTCGCGTTCCTCGTTCCTTTTCACGGCAAGGTAGCCAGACGCGGTTCAGGACGTTAGGATTCTGCCGCAGCCGCGGGCGTGGCGGAATTGGCAGACGCACCAGATTTAGGTTCTGGTGGGGGCAACCCCGTGTAGGTTCGAGTCCTATCGCCCGCATTCGCTGACCTGGCCGTCTTGACGTGTCCCGCCAGCCGGCGTCACCTCTCAGCGAACGATGCGGGCCGAACCACCTCCCGCCACGTGCTCCAGTTCCTTGAGCGTGATCTGGCTGGTATCACCGCGCGTTGTCTGCAACAGCGCGCCGTGGGCGGTACCGAAGTTGACCGCATGCTGTGGGTCGGCAGGCTCGCGGGTGAGGAATGAATAGGCGAAGCCTGAGGCGAACCCGTCGCCGCCGCCCACGCGGTCTTCGATGATCAGTCGCTCGAAGTTCGGGCCGTGGTAGAACGTGTCGTTCTCCGCCCAGTAGAGGATGGCCGACCAGTTGTTTTCGCTAGCGCTGATGACCTCGCGCAACGTCGTGCCGATGACCTTCAGGTTCGGAAAGTCCTTGGCTACCCGGCGGACCATCTTCTTGTAGCTCTCGATCGGCAGCTCCTTGAGGTTTTCATCCGCCCCCTCGACCTCGTAGCCGAGCACTTTCTGGAAGTCCTCCTCGTTGCCGATGAGGCAATCGATGTACTTGACCAGCGGGCGGGTGGTGGCGATTGCTTCCTGGCTGGACCAGAGCTTGGAACGGAAGTTCAGGTCGTAGGAAACAATGGTGCCCGCTTCGTGAGCAGCCTTCAGGGCCTCGGCGGTCACGAGACGCGTGGTTTCGCTGAGGCAGGTGAAGATGCCGCCGGTGTGCAGCCAGCGCACGCCGCGCTTGTTGAAGAGGGTATGCCAGTCGACATCGCCGGGTTTCATTTTCGAGGTGGCGGAGTGGCCGCGGTCGTAGAGTGTGACGCTGGCACGGGGGCCAACGCCCACCTCGGTGAAGTTCAGGCCGATGCGTGCTGCCCGGCCGACACCGTCGTAGGGCATATTGACCACGTGGCGGGTGTCCATGCCCACGGCCCGGGCGTGGTTGAGGATGATTTTGCCCACGGAATTGTCGACCAGGCCGCCCACCCAACCGGTACGCAGGCCCAGCCGTGCCAGGGCGTAGGCGACGTTGTACTCGCCGCCGCCGACCCACACTTCCAACAGATTGGCGAATTCGATGCGTCCCGCGCCGGGCGGTGACAACCGTACCATGCACTCACCCAGCGACACCAGATCAAGCTCACAGGCCGATGCCGCGCGAATGTTTAGCCCCATGGATCGATGTTCCTTCCTCAATATTGATATGGACAGGCATTTGCGGGGCGGGTGAGTATATCAAACTGAGGGGGAGTGATGTAAGGACCAGGGGACTATGGAACCGGGGGCGAATGCGCAAGCATGACGCGACTTGTCGCGTTTCAGGCATTCCGTGTTCAACCTCCCGTCACCCTCACGCCAGGATATCGGTGATAATGTTGCCGTGGACATCCGTGAGGCGGAAGTCCCGACCGGCGTGGTGGTAGGTCAGCCGTTCGTGGTCCACGCCCATCAGGTGGAGGATGGTGGCGTGGAAGTCGTGGATGCGTACGGGTTTGTCGATGACACTTTCGCCGTACTCGTCGGTGGCGCCGTGGACGTAGCCGCCCTTGACGCCGCCGCCCGCCAGCCAGCAACTGAACGCCATGCGATGGTGTTCGCGTCCCTTGCCGTTGGGGTCCTTGATGCCGGGGGTGCGGCCGAACTCGGTGCACCAGATGACCAGCGTGTCATCGAGCATCCCGCGCTGCTTGAGGTCGGTGAGCAGGGCGGCGATGGGCTTATCGACCTTGGCAGCCAGTCGCTCGTGGTCGCGCATGTTACCGTGCGAGTCCCAGTTGCCGCTGGCGCCGGTATCGATCAGCTCGATGAACCGAACGCCGCGTTCCGCCATCCGTCTTGCCATGAGGCACTGCCAGCCGAAACTGCGTGTGTCGCCGCGCTCGATGCCGTAAAGTTCGAGCGTGTAGTCGCGTTCCTCGCTCAGGTCGAAGACCTCAGGCGCCTGTTGCTGCAGGCCGCGAGCAGTAGTGAAGCTCTGCATCCGGGCGGCCAGCTCGTTGTCGTTATCGCGTTCACGCAGGTGTCGCGTGTCCAGGCTGCGCAGCATCGCCAGTTCGATTTCCTGCAGGTGGCTGTTGCCGCCCACCGGCTTGAGATGGCGAATGGGCGTGTCTCCCGGAACGGTGCGCGCTCCCTGGTGGTACGCGGGCAGGAAGTTGGAGTCGAAGACCTGAGCCCCCGCGTAGGGCAGGTCCTTCGCGAACACGACGTGCGAGGGCAGGTCGCGGTTGTAGGTGCCCAGGCCGTAACTGATCCACGCCCCGATGCCGGGCATGGCGAAGTTGGTCGAGCCGGTGTGCATTCCCAGCGTCGCTTCGAAGTGGTCGCCGTGGTCAGCGATCATCGAGCGGATGAGGCAGATGTCATCCATGCGCTCGCCGACGTGGGAAAACAGGTCCGTCACCTCGATACCACACTGGGCGCGCGGCCGCGACTTAAAGAGGGACGCGCTGAGGTGGTATTCCTTGCGCAATTCCTTGCCGTGGTCGGCGTTGAGTTTGGGCTTGGGGTCGAAGGTATCCACGTGGGAGACCCCACCGGTCATGAAGATCATGATTGCGCGCTTGGCCCGAGGCGTGAAGTGTGTCGGCCGGGGGGCCAGCGGATGCGTCTGCGCCAGGGCACGCTGACCCATCAACGGTGCAAAAGCCAGCGCGCCGACTCCCAGTGCGGAGCGGGTGAGAAACGTACGGCGATCGATGGTGGGGCTGGACATGGTTTAAGCAGGGTGGTGGTTATTGGTGAGTCGTTGGTCTTAGTCCACGTAGACGAAGGCATTACTGGCAAGCAGGACGCGGCAGAAGCTGGTCCAGGCTTTCTGGTCCACGTTGTCCTCGCCCGCTTTCTGTAACGCCTTGCGGTACTCGGCCAGATAGTTCAGTGAATCGGCAATCTCCTCATTGGTCGGGTCGTGGGTCCATGCCAGTTGCATGGCCAGCCGCACCCGAGCCGCATCGTCCGGCTCAGCCATGAGCATCCGTTTGGCGAACGCCTGCGACTGAGCCGCTACCCACGGGCTGTTCATCAGGAAAAGCGCCTGCATCGGCACCGTCGAGACACGACGGCATTCGGTGCTGGCATTGGGGTCCGGCCCGTCAAAGAGCTCGCTGAATGTGTCCTTGCGCAGACGCCGCACAAGCTGATAGACGCTGCGTTTGTTGGTCGGGTAGTCGTCGGAAAACTGTTTGTGCTGTGTGTAGTTCCACTTTTCCTGCGGTGGGAATGGGTGCGGGCCGCCCGGTTCCGGATCGAGCGTGCCGCTCACCGCGAGCATGGCATCACGAAGCGACTCGGCATCGAGCCTGCGTCGGTCAAACTTCCAGTAATAGTTATTGTCGCCATCGATGCCGTGGTTGGCCGACCACGCCTGCCGATCGTTACTTGCCAGTTGATAGGTTCGCGACAGCATGATGAGCCGGTGCATCGCCTTGATCGACCAGCCCTCCTCGACGAAGCGTCGGGCCAGATAGTCCAGCAGTTGCGGGTGCGTGGGCTTGTCGCCGTTCACGCCGAAGTTGCTCGACGATTTGACGATGCCCTTGCCGAAGTGGTACGGCCAGATGCGGTTGACCATGACGCGGGAGGTGAGCGGATGATCCGGCCGGGTCAACCAGTTGGCCAGTTCCAGTCGTCCGCTGCCATTGGTGATGTCGATCGGTTCGGACCCCCGCAGCACCGCGGGCACTCCGCGCTTCACCCGCTGGCCTTTCTGGTGCGGTTCGCCGCGCAGGTGAATGCGAGCGTCGCGCGGCTCGGCATCGATCACCGCATACGCCAGCGGCACCTTCTTTGCTTCTGCCTCATCCGCAGGCATCTGATCGGGCGGCACCAGCGGCACGAAATCGAACGGCTCCTTGCCGTGCTCCGCCCCGGGATGCGGATAGCGCGTGCTTTCGAAGATGCCGTACAGCGCGTAGTAATCGCGGGTCGTGATCGGGTCGGTCATATGATCTTGACATCGCGCACAGCGCAGCGTCATCGCCATGGTTGCCCGGCCGAGCGTGTCGATGGTGTCCTCGATGATGAGATGAGGCTGGCCCTTGGTGACGCCGCCAAACCGCCGCGACAGCGCGATGAACCCGGTGGCGATGATCTTCTCGGCGTAGCGATCATCCGGTTCGAGCTGCGCGAGTTTGTCACCTGCGATCTGTTCGCGCAGGAACTGGTCGTAGGGCATGTCGCGGTTGAATGCGTCGATGACGTAGTTGCGGTAGAGGTAGGCCTGGGGAATGGGGTAGTCGCTGGAATCGCCAGCCGTGTCGCTGTAGCGCGCCAGGTCGAGCCAGTGCCTGCCCCAGCGTTCACCGTAATGGCGTGAGGCGAGCAGGCGTTCGACCACGCGCGCGAACGCCTCGGGGCTTTCATCTTCGAGGAACGCCTGCACCTCTTCGGGGGTGGGCGGAAGGCCGATGAGGTCGAAGGTGGCCCTGCGGATGAGCGTGCGCTTGTCGGCGAGGCCGGCCGGCTGCAGACCGCGTGCCTTTAGTTCGGCGTAAATGAACTGGTCGATGGGGTTCTGTGCCCAGTCGGGGTGGTCGACCTGGGGTGGTTCCACATGTGCCACGGGCTGGAAAGCCCAGTGCTTCGATTGAGAATCCTGGGCGGCGAGCGGAGCCAGACTGGCGGCCGTCACCAGGACAAACCCCAGAATCCGCGCCATCCATCTCATGACCGATCCCTCACGTTCCCAGATGTTTACGCGTGACCTGTTCTCTTTCCCATATCGCCGGTGGTGGGCTCCCGAGGGGAAGTGCAAATCCCACACCGGTATGGCCCTGTGCTGTGGACGGGCTTCGATTTGCCTCCGTCCGTCGAGTTCGACCCGCGCAGAGCCTCACCATTAAAGCGATATCGGCTCGCCAAGTCCGCGATGGAAGGCTTTCCCCGATAAACGTGCCATCCTCCCCCTGTATTGCCCCGGCCATACGTCCGTAAAAGATTATCCGTGGACGATTAGCAAACGTTTTTCGCGTGGCGGGAGGCTCGCTCGGCGCGGGCATCATCCTCGCCTCCGTCCAAGGAGTACCAGACATGATCAGGGACAACCGACCCGGCGGTGGCGACCGTACGCGAGAGCAGGGGTTCCCCGGCGATCGCCTGACCGATGAGGCACGTGAAACCGCCCGTGAGATTGCTCAGGAGGCCCGCCACAAGGTTGACGAGGTCACCAGAAAGATCAGCGAAAGCGGCCGGGAGCTGGCAGCCGAGCAGAAAAACCGTATCGCCAGAGTCTTCAATGACATTAGCGCTGCGCTGCGCGAGGCGGGCGACACGCTGCAGCGGCATGGCGATGAGGTGCTGGCGTCCTATTGTCGCACGCTGGCCAAACAGTGCGATCGCGTCTGCCGGTACGTCGAGGACCGCAGCCCCAATGAAATTCTCCAGGATGTCCGCAGCCTGGTTAGCCGCCGACCGGAAATCTTCATCGGTGCGATGTTTCTGGCGGGGCTGGGGGCGTCGCGTTTCTTTAAGGCGTCTAAGCATTCCCACAGCGGCGGCGGCGGATCGGCCGGTACGAGCAGCGTATCGGGTTACCAAACGAGCATGAGCGAATCGCAGCAAGCGCGGTACGGCACTTCGGCCACCACAAGCACTGCCGGTGCGGCTGCCGTTCAGGAGTCAGCCGAGCAGATGGGCGCCGGTGAATCGCAGATTCGCACCGAGCCGGGTGGGCAGGCGGTGGAGGCGACCAGTGGCCCAATCAGCGAAGCGGGCGTCGAGATGGAAGGTGGCATGCTGCCCGCCTCGCACTTCGCTGAACCCAGGGAGACCGACATCCCCGAGGCGATGCGTCGCGAAGCCATGGATCTGGACATCGATGTCGACGTCGGCGAACGCGGTGTTGAATCACGCAGCCCGGACCGACCTGACTACTCGGAGGAGATCTGACCATGGAACAGGGCCAGACCCAAACCGATCGGGCGACTGGACAGGGCTTCCATGGCCCCAGCTCAGGCGCGCGAAGTGACGGCCGCAATGTCGTCGACCTGCTCAAGGATCTGCGTGATGAAACTTCGCTGCTGGTCCGCCAGGAGATCGCCCTCGTCAAGGCCGAAATGGCTGAAAAAGGCAGGGTGTATGCACGCAACTCGGCTTATCTGGTGATCGGCGCGGCCGTCGGATACGCGGCACTGCTGTTCCTTCTTCTGGCGGCAACCTATGGGCTGACGGTGGCACTCAATGCTGCGGGCGTGTCGGTCACCGTGAGTACCTGGCTGGCGCCGCTGATCGTGGGCGTGGTGGTCGGGGCGATTGGCTACGCGTTCATCCAGAAGGGCATCAGCACCCTGAAACACGAGAAGCCCACGCCGGAGAAAACGGTGCAGTCACTGCAGGAGCACAAGGCATGGCTGAAACACAAACTGGCGTGAGTTCGGCGCGATTGCGCCAAGATTACCAGGACGCCTCGCCCAGTCAGATCAAAGCCGACATCGACCGGACACGTGCCGAGATGGATCGCACCCTTGACCGACTGAGCGCGGAGCTTGAACCCAGACGCATCATGGAAGAGATCATGAACGCTTTCAATATCAACCGTCACGACATGGCTGAGCGCGCCCGATGCATGACCCGCGATACCGGCCAGGCACTATGGGCATCACTTCGTGAAAACCCCGTTCCGCTGGCATTGATCGGCCTGGGCGTCGGGTGGCTGGCTTACAACCAGTACAAGGCGCAGAGTGGCGCTTCTTTTTTAGAAGAACGCAGGGTGGACGAGCCTGCGCCCCGTCGACGGCACCCGGTGGGCGAAGAGTATTCGGCCGTCGACGCGCGAACGGGCGAACCCTACACCGCATCCTACGGCGAGGAGTTCGCCAGGGAGTTCGACCAGCCTGAGATCAGCAGCGAAAGCGAAACCGAAACGGCTGGCAGGAGCGTCACTGAGAAGCTCAGCGAAATGGGTGAGCAGGTGAAGGAAAAGGGCAAACACATGCTCAGCGGCGCGCGTGAAAAGCTGTCGCAGCTGGGGCAGAAACTCAGCACATCGGGCGAGGGCCGGTTCAGCCACGCGGGCGAACGCCTCAGCCAGGTGCGTGAGCGCGTCAGCGAGAAGATGCAGCAGGCCGGTGAGCAGTTTGCTCAGGGCAAGGATGTTGCGAAGAAGACGCTGCGCGACTATCCGCTGGCGGCGGGGGGCATCGCGGTGATGCTGGGCATAGCGGTCGGGGCGATGCTGCCACGCACCCGGCGGGAAGACCGCGCGATGGGCAAGGCGGCGGACAGGATGAAGCACAAAGCTGGCTCGCGCGCCCGGGAGATGGGCCACGAGATCATCGACCGCGGCAGCCAGGTCGTGGGCAGCGGCATGGAAGCGGTATCCGAAGAGGCGCAGCGCCAGACCGAGGAATTGCGCCAACGTGCCCGCGAATGATGGGGAACGCGGCCGTGATGGGAGGTCGCGCCCGGGCACCAACCCGAAGGCGCGACCGAGATGCGAACCGATCTGCCAACCGCGACGGCAGGAGCCAGGATGCTGACTGTCGTGCGACTGGTGGGTCGGTTTCGTTCTTATTCCGATGAGGCTGAGTCAGGTGTGCTCCCACCCCGCGATCGTGAGCGGTTGCACCGTGCCATCGGATAGTCGAATGGAAATGAGCGGCCCATCATCATGCCGTTCCGTGACGATGCCGATGCGTGTGATAGGCACGCCGTCGATATCGGCGGGGAGTTGGTCTGCCGATGCCGGGTCGACCGTGAAGCACAGTTCGTAATCCTCGCCATCGGTCAGCGCGTGCTGCCATGCCGGCCGGCCTGTGCGGTCGCTGGCCCGGCGGGCGGCTTCGCTCACGGGCAGACGATCGCACGAAATTTCTGCCCCCACGCCTGACGCCCGGCAGATGTGCCCCAGA
>ERZ777003.4316-NODE-4316-length-12173-cov-10.873576_pt1 | contig 12173 bp, 11 predicted proteins | sample MGYA00374956_ERZ777003 | MGnify/ENA primary metagenome ERZ777003 (study PRJEB29302, sample SAMN06268252) | bioreactor metagenome | isolation source: Joint BioEnergy Institute, California, USA | place: USA:Joint BioEnergy Institute, California, USA | collected... | reverse complement strand
GGTTCAACACACTCTGAGCCTGCGTCCGCCCCAACGCCCGCTCCAGCTCAGCCACCACCTGCTGCCTCAAACACGCACTGTACCGAAAGATAACCCGCTCCCGCATCAGCTGACCTCTCCTTCTCCCCCTATGCCAGCTGACAACCTATTTCAGGACGGGACACCCTACATTCACTTCGTCTCTTCGTCTCTCTCACTCCCTCCGTCGCTCCCCACTTTCCCCTCGCCAATCCACCCCCGCCATGCTAATATTACCCTAACCATGCCCCACCCCCTCCCCATCCTCCGCGGACGCGGCACGGCGGCCAATCCGCCCAATCGCTTCCTGCCGCTACATGTGGAGGTGGACCTCGATCTGCTGGACGAGGAGGGCCTGCCCGCACAGGCGCCGACGCAATACTTCGTCGACACCAGCCGCTCGATCATCGCCACCAACGACAGCCCCGATGTCGGCTTTACGCACAGCGTGAACCCGTACAGAGGATGCTCCCATGGTTGCGTCTATTGCTATGCTAGACCAACCCATGAATATCTGGGCTTCTCCGCCGGCCTGGATTTCGAGACGAAGATCATGGTCAAGTGCGACGCGCCGCAGCTCCTGCGAGCCGAGCTGACCAGCCCAAAGTGGGTCCCCACGCCCCTGCACTTTTCCGGCGTCACCGACGCCTATCAGCCGATCGAGCGCCAGCTCCGCCTCACGCGCCAATGCCTCGAAGTCCTCGCGGAGTTTCGAAATCCCGCGAGCATCATCACGAAGAATCATCTGGTCACGCGCGACATCGACCTGCTCTCGCAGCTCGCTGCGTTTCGCGGCGCCGTCGTGATGATCTCCGTCACGACGCTCGACAAGCACCTGGCTGCGCGGATGGAACCGCGCACCGGCGCCCCCCAGCGACGGCTGGCCGCCATCGAGGCGCTCGCGCGGGCTGGGATCCCCGTCGGCGTGATGGTGGCGCCGGTGATCCCGGGGCTGACGGATCACGAGATCCCCGCGATCCTCCAGGCCGCGGCTGATTCGGGGGCCGGCTTCGCCAGTTACGTGATGCTCCGCCTGCCGCACGCCAATGCCGCCCTATTTGTGGATTGGCTGGCCAGCCATTTCCCCGATCGGAAGGAGAAGGTGCTCAACCGGATTCGCGACCTGCGCGGCGGCAAACTGAACGACCCCAACTTCGGCAGCCGCATGCGCGGCGACGGCCTATGGGCCCGCCAGATCAAGGAAGTCTTCAAGCTCGCCAAACGCCGCACGGGCCTGGACAACCCCTTTCCCGAACTGTCGACAGACGCGTTCCGCCCCCCGCCCGGTCCCCAGTTGACGTTGTGGTGATGCGGTGTTCAATTCTTTGCGACCTCCACGATCTTTGAGCGTCTGGCACTTCCCACCTGTTGCGCCCCCGTCGCGGCTGGCCTTGTCCGCATCAACCCAACCGGAGGGCTGTCACCGCACCGGGAAGGTCTTCAATCCCGATGCGTCATCGGATACCATCGCACCCCGCAGATCCTGTTTTTACGTATTGCCGGAGGAAACTCATGTCCGAATCGCATGCCGCCATTGAGTCGAGCCTGCAGGAACACCGCGTATTTCCCCCACCGCCTGATTTTTCCAAGTCGGCTCACATCAAGAGCCGCGACCAGTACGAAGCCCTCTACCGTGAATCGATCGACCAGCCCGAGCAGTTCTGGGGTCGCATCGCTGAGGAGCTGACCTGGTTCCAGAAGTGGGAAAAGGTGCTCGACTGGCAGCCGCCCTACGCCAAGTGGTTCGTCGGCGGCAAGACCAACCTGTCCGCCAACTGCCTGGATCGGCAGATCGCCGCCGGCCGGGGCGACAAGACCGCCATCCTCTTCGAGGGCGAGCCGTTCGAAAGCGGCAAGCCCACCGAAGTCCGCCGCATCACCTATAGCCAGCTCGCCGAGCAGGTCGGCCGATTCGCCAACGGCCTGCGAAAGCTGGGCGTGAAGCGCGGCGACCGCGTGACCATCTACATGCCGATGGTCCCCGAGGCGGCGGTTGCGATGCTCGCCTGCGCCCGTATCGGCGCAGCCCACAGCGTCATCTTCGGCGGCTTCAGCGCACAGGCCATCGCCGATCGCGTGCAGGACGCCCAGTCCAAGTTCCTGATCACCGCCGACGGTGGCTGGCGTCGCGGCAACATCGTCGAGCTGAAACGCAACGTCGATGAAGCCCTCTCGCAGACCGACCTGGTCAAGAAGGTCATCGTCCTTAAGCGCACCGGCAAGGACATCCCCTGGACCGAGGGGCGCGACATCTGGTGGGACGATGTGATCAAGGATCAGCCGGCCGACTGCCCGGCTGAGGCGATGGATGCCGAAGACCTGCTGTTCGTGCTGTACACGTCCGGTTCGACCGGCAAGCCCAAGGGCATCATTCACACGACCGGCGGTTACATGGTCGGCACCTACCTGACGACCAAGTATGTCTTCGACATGAAGGACGAAGACATCTACTGGTGTACAGCCGACGTCGGCTGGATCACCGGCCACTCGTACGTCGTTTACGGCCCGCTGTGTAACGGCGCAACCGTCCTGATGTACGAAGGCGCGCCCAACTATCCCGACTTCAGCCGCTTCTGGGACATCATCGAGCGCCACAAGGTGACGATCTTCTACACCGCCCCCACCGCGATCCGCGCCTTCATGAAGGCCGGCCGCGAGCTGGTCGACCAACATGACCTGTCCAGCCTGCGTCTGCTCGGCACCGTCGGCGAGCCGATCAACCCCGAGGCCTGGATGTGGTACCACCAGGTCGTCGGACACGGCCGCTGCCCGATCGTCGATACCTGGTGGCAGACGGAAACCGGCGCGATCATGATCACGCCCCTGCCCGGCGTCACGCCCACCAAGCCCGGCACGGCGACGCTGCCGTTCTTCGGCATCGACGCGGCCATCGTCACGCGCGACGGTAAGGAGCTGCCGCCGAACCAGGGCGGCTTGCTTGTCGTCCGCAAACCCTGGCCGAGCATGCTCCGCGGCATCTTCAACGATCCGGATCGCTACATCCGCCAGTATTGGTCGGATGTGCCGGGCTTCTATTTCACCGGCGACGGCGCCCGCCGCGACGACGACGGCTACTTCTGGATCATGGGCCGCGTCGACGACGTGCTGAACGTCTCCGGCCATCGCCTGGGCACAGCCGAAATCGAGTCGGCGCTGGTCGCGCATGAAGCCGTGGCTGAGGCAGCGGTCGTCGGCGTGCCGCACGAGATGAAGGGCCAGGGCGTGGCGGCGTTCGTGACGCTCAAGAGCGGCTACACGCCCAACGATGCGCTCAAGAAGCAACTGGTCGATGCGGTGGCCAAAGCCATCGGCCCGATCGCCAAGCCCGATCAGATCCGCTTCACCGACGCCCTCCCCAAGACGCGCAGCGGCAAGATCATGCGCCGCCTGCTCAAGGAGCTCGCCGGCACAGGCGAGGTCAAGGGTGACGTCACGACGCTCGAGGACTTCTCCGTGATCGCGAAGCTGCGAGAACAGGACGAAGGGTAGAAGTCAGCAGTCAGAACACAAAAGGCAGAAGACAGAAGTCAGCCGGCTTCTGTCTTCTGCCTTCTTCATTGCCCCCTTCTGTCTTCTCTCATTCTGCCTTCCGTCTTCTCGCACCAGCTATCCAGGACAGCAGTTCCCGATCCCGATACGCCTTCTCCCAGGCGAAATGGCTGGCTGAGGAGTATGCCGTGTAGCGGATGTTTCCCCCGGCTTGTTCGATTTTGCGCACCATGCGCGCTGTGTTGGCGGATGGCACGATCGGATCGTAGCGGTTGTGGAAGGCCCAGATCGGGATGCCCGTCAGGTCCTTGGCAACATCATCCGCCGCCCAGCCTGCGATCGGCACCAGCGCCGCGAATCGCTCGCGATACTTGGCTCCGATCAGCCAAACACCCTGCCCGCCTGTGCTGATCCCCGTCAGGATCACGCGATCCGGATCGATCGCGTAGCGCGACATCGCATCATCCAGCACGCGCATCGCCAGCGCATGCGAGGCGTCGCTTCGCCAGTCGCCGGTCGTCTGCGGAAAGATGACGATGAAATCAAACCGGGCCGGATCGCGGCGAATCTGCGGCGCCAGTCCCATCGTCAACGGCCGGCGGCCGTCCGTGCCGGCTTCGCCAAGGCCATGCAGAAAGACGATCGCCGCACGGGGACTGGCTGGCGTGTAGTCATGCGGGACAAAGACGCTGTACTTGTGCGACGGCTGGCCGTCACGGGCGGGCGTTTCGTGCAGCACAAACCCCTTGCCGGCGGGCGCGGCGCCGTTCAGGCGCTTCAGATCCGGCGGACCGGCACAGCCAGCCGCCATCACCACCGCCACCAACAGGATCACCCACCCGGCTGCCCGCCTCATGACGCTTTCTCCAGCGCCTCGCGCTGCAGTTGCATGATCTGCTCGCAGCCGCGCGTCGCCAGTGACAGCATCTGTTGCAGTTGCGACGCATCGAACCCCTTGGCGGCTTCAGCCGAACCCTGGATTTCGACGAACTTGCCCGCGGAGCTATAGGCGACATTCATGTCCACCTCAGCTCGCGAGTCATCTTCGTAATCCAGGTCGAGCCGGACTTCGCCATCGATGATGCCGACGCTCACGGCCGCCAGCGTGTCGGGCATCGCGCCCTTCGGGTCATAGAACGCCGGATCAAACCGCGCTGGCAGCGGCTGGCCCGACTCGGCAATCGCGGGCGGAATGGGAATCTGCTCGGGCAGCTTGCGCAGTGCGTCGGCAAGCGCCACATACGCCCCGCAGATGGCCGCCGTGCGCGTGCCGCCGTCGGCTTGGAGCACCTGGCAATCCAGCGTGATCAGGTGCGGGCCGATCTTCTCCAGATCGACCGCAGCCCGCAGGGCCCGGCCGATCAGCCGCTGGATCTCCGTCCCGCGCGAATCGGTATGGCCCGGGCGCGGCCAGGGCTTACGCTGAGGCGTCGAGCCGGGGAGCATGACATACTCCGCCGTCACCCAGCCACCGGGGCGGTCGGGCTTCATCCAGGGCGGCAAATCGGTCGAGATCGACGCCGTGCAGAAGACAATCGTGTCGCCCTGCTGCCACAGGACCGATCCCGCGGGCGCGGCGGTGAACTGGCGTGTGATACGGATAGGCCGAAGCGCGTCGGCTGGTCGTCCATCGTGTCGCATGAGCCCGAATGTACGGGCAAACGGCAGACGTGCAAAGATCCCCGCTTGCTACTGCATGATCTGCATACGCACCCCAAGACGTCATCCTGAGCGCAGCGAAGGATCTGGTGCGTCAGGTACGGTTCAGATCCATCGCTTCGCTCAGATGACAACTTTGGGCGGCTACGATGTTCCAGGCGCAGGACGCTGTTCGCCGGTGGCACTACTGCCCGTTGGAAGGCTGATCGACTGTCTGATCCTCAGCCGCGGGCTCCGAAGCGGGCGCTTCCGAATCCGCGACCTCGTCATCGCCGCCATCCTCGTCGCCCTTCATCGACTCGAGCACATCGGCAGCCGAAGTCTGCCGGCCGACGGCAGCCGCCGGCGCGTTGCGCGAACGCTTCGGCTTGTCCGCCTTCTTCTTGTTGATCGCCTGATCGGGCGTCAAATCCTCGGGGATGTACAACAGCCGCCCACAACTCGGGCAGGCGACCGGCTCATCCCGCGTATGCAGGCGGTTGTAGACGTCGGTCACCAGGTCCATGTTGCAGGCTGTACAGGCATACTCCTCACGACGTGGATGCGTGCGTGACAGAGCCGCCATGGCTTCGCCGTCGTACCGATCGGCGAGGCGTTCGAAGATGGCGACAGCCGAGGGGGGAACCTCCGCCGCGGCTGCATCGCGCTGCGGCTGAAGACGGTCGATCTCCGCCTGCAGCTCAGCCAGCCGGCCGCTGATCTCCGCCCGCATCGTCTCGAGTTTGCCGGTCTCCGTCTGGAGCTGCGTGCTCAGCTCCTTAACCTCGGCATCGGCCTTCTCGACCTCCTCCATGGCCTTGATGACGGCTTCCTCGACCTTGTTGCGGTCGATCTTCTGGGTGTTGATCTCGAGCAGGAGGGCCTGGTATTCGCGGTTATTGCGGCTGTTCTGCTGCTGGGCACGCAGCTTCTCGATGTGGGCATCGCGGGCCTTGAGATCGCCTTCAAGCGTGGCGGCATGGGCCTGGCCCTTCTTGTGGCGGGTGAGGGCATCTTCGTGACGGGCCTGCAGATCCTTCACCCGCCGCTCCTGGATGCGGACATTGCGAGCTGCCGCATCGTAACGCCGCTGCGCCTCGCGCAGCGCCTGATCCGCCTCGAACAATTTGACCAGCGAACGGTTGGTCGGACCCATCAAAGCTGCCCTCAAATCAATGAACCTGCGTGCCCCTCCCCGCCACGGCCAAGGCGGCGGTAAGGGGAACATTATGGTCAAACGCCGCCGAAAGAAAAGCGCTCCGCAAGGTTTTGTGCCCCGCGGGTGCCCGGGCTGGTGGGATACACCGACGGCTGTCCGCCGCTACCGTACGAGGATGTCCGGCCGCTGCATCGTCGCATCGCCCGCCCGGCCGGTCAGCGTCGGCCAATCGGCCGAGGTCGTCGAGATTATCTCGATCCCGCTGGTCGTCACGAGCACGGTGTCCTCGCTTTTCACGCCGGTGATCGACGGATTCCAGGCAAAGGCCTGATTCTCCACCACCTTCACCGGCGAACCGGGAACGCCGAAGGCCTCACGCCCGGCGTAGCCCGTGCTGCCGCCCTGATGGTGCAGCTTCCACTCATCGGCAAAGCCGTTGTCGGCATAGGCCTTCTGCAGATCCGCAAAGACCTCCCCCAGCGTGCGCCCTGGGCGGGTCGCGAGATTCACGGCTGTATCGACATTGACGACCGCCTGCTGGCGGCGCCGCGTCTCGGCATCAAGCGGACCGAAGTGGACGAACCGCGTCATGTTCGTAATCAGCCCGGCATACTCGGCGCAGATCACGAGCATCGCGTAGCGGTTGCAGCGATTGGCCGTCGGGATCGGGTGGCGGAATCGCGCCACGCGATCGTCGGCGGCTACGAGTGTTACGACGGGGTTCAGCCCCTGGGCGTGAACGTAGTGATCGAGGATGCCGGCGATCTCGTGCTCGGTGGCGCCCTGCGGGAACTCGCGGCAGGTCTGCTCCATCGCCAGGCTCGTGCGCCGGCCGGCGTCCTTGTACCGAGCGATCTCCTCCGGCAGAAGCGACCAGCGAAGCTGGACGAAATCCTCCCATGGAAACGGCTGAGTCGTCAGGCCGAAGGTGTCGCCGTCCGCGGCGATGCGGGCATCGCCGATCACCTCGCGCGCCGCGGCAGCCAGCGCGACGCCGTCGTACCACGGCCCGGCGACGACCTCGATCCCCTTGCCGGCCAGCTCCTCATCGCGGAAGCGAGGCGCTTCGATCTCATTGGTGATGCAGACGCGTCGGTCGCGCGTCACGTAGATGGCGGCAACACCCACGGGCGTGTTGTTGGCGATGTGGTTGTCGCAGCCGCCGGTGATCCAGGCGAAGTTGTTGCGATGGCTCAGCAGCAGCCCGTCCAGCTTGTGCCGATCCAGCAGACCCGCGACTCGCTTGAGCTTGATATCGATCTCGGACATGGACTCTCCGTTCTCCGCTTGCTGATGGGCGCTCGTGTGGCCCGGGCTGCCGCCCCGTGATCCCGCCTGCTCCGGCACTCAGCCGCCGGATCGCGCGCCGACCGTCCTTTATATCCAGCCGCCGTGACATTGCGAAGGATCAACGGTAGATTTGCCACTCAATCACTGTTGAGACTGTAAAGGAGACGGCATGGCTAAGCAGTACTGGGCATGGGCGATGATCGCGATGCTTCCGGCGACGTCCTGGGCTGATCAGCCAACGGATATCCGCCCCCGCTCCGCGGCGCTCATGGACGACGTGCCCAGCGTCTACGCCCCGCCGGCGCCGCCCAGCCCGGAAGAGGGCGTCAACCTCGGCGGCGTCAACATCGAGCTGCGCGTCAACTACCTGACCGACTACATCTACCGCGGCATCGAGATCCTCGAAGTCCCGGCGTCAGAAGACAAAGCCAATCTCCAGTTCGAAGGCAAGTTGAGCTGGAACCTCGGCAAGCTGCCGTCGCCGTTTATCGGTATCTTCACCAATGTCGCCGAGCTGGATCCGGTTTCGGAGTTCCAGGAGATTCGCCCCTTCTTCGGATTCGACCTGGACCTGCGGCCATTCACACTGACCTTCGGCAATAACACATACCTGTATCCCGACCGCGATGACATGAACACGGCGGAGGTGTGGGGACGGATCACGCTCGACGACTCGTGGCTGTTCAGCACGCGCAAGCCGCTGCTGTCGCCATATGTCATGGCTGCCTACGACTACGACAATTACGACGGCTGGTATCTCGAAGCCGGCGTCAGCCACGAGATCGAGCTCGAGGAGATCGGCGTTACGCTCGAGTTCTATGGCCATGTGGCCTATGTGCACGAGTTCAGCCTGTTCAGCCTCACGCCCGGGGAGGACAGCGGCTTCCAGCATTACCAGGTCGGCGTGATCGGCAAGTACTCGCTGAACAAGCTGCTCAATACGTCCGAGCGCTACGGCAGTTGGCACCTGATCGGCTATCTGAACTACACGGATGGCATCGATGAGGACCTGCGTGCGGAAGAGCAGCTCTGGGGCGGTGCAGCCATCGGCTTCCGATACTGATCGCACCGAGGGCGATTGCGCCATCCGCCCGTTTGACGGGAAGACGAAAACAAGAGGCACGGGCCATCAGCCCGTGCCTTTCTCATTTTCAACGATAGCGAAGAAAAGTCGACCCGCTCGACCCAGCCTCACCGGGCCAGCGCCAACTTGGCCTGTGCCAGCTTCAGGTCATGATCGCGCTGCTCGAAGGAGTGCTCGTCCGTGATGCGGCGAGCCAGAGCCTCGTTGTACTCCGCCCGGGCGGCTTCGGCATCGATGGCCGATGCCGGCGTTGCCGATCCGCTCAGGATCGTCAGCACGTTGTCCTTCATCTGGGCGACGCCGCCGTCCAGCAGGTAGAACTCCTGCCGCCCGCCGGGCAGATCCAGGCGCAGCGGACCCACGCCGATCTTCAGCAGGATCGGCGCCCTGCCGCTCAGGATGCCGATCAGCCCATCGTGAGCCGGGACGACCGCCTGATCGACCCGTCCATCAAATACCTGCCCTTCGGGCGTCACAACCGTGCACTGGAATGCCATAGACCCCGAATCGTAAAGAACCCTGACGGATGCGTCAAACCCCACGCGTACCCGACCGCCCACCCGTCCGGACCCGGCGTCAACCCGTCGTTCCGAGCCTCAACCCTTTTGACGTTCCGAGCCTGATCGGCTAGTATTCCAGCCTCACCCAAGGAGAGGTGGCAGAGTGGTTGAATGCGCCGGTTTCGAAAACCGGTTAGCCGCAAGGCTACGGGAGTTCGAATCTCCCCCTCTCCGTTAGAGGAAAGCCGTAAAGCGTTGCCAATCAACGCCTTACGGCTTCTTTCATTTTCCGGCCCCCTCGCAGTGTCTGAAAATCGCTTGTTTTTGTCTGATTCTGAAGAGAATTTGTCTGATTTTGGGCCAAGAGCGCTGAACAATCAGACAGTATTAGAGATGAGGAAATGGGGAAGCGCAGGGGTGAACTGAAGAAGGACAAGTCCGGTCAGTACTTTCGGCAAATCGGCAGAAAACGGGGGCTGAAAGGCCAACCCAAGTTTCGCTTGGGTTCGGACCCTCAGAAGGCAGAACTAGCCTATGTGAAGTTGGGCCTTCTGTGGGAGGTGGAGCTTGCACGACACCGGGCATTGCAAAGCGCCTACGCTGCTGACTGGGGTGACGATACTGCTCCGGAGCCGGCCTATTGGAGCGACGAAGGCCTCGCGATCGCGGAAGCGATCCGGAAACATCACAACGTCGTTCGTTTCGGTGTGCCGGCCATATCGAGGGGGATGCAGCCTACGCAACCTATCTGGATTACCTTCAGCAGCACTACGGGCACCTGATCCAGATTGTGCCGGCTGACCCGGAGGCAGCGCAGCGCGGCAAGGAAGAGCACAAGCGCTTTGCCGAGCATCGAAGTCGTCAGGCACGTCTCAATGCCCGAATTGCCTCTATCCCGATACCGGTCGGCGTGGTTGGTACGACCCTGTATCAGGCGCTGGACGCCTACGCCCAACGCATGGAGCAGTCCAGCGATAGCGAGGGCGCCAAGGTTGAAGCTGCAAACGCCCGCCGCCTGAAAAACAGCATTCCCGACATGGACTTGAGTCAATTTGACTACAGCGCATTGGAGCGCATACGTGACTACTGGGCATCGAGGCCGGAGGCCAGGACGCGCCGTGGCAAGCCGACGGGACGTCCAATCAGCCTGACCACCGTTGATAACCACTTGAGCACAGCCCGCCGGTTTGTCACCTGGCTGGATCGCTCCAACGATTTTCAGTGGGAACTGCCCAGGCATGGGTTGGACGCATTGCGCGTCAACCTCAAGCATCTCAGGAATGAGGAAGATATTGCCCGTTTGCGCGATGGAGTGGGCGTATTTTCGATAGATCAGCTCACGGTGATCTATCGCTATGCCACCGACTTCGAGCGCCTGCTGGTGCTGCTGGGGCTGAACATCGGAGCATCACATGCGGAGCTGCTGTCACTGCGATGGGATGAGTTTGAGAGCGATCCCCCAACGATCAAACGCATTCGCCGCAAGACGAGTGTCTATGCCGAGTATGCACTTTGGAGCGAGACTGTGCAGGCATTGTCCTGGTGGCGACAGCTGCAGCCGGCTGACGCAGAACTGATGATGGTGACGGCGATGGGCCGTCCCTATACACGTCAACAGCTTGCGAATGCCTGGGTCAAGATTAAAGGGCGGATCGAGCGTGCAACCAATGCTCCCTGCCAGTGGTGGCTCTCACTGAAGCATCTTCGGAAGACCGGTGCACATATGGTGCGGCAGGTTGCCGATGGAGAAATTGCGGGCATATACCTGGCACACGGCCAACCCGTTGAAACGGACGAACTTGTCGATCACTACACACGGCGGCCGTTTAACAAAGTCGCTGAAGCCCTCCAGCGTGTACGTGCTCTATTGGAGCCGATGTTCGTCGCCGCCCCTGGCGCATTTGCAAAGCAAACAATGGGAAGGGGTTCCAGTAAGCGATCTGCACCGCCCGACACAGGCAGCTCATAGATTGCCTCGTCCAGGTGCACCGTTGTTGCCTTGACCAGGGATCGCGTTGGGCAATCCTGGCCCCCGCCGTCTGTTGACGACGGTATGATACATGGGCGAAGTTCCGGCTGTATTGAACCCAGGTACGCGGGAAAAGCGGCAGGAGGATCTGTTCGATGGGCGAAAGGAGCTCCAATCAGATGCACTGGAACTGTCAGGTTCTCGCAGAGGCGGTCTGTGGTACATCCAGCTTCCACAGCAAGCCGTCGACCACCTGCATTTGGAGGAAGGCGATTCGGTCAAACTAACCATTGCTCAAGACAGCGTGACCCTTCGACGAGTCGCCCGACACAGGTGGACAGAAGCCGAGCTGCTTAAAGGTGTTACGCCCGACATGTGTGGCCCGGAGTTGATCCCGGATACAGTGGGCAGGGAAACTCTCTGAAGCACTCCTCCCCCCACACATGCAATGGCGATCGCGCCGCTGAAGCCCCTGAGCATGGATGGGATGGTCGTATGTATCGACCAGCCCAATAGGTTCAGCCTGACCCCGGAAGTAGCGATATGTCAAAGCCCCCCCGGGGTGTGAGGTGCGCACCGCTGCAGCCGGCAAGCGACCCTGAGTCATGGACAGCCATAGCCCGCTACGAACTGGGCCTCCAGTACCCCAAAATGAACGAAGGCGTGTGCCCCGCTCTACCTCGACCCTTCCTGCCAACCGCTGGTTCATCCCCACGGGCGTGGGGAGCATTGGGTGCGCGAGATGGAACGGCTGCCGGGCATCGGTTCATCCCCACGGGCGTGGGGAGCATGTTGGAATCCACCAGGTCGGTCACAGAAACACCGGTTCATCCCCACGGGCGTGGGGAGCATCTGACGCAGGATGTCGATGGCAACATCGTTGCCGGTTCATCCCCACGGGCGTGGGGAGCATTCAGCCAGTATCACGGCCAGATTGACTGCGCTGGGTTCATCCCCACGGGCGTGGGGAGCATGTTCGCCCGGCCTCCAAGTTTGCAATCGTCTTTGCGGTTCATCCCCACGGGC
>ERZ777003.4315-NODE-4315-length-12175-cov-12.885644_pt1 | contig 12175 bp, 3 predicted proteins | sample MGYA00374956_ERZ777003 | MGnify/ENA primary metagenome ERZ777003 (study PRJEB29302, sample SAMN06268252) | bioreactor metagenome | isolation source: Joint BioEnergy Institute, California, USA | place: USA:Joint BioEnergy Institute, California, USA | collected... | reverse complement strand
CGGCTCGCGGAGAAGGAGACCGAGCGGTCGAAGGCGGAGATCGAGTATCTGGAGGCGAGCGAACAGGAGCAGGAGAAAACAGCGGAGGCGAAGAGACTCCGCCAGGAGGACGAGGGTGTCGCGAACGAACACGACAAGCTCGTGATAGACGAACGCCGGGCCAGCGAACTCAGCGCTCTGAGAGCAGAGGCCGATCAGCTTGATCGGCTGTTTACACGGCAGAACGAGCTGCGGCAGGACCTTCAGCATGGACAGGCAGAGCTCGACGTGCGAAAGGCGGAGTTGGAAAAGGTGCGCGCATTTGCAGGGGCGGCTGAGGCAGTCTGGCGCGAGGCCGAAAAGAAGCACGAGCAGTCGCAAGAGATTCTGGACCAGTTGCGTGCCACTGGTTCTACCGATCTGCTAAAACGCCTGGCGGACGACCTGAGCGGCGTGGCAGAGAAGCAGGGACAGGCCGATCAGATCAGCAGTTTCATCCGAGACGCCCACCGCCAACGGCAGGAGCTCCGCGCAAAGGTTGCTGAACTCACTCCGCGGCGAGAAGCGGCTGAGGCCGATCTGGAGAAAGCAAAGCAGGAACTCGCGGAACTCACGCGCCATGCTGTGCACCACGATCTCCGAGCTGGGTTGAAGAAGGGCGAACCGTGTCCCGTCTGTGAGCAGGTTGTTACCGTTCTGCCGAAGATTACCGAAGCCGCGGAGCTGAAAACTGCACAGAATCGCGTGAAGACATGCGAGGAAGAACTGCGCCGGCTCGAAAAGGAGGCCGTGCGCGCCCAAACGGAGCTGGCGAGGCTTCCGGAGAAGCTCGCCGACCTGGAGAAGCGGCACAGCCAGGCTCTGGCTGAGATTGCCGGCATTCGAGAACGTGTTCATGCGGTGACCGGTGTTCTCGACGACAATGCCTGCGCTGAAGTCCTGAATTCCAGGATTGAGAAGATCCGCGCCGCAGAACAGCAGGTCATGCAGGCGCAGGAGAAGGCGAAGAAGGATGCTCAAGTCCACCAGGAGGCCAAGGATGAAGTCGCGCGCCTGGACCGGGACGTGGCAGCGCTGGAAGCAAGCATCGAAGCATGGAATAAGGAACTTGGCAGGGTGGCAGCGGAGATTCAGCGGATTCAGCCCGGCGTCGAACGTGCCGGCGGGCGCGCTCAGATTCTTAACGATCTGCAAGCGATCGAGGCGGACCGCAAGCGCAAGGCGGAGCTTGCCGAGAGAGAGCGGCAGTTGCGGGTCGCCATCTACGAGGCGGAACGGAAGAAAAGCGAGGCGCAGCAGAAGGCCGCAGTGCTCGGCGAGCGGGTCCGATCGCTTACCGGTGAGATCGGGAAGATCAGGCAATCCCTCGAGAGCCTGGAACAGCAATGGGTGGCCGCGATCTCCGGGCGAGATCTGCCCGACGGAGAAAGCGAAACGGAACGGGCTGCCGGCTGGGGGAAGCAGCTTCAGCAGGCGTACAACGCACTGCAGCAGGCCTGCTCACAGCTCAGGACTGACATCGAGGCCACGAAAAAGAAGATTGAGCATCTGTCGGAGCTGCAGGCGCAGCTCGAATCGCTCCGGCAGGAGCGAGAGCTGTACGACCAGATCCACAGCTCCCTTCGCGCCGACCGATTTATCGATCATCTGCTGAGCCGCGCATATGACGACCTCTGCACCCGCGGATCCGAGCACCTGTTGCGTCTCAGCAGCGAGCGTTACTGCTTCGTAGCTGGCAAGAACACTTTCAACGTGAGAGACGCCTGGAATGGCGACGCGGAACGTCCGGCAGCAACGTTGAGCGGCGGCGAATCGTTCTTTGCCTCGCTGGCGCTGGCCCTCGCGCTTTCCGAAAGCGTCGTATCTTTCAGCGCTGACGGATCGCGAGGCGCCCAGCTTGAGGCGCTGTTCCTTGACGAAGGTGTATCGGCGCTCGATCAGGACGAATCTCTTCCGGCCGTGGTCGATGCCTTGATGGGCCTTCAGGCGGGCGATCGAATGATCGGCGTGATCTCGCATATGGAGAATTTCGCAGCCCGCCTGCCTGCCCGGATCGAGATCGTAAAGAATCACGGCCGCAGCACGGTGCGTGTGGAAGACTCCGCTCCCGAGATGCCCGCCGTCGCCCGATTCGCCTGAGTCGGATGGCCGTGAATCGTACACTCATTGTGAAAGAGGACAGTGCAAGTGCCGGAAATACCAGCAACAGAAGCTCAGCCCGGCCCTGGGCTGCAAGTAAGAGTGAGCCTGACGGCTAAACTCAATCTCGCTGATTATCAAAATGCGGTTCCCGCGCTGCGCGAACTGACCGTCATTAACGACACAGACCTTCCGTACGAACACCTCGTGGTGTCCGTCTCCAGCGATCCGTGTTTCTTCAAACCGCGACGCTGGCAGCTACAGGCGCTCGGTCCGCGGCAAAGCCGTCAAATCTCCGATCTAGACCTACAACTCGACGGACCGCTTCTTGCACGCCTTAGCGAGGCCGAGTCCGCCAGAGTGAAATTCGAGGTCGCTGCGGCCGATTCCGAGGCTACCGTGCTTTGTGCGTATGAGCAAGACGTCGAGCTGCTGCCGAGGAACCATTGGGGCGGTCTTTCGCACTTACCGGAAATGACAGCGGCTTTCGTCCAGCCCAACGATCCTTCCGTCGATCGGCTGCTGAAGAAGGCGGCTCAGCTGCTGCGCGAAGGAAACAAAGATCCAGCGCTCAACGGTTATGAGTCTGGGCCGAAACACGCGTGGGAGATTCTTTCGGCGATCTGGAACGCTGCCGCGGCGGAGAAGCTGGATTATGCTTTTCCGCCTGCGAGTTTTGAGCAAACCGGCCAGAAAGTCCGGAGCCCGTCGCAGATCTTCGACTCCGGGCTCGGGACCTGCCTCGACCTTGCGCTGCTGTTCGCAGCGGCGGCGGAGCAAGCCGGACTGAATCCTCTAGTCATTTTCACCACAGGGCACGCGTTCACCGGATGCTGGCTGCGTCCGGAGCAGTTCGCAACGATCGTCACGGACGACCCAAGCGATTTGCGCAAGCGCCTCCTGTTGAAGGAACTGGTCGTCTTCGAGACCACCGCTGTGACGCAGCGGTCGGTTCCGCCCTTTTCACGTGCTACTGAAATGGGAGCGAGCCTGCTTGAAGAGAGTGCGTCCGCGGATTTTCAGGCGGCAATTGATATTCGCCGCGCAAGAATGCACAAGATTCGCCCGCTTGCCGCACCCGAACCGGTCACCTTTACGGCGCAACAGACGGTTGCTGCCGCAGCTCCGTCGGCAATTGCCGTGGAGGACGCCCCGGATCTGCCGGAAGATTTGTGGGTCACCCCCGCCGAGCCCGACCCGGCTTCGCTCAGTCCTGCCGACCGCATCGAACGCTGGCAGCGAAAGCTGCTCGACCTGTCCCTGAGAAACAGCCTCCTGAATTTTCGACGAAGTAAGCGGGCTGTTACATTTGAGGTGCCAGACCCGGGCAAGCTCGAGGATGTTCTGGCAAGTGGTCAGACGCTACGTATCCTTCCGCGCCCTGAGCTGATGTACGGCGCTGACCCGCGAAGCCGAACTCTGCTCGAAGGCAGGACGCACGAGGATGTCCGCAAACAGCACGCTCTCGAAGGGCTCTCTAAGCGGGAGATTTTCGCAGCGGTTGGGCAACAGGAACTGGAGTCCACACTGGTAAATTTGTATCGGTCTGCGCGCTCGTCTTTAGAGGAGGGAGGTGCGAATACCCTTTTCCTCGCCTTAGGGTTTCTGGTCTGGACGCAACAAGGCAAGGAGCAAAAGTATCGTGCTCCCCTCCTTCTCATTCCGGTTACTCTCAGCCGCCGGAGTGTGCGGTCCGGCTTTACGCTGTCGCTCTACGAGGATGAACCCCAGTTCAATCCGACGCTTATCCAAATGCTTCGCCAGGACTTCCAGCTGGACATCGGGATTCCGGAGGGGGAGTTACCGAGGGATGATTCCGGACTCCACGTAGCAGAGATATGGGGCCGCGTTTCCGAAGCAATCAAAGATATCAAGGGCTGGGAAGTCGTCCCAGATGTGGTACTTTCCACCTTCTCGTTCGCCAAGCACCTGATGTGGAAGGACCTGGTCCACCGAACCGACCAGCTCCGCGAAAACCCGGTCGTCCGGCACCTCATTGACACGCCCCGTGAGACCTATCGTTCGAATATCGCCTTCGTCGAACCGAAGGATCTGGACAGCAAGTATGATCCTCGAGAAACGTTCTGCCCGCTCCCGGCCGATTCCTCACAGCTCGCCGCCGTTATGTCGGCCTCGCGCGGGAAGGACTTTGTCCTGATCGGTCCGCCTGGCACCGGCAAGAGCCAGACCATTGCCAATCTGATCGCACAGTTGATTGCTGAAGGCAAGCGTGTCCTCTTCGTGGCCGAGAAGATCGCGGCGCTTGAGGTGGTGTACCGCCGTCTGCGCGAGGCCGGGCTGGATAATTTCTGTCTCGAAATTCACTCTTCCAAAGCGAAGAAGGCATCGGTGCTTGCGGCGCTGGGCGACGCCTGGCGAGCGCGCGGCCCTGCAGACCCGGAGACCTGGGAACGGGAGGCACTGCGCCTGAAGGCGCTCCGCGACGAACTGAACCGCTACGTTGAGCGTCTGCACCAGCCGCGGCAGAACGGGTTGACAGTCCACCGCGCCCTGGCGCACGCGATCTCCGGGCACGATGTGCGGGTTGTCGATTTTCTGTGGCCAGATCCCTCTGGGCATGACGTTGCTGTTGTGGAAGGATTTCGCCGTACGATTGCGAAGCTGGCGATTCACGCTGAGGCGTTTGGCGCCGAGGAATTGATCCGAACACCGCTGCTGCCGGTGGGGCAGAAGGAGTGGACTCCGCTGTGGCAAAGCGAGTTCCTTCGGGCGGTGAAGAGAGTGCAGGATGCGGCGGAGAAGGTCGCCGAATGCTACCAGCGACTGGCGGAATTCTTGGGTGCACCTTTAAAGGCTGAATTAACTGCCCCCGAGCGTGCCGCCCTTGCGGAACTTGCAGCCGTCCTTCCAGCCTGTGTCGGAACCAAATGGTCATTTACCGCACGCGCTGATCTGGCTCGCCTGATTGCCGAACTGCACGCCGCTTCTGCGGTTGTTAGGGAGCATCGGCTTCTTACAGCGCGTATCGGGGAGCCGTGGCCGGATCGCGTAGCGGCGGCCTGCCGCAAAGGGATCCAGCTGCTTCGTGAACGGGAGTCCCTCCGAGGTTCCCTGCCTGCACCGTGGCCGCGCATCCTCGTAGACGAACTTGAGCGCGGCATCTCCCTTCTCGAGCAGATGTCCGAAGAGCAGCGGAAGCTTTCTGCTTCCTATGATGCGACGCGGGTCGACGCGGCGGCTCTCGAACGAGAGTGGCAGAAGGCGGAGGAATCGTTCTGGCCCATGTCATTCTTTGCAAAGTGGCGGATTCGATCTGCGCTGGCCGCTGCGGTTACATCGGGCGGACGGCCGGACCCAGCGAACGATCTGCCGGTTCTGTCACGGCTCCAACGGATGCGGGCTGAAGTTGCCTCAATCGATTTACGTCTTCTGCCACCGGAGGTCTGGTCAGGGCTCAAAACGAGCGTTGATACGGCGAAGGCTGCCCTGCGACTTCAGAAGGGCTTGGCGTTGATCCGGGATGACGTCCGGTGGCAGGCGGAAGGAGTTGAATTGATTGAGGCCGGATTTTGCGGCGCGGCTTTGAAGCAAACGCTCGATTCGATCCAGAAGATAGCAGCCATCGATTCGGAACTCGATCAACTCGAGTGGCTTTCGGCCGCCACCGAAGGGCTCTGGTCGGCGACGAAGACCAAGATCGACGTGCTCACGGCCGCCCTCGACTTTTGCGAAGATTGGCGCTCGGGCTCTCTACACCGTGAGCATGATTCCGTAATCCGCGGCGACTGCGGCGAGTCACTGAGGATGCAGTGCAACCTTCTTCGGGAACGCGCCCGGGTTGAAGCTCGTCTTGCGAATTATTCCTATCTGGAGGGAGAAACGAGCGGTTTGTGGCGCGGTCTCCAAACCGACCTGGACGAGGTCGCCCGTGCGGCCGAATTCGCGACGGTGCTGGAACGCACGGTTCCGGCGTTTGTGCACACGGAGAGCGACGCTTCCCTCGTCCGCGCAGCCATCGATCGCCTTTGCCGGTCGCAAATCGCCACCCAAGCGGTTCGCGAAGCGTCCGATGCCTTCAGGGGCGCTTTGGCTGAGCTTACGCCTGCAATCTCTGAAATGGCTTGGCGTGGCTTTTTCGCTGAGTCTGACAAGAGGGCTTTCGAGTCAATTGGGATTGAAGAACTGCGGAATCGTTGTCAAGCGATCTCTGCTGCTGCTCCCCGACTGCACGGATGGTGCTCCTGGGTGCAGGCTCGCGAAGAAGCCGCCGAAGCGGGACTTAGAGCATTTGTGATCGAGGTGGAAAGTGGCCGGATATCCCCGGCCCAGCTCAGCCGCGCTTTTGAGGTGAACTACAGCCGTTGGTGGCTGGACCACGTCGTTAGCAGTGATGAGGTGCTCAGGACGTTCGTTTCAGCCGAGCACGAAAAGCGGATTGCGGATTTTCAAGCGCTTGATGACAGGTACACCGCGCTTACTAGAGATTGGATCCGGGCTCGTCTTTGGGCAGAAACTCCCAGCATCGATTACCCTCTGCTGAGCCGAGAGTGGGGCATCCTCAAGCAGGAGCTAACAAAGAAGAGACGCCATTTGCCGCTGCGTGAGCTGATGGGGCGCATCCCTTCAGTCGTTACGACGCTCACGCCATGCCTGCTAATGAGCCCGCTCTCTGTCGCGCAATACCTGGCTGTCTCGACCGCCACATTCGATGTGGTTGTGTTTGATGAAGCGTCGCAAATCACTGTGTGGGATGCTATCGGCGCGATGGCGAGAGCAAAGCAGGTCGTTATCGTCGGCGACCCGAAGCAGCTTCCTCCGACCAATTTCTTCGACAAGGCGGATGGCGAAGAGAATCTGGGGGATGACGTGCCCGAGGATATGGAGAGTATTCTCGACGAGTGCATCGCTGCGGGTCTGCCGTCGATGCAGCTATCGTGGCATTACCGCAGCCGGCACGAAAGCCTTATCACGTTCTCCAACCAGCGTTACTATAAAGGCGAGCTCGTCACCTTTCCAGCGCCCGTGACCACAGACCGTGCTGTCAGCTTCCACTACGTCAACGGTGTGTATCACAGGGGCGGATCCCGCACAAACCCAGAGGAGGCGAAGGCGGTGGTGCGTGATATCGTCGCACGGCTCAAGTCTCCGGGTTTTGCCGAATCGCGTCTTTCAATCGGAGTTGTCACCTTCAATGCGGAACAGCAGAAGCTCATTGAAGACCTGCTGGATGAGGAACGCCGAAACGATCCTTCGATCGAGCCCTATTTTGGCGAGGGACTGCTGGAGCCGGTGTTCGTCAAGAACCTGGAGAACGTCCAGGGCGACGAGCGGGACGTGATGTACTTCTCTGTGACGTACGGGCCGGACATAACCGGGCGCGTTTCTATGAACTTCGGACCGATGAACCGTGACGGCGGCGAGCGCAGGCTGAACGTCGCGATCACACGGGCTCGGCGAGAGCTGCGGGTGTTCTCGAGCCTTCGCCCGGAACAGATCGACCAGTCGCGGACTCAGGCGGTTGGCGTATCCGAACTGAAGTACTTCCTCGAGTTCGCCGAACACGGGCCTCGCGCCTTTGCCGAAATGGAGATGGGCAGCACCTTCGGCTTCGAAAGGCTCTTCGAGGAGTATGTGGCGGAGGCTCTGCGGTCCCGCGGCTGGGAGATTCACACTCAGGTTGGTGTTTCTGCATTCCGCATCGATCTTGCGGTGGTTCAGCCTGATGCGCCCGGCATCTATCTGGCTGGCATCGAGTGTGACGGAGCGACTTATCACCGGTCGGCGACTGCGCGGGATCGCGACAAGCTGCGCGAGCAGGTTCTGCGGAATCTGGGTTGGGAGATTCTGCGTGTCTGGTCGACCGACTGGTGGATCGACCGAGAGGGCACGCTGAACCGACTGGACAGCCGGCTCCGCTCCCTACTCGCTAACCGGAAGCGATCAGTCCCCGACGAGCAAGCGAAGTAGCGGGGCTGACTCGCCCGTCACTCAGGGCTTGACTCGGAGGTAACCGCGGTCTGCGCCTTCGAAGAAGCCCTCCTCCGGATCCGGGAACCGCGCTCGGAGAAAGTCCGGCTCAGCGTGATGCCGTAGGTTCTTTGGTCCCCGGGCAGGCCCACGTACAGTCCGGAGTTCCCCGGCGCTGCTGAGAGGAACTCAAAATAGTTGGTGTTCATCACGTTGCGAGCCCACACGGAAATCGTCCAACCGTCGCGGCTCCGAATCCCGATACGCGGATTCACAAGGGAATAGCCGTCGACGATCAAATAGCGCGAGGCCGATGGACTTGACGAGAAAGTAGAGCGAGAGCTGGCGTCAATGCGCGCGAAGAACTCGCCCCACCGGCCAAAAATGCTGACTGGCCTGCTGTACTCGCCTCCGTAGGAAGCCGCCCACTTCGAGATGCCCGGAAGAAGCGAGCCCGATATATCCTTCGCCTGCGGTCCGCCGGTTTCTTCGAGCGGTGGCGGTGCGTCTCGAAACGTGATGTACCTTCCGTCGGTAAAGGCGACGGACGCGTAGAACGTGAAGTCGTCGCCCCATTTTGCGGTGCTGTCGAATTCCACGCCGCGCACCCGCGCCTTCTCCGCATTGGCAAGATAGCCGCGGAGCACGCCGACTTGCGCGTTCACGACCTGTGTCTGGAAGTCCTTGATCTCTGTATTGAAGACGGCGAGGTTGGCGGTGACGCGCGGAAGGGGACGCGACTTCAGCCCGATCTCAATGTGGCGCACTGACTCCGGTCGAATTGTCGCCGCGCTGACGATGGGGTTCCCGGCGGCATCCGCCGGCAGGCCGCCCAGGTTGAGACCGATTGGCTTGAAGCCCGTGGAGTACGTGGCATACGCATTGGCGCTTTCTGCAACGTCGTAAGCCACGGTCAGCTGCCCCGATACATTCGAGTCGCCCACACTTGCCTTATAGGCTTGGGGAGAAAGGATCGATCGCTGCAGCGCGATGAGTGCAGGGTCGTCGGTCTGAAGTCCGCCGTAGACGTCCTGGTTGTAGTCAACGTCCTTCCAGTCGTAATTGAATCGCAGACCGGGGATGATTCGCCAACGATTGGTGGCTCTCCATTCGAGCTGGCCGAAGGCCGCCGCACTCACATTGTTGAAGTCGAACTTAATGTTCTGGCCGTATCCGTCCAAAAGCCCTGGTGTCAGTGCCTGAGGAGTGGGCGACAGCAGGAATCGGGCCGCCGCCCAGCCTTGCTCCTGCTTGTGGAAGGGTGCAGTCCTGAGCGTCTGGCCAAAAACAAAGACACCGGCAACGTAGTTTACCCGGTCGGATACTCTTGCCGCGTACCGTACTTCCTGTGTCCACTGGTTCTGCCTGGAAGGAGCGGCTGAAACGGTGGTCACCGGCAAGGCGATGAAGTCCCGGTCGTTGGAGGGGTTCCAGTTCCAGAAGCGCCAGGCAGTAATTGATGTTAGCTGGCCCCGCCCAACGCTCCAGTCGACAGTAAACGACGCTCCGCCCAGGTCCTGGTTCGAGCGCCAGGGTGTGTCCGTGTCAATGAGGCGATCAAAGGCGTTGAAGCTCGGCGGCTGATACCCGAGGTCCGCTGCGATCTGCGGGTACTGACGGCTCGGGGACCGTAGAGTGGGTGTGACGCCTGCGATCACCTGGGCGTATCCTTCGGGGCGCTGGCGCGTGTAATCCGCTGCGAACAGGGCAACCACCTTGCTGTTGGGGATGAACATCAGTTGCGCGCGAACTCCCTGATTGTTGAGGTCGTTCACGTCGTCCTGCGTTCTGACGTTGTGGAGCACCCCGTCGCGCTGGGTGCCAGAAAACGACAGGCGTCCGGCCAGCTTCTTCCCTAAGGGACCGGAAATCGAGCCTTTCGCCTGAATAAATCCGAGGTTGCCGAAACTCAGTTCGAAATTGGTTTCCGGCGTCAAACTCGGGCGACGCGTCGTAATGTGGATGGCTCCCGCTGTCGTATTCTTCCCGAAGAGCGTTCCCTGAGGTCCCCGCAACACCTCGATTCGCTCCAGATCCAGGAAGTCGAGCGTGGCGGCCGCCGTCCTTGCGTAATAGACTCCATCCACGTAGAACCCAACGCCGGGTTCCATGCCGTCATTCGTAAGGCCAAACGGAGAACCGAGCCCGCGGATGTTGATCGACGAGTTCCGCGGATTCGAAGAGTAGAACTGCACTGTGGGAATCAGTTCCTTGAGCCGGTTCACATTAAACGCCGCTGTGTCATCGATCATTTCCCCGCTTACCACGGACACCGGGATCGGAACGGACTGCACTTCCTCCTCGACGCGCCGGGCTGTCACTGTTACCTGTTCATAAACCGGCTCGGGCACCTGAGCTTCTTCGGGCGCCGCTTGGGAGACCTCCGATTCGTTTCTGCCTGGCGCCTGCGACGTTCCGGACACCGGCTGGAGCGTCAGGTTCACCGTGACGGTCTGGCCGGAAGCGACGGCGATCTGATGCAGGAGCTTCTCAAAGCCGGTTTTCTCAGCCTCAATCCGATATGTATCCGGCGCTACGGATGTCAGGCGAAAGTTTCCCTGAGCGTCTGATTGGGTTTCTGATCTTGAGCCGGTCGTCTGGCCGATCAAGACGAGTCTGGCGCCGGGAACGCCCGTCCCAGAAGCGTCGACGATGGTCCCAGTTACGACGGCCGGTGTCGGTTGAGCACTTCCGCGTTCAAGCGCGGAGACGAAGAAGACGAGGATAAGGAGCAACCGGATTTGTTTCATCGCTTGTAGTGGAGCTTACTTTCTATACTAGGTCTATAGGAGGAATCGATTTATGATGGGGTAACAGGCGTGAATAAGTCAATGGCGGGAGGGGCAATTGAGATGAAAATCTTTTTGCGACCGCCCCGGGCGCAGCGGGGAGCGGGCACTGCGGGCCCGCGATGCTATCATTTGCCTGATAAGGGTGCTCCCTGATGGCCAAACTCTACGCCGGCACCTCCGGATTCGCGTATCCAAGCTGGAAGCCCGGCTTCTATCCGGCAAAACTGCCTCAATCGAAGTTCCTTGAGTACTATGCGTCGCGGCTGAACCTTGTCGAGATCAATTACTCATTCCGCCGCCTCGTCGCTGCCAGGACTTTCGAGGGCTGGATTGCGGCAACGCCGCCGGGATTTGTCTTTGCTCCGAAGGCGCACCAGAAGATCACGCACATCCTGAAACTCAAGGATGCTGTTGAATTTACAAGAGTTTTTCTGGAGACGCTGGCTCCGCTCCGCGACGCAGGGCGCCTCGGGCCGATCCTCTTTCAGCTTCCGCCGGGCCTCAAACGGGACGACAAGCTCCTGTACGAATTTGTGCGGCTCCTCCCTGCGGACGGCCGTCATGTCTTCGAGTTCCGCAACACAAGCTGGTTTACCGATGAGGTCTACCGGATTCTGAGCGATCATAATGCGGCCCTATGCCGCGCCGAATCCGATAGCCTCACCACTCCCGATGTGTCGACCGCCGACTTCGCCTATTTCCGCCTGCGAAAGTCGGAGTATACGCAGGAGCAGCGCGACGCAATGGCCGATCAGGCTCAGGCGCTGCTTGCCGGGAACCGCGACGTCTATGCCCTGTTCAAGCACGAGGAAGATCCGGCGGGTGCGCTGTACGCGGTGGAGCTGCTCGGGCGGGTGAACGAATCCCGCGCGGAGGAAAGCGTTCCCCGGTAGCTGCCGGTTGCGCATCTGAAAATTACGACCGCAAGGCCGCGGTCATCGTCCCGTACGCCAGACCGGCGAACTGCGCGTTGTTGAGGATTTCTTCGGGACGGGCGGCTTGCGGCGCCGGATAACCGGCCTGCCGAAGCCATGCTGCCGCCTCGGCGGCTGTCAGCGGGGCGTCCCGGTCGGCCGGTTGTGCAGGCGTCTTCCTGCGCTCGGCTTGAAGCACGCGCGACAGCCGGTCCCAGGCTTCGCCTGTGGTCAGCGTCCTGTTCGGATCGGCCTTGTAGCCCAAGTTCCAGCCTCGTGCGCCGAGCCACTGGAGCGCAGCGAAGGAAGGGTGATCGAAGGGGAGATCCTCGAGGAAGTTGATCACACCGCGCCGCTCTACCAGCACTTTCTGGAGCTTAGGGACTGCCACCTTCCGCACGGGAACTTTCTCGTCGATTGCCA
>ERZ777003.4314-NODE-4314-length-12178-cov-6.562897_pt1 | contig 12178 bp, 7 predicted proteins | sample MGYA00374956_ERZ777003 | MGnify/ENA primary metagenome ERZ777003 (study PRJEB29302, sample SAMN06268252) | bioreactor metagenome | isolation source: Joint BioEnergy Institute, California, USA | place: USA:Joint BioEnergy Institute, California, USA | collected... | reverse complement strand
TCCTCCCGGATTCGCGCTGCAGGATGGACCGGACGGCCCTTGACATGAAGCCCCCGGTGGGCGCAGGCTCCCGGCCTCAAGGGGGGCGAGCCATGATAGGTGGCACGGCACTTCACCGGCGCGGCGGAAGGCCGTGCCGAGCCATCCGCGTGTAGGGCTGCACCGTAGTGAGGCCGGCCTGGTGCCGGCCCGGAGGTCACCGCGACGCCAGGATGCCGTGCATCAGCGCCGCGCCGCCTCCAGCCGCGTCAGCTCCGCGAGGAACCGCTCGGCGGCGAGATCCGGGGGCCAGGGGCGCCAAGGCGTGCCGCCATAGACCGCGACGAGCGGATCCTCCTCGATCACCGCCGCGCGGATGCCGAGCGTGCGGCGCACCTCCTCGCGGCTCCAGCCGGCGACGTGCACCGCCTCCGCCGCCGCCGCCGCGATATCGGCGGCCTTGTGCGCGCGCTTCTCCTCCGCCGTCCAGGGCGGCAACCGGTAGCGCGCGGCGACCGCGGCGCTCAGGCGCCCCTGCAGCTCCGCGAAGGCCGGGCCGAGGAAGGGCTTGAGCGGCGAGATGCAGTCGAAATTGATCAGCCCCTCCTCGGCGTCGTGCAGCAGCTCGCGCAGCGCCTCCGCCGCGCCGAGCGGGCCGCCGGCACGGGCGCGGCGCAGGTGCAGCACCGTCAGCGCGTGCTGCGCGACGGAGAGCGGCTCCGGCCAGACGGAATGCCCGCCCCAGCGGAAAGTGCGCGCAAGGCCGATGGCGAGGTCGGCGTCGGTCCAGTCGAAAGGTGTCGGCGCCAGCAGGTCGAGCCGGCGGCCGGAGGGCAGCCGCACCCAGGCGCGCCGCGGCGGCTTCGGCTCGGCCTGCCGGCGCGGCGGCGGCAGCGTCGTGCGGCTGCCGCTCCTCCTCACAGCTTCGGCGCGGAGATGTCGAACTCCTCGGTCACCGCCAGGTCCTCGTCGAACCATGCCTTGATGCCGGCGCGGCGCTGGCCGATGTACTCCGGCCGCCCGTCGGCGCCGAGGCGCATGGTCAGGTCGTGGCCCGGGATCAGCAGCGTGCCCGGCACCTTACGCCACAATTCCCAGATGGCGTCGAGCGAGGCCTCGCTCGCGCGCTGGTCCATCGTCATGTCCACCGCGCGGGAGAGGAGCTCGGCACGGTTCTTCGCCGCGTCGCCGGTGAACAGCACCGGGACCTCGTTGGAGGTCAGGTAGAACAGCAGGCAGCCCGGCGTGTGGCCCGGCACCTCATAGGCCGTGAAGCCGTCGAGGAATTCCTGCCCGTGCTCGATCAGGCGCAGCCGCGGCGAGCGCGCGAGGTCGGCGACGTAGAGCTCCGGCAGCGGGTTAAAGCCGGTCGGGACCTTGGTGGCCCAGTCCATCTCGGTCTTGCCGATCCAGACCGTCGCGTTCGGGAACAGGGTGTAGTTGACGCTGTGGTCCCAATGGGCGTGGGTGAGGAGGATATCGGTCACGTCCTCTGCCTTCACCCCGCGCGCGTCGAGCTGCTTCTTCAGCTCCGGCCGGATCGAGAAGGCGCCGACATCCACCAGGAGGGTGCGCTTTTCGGAACGCAACAGGGCGATGGTGCTCCAGCCGAGCCCGCCGTGGCAGACGCTTTTGCCAGGGTAGCCCTGCACGAGCACGTCGATGCGATACATGGGGTGTCGTCCTCTCTTCGCTGACCGATCCGGGGGGCGGGAGTGTCGCGCAGAGCGGGCGCGCTGCGAAGCGCCCGGAACGTCAGGGGACCTGGCCGGCCCCGATCCCCCCGGCCGAGAGACTCCGCAGGAATTCGGCCGGGCTCCCGGCGCTGCGCTTGGCGAAGCCCATAAGCATGGCCAGCTCGGCTTCGGTATAGCGCTTGCGGAGGCGTTCCATCTCCTCCCGCATAGGCCAGTCAATCGCCCCGGCTGCCGCCGTCAGCGATCGGCCACGCGTCCGGCCCCTAGCTGCGCCGCACCGTCCAGACCTCGAAACCGGGATGGCGACGAGCAAACAGCTCCACAACCGTGTCCGCCAGGTGGCCCTCGAACACCACCAGCTCGTCGCCGGCACTGACCATGCGGCCCAGCCAGTCCACGAAGGGTTCCGCAAGCTCCTCGTTGACCACCTTGTAGACCGGGCCGAGATTGGCCGGGTCATAGACTTCGCGGACACGGGCGGCGAGCCGATGGAGGTGGTGGGCCTCGGTGGCCATGCGGCTCAGCACCACATCGAGGCTGATCGTCTGGGTCGCCGTATCGGCAAGGTGCCGCTTCACGAAGTCCGTCTTTCCCTTCCCCGTGCCGCCGAGAACGAACGCCACCCGCACCGGACGGCGCCGGCAGTGATAGACCGAACGGGGCACAGGGTCGCCCGGCGTCAATTCGGGGCGGGCGACGAGGCGGGGAGCGAAGGAACGGAGGAGCCGCCGCTCCAGCAGTTCCACCGTGGGGTAAAGGTGCTCGCCGTCGTGCCGGGCGCGGAGCACCATTGATCGCCCCGGCTGTTGCACCACACCGCATTCGAGCACCAGTATCCCGTCGGGCGCCAGAATTCCGGCGATCCGATCCAGCACGCCGATCGGGTTCGGCTCGTAGTGCATCGCCGAAATCCAGAGCACCAGGTCGAACGGCCCTTCCGGCAACACGTCCCAGGACTGCTCAAGGAAACGCACCCGGTCGCTGCCGTAGCGCTGGCGCGCGAAGGCGAGGCTCGGGCCGTGGCGGTCGATCCCGATCACCTCCTTCGCGCCACGCTCGGCGCACCAATGGGAGAAGAGGCCCTCATTGCACCCGATGTCGAGCACGCGCTTGCCGTCCAGCCGCTCAGGGATCGCGAGGCGCGCCCACTTTTTTCGGCTGTCCGACACGCTGGAGGCCAAGCCGTCGTGAGACTGATATGGTTTCGTAATCGCATTCATTCGGCACGGACCTCTCGTTTGTCATAAAGGCTTAACACAACCATAACGGGCAGGAAGGATAAAATATTCCATTTAGATCGGCGGCCTCAGGCGCTGATCGAGCCAACCACCGAACCCGCGCAGCGGCCATGGACGGCGGCGGTCCGACAGAGCGGCCCCGCGTCCGGCACGCCGGGCGGCTCGGCCGCCTGCCGCTCCCTCGTCCTCGATTGCGTAAGGCTCGCGCTCCCCCGGCGCCGCGTGCGCCTGCCGGGCGAAGCGTGACGGCAGGGCAGCGGGATCGGAGGATGAGCGAAGCGCGCCCGTGCAACCAGCACCCTCGCCAAGGCCGCCGAACCCGCCAGGGCAGGAGCCCGCAAGATCGTTCGGAACGTCGCGCCGGATGCGGTTCCGAGCGAGCGAGTTCAGCCCGCGCCCTGCGGCGGCCGGAACCGGCGTGTCGCCCCACACGCCATGACCACCTCGCGGCAGCATGCCTCGCCGGCATCCGCACGCATCGCCGCCGCCCCGGCCTCCTGGCTGCGAGTCCGGCCCCCGGAGCCCTTGCATCCGTGGGACGCGCCGTGTCTGTTCCTCGGCTGTTCCCACTTCCACGAGGCCCGATTCGCGTGCGCCTGCTGCACACCGCCGACTGGCATCTCGGCCGCAGCCTGGCCGGCGCCTCCTTCCTCGAGGACCAGGCGCACCTCCTGCGCGGCCAGTTCCTCGACATCCTGCGCGACACCCGCCCCGATGCGCTGCTGATCGCGGGCGACGTCTTCGACCGCGCCGTGCCGCCGGTCGAGGCGGTGGAACTGCTCGACGACATACTGGGCGAGGTCGTGCTCGGCCTGCGCATCCCGACCGTGCTGATCCCCGGCAACCACGACGCGACGGAGCGCCTCGCCTTCGGCGCACGGCTGATGCGCGAGGGCGGCCTGCACATCGCCGATTCCGCGCTCGGCACGCCGATCCGGTTCGAGGACGCGCATGGCGAGGTCTGGGTCCTGCCCTCCGGCTACGCCTCGCCGTTGCTGCTGGCCGAACTGCTCGAGGACGACTCCGTCGCCTGCCACGACAGCGGCTTCGCCGTGATCTGCCGCCGCCTGCGCGAAGCCTGCCCGCCCGGCGCCCGCACGGTGATGGTCGCACACGCCTTCCTCACCGACGGGCAGACCAGCGAGAGCGAGCGGCTGCTCCAGGTCGGCGGCGCGAAGGCGGTCTCGCCGGCGCGGTTCGAAGGGTTCCACTACGTCGCGCTCGGCCACCTCCACCGGCCGCAGACGGTGGGCGATGGCGGGCGCATCCGGTACTCGGGCTCGCCGCTCGCCTACTCCTTCTCCGAGGTGGGGCACCGCAAGTCGGTGACGCTCGTGGAGATCGACGCGGCGGGTGCGGTGCGGACCGAGGAGATCCCGCTGACTCCGAAGCGCGCCCTGCGCGTGGTGGAGGGGACGCTCGAGGAGGTCCTCTCCACAGAGAAAGCCGAAGGGCGCGAGGATTACCTCCGCGTCCGCCTGACTGACCCCAACCCGGTCTGGGACCCGATGACGCGGCTGCGCGAAGCCTTCCCCAACGTGCTCGAACTGGTCTTCGCGCGGCACGAGGCGTTGGACGAGGCCGGCGGGCCCAGCGCGGCCGACATCGGCGCGGCCATGCGCCAGGGCGGGGCCGACCCGCTCGCACTGCTCGAAGCCTTCTACGTCGAGATGCGTCGCCAGCCCCTGCCGGACGCCGGCCGCGCCGTCGCGCGCGAGGCGATCGAGGCGGCCCTGGCATCGGCGACGGCGGAGGGCTGATGCGCCCGCTCCGCCTGCGCTTCACCGCCTTCTGCGCCTATGGCGGCGAACAGGTGCTGGATTTCGAGGAGAGCCTCGGCCCGCATCGCCTGTTCCTGATCCATGGCCCGACCGGCGCGGGCAAGACCAGCGTGCTCGACGCGCTGTGCTACGCGCTGTTCGGCGAGAGCAGCGGCGAGGAACGCGCGCCCGCGCATCTGCGCAGCCACCACGCGGCGCCCGACACGCGCACCGAGGTCGAGCTCGAATTCGCGCTCGGGCCGGAGCGCTACCGCGTGCTGCGCCGCCCCGCCTGGGAACGGCCCAAGCGGCGCGGCAGCGGCACCATCACCGAGCCTGGCGAGGCCGTGCTGTGGCGCGTGCGGAACGGCGCCGCGACCGTCGTCGCGGAGGGCGAGCGCGCGGTGCGGCCGGCCGTGGAGTCGCTGCTCGGCTACAGCGGAGCCGAGTTCCGGCAGGTGGTGCTGCTGCCGCAGGGCCGGTTCCGCGAGCTGCTGACGGCCAAGCCGGGCGAGCGGCAGCAGATCCTGAACAAGCTGTTCCACACCGCGCTCTACCGGCGCATCGAGAAGGCGCTCGCCGAGCAAGCCAAGCTGGCAGCCGCGGAATGCAAGCGCCTGGAGACGCTGCGCGCCGAACGCCTGCGCCAGGCCGGCGCAGAATCGGTGGAGGACGCGGTCGTTGCGCGCGCCGACCTCGCCGCGGCGCTCGAGGCCGCGGAGCAGCGGCGAGCACAGGCGGCGGAAGCGGCAAGGCACGCCCGCGCCGCCGCGGAAACCGGGCGCCGCCAGGCCGAGCTGCTGGCGCGTGCGGCGCAGGCCGCTGCAGCGCTGTCCGCGCTGGAAGCGCGCTTGTCGGAGCAAGCGGCCCGGCAAGAGCGGCTCGAAGCGGCGCGCCGCGCCGACCGCCTGCGCGGCGCGGCGGCAGCATGGGAAGGCGCTCGCCGGGCAGCGGAAACCGCGGAGACGCAGCGCGCGGCGGCACTCTCCGCCCTCGATGCGGCGCGCGCGGCGCTCGCCGAGGCGGAAGCCGCGCTGGCCGACGCACCGGCGCGCGAGCAGGCGGCGGAGACGGCCACGCGCGACGCGGCCCGGCTGGCTGAGCTGCTTGCCCGCGCCGAGGCAGCCGCCGCGGCGGCACGGCACGCCGAGGCCGCCGCGCAGGCGCTCGCCGAGGCGGAGGCCGCGCGCGAAGCCGCCGCCGCGGCGGCCGAGGCCGCCCACATCCAATTCGAGGCTGCACGCGCGAAGCTCACCGCGCAGGAGGCCATCGCCGCCCAGCGCGAACGCCACCGCCTGGAGGCAGAAGCGGCCGAGGCACGGCTGCGCGACGCCGAGGCGCTGGCACACGCGGAACAGACGCGCCGCCGGCTGGAGGCGGCCCGCGCCAAGGCCGAAGCCGAGGGCATCGCCCTCGCGAAGCGCCACGAGGCGGCCCGCGCGGCTTGGGAGGAGGCCACGCGCGCCATCGCGGCCGACCATGCGGCACATCTCGCCGCCTCGCTCGTCCCGGGGATGCCCTGCCCGGTCTGCGGCGCGACCGAGCATCCAAACCCGGCCGCGCCTCGCAGCGACGATGCGGGGCCGCCGGACCTCGCCGCGCTGGAAGCCGCGGAGACGGCGGCACGCACCGCGCTCGACAAGGCGCGGGAGGCGTTCCTGGACCTGCGTGCCCGGCTCCTCGCCGCGGAGGAGCAGTGCACGACTTTGCGCGGGCGGCTGGGCGAAGCCGCCGAGCGCCCGGTCGCGGAGGCGAAGGCGCATGCCGCGGCGGCCCGCGAAGCCCTCGCCACGGCCGAGGCCGCCGAGCGGCGCCTTCCCGCCCTGAAACGCGCCATGGAGGAGGCGGAGGCCGCGTCGCGCGCCGCGGCGGAGCGTCTCGCCGAGGCGGAGCGGCGTTATGTCGAGGCACAGAAGGCATGCAGCGCCGCGGAGGCGACCCGCGCCGCGCGTGCCGAGGGCCTGCCTACCGGTGCCGCCGATCCCGAGGCGTTGCGCCAGGCCGTGGCGGAGCGTCAGCGCGAGGCGCGCCGGCTTTCCGAGACCCTGCGCCTCCAGCGCGAGCAGCGCAGCGCGGCCGCCGCCCGCGTCGAGGCCGCCACGCAGCGCGCACGCGAGGCCGAAACGGCGGCACGCGACGCGATCGCCGCACGGGCCGCGCAGGAAGCAGCGTTCGAGGCGCAATGCCGCGCCGCCGGCTTCGCCGATGCCGCGGCGCACGCGGCGGCGCTGCTGAGCGAGCCGGAGGCCGCGGCGCTCGAAGAAGCGCTCGCCGCCTTCGACCGCGACCTCGCCGAGGCCCGCGGCAAGGCCCGCTCCGCCGCTGAGGCCGCGGCGGGGCTCGCCACGCCCGACCTCGCAGCGCTGGATGCCACGGCCGCCGCCGCCGAAAAGGCGCTTTCTGACGCGACCAACGCCGCCGGCGCGCTGCGCGAGCGCCTCGACACTGCCGACCGCCTCCTCGCCGACATCGCCGAGGCCGAGCGGACGCTCGAGGCGGCGCGCGCCGCCTATGCGATCCGCGAGGACCTCGCGGAGATCGCCTCCGGCCGCAACCGCCAGCGCCTCTCCCTCGAAGGCTTCGTGCTGCGCAGCCTGCTCGACGAGGCGCTGGCGGCCGCGAACCGGCGCCTGCGCGGCATGCTGCAGGGCCGCTACCGGGTGCGGCGGGTGGAGGAGCCGGAGCGCAAGAATGCCGCGATCGGCCTCGACATCGAGGTGCTCGACGAATGGACGGGCCAGGTCCGTCCCGCGGCGACGCTCTCCGGCGGCGAAGGGTTCTGCGCGGCGCTGGCGCTCGCGCTCGGCCTCGCCGACACCGTGCAGTCCCATGCCGGCGCGCGGCGCATTGATGCGCTGTTCGTGGACGAGGGCTTCGGCACGCTCGACCCGCAGGCGCTTGAGACGGCGATGGAGGTCCTCGCGGGACTGCACCAGGGCGGCGAACGGCTGGTCGGGATCATCAGCCACGTGCCGGAGCTGCGCGACTGGATCCCGGCGCGGCTGGAGGTGATGCCCGGCCGCCGCGGCAGCACCGCGGCCTTCCGCGTCGGGTGAGGGTCCCGCCTTCCTCGCGCCTTCCGGCGGCTCAGGCCGCGCCCAGGCGCTGCTGCGGAGCGGCCTCCGCCTCGGGCGGCGTCAGCGCCTCCAGCAGCGTCTTGCGCAGGGCGGCCAGCTTCCGCTCGTTCTCGGCCTTCAGGCCGAACACGTCCTTGACGTAGAACACGTCCACCGCGCGCACGCCGTAGGTGGTGATGTGGGCGGAGGCGATCTGCAGCCCCTGTGAGCTGATCGCGGCGGTGACGTCGTGCAGCAGCCCGGGCCGGTCGCGGCCGTTCACCTCGATCACCGTGTGGGTGTTGGAGGCGTGGTTGTCGATCACCACGCGCGGCGGGACGGTGACGGCGCGCAGCCGCGCCGGCTCGCGGCGCACCTTGCGGATCTCCTCCGCCAGGCGCAGCCGGCCGGAGAGCGCCTGCTCGATCAGCACGGCGAGGCGGGCGAGGCGGTGCGGCTGGTCGAAGGCCCCGCCCGCCGCGTCCTGCACCCAGAAGGTGTCGAGCGCCATGCCGTTGGTCAGGGTGTGGATGCGCGCGTCCACGATCGAGGCGCCGGCGACCGCCAGCGCGCCGGCGATGCGGCTGAACAGGCCCGGGTGGTCCGCCGCATAGACCGTCACCTCGGTGACGCTGCGCGCCTCCAGCACGCGGGTGCGGACGGTGAGCGGGGCCTGGGCGGCCTCCGCCTCGCGGATCAGGTGGGCGTGGCGGGCGTGGGTCTCCGGGTCGAAGGAGAGCCAGTAGCCGGGATAGCCGAGGGCGAGGAAGCGCCCCACCTCCCCCTCCGGCCAGTCGGAGAGCATGGCGGCGGCGGCCTGCTTGGCCTGGGTGACGCGCAGGTCGCGCTCCGGCACGGAGAGGCCGCCCGCGAGCACCTCCGCCACGCGCCAGTAGAGCTCGCGCAGCAGCGTCGCCTTCCAGTTGTTCCACACCTTGGGACCGACGGCGCGCATGTCGGCCACGGTCAGCACCAGCAGCAGGCGCAGGCGCTCGGGCGACTGCACCAGGTCGGCGATGTCGAGGATGGTCTTGGGGTCCTCGATGTCGCGCTTGAAGGCGGTCTGGCTGATCAGCAGGTGGTGCAGCACGAGCCAGGAGACGGTCTCGGTCTCCTCCGGCGTCAGGCCGAGTGTGGGGCAGATCTCCTGCGCCATGCGCGCGCCGAGCTCGGAGTGGTCGCCGCCGCGGCCCTTGGCGATGTCGTGCAGCAGCACCGCCATGTGGAGCGCGCGGCGCGACTGGAGCTGCCCGACCAGCTCCGAGGCGACGGGCGTCTCCTGGGCGAGTTCGCCGCGGTCGAGCTGGCCGAGCACCTCGAGCGCCTTGATCGTGTGCGCATCCACGGTCAGGACGTGGTAGGTGTCGAACTGCATCAGCCCGACGATGCGCGCCCAGTTCGGCAGGAAGCGCGAGAGGAAGCCCGCCTCGTTCAGCGTGCGCAGCCAGCGCGCTCCGTCGCGGCCCGTCAGCAGGTCGAGGAAGATCTCGTTCGCTTCCGGCTGGCCGCGCAGGGTGATGGCGCAGCGGGCGTTGCGGATCAGCGCGCGCAGCGCGAGCGGATGGATCTCGAGGCCCCGGTCGCGCGCCATGCGCACCAGGCGCAGCATCAGCACGGGCTCGCGCGCGAAGTCGCGCCCCGGCGCGGTGATCAGCTTGCCGTCGGCGAGCGCGAAGCCGGCCTGCGCGATCGCCTTGTCCGGCGCCGGCAGCACCGCGGGCGGCCCCAGCGCGGCGCGCTCGATCGCCGGCTCGAGCAGGCGGGTCAGGCGGACCGTGTCGCGCACCGTCAGGAAGAAGTGCTTCATGAAGCGCTCGACCCCGTCCTGCAGGCCGTGTCGGGTGTAGCCCATGCGGGCGCCCACGACGGGCTGGAGGTCGAAGGTCAGGCGCTCCTCAGCACGGCCGGTGACGTAGTGCAGGTGGAAGCGCACGGTCCAGAGGAAGGTCCATGCGCGGCGGATCGCCTTCGCCTCCTCGGCGGTGAGGAGGCCGCCGCCCGGGCTGTCGGGGCCGACCAGCTCCGGCATCTTCTGCACGCCGAAGGCGTAGCGGGCGAGCCAGTAGAGGGTCTGGAGGTCGCGCAGCCCGCCGCGGCCCTCCTTGATGTGCGGCTCGACCAGGAAGGGGCTGTCGCCGTAGCGCTTGTGGCGCTCGCGCCGCTCCTCCCGCTTGGCGGCGATGAACTGGCCGAGGCCCCATTCGGCGCGGGCGCGGGCGAACGCCTCGGTGAAGCGGTCGAACACCGCACGCTCGCCGGCGAGGAAGCGGGCATCGATCAGCGCCGTCTGCACCGTCGCGTCGGCCCGCGCATCCTCGATGCACTCCGTCACGGCACGGGTCGCGTGGCCGACCTTCAGGCCGAGGTCCCAGAGCAGGTAGAGCATGAACTCGACCGCGCGCCGGCCGCGCGGGCCGAGCGGCTGATCCTCGGCCACGCGGTCCGGGGCGAGGAACAGCAGGTCGATGTCCGAATAGGGCGCCAGCACGCCGCGGCCGTATCCCCCGGCGGCGACGAGGGCGAAGGGCGGCTCTGCCGCCTCCTCCGCGTTGCGCGGCGGGACCATGGCGGTGGTGTAGGCGTGGATCGCCTGCACCAGCCCGTCCATCAGCGCGGCAAGCCAGCGCGCGGCGGCGAGGCCGGAAAGCTGGCGGGCCTCGAAGCTCTCCTGCACCCGCGCCTGCAGCATGCCGAGATGGCGGCGCAACAGGCCGAGCGCCTGGTCGCGGGGCAGCGGCGGCCCGCCGGTGTCCGATTGCAGCAGTGCGGCGATGAGGTCGGCAGCCACGGCCGGCGTGGAGGCATCGTCGGCCGGCGCGGAGGCCGCGGAGGATTGCGACGAAACGGCCGTGGGTTCCCGCGCCGGCGTGGGGCGCCGCGGTACGGCTGCGCGGGGAGCGGCCTTGTGGTTCATCATGTTGGCGCTGACGAGTTTTGCACCGCAGCAACGTCGCCGGCAAGTGATTTGAGGCGATAAAGCATCGCCTGCGCCTCGCGCGGCGACAGAGCGTCCGGATCGAGTTCGGCGAGCGCGGCGAGGACGGGGTGCGGCTCGACAATGCGGGAGGCGTCCCCTCCCCCACCGGGCGGCGGCGCTGCGGCCGGGGCGACGGAGCCGGCGAACAGCGGCAGTTCGTCCGACAATGGATCGAGGCCCCGGGCGCGGTCCTCCAGCGCCTTCAGCACCGCCTCCGCCCGCGCCACCACGCCCCGCGGCACCCCGGCGAGGCGCGCGACGTGCAGGCCCCAGGATCGTTCCGCCGCACCGGATGCGACGCTGTGCAGGAACACCACCTCGCCCCGCCATTCGCGCACCCGCATCGTGGCGAGGGCGAGTTCCGGAAGCCGCCCGCCGGCGAGCGTCACCAGCTCGTGGAAATGCGTGGCGAAGATGGTGCGGCAGCGGATGCGGTCGTGCAGCGCCTCCAGCACCGCCCAGGCGATGGCGAGTCCGTCCCAGGTCGCCGTGCCGCGCCCCACCTCGTCGAGCACGACCAGGCTCCGGGGTCCGGCCTGGTTCAGGATCGCAGCGGTTTCCGCCATCTCCACCATGAATGTGGAGCGCCCGCCCGCGATGTCATCGGCCGCGCCGACGCGCGAGAACAACCGGTCCACGATGCCGAGCCGCGCGCGCTCCGCCGGCACGAACAATCCCGCCTGCGCAAGGACCACGATCAGCGCGTTCTGGCGCAGATAGGTGGACTTGCCGGCCATGTTCGGACCGGTGAGCAGGCAGATGCGCCTGCCCGGCGAGAGGTCGCAGTCGTTGGGCACGAAGGCGGGACCGCGCGCGCGGGCGAGCGCCGCCTCGACGACCGGGTGACGGCCGGCGGTGACGGCGAATTCCGGCCGGTCCTCCACGATCTCCGGCCGGCACCAGGCGGGGCCGGAGGCGGCGAGCTCGGCGGCGGCGGCGTGGACATCAACCTCCGCCAGCGCCTGCGCCGCCGCAGCGATCGCCGGCGCAGCGTCGAGGCAGAGCCGGCGCAGGTGCTGGACGACGAGGCGCTCGCGCCGCTGCGCCTGCTCGCCGGCCTCGGCCACGCGCCGGTCGAGATCGGCGAGCGCGGCGCAGGTGAACCGCATCGCGTTCGCCATGGTCTGGCGGTGGATCGGTGCGTGGGCGCTGTCCCCGGCGGGCGGCGCAGCGCGCAGCAGCTTCTCGCCGGCGGCGGACGGGACCTCGGCGAGGAAGCCGAATTGCTGGTGATGGCGGATCTTGAGCGAGGCCACGCCCCAGGCCTGGGCGAGGTCGAGCTGCAGCGCGGCGATCGCCTCGCGCGCGCCGTCGCGCAGCCGGCGCAGCCCGTCGAGCTCGCCGTCGTAGCCGGGGGCGACGAGGCCACCATCCTCGATCCGCGCCGGCAGGGTCTCGGCGAGGGCGCGGGCCAGCTCGGCGCGCGGGCTGGGATCGGGACGCAGCGCTCCGAGCGCGGCCGAGAGCAGCG
>ERZ777003.4310-NODE-4310-length-12185-cov-4.407832_pt1 | contig 12185 bp, 10 predicted proteins | sample MGYA00374956_ERZ777003 | MGnify/ENA primary metagenome ERZ777003 (study PRJEB29302, sample SAMN06268252) | bioreactor metagenome | isolation source: Joint BioEnergy Institute, California, USA | place: USA:Joint BioEnergy Institute, California, USA | collected... | reverse complement strand
GCCATACTTTTCACTTTGTATCCACTCGCTTTCTTAACCCAGTTTGATGCGCGGATCGACCACGGTATAAAGGAGATCAACGATAAGATTCGCGATCACGAGCATCGTCGAAAACACCAGTGTCATACCGAGAATCAACGGGTAATCACGATTGGTCACGCTTTGAACCAAGTGTTTCCCCATGCCAGGAATTCCGAACACGATTTCGACGATAAACGAACCAGAAAGGATTCCTGCAACCAGAGGACCCGAAATGGTCAGAACCGGAATGAGAGAGTTTTTCAGTACATGTTTATAAAGAATGACCGGCCATGCGACGCCCTTTGCGCGGGCCGTCCGCACGAAATCGGCTTGAATCACTTCGAGCATGCTTGACCGGGTTAAGCGCGCAATGATCGCCGCTGGTCGGAGCCCTAGAGTGATCACAGGCATGATGTAATAAACGGGCGACTCCCAGAGCGCTGGTGGCAAAAGACCGGTCAAAGCCGAAAACGGAATTCCGAAACTGAATACCATGACGAGCAAAGGGCCGACGATAAAGCTCGGAAGCGCCACGCCGCTGATGGCGAAAATCATCAACGCGTTATCGACAACGGAATTGTGCCGGGAAGCCGCTAAAACCCCGATCGGAATGCCGACGAGGAACGCAAGCAAGAGCGAATAAACGCCGAGCTGAAAAGAAACCGGCAATGTCTCGGCGATGATATCGGCAACAGGACGCCCGATGTACTTATACGATTCCCCCAAATCGCCGCGCGCGAGCCCCATGAGATAATCAAGATACTGCTCGCCGAGGGGTTTATCGAGACCGTATTTCGCTTCGATATTCGCTTTGATCTCGGGCGGCAGGGCCTTTTCAGCATCGAACGGACCGCCCGGAAGAAATCTCAAAAGCACGAACGTGAGTGTCGCAATCATGAAGACGACAAACGCCGCTTCCAGCAAACGCTTGGTCACGTAGGCGACCATATGACCGCGGACGACGGCGTAACTCGCCGCCGCAACACCCCAGCCCAAAAGGAGCCAGCCGTAGCCTCTCGGAAGGTCGAGATCAGCGAGATCCAGCGCGATACCAGCCAAACTTATAAGGACGCAACCCCATCCTAAAATCTTTCCGAGCGTCATATCCTTGACGTAGCTCCCCTTTTAGTCCTTCAACCGAACACCCTTATACGAAAAGACCTCCATCACGTTCAAAGGATAGTTCTCCACTCGAGGGTTGATCAAAACATGCTTAACCGTCGAGTACAACGGAACCACAGGAACGTCGTCTTCGACGAGGATTTTCTGCGCCTCCGAATAGAGTCTCAGCCGCTCATCGCGGTCCAAAGTTCCCGCGGCCTTGTTCACCAGCTCGTCGTACTTCGCATTTTTCCAGTTCGTGTGGTTATTTTCCGAATAACTGAGCATAACGGACATGAAGTTATCCGGATCAGGATAGTCCGCCTGCCAACCCAAGCGGAAAATCTGCTGGGTCTTCGATTTAAGCGAGTTCAAATAAACCTTCCACTCTTCGTTCTTAAGTTCGACTTCGATTCCTAGGTTCTGCTTGAGTTGGGCTTGAATGTTTTCCGCGATCCGCTGATGGTCTTCGTTCGTGTTGAAGCGGATCTCGAGTTTAGGCAATTTCGTGCCTGGGCCATACCCCGCTTGCTTCAGAAGCTCGCGAGCCTTTTCGGGATCGAACGTCACACCGCGATTCGCTTCGTATCCGAACATGCCAGCCGGAATCCAACCCGTGAGCGGCAACTGCCCTCCGGCCAGCATTTGCACGATCTGCTGGCGATCGATCGCCATCGCGATGGCTTTCCGCACGAGCGGATTGTCAAGAGGCGGCTTCGCGACGTTGAAGCCGTAGTAGTAAATCGAAAGACGGCTTGTTTCACGGAACTCTTTGCGCTGGCGGAGGCGGCGCAATTCGACCGACGGCAAATCGTGAACAGAGTCGAGTTTACCCGAATCAAAGAGGTTAATCGCGGTTGCCTGCTCCTGAATCATGTAAGCCGCGATGTGCTTAATCTGCGGCTTCTGGCCGTAATATTTCTCGTTGCGCTCGAGCACGATCAGCCGGTCGTGCTGCCAAACTTTGAGCGTGAAGGGCCCGAGCGTGACGATGTTTCCGGGCTCAGTCCAACGGTCACCGCCTTTCTCAACCACGTCGAGGCGGATGGGATACGTCGAATGATGGGTCAAGAGATAGGGGAAGTAGCTCATTGACTTTTCCAGTTCGACCGTGAGCTCATTCGGGCCGGAGATCTTCACACCGACTTCGTCCCAGGACTTTTTACCTTCGTTAAACGCTTTGGCGTTTTTGATTCCGAAAAGGAAGTAGGCATATTCGCTCGCGGTTTCTTTACTGAGAAGGCGCTTCCAACCGTCGACCACGTGTTGGACGGTGAATGGAACACCGTCGCTCCACACGACGTCTTGACGGACAGTGATTTTCCATTTCCGGGCGTTATCGGAAGCTTCCCACTTTTCCGCGAGCGCCGGAATCAGCTTGAGGTCCTTGTCGCTGAGATCGTACTCGGCAAGACCTTCCATGAGGTTGACAGTGATCAGGTTCGAAGTCGTATCAGTGGCTCGATGCCAGTCGAGCGAAGGCGGCTCGCTCGAAATCATAATCCGAAGTGTCTCGTTGTATTTCAGAACGGCTTTCTCTCCGCTCGGTAAATCAACCTCGATGTCTTTTCCGCCGCGTGTACATGCGACGGCAAAAACCAGCAAGACCGCGAATAGAACAGCGCTCCTTACAAATACGTATAGTTTACGCCCCATGCCCCCTCCCTTGGCTTATGAGTTTTTTCCCAAGAGCGGGGCTTTGTGTCAACCTACCAAATTTCGTGGATAGGGAGAGACTCGTCGAATCGAATGCCGACCGGCTGAATTAATAGGTTTAATTGCGGGCTACCGCGATAAAGAAGAGCGTAAATCTGATAATTACGAGCGACTCGCTTCACGTAGTTTCTGGTTTCGACGAACGGAATGTGCTCGATGAACTCATCCATGTCGAGAGTTCCAAAGTTGCGGATCCACGCATAGACGCGATGAGGGCCAGCATTGTAAGCGGCGGCAACGAGAGGAACTTTGCCGTTGAACTTCTCCATCAAGCGCTGAAGATAGCGGGCGCCCAGACGAATATTCGTCTGCGGAACCAGCAAGCTTCGCACGTCAAACCCCGTGAGGTTCATCAGACCCGCAACTTGCCGCCCTGTAAACGGCATGACTTGCATGAGGCCCAACGCCCCAACCGGCGATTGCGCATCGAATCTAAAGTGACTTTCCGCCCGCATAATGCTCCAAATCAACTCTTCGGGTACCGAGGTTGAACGGGACGCCTGGCGAACCGCGCTTTCCCACGCGCGCGGATACGCGTATTCCCAGTATTGTCGCCCTTCTCCCGTCAGCCCTGCACGCAACCGAGCCGTGCCGAAAGCAACTTCCGCGATAAAACTGGAGCGCTCATAACTGTTGATCGCCGCGTATTCGATCATGAGAAGACGGCGGTCGGCCGCCGAGCGCGCGCGTTTTTCGATTTCACGCAACTCACGACGGGCGGCATCCTCAAGACCGACCAGGGCGAGATCCCTCGCGCGCTCGAACTTCTTGGCAAGCTTCGGATCCTTAAAGTTCGGAGGAACGCCCGCTTGGGAGACATCCGTCATCGGCGGCGTTTCAACTTTTTCCTCTCCGCCCCCCTCGCTTTCCGAGTCGACCTCCGGATCACTCGGCTCGTCCTTCAAGGCCTCGGCATATTCCGCCGCCGCGTCTTCCGCGCTCGCTTCGGCGATCGCTTTCAATTCTTCTTCGCTCGGTGCGGGCGGCGCTCCTTCGGTCTTCTTCAACCCCCAACGCGCTTCCACCTCACCCGGAACCGTAGCCCCCGGAATTGAACGCAAACGGTAGTACGACAAGATCGCGTAGTAGCCGATTGAAGGATCGCGCGCGAGCTTTTGGAAAATGGGAATCGCCTCATCGTGCTTACCCATTTTCAAATGGCTCATCGCCTTCCAGTATTGAACGCGATCAGCTTGAACGAGATTCGAAACAGCCCTTCTCCGCCCTTTTTTCGTCAGCGCTTTCGAGAGATCATTAAAGCGCGCGATCGCCCCGACATAATCGCCACGTAAGTATTGGATCCATGCCAAGTGCCACTGAGAGTCACGCGCGTAGCGCGTGCCAGGATGCGCGCGAATCAACCGCTCGAAACGCCGGACGGCGCCGTCGTAATCCTGCATTTGATAGCTGGTGAATGCGGCAAGAAAGAGAGCGTTTATACCATCACGCGAACGAGGAGCCAGGTTATAAGCCTGCTGGTATGCGGAAACGGCCATTTGATACTCGCCCGCCGCCGAAGCCGCCTTCGCAAGAAGCAAGAGATAAGACGGCTTACTGCGCTTCTTGTCGTAGTTTTTCATCAGAATCTTGAGCGCTTCGCCCGCTCGCCCTTCTGAAATCAGATGATTGACGATGAGGCTCTCAACACTCGATTCTCCTTCTTCTCCCGCTTCATCTTTCAGGAATTTGATCTCGTTCTCGGCTCGCGCGTTTTCGCCAGCCAGCCACAAGCGACGGACACGAGTACGTAGGTCTTTATTCGTCGCCACACACCCCGTCTTTTTCCCATCTAATTCGTTGTCCTGGAGTTTAGGCCCCCACTTTTCCACCTCTGCATAGGCGGGATACTTCGAATACAACTCACGGGCGTAACGGCAGAACTGCGCTTTATCACCAAGCTTCGCGTACGTTCGCGCCAGAAGAAAAACGACTTCGGGATAACGGGCGTCTCCGCGCATCGGCCGGCGCAGTCGTTCAAGCTGCATCCGCGCGTTTTTCCAATCCCCTTGAACAACGGAAAGTTTCGCGAGTTCGAGCCACGCATCGTTGGTGGTCGCTTTCGGCGCCTCACTGTACGCCACCACCTTTGTATAGTCGGCGCGCGCTTCGTCAGGCCGCCCCATTCTCGAACGCACAAGACCTAGATGATAATGTACGTAGTCCGGAACCCGTACACCCTCCTCAAGAGCCGTTTTCAGCTGTGTTTCTGCGTCGGCATCCCTCTGCGCGCGAAAAAGGATCATTCCCAGAGCTAAACGCAGAAGAGCGCGGCGTTCTTTCGAACCCTCGCCCTGTATCGCTTTCTCAAGCTGCTTTTTCGCGTCGTCGACTTTACCGCTATCGGCCCGTTCGCGCGCCTTCAAAATCCGATCGGCATCCGGTCTCACGAGAATGCTCGCCATTGTGCGCGATCCTTGCATCCCTCGCGAACAAACCGGGAAGGCCAGGGATGCGACAAGAAAAATGGAGACCAAAGCCGCGCTTCGGCGATTAAATTTAGGGGCCATAGGATTCCATCCTTGGATTGTCCGACCTGAAAGAACATGGTAACCAGGCGAAGTCGCCACCGGCAAGAAAAGGAGAGCGATGGCCAAGTCAAAAGCGAAAACCATTTACGTCTGTCAGAATTGCGGCGCTCAAAGAGCAAAATGGGAGGGTCGCTGCACCGACTGCGGGGCCTGGAACTCGTTCGTCGAAGAGATTTTCGAGCGTGAAACTCCGACGACAGCCCGGCAACGAGGCTGGAGTCCAAGTGCCTCAAGCGACGGCACGCTCCTTGTCCGGCTCGACGAAACAGTCGAAAACGTCGCCATCGCCAGATTGAGCACCGGCTTGCGCGAATTCGACCGCGTTCTGGGCGGCGGCCTCGTTCCCGGCTCCTTCGTTCTTCTCGGAGGCGATCCCGGGATCGGTAAATCGACTCTCCTTCTGCACATGGCCGGAGGGCTGGCTTCATCAAACGTGAACGTTCTTTATGTTTCCGGCGAGGAATCCGTCAGCCAGGGCGCGCTGCGTGCCCAACGTCTTGGCGTGAAGTCACCTCGTGTGCACATGGCGAGCGAATCCAACATGGAAGCGATTCGCGAACTCGTTCGCGAGCTCAAACCGAACGTGCTGGTGATCGATTCGATCCAAACGGTTTTTCTGCCGGAAATTCCATCGGCGCCCGGATCGGTTTCGCAAGTGCGTGAGTGTGCAGCACAACTGATGGGTCTGGCCAAAGGGGCCGGCATTGCCGTCTTTTTGATCGGCCACGTGACCAAAGAAGGACAAATCGCGGGCCCCAAGGTTCTCGAACACATGGTCGACACCGTACTTTCGTTTGAAGGCGATATGAGCCATCATTTCCGTTTGCTGCGCGCCCTGAAAAACCGCTTCGGCGCGACTCACGAACTGGGCGTATTCCAAATGGCCGAACACGGATTAGTCGAGGTCGAGAACCCGTCGGAACTTTTCCTTGAAGAGCGAGGCAAGACTCTCATCGGATCCACCGTCTTCGCTTCGATGGAAGGAACGCGACCTCTCCTTTGCGAAGTGCAAGCTCTTACGAGCGCGACCGCCATGCCCAACCCGCGTCGTACATCGATCGGATTCGACGTGAACCGAGTCCATCTTCTAACCGCGGTACTGAACCGTCACCTGGGACTCAAACTCTCGCAAGCGGATGTGTTCATCAACGTCGTCGGCGGATTAAAACTCGTCGAGCCAGCGGCGGATCTTGCGGTCGCGGCCGCTTTGATTTCAACGGAAACCGGCCGCGCGATCGATGCTAAAACCTGCCACTTCGGTGAAATCGGCTTGACCGGCGAGGTCCGAGCCGTTTCGTTCCCGGAAGCCCGCCTGCGCGAAGCTGAGAAACTCGGATTCACGAAATTCGTGATCCCAGCCTCCAACCGTAAACACTTACAAGGAATTCCGAAATCATTGGAAAATAAGATCCGTTGGGTGCGCGACGTAAATGACTTAATGGAAATGGAATTCGGGTCCCGATAAATGCGTATACAAAGGGCCGTCGGAGACGACGGCCTTTTTCAAAACGGCTTACCTCAGTTAGCGGGCTCAAGGATGGCGCTTACGTAATCGATGTGCCAGCGCCAACGAGACTCGTTAACGACGACCGCGTCGAGCTTCCCGTAAGTCCGATCGCTGTAGCGCATGAGTTCATACGCTTCTTTTCCACCATCGAGCATAAGCTTCACAATGTCGTCAGCGGTGTTATGCATGTACACGTAACGATAAGACGTGAAACGGTCGCCGTTCCAAACACCGCCTTGCGGAACATGCCAAATCGTCGTGCCGCTCCCTTTCGAAATCAGAACCGGCTCGCCAGCCTCATCCGAGAAAGCGACATAAAAGCCTTCGTTACGTACGGCGGCTTTGCGCAAAGACTCGGGGGCGACATGAGTCGCATCCCACATACGCGAGCAACGGATCACACCGTTGGTCGGCGGCTCACAATGAGCCCCTTGAGCGAGTGCTTGTTCAAGGCGCTTCTTCGCATCCGGCAACCGGTGGTCGATCACGTCAACAGTAAGCCGACCCCTGGGCTCAACAACACCCGTAAAGACCATAGTCCCCTCAATTCGGTACGGATGTGCTTGAGCGACGGAAGCAAACAACACAGCCCACGCCCCACAAAGCAGGATTGTTTTAAAGATTTTCATGCGATCGCTCCCTCCATTAAAAATCCGGGGACCATTTAAACCGGATCAACTGGAAATAGCATCCTGAAAATGCCCGACGGCTGGACCAATATCCAATTCGTTTTCAAGACGCCCCATCGGGCGCACATTCAAGTAAAATTGAGTCATTCATAAGCAGGGAGTCAGCACAGTGCGACGCCGTGATTACTATTGGAGCCTTTACCATGACGCAGAGTCCAATAAACTCGATAACCTTCGAACGGACCAAGTGGAAGCAATTTTCGCTGCTATCCCTCCTTCCATAAAATCCGAGTGGTGGGTTTGGCGTGACGGGATGACAGAATGGAAGCCGTTTGAAGATTTTCCGGAACTGCTGACGAGCCTGCGCAACTCAGAGCCTCCGAAAATCCTCACCCCCCCTCTCCCGAACCGCCAGAAGAAAAGCGCAGGCGAGGAGACTTCGGACGAAGCTCCTAAATTGGAATTCGATCCGAGCGATGAAGTTGAGTTCACGCTTATTCATACTGGAATCGGTGAAGACCGCAGCCATCACCGATTTGAAATCGAACTCGACGTGCGGATCATTGTCGGCGCACAAAGTTTCCCGAACAGAACCGTGAACGTTTCACTTAAGGGAATGCAGCTTCAATCGCCCTTACCGAAAAATCTCCCTCCCTATTTCAATGTTGAGATCCGGAAGAAGAATACCGTCATTCCCGTTGTTTGTTCGGAAGTGAAAAACGCGGACGGAGGTCCCTCAAACCGCGTGAAGATCGAAGTCAACGATCATGCGCCCGCCTTGCTCGCAATTTTGTTGGCGGGCAACTGATTCCCTCACTTTAAACGCGCGCGTTCCACCGCCAAACGCCAACGCTGCAATCGGCCCGCGCGCGCGGCTTCGTCGATCTTCGGTCGGTACGTGCGGTCGAATTTCCAAACCCGCCGGATATCCTCGACACTCGAGAACAACCCGACACCAAGCGCAGCGAGATACGCCGCTCCAGCCGAAGTCGTTTCGATCATCTTCGGTCTGGTCACATCGACCCCGAGATAATCCGCCTGCATTTGCATGAGAAGCCCGTTGGCGGAAGCGCCGCCGTCAACTTTGACGGAACGAAGCTGACGCCCGAGATCTTCCTTCATTGCAAGAAGAATCTCGGTATTCTGCAAAGCCATCGCTTCGAGGGTGGCCCGCGCAATATGCGCCCGGGTCGTCCCGCGCGTGAGTCCGCAAATCACTCCACGTGCATATGGATCCCAGTAAGGAGCTCCCAAACCGGTCAGAGCCGGAACGAACTCAACTCCGTCGGAGTCCTTCACTTTCTTCGCGAGCGCTTCAACTTCTGCGCTCGTTTTGATGAACCCGAGCTGATCGCGCAAGAACTGAACAGCGGCACCACAAATAAACGCGCCTCCTTCGAGGGCGTAGGTCATTTCGCTTTCACCTCTCAGGCGCCAGGCCGCCGTCGTCAATAGGCCCGCTTTCGACCGCAAGAGACGCTTGCCTGTATTGAGAAGCAAGAAGCTTCCCGTTCCGAACGTACACTTTGCGTCGCCCTCATCGAAGCACGCCTGCCCGAAAAGAGCGGCTTGCTGGTCGCCCGCGACGCCCGTGACAGGAATGCCGTCAGGAAGAATTTTAAGTCCACGCGTGACACCGAAATCCCCCGAAGAATCCGTAATCTCCGGTAAAACAACCTCGGGCACCTCAAAGAACTTCAAAAGGTCGGCATCCCATTGTCCCGTTTCGATATTCATCAATTGGGTTCGCGAGGCGTTCGAAACATCGGTCTTGTGGGATTTCCCTCCCGTCAGCTTCCAAAGAAGATAGGTGTCGATCGTCCCGACAGCCACTTCGCCATCCCAAGCGCGTTTTTTTAATCCGCTCACGTTTTCAAGTAGCCACCTGATTTTCGAAGCGGAAAAATAAGGATCGATCACCAAGCCCGTTTTATCCCGGATCATCTCTTCATGGCCCGCATTCTTCCATTCCGAACACTGGTCCGAAGTCCGCCGATCCTGCCAAACAATCGCGTTGTAAAAAGGACGAGACGTTTTTCTGTCCCACGCCACGACCGTTTCGCGCTGGTTCGTGATGCCGATCGCTGCGATCTCCGAGCCCTTCACTTTGGCCTTTTTCAAAGCGAGCTCGATTGTCGAAAGAACGCTTTTCCAAATATCGGCGGGCCGATGTTCAACCCAACCCGGCTTGGGGAAAATCTGACGGAATTCTTGTGTCGCTCGTCCCACCATGGCGCCTTTGGAATTCAAGATATTAACCGTTGTTCCGGTCGTTCCTTGGTCGATCGCAAGAATGTAATTTTTTTTCGCTTTCTCTTTCGATTTACGCATCATGTGCCCGAGTTTACAGGAACCTAAACAAGATGCAACGTAGCCTTTAAAGGGCGCGATGCGTCTGGCATGATACGGACGCGAACGCAGTTACGGTTGACGTATGAAAAAACTCTTCGGCCTGAAAGATATCGACCCCGAAGTTCTGATCTATCGTCTCCTTCCCTGGTTCACGATGGAACTGGCGCGACGATACTTCCGTTTGCAAATGGAAGGAGTCGAACATCTTCCCAGGCGGGGCCCCGCTCTCGTGGCTCCGAATCATTCCGGCTACTCAGGATTCGATGCCATGCTCTTAGGCCACGAGATTTTCCGAAATACGGGTCGCCTGCCCCGCGTTCTCACGCATCGGTATTGGTACTTAACGAAACTCACCGCGATTCCTGCCGAGAAGATCGGCTTTATCGAAGCCTCTGCCCGGAATGGACTGAAACAACTATCGAAAAACAACCTCGTGGTGATTTTCCCGGAAGGAGAGCGCGGCAACTTCAAACCGACGGCCAAACGCTATCACTTGCAAAAATTCCGCAGCGGTTTCATTCGCCTGGCTCTTCTTAAACAGTGCCCCATTATCCCGACGGTCATCCTTGGGGCGGAGGAAACCCACATCAACTTGGCTCAACTGAAACTCGATCGATTCGTCCCCGGGTTGGTGCTACCGGTTCCGCTCAATATTTTTCCTTTGCCCGCGAAGTGGAAGATCAAATTTCTCCCACCAATCCAACTACCCTACGGACCATCGGCCGCCGATGACCGCGAACTTGTCGAAGAACTAGCTCAAGATATCCGCGAAAAGATGCAGATCGTAATCAGTGACGAAGTCAGCCGGCGCGGCTCAGCGTTCTTTTAAGTTCCATCCGGCGACAGGTCGTCCGCGTAATCAGCGCCGATCTGTTCAATTAATTCCTGCCAAGCTTTGATAATAAAACCCTCTTCGCCCTCGGTACGCCCGATCATCGCGCGCGTCATCAAAAGAGCGATCGCTACGGCGATAACCAGCAAAAGAACGTATTCAAGCACAATCTGACCGGACTGGCTTTGACGGCGGACCGGATTACGGCTAACCTTTTGAGGTGGACAACAGTCAAAAATCCTCTCAGCCATCTGATTTACCCGAATCCCATTCCGAGTCATCCAACGCGACATCGTTTCGGCTTCCTACTTGGGCGAAGATCGCAATTCTTGGAGCCGTCGTCGTTCTTTCAGGCATCGGCTACCTCATGGGCCGGCAAAACGCGAAACCCTCGGTGCCGCTGCTAGCCGCGAGCGAAAGCGATCCGGCTGAAATCGAAGGTCGCCCCATTGTCGATGATTTCATTTTAACAGATACCGAAGGAAATCAGAAAAAGCTCTCGGACTACAGAGGAAAAGTCGTGATCCTCAGCTTTTGGGCCAGCTGGTGCGCGCCCTGCCTCTTGGAACTCCCGACCTTCGCCGAGTTGGAAAGCAAATACGGGGAACACGGTCTCCGGGTGATCGCGGTGAATGTCGACGAAGGCGAAGAAGGTATTACGAGGGCGAAAGACTTTTGGGCGAAAGAGGAGCTTCCTTTCCCGAACTTCTTCGATCGCCAAAAGCAGTTGGCGCACAAGTTTGACGTCGAAATGCTTCCCTCGAACTTCGTGATCGACAAAAACGGCCGGCTCGCCTTCAGCAGCTTCGGCGCGACCGACTGGCTGGGCAATCAAACGGTTGAGATTCTTGAGAACCTGTTGACGGAGTAAATCCTCGTCTCAAGCCTCCAAGTAAACGAACCCAAACAGATATACTACTGACGATTTAATCTGCTTTTATTTAACGAGGCGGAGTGAAAAAGACCCTCGCGCGCCACGCGGCTTTACGCCTGAGCCAGCTTCGTGTTGATGCGGTCGATTTCAATGCAGATCCGCTCGAAGCTTTGATCGCTCACCGGACCTTTGACGCCGATGACGTAATCGTCGCCGATCGTGGCGCACGCGATGGCGCCATTAAAGGCGGGACCGGCTTCAGCCCCCGCGCCCGTCGCGGCAGGTTCCACCGGACCGAACGAAAGATCAAAAGCGTCTTCCGTTGGATAAAGCATGACGAAGATATTGCGTTCGCGGTTTTTGAAAATACCAAGCCCCTGTTTTCGGGCTTCGCCGAAACGTTGCTGTAAATTGAAGTAAACTTTGAGCGCTTGCGCTTCTTGATATTGAGCAAAATAGATGCGGATCGGCCCGTCGAAGATGGCGGCATTGAAAGCGGGCGAGAAGTATTTGCTCTGAGCTACGTACGCAACATTCTCTCTCATGGTTGGTTTCCCTTCACGCTCTAGCAAACCACCAGGCGACGATCCAAAAGAACGTGACAGCCCATCAGCGTCCTGCCGAT
>ERZ777003.4309-NODE-4309-length-12187-cov-4.288823_pt1 | contig 12187 bp, 13 predicted proteins | sample MGYA00374956_ERZ777003 | MGnify/ENA primary metagenome ERZ777003 (study PRJEB29302, sample SAMN06268252) | bioreactor metagenome | isolation source: Joint BioEnergy Institute, California, USA | place: USA:Joint BioEnergy Institute, California, USA | collected... | reverse complement strand
TCAAGAAAGCTAGAGTCTACTGCGAGCAAGCGGAGAACGCTGCGAGACTTGCTCGTTACCAATCCGGAGAAGTCGTGCCATGAACAAATCAACCGTTTTATCCGTCTTGGCGTTCCTGTTCGTTCTTACGGGATGCTTGCAAACCCGCACGTCGCAGAAGGAACAGGAAGAGAAGCAGGTCTTGAAGAAGCAGCTCTCGCACTTGCAACAAAATACGGCCGACATCAACGCGCGTTTTCAGGACATCGATGACGAACTGAGACGCATGAACGGGCGGATTGAGGCCGTTGAAGCCCGTACTCAACAGCAATTGGCCCAGGTAACGGCCGAAATTTCGAAGAATGAGAAGGCGCAGTTCGAATCCAAGCTGCGCGAGCGGGACGAGGCCTACCGGGAGGAATTTACGAAACTGCATAACGAAATCATCCGCCTGCGCGAACAAGTGAACGCCTTGCAAGAGGTGCAACGGCGTTCGCAGGCTGTCGCCGATTCCGGCAACCCGTTCGCGACCGCCGAGGAGCTGTTCAACAAGAAAGCCTGGCGGGACGCGATCTTGAGTTACGAGAAGTACCGGTCACAGAATCCGAAAGGTAAATTCTTCGCGACCGCGACCTATAAAATCGGGGTTTGTTTTGAAGAGCTTGGCATGCACGAGGAGGCCGTGGCCTTCTACGAGGAAGTGATCGCTAAGTTCCCGAAGTCAAAAGATGCCAAAGGGGCCTCTTCGCGGTTGAAAAAGCTCAAGTCCGCCGCTAAGAAGTGACGTGCCCTTTGAAACGGTTCTCGCCATAGAAACCAGTTGTGACGACACGTCGGTCGCGATCGTGACCAAGGACGGCTTCGTCCGCCAAGTGGTCTCCGCGAACCAGGACCTCCAGCACGCCCGATTCGGCGGGATCGTGCCCGAAATCGCCTCGCGAAACCACACGCATAATCTCCTGCCGCTCGTTGATCTGTGTTTGAATCGTGCGGGAATGAAACTCGACGACGTCGACGGAATCGCCGTGACGTCACGGCCGGGGCTCATCGGTTCGCTTCTTGTCGGTGTCGTGACGGCGAAAAGCCTCGCGCTTGCGGCCGAAAAGCCGTTCATCGGTGTGAACCATCTCGAAGGCCATTTGCTTGCGCCTTTTCTGAAAGACGAATCTTATTCGCCGCCGGAGGGGTTTACTTATCCATACGTGGCGCTCGCTATCAGCGGCGGTCACACGTCACTTTACTTGATCGAGGGCTTGGACCAGTATCGTGTTCTCGGTCGGACGGTCGACGATGCGGCGGGTGAAGCGTTCGATAAGTTCGGAAAAATGCTCGGGCTCGGGTTTCCGGGTGGCGTGCGGGTCGACCGCCACGCACGCTTCGGAAAGCCGGATCGGTATATTTTTCCACGGCCCATGTTGGCCGAGGAGCACTTGAACTTCAGCTTTTCGGGTATGAAGACGGCGGCGAAACGCATCTTGGACGGGCTTTCACCGGAAGAACGCGAAAATTTGGCGAAGGATCTTGAGGCGGGTGAACCGCGGCCCGGAGTTCTTGCGGATTTGGCGGCGGGATTCCAAGAAGCGGCTGTGGCTGTTTTGATCGATCGTTTAGCTCGGGCGGCGCGCGAGCACGGGGTTCGGCGTGCTGTACTTACCGGCGGCGTCAGTGCGAATTCGAGGCTGCGCGAACGAGGATTCGCGTGGGCTTCTCAAGAAGGCGTCGAACTCGTCGTTCCGCCGATCCGCTATTGCACCGATAACGCCGCTATGATCGGTTATGCGGGCATTTTGCGTTTAAACCGAGGTGAACGTGCGGATCAGACGCTCGCGCCCGAAGCACGCGCGCCCTTGGGTAAAGCGCCGTTACCCAAGAATCTGCCGGAATGGCTCGCAAGGGCGAAATCATGAATTCTTTCATCAGCCGGCGCGACCGCATTCTTGCTCGTCTTAAAGAGGTGGGAGCTGCGAGCCCTAAACGTTCGCTCGGGCAAAACTTCCTCGTCTCAGATTACGTCGTCGAAAAAATCCTTGCGGCTGCCCGTTCCGAGCCCTTCACGGACCTGGTGGAAATCGGCCCGGGGTTGGGAGCGCTCACGGAAGACCTCTTGCAACTTGGCCATCCGTTCACGCTCATTGAATTGGATCGTCAGTTCGCCGAATCGTGGCGGCAGCGTGCGGCTGAACGCGAGGATTTGAGGGTCATTGAAGCCGATGCCCTGCAACTCGATTGGAGGGAACTCGGACTTAGAGAAAACTCCCTTCTTGTGAGTAATCTTCCGTACCAGATTTCATCAAGCCTCGTGATCGACAGAAGCCTGGAGCCCGCGGGACTTAAGCGTATGGTGCTTATGTTCCAAAAAGAAGTCGCGCAAAGGATCGCGGCGCGCGCGGCGACCAAAGATTACGGGCTTCTGACGGTGATCGCGCAGGCTTTTTGGGAAACTTCAACCGTCTGTGACGCCGGGCCTCGTGATTTCTATCCGGCCCCGAAAGTCGCGAGCCGGGTTCTTCAATTCCGCCGCCGACATACACAATGGGCCGAAAACGGAGAAGGAACTCCCCAAGGGCTTCTAAAGTTCGTCAAGGCCGCGTTTTCTCACCGGCGGAAGTTGTTGGTGCGGAATTTACAGGCCGAATATTTCGGCGGAGACGCGGGCGCTGTGCCGAAACTTGAAAAAATCCTCGCCGACGCGGGTTTCGATGCCACGGTTCGAGCGGAAGCGCTTGACCCCACCGCCTTCGTGCGGGTTTACCTAGCCGTAGAAAAGGAATTCGCAGGGCATGGCTGAGAAGAAATCGACCGGAATTAAGGTCATCGCGGAAAACCGCAAGGCGCGCTTCGATTACATCATCGAGGACACGTTCGAAGCGGGCCTCGAACTTCGCGGAAGCGAAGTGAAATCCGTCCGCCGCGGCGACGTCAATCTGAAGGATTCCTACATCGTGATCAAGAACGGCGAGGCCTATATTCAGAACGCTCACATCAGTCAGTATAAGGCGTCGAGCTATATGAACCACGATCCCGAACGGCTCCGCAAACTTCTCCTCAATCGGGTTGAAATCCGCAAAATCGAACGGGCCGTCGAGCGGAGCGGATACACGTGCGTGCCATTGAAGATCTATTTCAAAGGCGGTTGGGCGAAGTTGGAAATCGCTCTCGCGCGCGGTAAGAAGACGTTCGATAAACGAGAAGCCATCAAAGAGCGCGAAGCGAAACGGGCCATTCGCTAGACGACAGCCGCGTGTTCGTCGCGGGGCGTTCCGACCAAGGTCCTTGGGTCCAGTCAGCAAATTTTGAGTTTCGGGAATCCCTTCTCTACGATTGAATCATATGGATCAATCGCGCCGGTACGCATGGATTCCGCTGATTTTCTCTCTTCTTATCTTCACGGCATGCCAAAGCGTGGGCGAAAAGCCGGAAGAGAAGAAGGAAGAACCTGCTTCTCTCGTCGACGACGAGTTCAGCCTGAAATCGGACCGATCCCAATTTGACGAGCTTCGCAAAGAAATTCCCGAAGAGATCCGGCGGGAGAACGACGAACTCGCTTTCGTACGTTCCCTCATGGCTGACGGCGATACTGAGCCGGCGAAGATCCGCGAACGTTACTACAAAGCTGTCCGCGACCGTCGGGAAAGCTTTAATAGAGCGCAGAGAAAACTGCGCGAGGAATTCACGAGGCGCGAGAGAACCGAACGCGAAGAGTTCCTCAGGAAACTCAAAGTCGAACGCGAGGAATTCATGAAGCGCGTGAAGGCGAGGAAAGTCTCGCGCGAAGAACAGAAGGATTTTTTCGACGAACTCGAGGCGCGACGGCGGGATTTCTTCAGTGATCAGCGCGAAAACAGAAGCGAGTTCGAAGCCCGGGTGCTCGAGCAACGGCGGGCGTTCGAAGACTATGTCCGGGAGCGGAACGAAATCTTTAATCAGGAACTGCGCGAGTACACGGCTCTCTACAACGAACGCCGCAAGGCTTTAGAGGCGAAGAAAAAGGCCGAGCGCGCCGCGCGCGAAAGGGCCCAGCGGGCAGCCTCTCAGCCGGCTGCCAGTGATCCGGACCTCGAGGACTTTAAATCGATTCCGCCGGGACCGGGGTCGCCGTTGGGGCCCGATACGAATTGAGAAAGTGGGAGTTTTGAGTCGCCGTCGTTTTGCGGCGTCGTTTTATCCATAACTTATATGCCCAGGGAAAGGAGGGCTGTCCATGATTAGACGATTTCAACTATGTGCATTGATCTTTTCGTTCCTCATCGGAGTGAATCAAGCTTCGGCCCTCGATCTTGGGGCGCAAGTGGGGGCTCGTATCAATCAGTCCTCGGTTCCTTCCGGCGTAACGGCGAAGGACCAGATGGGCTTCCAAGGCGGCCTCTTGGCGGTCGTTCCGATCATTCCGTTGATCGGCTTCCGAACGGGCGGTTTGCTGGTTCAAAGGGACGCGAAAGCCGAGGTGACGGGATTTGGTGAGGTCACGACGAACCGTCTTTTCTTCGATGTCCCGCTGACACTTCAGGCGAACTTGGGGATCGCGAAACTCTATGCGGGCGCGGATGTCGGTGTGAAAGTTTCGTCCTCGTGCAAGTTCCAAAGCTTGGACTGCACCGACTCAATGAAAGATGACGAAAAAGCGGTGGTTTTCCAACCGGTCGTTGGCGCGGACATTTCCATCATGCCGTTTATCTCGCTCGGCGTTTTCTATGAGCCTGAAACCGAGTACAACAAAGAATGGAAACAGTCCGCTTACGGCATCACCGGAACGATCATGTTCTAAGTCGCGCGAGTTTTTTCTTCGCCTGCGCGGAACGGGCTGTGGCCTTGTTCCGCGCTTCCGACTTCGGCGAGCGTTGGCGCTTGGTTTCACGCGGCTCGCGTTCGCTTTCAAAGATTTTCTGAATTCCCGCTTCGGTTAGGAAGACGTACTCACCACGTTTAAGGTTCGCGGGCATTTTAAGGCGTCCGATCGCCACACGCTGGAGTTTCAAGACGTCGAAACCGATCTTTTCGAACATGTAGCGGATCTGGCGGTTTTTGCCCTCGGAAATCGCGACTTTGATCCAATCGTATTTCGTCGATCTTTCGCCAGTCGTATTCAGGCGGCGGATGCGTTCGACGATTTTCGCGTTCACGCGTCCGCCCGGGATCGAGACGCCGTCACGAAGGCGCTGCAATTGGGCGTCGGTCGGCTTGCCATCGACTTTAACAAGATAGGTTTTTAAAATCTCTTGACCGGGATGGTTCACGCGCTGGGCGAAATCGCCGTCGTTCGTGAGAAGAATCATGCCTTCGCTATCCCAGTCGAGTCGGCCCACCGGGAAGACGCGGACGGGTAGCTTGTCAAAGTAATCTGCCACTGAAGGCCGGCCGAGCGGATCGTTCATCGTCGTGACGACGTTCTTCGGCTTATTGAAAAGGATGTAAACCTTCTGGGGCACGGGTTTAACGGGCTTGCCTTTGACGGTGACTCTGTCCTTGCCAGGAATGATCTTCGTGCCGAGTTCGTAAACTTTTTTGCCGTTCACCATGACGGCGCCTTCGGCGATGAGTTCGTCCGCTTTGCGCCGACTGGCGACACCGCATTCGGAGAGGTATTTATTCAGGCGTACGGATTTTTCGTCGTTTTTTTTCGCGGTCATCGTGATTCTTTCTGAACAAACGCAGTTGGAATTTCAAAAGTTCCAGGGGGCGGCTCGTCTCCGGCCGAGACCAGGCTGATGGGACCGCCGGGTGAAGCCAAAGGAGGCACGGGCCGCTCCTTCCCTCGTCTTCCTTTTTGAGCCGCCACTCGGGCCGACTCGAGAGTGAGGGTCTTTTCGAGGTTATTGATCAGAAGTTGAATCACTTTGTCATCAGAATAAATGTGCTCGAATGCCAATCGGCCCCGTTCGAGCGCCGCGGTGGCGAATTTAAGTGCTTCCGGATGCTTTTGATTGACGAGATCTAACGCTTTTTCCAGAAGCTCCGTGAGTTCCAGGTACATTTGGTCGGATTTCCGGTATACGAAGAACTGCTCAAGCCGCTTGAGAGGGTAGAACAAGAACGGGTGCTTGGTCAGCGGGCCTCCCTCCATGGTCGCGTACCGTTGGAACGTGTAGCCGCGGACCAAGGTTCCAAAAATACCCTCCGGATTGGCGGTAAACCGTGCCGAAACATGGGGGCCGACTTCGAGCTGCTGGACCTGATGGGCGTTTAAATTCAGATCCGGAGTGTATTGGAGAACGAAATCCTGATTCAGGGGCATCAGCTCGCCTTCCTTGATCGCCAAAACTTTTGAGAAAACAGCGACCCGGAGTGAACGGTCTTCCTGAAGAATCACGGCCACAATGCGGTCATTACCCTCGCGAAAGGTCCTGAACTGAGAGGTCGGTTCGATGTGGCGCTCGAGAAAACGGCTGACCGCCATCTCCAAAACTTGGATGTTTTCGGCGGTGAAAACCTGGAGGCTATCCGCTGTTACGGTTTTGTGCAAAGGCAGCTGCACTCGATGCGTCTCTTGGAAGTGATGGAGGATGGCCGTCACTTCGTTGAAAAGCGCCGGCTTGTTTTCTTGCCAATGCGTAAAACTGAGGGCGCGTGAATAAAACCGGTTGATCAGTTCTGACGTTAACGGCTCAGTTGCTTCGCAAAGGTTTTTCAGAAAATGATAAAAGGACAGACGCGCAGCATCTTTATCTGGTTCGAGTGCCAAGATATGCTGAGCGAGAGCCGTTACGTGCGTCATAATTCCAGTGATAGGGATGATTTTTGACTGCGTCCAGCAAATTCAGCCCGATGCACTGCGTGTGGAAGCGAGGGTGATATGAGCACACATCGTGAGTTGAATCCGTTTCTGTTCGGAACCCCGACCATGCACGATCGGAACCCGGTCGATCCCAATAAGCCCGCCGCGGGTATTATGGGAAAGGGAGTGGAAAGCGCCCCGGCTCGGCCGACTTATTTGCCTGGCGATATCAAGGCCCTTGAACATCAAATCAACTCTTTAAAGGTCGCGTTCATTCAAGCCGATCAACGCATGGATACGATTACCGCCAAAATCGAGGAGCTCGCGCGTACGGTCCACATGCGCCTGGAGCGTTTTTCCCAAGCCCTCGTCCGATTGGAAGAAATGCACAACGGCTTAAAACACGAGACCACGGGCAAGCTGGCTCAGGTCGTGGCGAAGGTGAATGAGCGCAAGGTGAACGATACCAAAATCCAAGAGCTGATCGACCGCCACAACATGATCGTGCGGAACTTCGAAAACCGCCTTCTGAGCCTTCAGAGATTGGTGTCGGAACAGGAGATGGCGCTCCACAATGCCCAGGCGGCACTTGAAGAAGCGCGCGTTGAATTAGCGAAGCGCCGCTGACATGCGGGCCGCGAAATCATCCGCGTCTGAGGAGCCGAAAAGCGAGAGGTCTTCGCGCAGTTTCCCGTTTCTGTCGATGAAGAGATAGGTCGGGAAGCCGAATACCTGGAAACGATTGAGAACTTGCTTGAGCTCCGGCGTTTCGACCGTACCATCCACTTTCAGCAGAGTGAACTCACTCCCCAGTTCGACGACTTTGGGATCGACCAATGTCGTCGCTTCCATTACGTTGCAAGCTTCGCACCATTCCGCCCAGAAATCGATAATGACAGGCTTCCCTTGCTGGACGGCATCGTTTAAGGCCGTTTCGGAATAAGGCTGCCAATTCATGCCTTGAACAGGGGCACCGCTACGCACGCTGCTCGGCTCCGGCAGGCCGGGCATTTTCACTCCAATAAGATTCAAAAGCTCCGCCGCACTCAACCATGTCCCGGTGATGAAGACGGCGAGCAAAAAGCCTTTGCGGAGCTTAAGAAGCAACCCGCTGTTCGCGACCGACTCGAAGGCGCCGTAGAGGCTTGCACCCGCGATCAAGGCAAGCCCGAGCGCGATGTTGAAGAGCCAAGCTGGTGACACGGGTTTGATGTAGTAGAACGCCATTCCGATCATGACGAGTCCGAAGAATGTCTTGACCGCGTTCATCCAAGGGCCGGCTTTGGGTAGATGAGCGAGAAGCGAGCCCGACCAGCCCAGCACGAGAAACGGCAAACCCATTCCGAGCGCGAAGGTGAAAAGGACAAGGAAGCCGAAGGCGCGGTCTTGAGTTTGCGCGATGTACGTCAGAATGCCCACGAGCACCGGGCCGACGCAGGGGCTCGCAACGATGCCAGCAATGAGCCCGGTCGCGAAGGCGCCACCGTAATTTTGCGCCAAGCGGGCCGCGCCGAGCTTGTTCCGGATGAAAGCCGGCGCTTGGAGGTCGTAGAGTCCGAGGAGACTGAGACCCATCGCAATGAAGATCAGTGCGATGGCGCCAACGACCCACGGGTTTCCTAAAAGAGAGCCGAAAAGACCGCCGGTGCTTGCGGCCAAGACACCCAGAAACGCATAGGTGAGCGCGAGTCCCAAAACGTATGTGAGAGCGAACGAGAAGTTTTTAAGCGGCGAATTGCGCTCAGCCCGGGCTCCTAAAACGGCGAGGGTGATGGGGATCATCGGATAAACGCAAGGCGTGAGGCTCGTAAGAAAACCCACGATGAAAACGAAAAGGAAGGTCGCGAGCATGCCCTTTGAAAGCGCGTTTGCAAAATCGTCCCGAGGCGGAGGTTTTTTGGTGAAGGTCGCGACTTGAGGTAGCGTGTCCGGGCGGGAGGTCGCGGCTTCCGCCGATGACGGAAGAATTTTGAGCGGGGTCTCGACGATTTTCTTTTTCGGAAAAAGACAGAATTCCTTCGTGCACGCTTGATACGTGAGTTGCGCTTTGACTTGGTAGTTTCTGGCGAGAAAACCTTCGGGGACTTCGATCAACGCGCGCATATAAGAAGTTCCCGTCACACCCTGTTTCTGGGTTTTTGTCACGACATCGTGAAAAGAGACGACGGGCGAAATTTTAAAAGGAGCGAGTTTTAGGTCATCAGGCGATTCGATCGAAAGTTTAAAGCGGTCGAGGTAAGCGTGATACCCGTCCGCGAGTTGCATTTCGATAATGAGTTCGGTTGTACCGCCAGCTTCGATTTGCGAGGGTTGGAACCGCGCTAGCAGCGTCATCGGATCGTCCAATATCCCTTCCGGCGCGGACGCGAGGGTGGCGCTTTTTTGACCGAACGCGTCCGGGTCCCCTGAGGCGCGCGTCGGGCGTGAGAAGGCTAAGACGAGCAATAAGCTCGCGCACAAGACTATGAAATGGACGAAATGGACCTTCTCCCTGTTCACCATCGCTTTTCTCTTATCGGGTCCGGGCGAATTTACAAAAGTCGAGAACCATGTACAACTCTTACCGCGTTACGATGCGGTCGATGCACATGATCAGGCGCCGGAATTCCGCTCGCGCTTGTGCGCGGGCTGACGGACTTAAGTGCGGGAAGAATCCGAGTTGCCCGAAATGATCGAGCCGAAACGGCCCTTCCTGGTGGCCCCAACGCTGGCTTTCCGTCCAGATGAGGCCGTCGCTTTTCTGCGACTCAGGGTGGAGTTTCTTGTAGAGAAAGCGAAGTGGCCACGAAAGTCCATTCTCATCGACTTCACAAATGAGAGAGACCGCTTTGTAAGTATCGAGAACCGGATATTTTCTGTTGAACTCGCTCATCGCCTCCAGCGTGAAGCACCGGAAGATTTCGGCTTTTTGACGGGTGTCGTATCCCGCGAACGCAAAAAGGCGGGAGAGGGACGGATATTTTTCGTGAAACTGAAGTCCGAACTCGGCCGCGTTTGTTCCACCGTGGGGCGTTCCGATAGTGATGACGGTTCGCACGCGAGGGCTTAAATCCGCGTGCGCCGCAAGAACGCGCGAGACCAATCCGCCCGTCGACTGTCCGAGCAAGTGCATCTCCGAGACGCTTGGAATCTGTTTGAGCGCCCTTTGGGCTTGTTCTTCGGGCGAGCCGTGGCCGAGGCTGGTGATCGGGACGAAAGTGTGGCCCAAAGTTTTCAGTTCCCGTTCCAAACGTGCGTGCATCAGGCCGAATGTCAAAGGCCCGATATGGACGTCGTCGTCGCCGTAGGTATTGAGCCCATGAACGAAAACCAAGGTCGCCATGCTTTAAACTTCATATATTGTTCGGACCCTTGTCGAGTTTTTCTCAAGCCGGCACCGCATTCCTTAATTGAAACGTCCGTCGATCCGATGAATCCGGTTGAGGTGTAACTATGGGAGCAGTAGGCGCGTTAGTCGTTCTTGTCTGTGTGTTCGGTGCGTTTGTTGCGCACGGCGGACACCTTGGCGTCGTATGGCAACCGTCCGAAGTCGTCATTATCTTCGGTGCCGCGCTCGGTGGATTGATCATCGGGAACCCGCCGTCCACGGTAAAAAAAGCCATCAAAATGGCGATCCACGGGTGGTTCGGCAAAGGCCCCGGCAAGAAGGAATATCTGGAGCTCCTGCAGATGATGTTCCAGATCTTCCAGATCTTTCGAAAAGACGGCCCGCAAGCGGTGGAGCGCCACATTGAAGAACCTGAGAAGAGCGAGATCTTCAAGCAGTATCCGACGTTTCTGAAAAACCAGCATGCGGTGGATTTCTTCTGCGATACGATGAAGATCACGCTCTCGGCGGATCTTTCCCAGTACGATGTCGACGACCTACTCGAGCAAGACATTAAGGTCATTCATGAAGAGGAGCACGCCGCCCAACACGCGATCGCACAAATCGCCGAAGGCCTCCCCGGTCTCGGTATCGTCGCGGCGGTCTTGGGCGTCGTCCACACGATGGGCCTTCTCGACCAGGGCACCGAAGTAATCGGTAAGTCGATCGCCGCCGCTCTTGTCGGTACATTCATGGGTGTCTTGGCGTGTTATGGTTTCGTATCGCCGACGGCCAACAAGATGGCAAACGACATCGCCGCCGAAGGACGTTACTTGCAAGTGATGAAGGCTGCTCTCGTCAGCTTACAGAGAGGGGCGCCGCCGCTTGTCTGCGTCGAGTACGCGCGCCGTACGATTTACCCGACGGAACGCCCGTCGTTCGCGGAACTTGATGCCGCCACAAAAGGCGTGAAGAGAGCGGCATAAATAGAATTAGTGGAGATGAGGGCCCGTGGCCGAGAAGAAACCGCAAATCGTCATTAAGAAAGTCACCGTCGTCAACGGCGGTTACCATGGGGGTGCGTGGAAAGTCGCCTTCGCGGACTTCATGACCGCGATGATGGCGTTCTTTCTCGTCATGTGGCTCATGGCGACCCAGAGCGACGCGCAAAAGAAAGCGATCGCCGAGTACTTCTCCACGCCGTCGATCATCGAGTATCAGTTCAATAATTACGGTGTCGAGCTGACTCTCGAGAAACTCTTCCTCGATCTCATCAACGAGCCTCTTAAAGTCTTTCAAGAGTTCATCACTCCGGCCGACCGCACGCCGAACATCATGGGCATGGGGATGAAGAAGGTCGTGATGGCCTATATGGCCGAACAACTCGGTGAACTGGCGACCAACGTGCAGATCACGGCTGACTCTGTGATGTTCGAAATTCCCGACCAGTACCTCTTCGTGAAGGGTACGGCGACCCCGAACGGGCAATTCGTCACGGTGATGGAACGGGTGAAGGGAGTCACGTCCGGTCTCGAAGATTCTGATATCTATATCACGTCTCTCGTTTACGATGAATCGGTGGAAGGTGCGGATCACCGCTATGCCCGCAATATCGCCGAGGCGCGCTTGGATCTCGTCCAAGCCAAGATCCGCGCTTCGCTCGAAAATCCGAACGTTGATGTTTTCGGAAAAAGCCTCGCGCGCCGGGACGACCGCACGGCCCGGGAGAAAAAAGGCAAAGGCGGCGGTTTCATCCGGATCGAGATCCAACAAAAGAAAGTCACATCCGACGGCCGCCGCCCGCGACCGCTTTCCGACGGTCTTTTCGGAGGCTCAAAAGGCGGAGGCGCCCCGGATTCCGAAATCTACGACAAGTTCGTCGAGCGTGTTTCGAGATCGAAGCGCCGTCAATGAATCAATTCCGCGTCGAAGGTTGGTAGACCTTCTTCACGTTGCCCGCGCGGAAAAAGCCTGGCAACGCTTTTTTGCGGCCGCCGACTTTTAATTCCTTCGGATGCACATAGTTCAACGTCAAGCCGACATCCACGAGGAAGACGCCTTTCAGCGATGACTTCTGCAACCGGTACGCGTTGCCCGAGGCGTGCGGGTTCTTCGCGTTCGTGAGCGGCACGGCCGTCGGGCAACGCGTACCGGTTGCAGAAGTCATCGCTGAAAGGCGTCTTCCTCGT
>ERZ777003.4308-NODE-4308-length-12191-cov-13.134229_pt1 | contig 12191 bp, 8 predicted proteins | sample MGYA00374956_ERZ777003 | MGnify/ENA primary metagenome ERZ777003 (study PRJEB29302, sample SAMN06268252) | bioreactor metagenome | isolation source: Joint BioEnergy Institute, California, USA | place: USA:Joint BioEnergy Institute, California, USA | collected... | reverse complement strand
GACCTGTTCGCCGCAGGGAGGTGTGGAGGGCCGCAGGCCCTCCACGGACCAGTTTTTCTCGGCTCTGCGGAAGCGAAGCTTCTGCAGAGCCGAGCAAGAAAAAAGAAGGGGGTGCGGGGGCGACGCCCCCGCGCCCATCGTGCTACGCAAGAGACAAAGGGAACACAGTTGCGCGCTGTTCACACGCTGAGACGCTACTGGCTGCTGCTGGCCCGCTACCTGCGGCCCCAGTGGCCGCGCATGGTCGTGCTGGCGCTCGTCCTGTGCGCCACGATCGCCGTGCAGGTGGCCGCGCCGCTCGTGGCGGGCCGCTTCATCGACCGGGCCACGGGCGGCGGGCCGCTGGACCAGCTGATCTCCCTGGCGCTGCTCGCCGTGGGCCTGGCCGTGCTGGGCCAGGGCATGGCGGTCGCCGAGACCTACGTGGCCGAGCGCGTGAGCTGGGCGGCCACGAACGCGCTGCGCTCCGACCTCCTCGTCCACCTGCTGCGGCTGGACGGCACGTTCCACTCGGCCCACGCGCCGGGCGAGCTGATCGAGCGGGCGGACGGGGACGTGGCCACGCTGGCGCGCTTCTTCTCGCGCTTCGTGATCTCGATCGTCGGCAACGGCGTCCTGATCGCCGGCGTGCTGGGGCTGCTCGCGCTCGTGGACTGGCGGGTGGCCCTGGGGCTCGGCGCCTTCGTGGCGCTCGCCCTGGCCGCCATGCTGCGCATCCGCGCCGCGGCCACGCCGCGCTGGGCGGCGGAGCGCCAGGCCAGCGCCGACTTCTACGGCTTCGTGGGCGACTATCTGTCGGGGCTGGAGGACGTCCGCTCCAGCGGGGCGGCGGCCATCGTGCTGCGCCGCTGCGCCGCGCAGATGCGCTCGTGGCTGGCCGCGACGCGCCGGGCGCAGATGCTCGGCTACGCCCTGGTGGCCTCCAGCGAGGGGCTGTTCGCGCTCGGCACGGTCGCCGCGTTCGCCGTGAGCGCCGCGCTGTTCATGGACGGCGCGCTCACGATCGGCACGGTCTACCTGATCTTCCGCTACACCGAGATGCTGCGCCAGCCGACCGAGCAGATCCGCAACGAGGTGCAGGACCTGCAGCAGGCGGACGCGAGCATCGGCCGGATCGACGGGCTGCTGCGCACCGAGCCGCGCCTCGCGGACGGCCCGCGCGCCGCGCTGCCCCCCGGCCCGCTGTCGGTCGAGCTCGACGGCGTCTCCTTCAGCTACGGGCCGGGCGCGCCGGCGCTTCGCGACGTGAGCGTGCGCGTGGAGGCGGGCCGCGTGCTGGGCGTGGTGGGGCGCACCGGCAGCGGCAAGACGACGCTGACGCGGCTGCTCTCGCGCTTCTACGACCCGCAGGAGGGGGCGGTGCGGCTCGGCGGCGTGGACCTGCGGGACGTGCGCCTCGCCGCGGTGCGCGCCCGCATCGGCCTGGTGACCCAGGACGTGCACCTCTTCAGCGCCAGCGTGCGCGACAACCTGACGCTCTTCGACGACCGGGTGCCGGACGCGCGGCTGCGCGCCGTGCTCGAGGAGCTGGGGCTGGGCGACTGGCTCGCGGAGCTGCCGCGCGGGCTGGACACGGTGCTTGGATCGGGCGGCGCCGGGCTCTCGGCCGGGCAGGCCCAGGTGCTGGCCTGCGCGCGCATCTTCCTGCGCGACCCCGATGTGGTGATCCTGGACGAGGCATCGAGCCGGCTCGACCCGGCCACCGAGCGGCTGGTGCACACGGCGCTGGGCCGGCTGCTGGAGGGGCGCACCGGCATCATCGTGGCGCACCGGCTGAGCACCGTGTCCTACGCCGACGACATCCTCGTCCTGGAGGGCGGGCGAGTGCGCGAGTACGGGCCGCGGCGCGCCCTCGCCGCCGACCCCGGCTCGCACTTCTCCCGGCTGCTGCGCGTTGCCGCAGAGGAGGTGATCTCATGAGGCCGCTCCCGACCTGGCGCTACACCCTGAGCATGGCGCGCTACGCGCCAGGGCTCTACCTGCTCCACGGCGCGCTGTGGAGCGTGATGAACCTGCTGTCGCTCATGCCGGGGCTGATCGCCAGCGCCTTCTTCGACACGCTCACCGGGCACGCCCGCCTGCCCGGCGGCGCCGGCGGGCTGCTCGGTCTGCTCGGTCTGCTCGCCGTCGCGCGGGCGGCCCTGTGGCTGGTGGCCGGCTTCGTCGAGATCACCTTCCGGTTCACGATGAGCGGGCTGGTGCGCCGCAACCTGCTCCGGCTCGTCCTCGCCCGCCCCGGCGCGAGCGCGCTGCCCCTCTCAATCGGAGAGGCGATCAGCCGCTTCCGCGACGACGCGTACGAGGCCGAGGACAACATGGACTGGACCGACGAGATCATCAGCGCCGGCATCTTCGCAACGGCGGCGTTCCTGATGCTGCTGCGGATCGACGTGGTCGTGGCGCTGGCCGTCGTCCTGCCGACAGTCCTGGTGGCGCTGGTCGCGCAGCGGGCGAGCGCGGCGCTCGGCCGCTACCGGGCGGCCAGCAGCGAGGCGACCAGCCACGTCACCGGCGCGATCGGCGACATCGTGGCGGCGGTGCAGACGGTGCAGGCGGCCGGCGCCGAGGAGCGGGTCGTGGACCACTTCCGGCGGCTCAACGAGCGCCGCCGCAGCGCGATCCTGGCCGACCGCGTGGTGACGCAGGTGGTGGGCGCGATCACCGCCAACACGGTGAGCGTGGGCACCGGGCTGATCATGCTGTTCGCGGCGAGCGGCATGCGCGCGGGGAGCCTGACCGTCGGCGACTTCGTGCTGTTCGTCGCCTACCTGGACTTCATCGCCTCGTTCACGAGCGGGCTCGGCCAGTACCTGGCCCACTACCGGCAGACGGGGGTCGCGTTCGCGCGCATGGACGCCCTGCTGGGCGACGCGCCGCCCGGCGAGCTGGTGGCGCCCACCCCGCTGCACCTGCGCGGCCCGCTGCCCGACGTGCCGCCGCCGGCGCGCGGCCCAGATGACCGGCTGGAGCTGCTGGAGGCGCGCGGCCTCACCTACCGCCACCCGCGGGGCGGGCACGGCATCGAGGGCGTGACGCTCAGCATCCCGCGCGGCAGCTTCACGGTGATCACCGGGCGCGTCGGCGCGGGCAAGACGACGCTGCTGCGCACGCTGCTCGGCCTGCTGCCGCGCGAGGCGGGCGAGATCCGCTGGAACGGCCGCCCGGTCGACGACCCGGCCAGCTTCTTCGTGCCGCCGCGCTGCGCCTACACCGCCCAGGTGCCGCGCCTGTTCAACGAGACGCTGCGGCAGAACATCCTGCTCGGGCGGCGGGACGACCCCGCCGCGCTGGCCGCAGCGGTGCGCAGCGCCGTCCTCGAGCGTGACGTGGAGGCGCTCGAGAACGGGCTGGACACGCGGATCGGCGCGGGCGGCGTCAGGCTCTCCGGCGGCCAGGTGCAGCGCACGGCGGCGGCGCGCATGTTCGCGCGCGGGGCCGAGCTGCTGGTGATCGACGACCTGTCCAGCGCGCTGGACGTGGAGACCGAGAGCGCGCTGTGGGAGCGGCTGATGGAGCGGCGGGGGACGGGCGGCGAGCGACGCAACGGGGGCGCCGGCGGCCCATGGACCGTGCTCGCCGTCTCCCACCGCCGCGCGGCGCTCGCGCGCGCCGACCAGATCATCGTCCTCAAGGACGGGCGCATCGAGGCGCAGGGGAGGCTCCAGGAGCTGCTGCGCACATCCGAGGAGATGCGGCGGCTGTGGGCGAGCGAGGAGACCGAGGCGCTATGAGAATAGTCAACCTTGGAATCCTGGCGCACGTGGACGCCGGCAAGACCAGCCTGAGCGAGCGGCTGCTCTTCAACGCGGGCGTGACCGACGAGCTCGGCAGCGTCGACGCGGGGAGCACGCAGACCGACACCCTGGCGCTGGAGCGGCAGCGCGGCATCACGATCAAGTCCGCCGTCGTCTCCTTCGCGATCGACGACGTCACGGTGAACCTGATCGACACGCCCGGCCACCCGGACTTCATCGCCGAGGTGGAGCGGGTGCTGAGCGTGCTCGACGGCGCGGTGCTGGTGATCTCGGCGGTGGAGGGGGTGCAGCCGCAGACGCGCGTGCTGATGCGGGCGCTGCAGCGGCTGGGCACCCCGACGCTGCTGTTCGTCAACAAGATCGATCGCGGCGGGGCGGACTGCGAGCGCGCGCTGCGGGACATCGCCGAGAAGCTGACCCCGGCGGCGATCGCGATGGGCACGGTCAGCGCGCCCGGCACGCGCGGCGCCGAGTTCGTGCCCTTCGGCCCCGCCGACGCCGGGTTCGCCGCCAGGCTGGCCGAGCTGCTCGCCGAGCACGACGACGGCCTGCTGGCCGCGTTCGTCGAGGACGAGCGGGGCGTCCCGTACCGGCGGCTGCGACGCGCCCTGGCGGCGCAGACCAGGGGCGCGCTGGTGCACCCAGTGTTCTTCGGCTCCGCGATCACCGGAGCGGGCGTGGAGGCGCTGGCCGCCGGCATCCGGGAGCTGCTGCCGGCGGCCGAGGGCGACTGCGACGGCCCGGTCTCGGGCACGGTGTTCAAGATCGAGCGCGGCCCGGCCGGCGAGAAGATCGCCTACGTGCGCATGTTCTCGGGGACGATACACGTGCGCGACCGGGTGCGGTTCGGGCGCGGCGAGGAGGCCCGGGTGACCGCGATCGGCGTGTTCGAGCGCGGCTCAGCCGTGCGCCGGCCGTCGGTGGCCGCGGGGCAGATCGGCAAGCTGTGGGGCCTGGGCGGCGTGCAGATCGGCGACGCGATCGGCGTACCGCGGGCGGGCGACGGGCGACGCCACTTCGCGCCGCCGACGCTGGAGACGGCGGTCGTCCCGCGGCGCCCGGCCGAGCGGGGCGCGCTGCACGCCGCGCTCGCCCAGCTCGCCGAGCAGGACCCGCTGATCAACCTGCGCCAGGACGACGCGCAGCAGGAGCTGTTCGTCTCGCTCTACGGCGAGGTGCAGAAGGAGGTCATCCAGGCGACGCTGGCGAACGACTACGGCATCGACGTCGAGTTCCGCGAGACGACGACGATCTGCGTCGAGCGGCCCATCGGCACGGGCGAGGCCGCCGAGCTGCTCGGGAAGGGGGACAACCCGTTCCTCGCCACCGTCGGGCTGCGCGTCGAGCCGGGGCCGGCCAACAGCGGCATCGAGTTCAGGCTGGAGGTCAAGGTCGAGACGATGCCGGTCTTCGTGTTCCGGTCGGCCGAGGAGTTCCGCCGGGCGATGGAGGAGACGGTGCGGGAGACGCTGCGCCAGGGGCTCTACGGGTGGCAGGTCACCGACTGCATCGTGACCATGACCCAGTCGGGCTACGTGTCGCCGAGCAGCACCCCGCGGGACTTCCGCCTGCTGACGCCGCTGGTGCTGATGAGCGCGCTGGAGCAGGCCGGCACGGTCGTGTGCGAGCCGATCCACCGCTTCCAGCTCGAGATGCCGGCGGACCTGCTCGGGCCGATCCTGCCGGAGCTGGCGCGGCTGCGCGCCGTGCCGCAGGCGCCGGTCATGCGCGGCGCGACGTGCCTGCTGGCGGGCGAGATCCCGGCGGCGCGGGTGCACGAGCTGCAGCAGCTGCTGCCGGGCCTGACCCGCGGCGAGGGTGTGCTGGAGGTGGCCTTCGACCACTACGAGCCGGTGCGCGGCCCGTTCCCGGCGCGGCCGCGCTCGGACCACAACCCGCTGAACCGCAAGGAGTACCTGCTGCACGTCATCCGGCGTGTGTGAAGGCTACTGCGCCGCTCTGCGGTGGTCCGCCCTGCACCCGGGCTCGTTCCGCAGGCGCTCCGCCCTGCACCTGGGCTGGTTCACGCAGGCGCTCCGCCCTGCACCTGGGCTCGTTCCGCAGGTGCTGTGCCTGCACCCGGGCAGGAGGGCCAGCGCCGGCCCTCCTGCACCACCCGCGCCAGGGCCTGCGGCCTGGACCCGCAAGGGAACGCGTACGCCGCTCGTTTGCCCGTTGTCATGCCCGCGTACACCGATGCCCGTGCCTCAGGCACAGGCGGCTGACCGCACCGCGTACCCCTGTCAGTGCAATGAATACCCGCCCGCCGCCACCGCGTGGCTGAAGCGCTCCTCGTCCAGCTCCAGCCCGAAGCCGGGCGCAGCCGGCAGCGTCACCAGGCCGTCTGCGATGCGATAGCCGGACGTGTCGATCCCCGGCACGCTCGCCTCGTCCCACTCGACGTAGGCGAAGCCGGCGACCGCGGCGGCCAGGTGCCCGGCGACGAAGTTGCCGTAGAACCCGCCGTAGTGGTGCGGGGCGCTGCGCGCGCCCCAGGCGTCCAGCTGCCGGCCGAGCGCGAGCCAGCGGCTGAAGCCGCGCTCGAAGATGTCGTACTGGACGACGTCCACCAGCCCGGCGCGCGCCCAGTCGAGCAGGCGCGGGTCGGCCGCGCCCTCGCCGTCGGCGACCAGCGTCGCCAGGCCGCGCTGCGCGAGCCAGCCCTTCAGGTCGCGGTACAGCACCTCGTCCTCGTGGAAGGCCTCCTCCAGCCAGAGCACCCGGCAGTCGGCGGTGGCGTCCAGCACGCGCTTGGCGATGTTGAGGGTGTAGCCGTTGTTGGCGTCGATCATCAGCGCCGCATCGGGCCCGACGGCGTCGCGCACCGCGCGCACCACCGCGATGTCGCGCCGGGTGCCCTCCTCGGGCGGCATGTGGCGCGCGCCGCGCCCGACCTTGATCTTGAAGGCGCGGTGGCCGCGCTCGTGCCCCTCGCGCGTCTCGGAGGCGATCAGCGCCGCGGCGGCCGCGTCGTCCGCCAGGTGCAGGTCGTCGAAGTAGAGCGACGTGTCGTAGCACGCCACGCCGAGCGGCTCCGGCGGGCGCCCGGAGGCCAGGGCGTAGACCGGCAGGCCGGCGCGCCGGGCGGCCAGGTCCCAGAGCGGGAAGTCGAACGCGAGCCAGGCCGGGTCGGTGCCGCGCTCGGGCGCGAAGAGCTCGCCGAGGCGCCGGCCAAGGAGGGCCCGGGCCTGCTCCGGCGCAGCGCGGCAGGCGCCGAAGCCGCACGCGCCGTCCGAGTCGGTCAGGCGCAGCAGCGGGACGCGGACGACCTCCCCGTGCGGGCCGAGGCGCGCGTTGCTCCCGGCCGGGCGCGGGCGCCGGCCCTCGAGCACACCCCAGGCGACGGCAACGATGTGTGGCTCTCCCAATCAGCCCTCCCTTGAGCTCAGTGTGCGGCAGCCTCGTGCCGCAGCGTCGCGCCGGGCGCCCGCCGCCGCGCCTCCATCGCGACGTACAGCGCCGCCATCCCCGCCAGCGTCCCGACGATGCTGCCGATGTACACCCAGGTCAGCGGGTTGGCCTGGTCGAAGTCGCCCCAGGCCCGCGCGATCGCCACCAGCAGGAGCAGCATCCACATCACCGACGCCTGCACCAGATAGCGCAGCGCGCTCCAGCGGCGCTCGAACAGGGCGATGATGCCGATCCCGGCCGGCAGAGTATACCACCCGGCGATCACCCGCGACGTCAGCGGCGTCAGCTGCCACGGCCAGACGCTGATGGCGGCCTGCGGCAGCAGGAACAGGAACAGCGCGACCGCCGCCATGATGGCGCCCATCGCCCCGAAGATCCAGCCGACGGCGCGCGGCACCAGGACGTCATCGGCCTCGGGCGTGCCGGGGTCGGCGGCGCGGTTGCGCAGGTAGAGCACCGGCATCAGGAGCGATGTCGCGACATACACCGCCACCCACATAGAAAAGGTGATATGGCCGTGGTTGAAGCGATCCCAGTGCAGCAGCGTGGCGAGCACCATGAACACCGAGAAGGCGGCGACCGGGAGGAAGCCCTGGCCGGCGCGGTGCCAGCGCGTCTCGAAGATCATCCGGATGAAGACGTACGACCCCGCCAGGTAGCCGGTGCCCATCAGCAGCGGCGTCATGCGCGGCCGGATCGTCCAGGCGAACATCCGGTCCGTGTCGTCCGGCCAGAAGAACAGCAGCGCGAAGGCGACCAGCAGGATGATCGCGATCGCGACCGACGCCCAGCGCGTCTCGGGGAGGATGCGGTCATCGGCGGCTCTGTTGGTCACGACGCACCTCCCGCGGCGGGGGATGCCGCCGCTGACCGCCGGCGCATCATCCAGAAGTAGCTGATGAAGATCAGCGAGCCGGCGATCGCCACGCCGTACGAGACATGGTAGATGAGACCGCCGGGCCTGCTGGCGAAGTCGAACAGCCAGAGGAACCACAGCGCCGCCACCTCGATGATCGTCGCCATCACGAACCCCGGCCAGATGTAGGTCTCGATCGGCGCCAGCGTGCGCGCGAAGATCAGCGGCAGCGCGCCGAGCACCAGCGAGCCGAAGAACGCCGCGAACGCCCGCGCTGTGAGCAGCGAGAGCGGGCCGGGCCAGATCTTACCGTCCGGCTCGATCCCGTCCGCCAGCAGCACCACCAGCAGCGTCACGTAGGCGCAGAACGCGACCCACATCGCCCGCGACCACCAGGGATTCGGCGCACTCGCCGCGCTCTCGTCGCGCACCGCCGGCCGGGCGCGGGCGTAGTCCACCGCCGCGTAGATCGCGGTCGCCGCCGCGAACGCCAGCATCAGGCAGTACGGGATGCCGAGGGCCGTGCCCAACGTCAGGACATCGGCGTGGACGATCAGCAGCAGCGCCTGGAGCAGGCTGAACGCCCAGACGACGATCAGCGCGCCGTGGGAGGCGGGCCAGCGCCAGACCCTGGCCCCCTCGTACGCCATCGCCGCCACGCCGATGTACCAGCCGCCCATCGTCATCGCCACGAACGGCGAGATCGTCCAGGCGAAGTTCTCGGCCGCCCAGCCGTGAGCCAGGAAGAGGATCACGCCCATGATGAAGAACAGCCCGGACGTGATGTACGTCAGCTTCCGCGTGTTGTCCGAGAGCATTCCGTCCTCCTTATCGTACTTCTCTGGAGGGCCTGCTGCGGATTCGGAGGGCTGATCGGCACCACGATGCCGGCTGACTGTAGATCCGCCCGATACGGCTTGTCCAGCAGAAATCTCCCAGTGTGAGGCTAAGCAAATTCAGTAGTGGGCGCCCGCGCTGACTCCGGCGACGGCGCCCTATGCTACACTCCACGTACGCGCAGCGCACGCGCCGCTGTTCGCACCAAGGAGCCCATGCACGTTCGCCCGCACCCGGCCGGCGCGCTCCGGCACTTCTCCCAGCGCCTCGACGCCCTGCGCGACGAGGTCGCGGCGCAGCTCGCTGGCCCGCCCGGCGACGCAGAGCGCCGCGCGGAGGCGACGCTCGCGCTCTGCCGCCTGATGTTCGGCCACTTCCTCGGCGGCGGCGCGGCGCCCGTGGAGCAGCCGGGATCGCTCCCCCGCGAGGCGATCGCGCGCGCGCAGGAGCTGTTCGACAGCTACGCGTGGAGCCTGCGGGCCAGCGACGCGGCGGATGCGATCACGCCGGACGCGCTCGGCGCCTTCTTCGAGCGCTCGCTGGAACGCAAGCAGTCCGGCGCGTACTACACCCAGGCCGATGTGGCGGACTACATCGCCCGCGCGACGATCGTCCCCTGGGTGCTGGAGGAGGCCGCGCGCCTGCGCCCGCAGACCTTCGGGGCGGGTGGCGCGGTGTGGCGGCTGCTCAGCGCCCGGCCCGAGCGCTACATCCACCCCGACATGCGCCACGGCGCCGACCTGCCGCTCCCGCCCGAGATCGCCGCCGGCCTCAGCAACCCGGCCGCCCGCGCCGCCTGGGACGCGCCCGCCGCCGCCAGCCACGGCCTCACCGCCGAGACGTGGCGCGAGGCGCTCGCCCGCCACGCCCGCTGCCGCGAGACGCGCGCGCTCCTGGCCGGGGGCGGCGCCGGCGACCCGTCCGCGCTGATCACCCACAACCTCGACATGCTCCAGCTGGCGCTCGACGCCATCGCTGCCTGCGCCGATGCCGCCGACCTGCGGGTGCTGTGGGGCTCCGTGAGCGGCCTCAGGCTGCTCGACCCGACCTGCGGCGCGGGCGCGTTCCTCGTCGCCGCCGCGCGGGTGCTCGCGCCGCTCTACCGCGCCTGCCTCGAGCGGATGGCGGATTTCGCGGACGACCCGCTGCTCGCCTCGGTCGCGCCGGCGGAGCAGCGCGGCTGGGCGATGCGGGCCGCGCTGCGCGAGAACCTCCACGGCGTCGACCTGATGCCGGCGGCGGCCGAAGTCTGCCGCATGCGGCTCGCGCTCGAAGCCGCCGCGGCGGGCGGCGACGCGCTGGAGTGCCTGGCGGACCTGCGGGCAAACATCCGCGCCGGCGACGCGCTCCTCGGGCCGGTGGGCGAAGGAGATGAGGCGGGCGCGGCGGAGGCGATCGACTGGCGGGCGGCCTTCGGGCCGGCCATGCGCCGCGGGGGGTTCGACGTCGTGATCGGCAACCCGCCCTACCTCGGCGTCCCCCACGCGAAGCGCGCCTACGAGGCGCTGGGCTACCGCACCGCGGCGTGCGGCAACCTGTACGCGCTGGTGGTCGAGCGCTCGCTCGCGCTGCTGCGCGACGGCGGGCGGCTGGGCATGATCGTCCCGGTCGCCTCAGTCTCGACCGACGCCATGCGCCCGCTGCAGGAGCTCTACGCGCCCTACGAGCAGTGGCACAGCCACTACGCCGTCCGGCCGGCGCGGCTGTTCGACGGCGTGGACATGAACCTGACGATCACCCTGCTCAGGAAGACGCCGGGGGCGTGCTACGTCGGCGGGTACCGGCGCTGGACCGGCGGGCCGAGGGGCGACCGGCGGCACCTCTTCACGACGCTCGGCTACACCCGCAACCCGCGGCTCGCCGCGCACGCCAACCCCTACCCGAAGCTCGGCGCGCCGATCGAGGCCGCCATCCTCGAGCGCATGCTGTCCTTCGGAGTCCGGCTCAGGGATTATGTCACGTCGGAGGGGGTGACGCTGTACTACCACTCGGGGGGGAGGTACTGGCGCAAGGCGCTCCCGGCCAGGCTCTCGTCGCACTACCGGCCGCTCACCGTGGCGGCCGAGGTGGCGCCGGTGGTGTTCGGGCTGCTGAACAGCCAGCTGTTCTACTGGTACTGGATCACCAACTCGAACTGCATGGACCTGGTCGCGCGCGAGGTGCTGGAGCTGCCGGTGTTTCCGCTCGAGCGCGCCGACGCCGCGCGCTTCGCGGAGCTGCAGGCGGAGCTGCTGGCGGCCTACGAGGGCGGCCGGAGCGTGCGGGTGCGGCGCGGGGCGCGCATCCGGGCCACCGAGGTGAACTACGACCTGCGGCGCGCCCGGCCGGCGATCGACCGGATCGACGCGCTGCTGGCGGACTGCTACGGCCTGGACGCGGAGCAGCTGGACTTCATCCGCAGCTACGACCTCAAGCACCGCGCCAGGCTGCTGCGCGACGCCGCCCGCTAGCAGAACTCGTCCAGCAGCCGGAAGAACTCGAGGCGGCGCTGGTCGGGCTGCGGGAGGCCGTACGCCTCGAACAGCAGCGGCACGTGCTCCGCGCCCCAGTTGTACGCCAGGCTGCGCGCGGCGAGCGCCAGGTCGCGGTAGCGGTCGCCCGCGCCGAGCCGGCCGAGGTCGCAGAACCCCGAGAGCCGCCCGCCGTCGATCAGCACGTTCGGCAGGCAGTAGTCGCCGTGGGTCAGCACGATGTCCGGCTCGCGCGGCTCGAGCCGCAGCAGCTCCTCGAACACCTCCGCCGGGTCGGCGTCGAAGGCGCCGGCGTCCACCAGGCCGAGCTCCAGTCGGCGGCGCGCCCGCTCCAGCTCCGCGCGGGGCGTATGGTCGAACGGGCAGTCATCGAGCGGCGCCGCGTGGATCAGGCGCAGCCCCTCGGCGAGCAGCCGCACCATCGCGGGCACGTCCGCGGCGTGCGAGCGGTCGCTGCAGTCGACCCCCGGCACGGCCGTCATGAGCAGGAACACGCCGCCGCCCCGCTCCACCTCGGCCACCAGCTCCGGAGCCGGCAGCCGCCCGGCCAGCCAGCGCAGCCGCGCGGCCTCGTCGGCCAGCGCCGCGCGCTGCTCCCCGGCGCCGGCCTTCAGAAAGAGCGTCGGGCGACCGGGGGCGGACAGGCGGTAGACCGCGTTGCCCGAGCGGCCGAGCGTGATCTGCTCGAACGCGTAGCCGTCCGTCAGCGCGGCGATCTCGGCTGGGAGCTGTGAACGATCCACGGAGAGCACGGAGGTCACGGAGAACGATCCACGGAGAGCACGGAGGTCACGGAGAGCGATCCGCGCAAATCCATGATGGATGGGCGCCCTACGTCGCGATCGCGGCCATCATCGCGCG
>ERZ777003.4307-NODE-4307-length-12192-cov-5.396062_pt1 | contig 12192 bp, 7 predicted proteins | sample MGYA00374956_ERZ777003 | MGnify/ENA primary metagenome ERZ777003 (study PRJEB29302, sample SAMN06268252) | bioreactor metagenome | isolation source: Joint BioEnergy Institute, California, USA | place: USA:Joint BioEnergy Institute, California, USA | collected... | reverse complement strand
GGCGATGAGCTCGTCGAGCGTCATGCCGTCCGGGTCGTCGTTCTGGCCGTCGGTCAGCAGGACCACCGAGTTGACGGCGGCCGGGTCCCAGCCCGCTTTGACCTCCCGGTACGCCGCCAGCACGGTGTCGTACAGTCCGGTGTCGCCGGCCGGGTCGGGCCGGATGGTGGCGAGCGCCGCCACCAGGGCTTCCCGGTTCTCCGACAGCGGCCGGATCGGCACGATCTCGCGGTAGTCAGCGGTGCCGTTGAGCCGGGTCGCGAACGTCCACAGGCCCACCGACCACGAATCATCGAACAACATCATTCCCTGGCGAGCCGCCTCAAGGGCGATCTGGGCCCGGGTGGCGCCGCCGGCGGTGGGCACGCGGTAATTCATCGAGCCAGATACGTCCATCACTGCCAGCATGCGGGACGGACGGGTGACCGAGATCCACGTGGCCAGGACCTCGGCGATGGCCTCCTCGTCGAGCTGGCCGGTGGCGATGGTGGCGGGCGCTCCCGGCATGGCCGGGAACCGGGCGAGGCCGTCCGGGCCGCGCAGGCCGATCTCGGCCAGGTCGTCGAGGAACCGGTCATCGGACAGCGTCCGCCGGAACTGGTCGGCCAGGCGCTGCCGGTCGGTGCCCACCCCCGGCAGCACCACGTACGGGTAGTCCAACGCGGGCGGCGCGGGTTGGACGTAGACCGCGGCCAACGGCACCAGCGGCCGGGTGTTGTTGTAGGCGATCAGGGCCCGCTCGGCCAGCGGGGCGGCGCCCAGGGCGTTCGCGAGCGCTTCCGGCTCGGCCGACCGCGGAAACCGGGACACCAGGTCGTTGAGGCCCGCGGCGCGCCCGGCGAACAACGCCCGCATGATCGCCACGGTCGTGGTGTCCTGGTCGCTGATGGTGGTCGCGGCGCGGCCCAGGGCGACCAGGCTGGCCAACCCGACCGCGTCCCGGTTGGGCTCGACCACACCGACGCGCATCGATTGCCCGCGCATCATCAGATCGAGGATCGAGGTCCACGTCGGCAGCTGGGTCGGCCACCCCAGAGTCCGGGCGGTCGGCTCCGGGACCGCGAGCACGACCGGGCTGGTGGCCACGGGCGGGGCCTCCGCCGGGACGAGGTTCGGCGCGGCCGAGCGGAGCCGGACCAGCCAGGTCGACGAGTCGGGCACCCAGACGTCCGGCACCGACACGGGCGGCTCGGCCGGGGCGGTCCCGCTCGACGCGGCCGGAGCCAACGAGGTCAGGCCGGCCAGGGCCACCCCGGCCCGGTCGGCGATGGCGAGCGCGACGTCCGCCGGCTCGGCGGAGCTGACCTCGATCGCCACGCACTCGCCCCTGGGCCCCCGGGCCGTGTCGGACCACCGGACCCCGGCGTGCGCGAGCACCGGCGCGATCTCCGGCGCCGCGGCGACGGTCAGCCGCACCTCGCCCGAACAGGTCTCGTCGCCGCCCGCGGTCCGCCACAGCGTGAACACGCCGGCACCGGCGACGATGACCAGGACCACGATGGCGACGCGGACACGCTTGGGAAGTCCGGGGCCGCGATGGCGTCCACCCACCGTTGCCCTCTCTCCTCGAACAGAAGGACTGCTCCCTCGGGAGTCAGAGCCATCCTGCGGATTCGACCCCCGTGTGTCCACCCGAGACGCTCAACCTACTCAATCCGCCCACACAAGATCATCACATTTGGTCATCAAAGGGACGCTCCGGTCGCCGAGCCGTCACCGGAGGTGATCGCGGGCATTAGGGTCGACACCAACGCCCTACCGTGACGACGCCGTTCGGAGGAGTCCGTGCTCGACCGTGCCGCGCTCGACCCCGCCGCCGCGCGCGACGCCGCCGCCCCGCTCGATGGCGCCGCCGACGCTGGCGCGGCCCCAGCGACCGGCGCCACCCCGCCCGCCGACGCTGCCCGCCTCGACAGCGCCGCCCTGCTCGCCAGCGGCGACCCCGCCGCCATCGCCGCCGCCACCGCCGAGGCGATCGCCCAGGCCCGGGCCGGATTCGCCGCGGTCAAGTCCGGCACGCTCTCCGGCCTCGACCGGCTCGACGCGTACGACGACGCCATGGCGGTGCTGGCCAACACCGCCGACCCGGTCGACCTGATCGCAGCGACCCACCCCGACGAGGCCACCCGCACCGCGGCCGAGGCGGCCAAGCAGCGGCTCGCCGCCGTCCGTACCGAGGCGAGCCTGGACCGCGAGCTCTACGACGCCCTCGCGTCGATCGACCTCGCGAGCATCGCCGATCCAGGCACCCGGCACTACCTGACGGTCACGCTGCGGGAGTTCCGCCGGGCCGGGGTGGACCGCGACGAGGCGACCCGGGCCCGGGTGCGCCAGCTCCAGGAGGAGCTGGTCGCGATCGGCCAGGCGTTCGACCGCAACATTCGCACGGACACGCGCGCGGCCAAGCTCCCCGTCGCGGCGCTCGACGGCCTGCCCGAGGACTACGTCCGGGCCCATCCGCCCGGACCGGACGGCCTGGTCACGATCACCACCGACTACCCGGACATCCTCCCGTTCCTCACGTACGCCCGCGACGCCAGCGCGCGGGAGCAGCTGTGGCGGCTGTTCCGGCAGCGCGGGCACCCAGCCAACATCGAGGTCCTGCGGCGGATGCTGGAGGTCCGGCACGAACTGGCCACCCTGCTCGGGTACCCGTCGTGGGCCGACTACGCGGCCGAGAACAAGATGATCGGCAGCGCGGCGAACATCGCCGACTTCATCGAGCGGATCGCCGAGGCCGCCGGGGGCCGGGCCGAGCGCGACTACGAGCGACTGCTCGCGCGCAAGCGCGTCGACGAGCCCGACGCCACCGCGGTGGCCCCGTGGGACGCGTCCTATCTGGACGATCGCATCAAGGCGGAGCAGCTCGCCTTCGACACGCAGGCGTTGCGACCGTACTTCGAGTACGGCCGGGTCAAGGCCGGGCTCATGGCGCTGGTGGAGCGACTGTTCGCCGTGCGGTTCGTACCGCGGCCGGACATCCCGGTCTGGCACCCCGAGGTGGAGTGCTACGAGGTGTACCGAACCGACGGCGGGGGCACGCCGACCGCCGGGGGCATCGGGCCCGATGGCACCCCGGCCGCCGGGCGCGTCGGACCGGACGGCGGCGCCCGGCCCGACGGGGGGACGCTCATCGGCCGCATCTTCCTGGACATGCACCCGCGGCCGGACAAGTACAGCCACGCCGCGATGTTCCCGCTCACCACCGGCAAGGCCGGCCAGCGCATCCCCGAGTGCGCCCTGGTCTGCAACCTGCCCCGGCCGTCGGCCACGGAGCCGGCGCTGCTGCGACACTCCGATGTGGAGACGCTGTTCCACGAGTTCGGCCACCTGCTGCACCACATCTTCGCCGGGGCCGGGCGCTGGGCCGGCACCAGTGGCATCGCCACGGAGTGGGACTTCGTCGAGGCGCCGTCACAGCTGCTCGAGGAGTGGGTGCGCGACCCAGAGGCGCTGGCCACGTTCGCGGTCCACTACGAGACCGGTGAACCGCTACCGGCGTCGATGGTGGCCAAGCTGCGCGAGGCCGAGGAGCTGGGCAAGGGGCTCTACGTCCGGCAGCAGATGTTCTACGCCTCGCTGAGCCTGAACCTCTACCGCCGTGACCCGGCGGAGATCGATCCGGTGGCGGTGGAGCGCGAGGAGCAGGAGCGGCTGACGCCGTACAAGTATGTCGATGGCACGTACATGCACCTGGGCTTCGGGCACCTCGACGGGTACTCGGCCCTCTACTGCACGTACATGTGGTCGCTGGTGATCGCCAAGGACCTGTTCACCGTGTTCGCCCGCGACGGCCTGCTCAACCCCGAGGTCGCCGTCCGGTACCGCGACACTGTGCTCGCCCCCGGCGGCTCGGCGCCGGCCGCCGAGCTGATCGAGCGGTTCCTCGGCCGGCCGTACTCCTTCGACGCCTACCGCGCCTGGCTCGACTCGGACACGCTCGGTGGCCAGCCGGCGACCGACACCCTCGGAGCCCAGCCGGGGGCCCCGGCGTAGGGCCGGCTGGGCCGGGGCTCCGGCGCCGGCCGGGTCAGCCGAGCACCTCGGCGCAGCGGGTCGGGCCGAGCACCGGTGCGCCTGGCTAGCCGAGGACCTCGGCGTAGACCTGAAGGGTGCGCTGGGCGACCGCCCGCCAGGAGAACTGGTCGATGACGCGTTCCCGCCCCGCCTTGCCCATCGCGGCGGCCCGGGCCGGGTCGGTGGCCAGCTCGGTCAGCGCCGCGGCCAGGTCGGCCACGAAACGGTCCGGATGCACCGGGATGCCGTCGCGCTCCTGCTCGATCGGGACGAGCAGCCCGGTGACGCCGTGCTCCACGACCTCGGGGATGCCGCCGGTGGCGGTGGCGACGACGGCGGTCTCGCACGCCATCGCCTCGAGGTTGACGATCCCCAGCGGTTCGTAGATCGACGGGCAGACGAACACCGTGGCGTGGGTGAGGATCTGGATCACGTCGGTCTTGGGGAGCATCGCCGGCACCCACACGACGTTCGCCCGCTGGGCGCGCAGCGAGTCCACGAGCCGGTTCACCTCGATCGCGATCTCGGGCGTGTCGGCGGCCCCGGCGAGCAGCACCACCTGCACCTCAGGGGGCAGCGACGCGGCCGCCCGCAGCAGGTACGGCAGGCCCTTCTGCCGGGCGATACGCCCGATGAAGACGACGCTCGGCGCGGCCGGGTTGATGCCCAGGCGCTCCAGCACGCCGGTGCCCGGGTCGGGTCGGTACTCGTCCGTGTCGATTCCGTTGTGGACGACCCGCACCCGGTCGGGATCGATGGCCGGGTAGGCGGCGAGGATGTCCGCGCGCATGCCGGAGGAGACGGCGATCACGGCGTCCGCCGCTTCGAAGGCCGTACGCTCGCACCAGCACGCGACCGCGTACCCGCCGCCGAGCTGCTCGGCCTTCCACGGGCGCAGCGGCTCGAGGCTGTGCGCGGTCACCACGTGCGGTACGCCGTGCAGGAGCTTGGCCAGGTGCCCGGCCATGTTGGCGTACCAGGTGTGGCTGTGCACGAGGTCGGTGCCGGCCACCCCGTCCACCATGGCCAGGTTCACCCCGAGCGTGCGCAGCGCCGGGTTGGAGCCGGTGAGGTCGGGCGGGTCGGCGTAGGCGGTCACCCCGGGCTCGGACCGCGGCGCCCCGAAGCAGCGCACGCGCACCTCGGTCAGGGTGGGCCCGCCCGGCCGGCGCTCCCCCACGAGCGCTCGCAGGCTGCGCGCGAGGTATTCCACGTGGACGCCGGCGCCACCGTAGACCTCGGGCGGGTACTCCCGGGTCAGCAGATCCACGCGCACCCGAGCAGACTAGCGCCGTCCAGCGTCCAACTGTCGAGGTTCGGCTCGTGCTGCGACCTTGGGGTCGATAGCGTCGAGGCATGGCCTCCCCTAAGGTCCTCGCGATGGTCCTCGCCGGCGGCGAGGGCAAGCGTCTGATGCCGCTGACCGCCGACCGGGCCAAGCCCGCGGTGCCCTTCGGCGGCGTCTACCGCATGATCGACTTCGCCCTGTCCAACCTGGTGAACGGGGGCTACCTGCGGGTCGTCGTGCTGACCCAGTACAAGTCGCACTCGCTGGACCGACACATCACCAAGACGTGGCGGATGTCGAACCTGCTCGGCAACTACATCACCCCGGTGCCGGCCCAGCAGCGGCTCGGCCCGCGCTGGTTCGCCGGGTCGGCCGACGCCATCTACCAGAGCTTCAACCTCATCTACGACGAGAACCCGGACTACGTCATCGTCTTCGGGGCCGACCACATCTACCGCATGGACCCCTCCCAGATGGTGGCCGCCCACATCGAGTCGGGCGCCGGGGTCACCGTCGCCGGCATCCGTCAGCCGCTGTCCATGGCCAGCCAGTTCGGCGTCATCGAGGTGGCCTCCGACGGCCGGCGCATCGCCGCCTTCCGTGAGAAGCCGACCGAGACGGTCGGCCTGCCCGACGCCCCGGACCAGATCTTCGCGTCGATGGGCAACTACGTCTTCACCACCCAGGTGCTCATCGATGCGCTGACCAAGGACGCGGCCGACCCGCACAGCCGCCACGACATCGGCGGCAACATCATCCCGATGCTGGTCGAGCGGGGTGAGGCCAACGTGTACGACTTCCGGGACAACCACGTGCCGGGCTCGACCGAGCGGGACCGCGGGTACTGGCGCGATGTCGGGACGTTGGACTCGTACTACGAGGCCAACATGGACCTCATCGCGGTTGAGCCGGTGTTCAACCTTTACAACTATGAGTGGCCGATCTACACGGAGAGCCGGCCGTGGCCGCCGGCGAAGTTCGTGCACGGCTGGCAGGGCCGGATGGGCCGGGCGATCAGCTCCATGGTGTCGCCGGGCGCGATCATCTCCGGCGGCCTGGTGGAGAACAGCGTGATCGGGCCGAACGTCCGGGTGCACTCCTGGGCCCACGTGGAGGGCTCGGTGCTCATGGACAACGTCGAGGTCGGCCGGCACGCGGTGGTGCGCAACGCCATCATCGACAAGAACGTCGTCGTGCCCGAGGGCGGCCAGATCGGGGTGGACCTGGAGCGCGACCAGGCCCGCGGCTTCACCATCTCCCCGGGCGGAATCGTGGTGCTGGGCAAGGGCCAACGGGTCGACCCCGCCCGCTAGCCGGAGGCGCCGCGGGTCAGGTCAGCGGCGACGGCCGCCACGCCCCAGCGACCTGTCCCCATTCCGGCACCGACCAGCCCTTTGTGCGACCATCCCCTTTCACCACCACCGACATCGGCGTTGCCCGACCATCGGCCCCGCCGTTCCACACATCGGTACCGGTGTTGCCGACGATGGCGACGACGCCAATGATGTCGTCGCGATCGGGGGCAATGGCGTGGGACGTCCCCGGGGTCCGGGGAGGTACCGATGCGGAGCGCACTGGCCCAGGTCCGCGAAGGGGCCGCTCGCGCCCAAGCCCGGGCGACCGAAACGCCGTCACGGGTGAACGTCGGGGCCGGGGAGATGGTGGCCGAGAACGGGCGGATCGTTCTGATGACCAGCCACAGCGGCCACGACTGGCCGTCACCCGAGTTCCAGCAAGAGGTTCTCGATGTGCTCGCGGCCGAAGGCGTCGATGGGCCGACCACCGTGGGGCAGGCATGGTAGACAGCGATTCATCTCGTGACACGTGGCAGATGGCCGTCAATCACCTGGCGTACTGGGTCGGTCTCAGCCCCACCCTCGACGACGAGCTGGCCCGGCAGGTGGCCGCGATGATGATCGAGCGCCACGTGTTCCCGGCGGGCCCCGAGAAGTACCACCGGGGGCTGTGCCTGGCCATCGAGCAGGAGGACATGCTCGCTGGTCAGCCGCATGCGGTTCGGCACAGCACGGAAGCCATGCGGGACTTCGTCCGGTCGGTCATCCGGCACCTCGAGGCCGGCCGGCCGTGGCCCCCGCCGCGCTGGGAACGGCTGCCCACCGACGAGTGGCCGCGGGCCCAGGCGCCCACAGTCGCGGTCCTCATCGGTGGCCTGGCATACCTGCACGAGCTGGCCGGTCACTTCCCTGACCGGATACCGGACGGCGGGGAGGTGTCGCACGCCATCGTGCTCCGCCTGCGCACGGGCGAGGTGGTGGCCCTGGAGCTGGTCGACGGCCCGACGCCAGGGCAGGACCGGATCCGGGTGAAGGTCCTGGAGGGCGATCCGGCCGCCGCCCTCGCCTCCCTCATCGACCTGGCCACGATTCCGCCGGCTCGCATCGTCCGTCAGGAGGACGTCCGATGACCACCGCCGACCGCGGCTGACCGATCCATCGCGTCCCGCGGCGGGAACGCGCGACCGGGCCGGCTCGACTGGTGAGGCTGGCGCGGCAACCGCCGCCGCGGTACGGAACGCTTTCCCTAGGATGACGGTGTGACCGGGCGGCTCTGGATTGGCGACGTTTCCCCGCGGCTGGCCGAAGGGGCCTATCCGGCCAAAGCGGTCGTCGGCGAGCTCGTCCCGGTGCGCGCGGTGGCGTTCCGGGAGGGGCACGAGCTCATCGGCGTGCACGTCGAGTGGCACGGCCCGGACGGCTCGCCCCGGCCGCCGGTGCGCATGACCGACTCCCCGGGCACCGACACCTGGCACGCCACCATCCGTCCCGACGCCGTCGGCCTGTGGACGTTCCGTATCGTCGCGTTCGCCGATCCCTACGCGAGCTGGCGGGCGGCGATCACCGCGAAGGTCGAGGCCGGCCAGACGGAGCGCGAGCTGGACGCCGACCTGCTGACCGGCGCGCTCATCCTGGACCGCGCGGCCCGCGTGGTGCCCGAGGCCGACGCCCCGACCGTCCGGGCGGCGGCGGCCGCGTTGCGCGACGCCACCGCTCCGGTGTCCGAGCGGGTGGGCCCGGCACTGGCGCTGGCTGACCTGCTGTGGCGGTACCCGGTGCAGGACCTGGTGACCACCAGCCCGCCGTCGACGATCTGGGTCGACCGGCCCCGGGCTCTGTTCTCGGCGTGGTACGAGATGTTCCCCCGCTCGGAGGGGGCGATCGTCGACGAGGCCGGCAACCCGGTGGCCCACGGCACGTTCGCCACCGCCTCGGAGCGTCTGCCCGGTATCGCGGCGATGGGCTTCGACGTGGTGTACCTGCCGCCGATCCACCCGATCGGGGAGGTGAACCGCAAGGGCCGCGACAACGCGCTGCAGGCCGCCCCGGGGGACGTGGGCTCGCCCTGGGCGGTCGGCTCGGCCGCTGGCGGCCACGACGCCGTGCACCCGGCGCTCGGCACGATCGCCGACTTCCGAGCGTTCGTCAAGCGGGCGCAGGAACTGGGTCTGGAGGTGGCGCTGGACCTGGCCCTGCAGTGCGCTCCGGACCACCCGTGGGTCACCCAGCACCCCGAGTGGTTCACCACCCGCCCCGACGGCACCATCGCCCACGCGGAGAACCCGCCCAAGAAATATGAAGATATCTACCCCTTGAACTTCGACAACGACCCCGAGGGGTTGCGGGCGGAGATCCTGCGCATCGTCCTGTTCTGGGTCGAGCAGGGGGTGCGCATCTTCCGGGTGGACAACCCGCACACCAAGCCGATCGACTTCTGGCACTGGCTGATCTGGCGGGTCAAGGAGGTCGAGCCCGACGTGCTCTTCCTCGCCGAGGCGTTCACCCGCCCCGCGATCATGCACGCGCTGGCGATGATCGGCTTCACGCAGTCGTACACCTACTTCACCTGGCGCACCACCGCCTGGGAGCTGCGCTCCTACTGCGAGGAGCTGGTGGCCTCGCTCGACCACATGCGGCCCAACTTCTGGCCCAACACGCCGGACATCCTGCCCGAGCACCTGCAGACCGGCGGGCCACCCATGTTCAAGATCCGGGCGATCCTGGCCGCGCTGCTGTCGCCGTCGTGGGGCATCTACGCCGGCTACGAGCTGTACGAGCACGAGGCCCGCGAGGGCGTCGACGAGTACAAGAACAACGAGAAGTACCAGTTGCGGCCCCGGCCATGGGCCGAGGCGGAGCGCGCCGGTCTCTCACTCGCGCCGTTCCTGGCCCGGCTCAACGCGATCCGGCGGGAGAACCCGGCGCTGCAGCAGATGCGCACCCTGCGCTTCCACGACGTCGACAACGACCAGGTGCTGTGCTGGTCCAAACGCGACCCCGACACCGGCAACACGATCCTCGTGGTCTGTTCGCTGGACCCACACCACGCGCACTGGGTGAACACCAACCTGGACATGCCCGCGCTCGGTCTCGACTGGTCGGACCGGATGACGGTCCGGGACCTGATCACCGGGGCCGAGTACGACTGGGGCCAGCACAACGCCGCCCACCTGGACCCGACCTGGGAGCCCGCGCACATCTTCCTGGTCATCCCCAAGCAGGCCTCGCCGCCGGCGGCGCCGGCCGCGACGGCCGCGGGTCCGGTCGTGAGGGCGTCGTGACCGAGATCATCGTCGGCCCTACGTACGACCCGCACGCCACGCTCGGGGCGCACCCGGTCCCCGAGGGGACCGTCATCCGGACCCTGCGCCGCGGGGCAACCAGTGTGGCGGCCATTGTGGACGGGCAGCGATACCCCATGCAGCGCCTCATCCAGGAGGGCATCTTCGAGACGACGGTGCCCGGGCGGGTGACCGAGTACCGCATCGAGGTCGACGGGCGCGTCACGGACGACCCGTACCGACACCTGCCCACCCTGGGCGACTTCGACCTCGCGCTGATCAGCGAGGGCCGACACGAGCGACTGTGGACGGTGCTCGGGGCGAACCCGAAGCCGCACGGCGTGGCCTTCGCCGTGTGGGCCCCGACCGCGCAGGGCGTGCGGGTGGTGGGCGACTTCACCGGGTGGGGGCCGCACGACGGGTGGCCGATGCGGTCGATGGGAGCCAGCGGGGTGTGGGAGCTGCTGGTCCCGGACGCCCAGCCCGGCCAGCGGTACAAGTACCGCATCCTCGGCCGCGACGGGGTGTGGCGGGAGAAGGCCGACCCCCTCGCCCGAGCGACCGAGGTGCCGCCCCGCACGGCGAGCGTCATCTACCGGTCGACCTACGAGTGGGGCGACGCCGACTGGCTGGCCCGCCGCGACGCCGGGGCACCCTGGCGGGAGCCGGTGAGCATCTACGAGGTGCACCTGGGGTCCTGGCGGCGTGGACTGTCCTATGCGGACCTCGCCACCGAGCTGGTCGACTACGTGAAACGCATGGGCTTCACCCACGTGGAGTTCCTGCCCGTGATGGAGCACCCGTACGGCGGATCGTGGGGCTACCAGGTGACCGGGTACTACGCGCCCACCGCCCGGTGGGGCGACCCCGACGAGTTCCGGCTGCTGATCGACCGCCTGCACCAGGCCGGGATCGGGGTGATCCTCGACTGGGTGCCGGCCCACTTCCCGCGCGACGACTGGGCCCTGGCGCGCTTCGACGGCACGCCGCTGTACGAGCACCCCGACCCGCGCCGCGGCGAGCACCCCGACTGGGGTACGTACGTCTTCGACTACGGCCGGCCCGAGGTGCGCAACTTCCTCGTGGCCAACGCGCTGTACTGGATCGAGGAGTTCCACGCCGACGGGCTGCGGGTGGACGCCGTGGCGTCGATGCTCTACCTGGACTACTCCCGCCGCGAGGGCGAGTGGGAGCCGAACGTCCACGGTGGACGGGAGAACCTGGAGGCCATCAGCTTCCTGCAGGAGCTGACCGCGACCGTCTACAAACATCACCCGGGCGTCATGATGATCGCCGAGGAGTCGACCGCCTGGCCGGGCGTCACCCGGCCGACCAGCGCGGGCGGGCTGGGCTTCGGGTTCAAGTGGAACATGGGCTGGATGCACGACACCCTCGGCTACATCGCCAAGGACCCGATCCATCGGCAGTACCACCACAACCAGATGACCTTCGCCACCGTCTACGCGTGGAGCGAGAACTTCGTGCTGCCGATCAGCCACGACGAGGTGGTCCACGGCAAGAAGGCGCTGGTGGCCAAGGCACCTGGCGACTGGTGGCAGCAGCGGGCCACGCTGCGGGCGCTGCTGGGGTTCATGTGGTCGTTCCCTGGCAAGAAGCTGCTCTTCATGGGGTGCGAGCTGGCCGACGGTCTGGAGTGGAGCGAGGAACGCGGCCTGGACTGGTCGCTACTGGAGCGCCCGGACCACGCCGGGGTGGCCCAGCTGGTGGCCGACCTCAACGCGGCGTACCGGTCCTCCCCCGCGCTGTGGGCTCGCGACACCAGCCCGGACGGGTTCGGTTGGATCGTCGCCGACGACGCGGCCAACAACGTCTTCGCCTTCGCTCGCTACGGCGACGACGGGGAGGTGCTGGTCTGCGTCGCGAACTTCGCCGGCGTCCCGCACGAGAACTACCGGCTCGGCCTGCCCCGGGCCGGGCGTTGGCTGGAGGTCATCAATACCGACGCCACCGACTACGGCGGCTCCGGGGTCGGCAACCATGGCTCCGTCGATGCTCAGGACCTCCCCTGGCACTCCCACCCGGCCTCGGCGACGCTGCGCATTCCCCCGCTGGGTGTCCTCTGGCTCCGCCCGGAAACACCGTCCGACCGAGCTCCGGCCGGGTGAGGGGTCATGTCCGAGAGTCGGGCCCGTTCCTGATGTTCGGGCCGACCAGCGCTCCTCTCACCCTGGTCGCTGGTTGCCTGCCCCCTGGCTCCCGCACAGGCTGCTGACCGCCCAGGTTCCCTCATGAGCCGCTGACCGCCCAGGTTCCCTCATGAGCCGCTGACCGCCCAGGTTCCCTCATGAGC
>ERZ777003.4305-NODE-4305-length-12197-cov-6.055180_pt1 | contig 12197 bp, 12 predicted proteins | sample MGYA00374956_ERZ777003 | MGnify/ENA primary metagenome ERZ777003 (study PRJEB29302, sample SAMN06268252) | bioreactor metagenome | isolation source: Joint BioEnergy Institute, California, USA | place: USA:Joint BioEnergy Institute, California, USA | collected... | reverse complement strand
GGGCAGCGGGGGGGGGAGACGGCCCGTCGCACCGGGCGAGGCTCGCGACCGGTCCCACAGGGCGCCGCTCAGCGGTCGGAGGCGCCGTCGAGCCGGTAGAACACTAGGCCGCCGATCTCCGCCACCGGCATGGCGCCGAGGGCCCAGTGCGGCGACGCCCCGGCGTCGTGGTAGTGCGTCGCGCCGTCGGTCGGGTCCGGCAGGACGCCGGCGGCCGCGCGGGCAGCGACGCGGCGGCAGAGCGCGAACACCGGATCGTCCTCCGCCGCCTCGAGCATCGCGGCGTGGCGCGGATGGCGGGGCGACCAGCAGGGGAACTGGAAGGGCGCGCGGCAGACCCCGGCGATGCCGCGGCCCCAATGCGACGGGCCACCCGGCATGGCGGCGAGGCGCACGCGGTTCATCACCACCGCCGCGACCGCCTCGACCGCGCGCACGGGACGGCCGGCCGCCTCGCCGAACAGCGTGCGGGCAAGAATCTCCGTCGCCGCCGCCCGGTCCTCGCGGCACAGCGCGGCAGTGGCGGCGGCGCGCAGGGATGGCGAGAGGACGACGGCGCTCATGCCTCGTCCTCCATGTCCGCCATGGCGCCAAGGCGGGTGGCGGCGCGATGGCCGGCCGTCGCCTTCTGCGCGGCGTCGAGCGCGGCGGCGGCGGCGGTCGCGGCGCGCGAAACCTCCTCGATCTTCGACTCGATGCGCAGGAGCTGCTGCGACAGGCGGCGGTCGATCTCGCGCACCAGGGAGAGCGGCACATAGGTGCGCGCGACCTCGAGCTTGTAGGCGGCGAGGTCCTCGCGGGTGCGGCGGAGCGCCTCGGAGTCGCGCTCGTCGGCGCGGTCGATGCGCGCGTGCAGGTCGCGGCGCAGGCCGTGGAGCATGTGGAACAGGGCGGCGACGACCGGGATCTCGACGACCGAGATCCACCAGGTCGGCTCGATCTGGAGGGGGGCCATGCGGAGTGCCTCCTTGCGGGGACGGGCGAGGCCGATCACCTTTCGGACGATCGATCGTGGAGTGCGATCGGCCGCTGCTTGGTGGGACAGGGCGAAGGGCGATGTGGAACGAGCCGTATCTCGAGACCTGCTGCCGCTCCGCGCTGCACCGCTTGACGCTGGTCGGCGCGGTGGGACGGCCGGACGGGCTGAAGGACGGGCCGTGCCTGGAGCGGCTGGTGGGCATGGGCTTCGCGCGGCGGCGCGAGAACGACGGACGGTATGAGATCACGCCGGCCGGGGTGGCGCGGCACGGGAGCGAGGTGCTGCGGCGGCGGAAGCCGGCGGCATAGGCGGCACCGCCGCTATCCGCCGCCGCGCCATCCCGGCACGCGCGGCGGCGCCGTCGCCGCCGCGACCATCGGCAGCCGCACCGGCTCCGCGAGCAGGCATCCCGCCACCGCGTCCAGCGCGTCGTCCCGCGCGGCGCCCGGCGCGTCGGGCCTCCACGCCGCCATCTCCGCCGGGAAGGGCGTGCGCCACACGCTTTCGTGCGCGTAGAGGCGGCGCGCGGCGAGCGCCGGCTCCAGCGCGGCGAGGATGCGCTCGGCCTTCGCCCGCGTGCTGGCGTGCTCGACCACCGCGCAGGCGGCGCCGGCGCGCGCCATCTCGCGCCGGAGCAGCGCCGGCAGGAACCGGCCGAGCCCGTTCGTCTCCACCCGCACCACGGGCAGCATCAGCGCGCGGGCGATGGCGGCGACGGCGCGGCATTGCTGCGTCGCCGGGTCCTCCGGCCGGTCCGGGTCGTGCGTCAGGTAGGCGAGGCGGTGGAGATAGTGGTTGCCCTCGCCATCCGCATAGATGGCCGCAAGCACCGACGCATCGCCCGTGCCGGGCCGTCCATAGGCCGGGTCCCAGAACCCGCCGCCGGAGACCAGGCGCCGGCCCATCAGCGTGAGCACCGCGCGGCCGCCGGCCTCGCGATAGTCCGGCTCCTCCGCGTAGCGCACCAGCGCCGCGGGATCGAGCCGGGCCGCGCCGTCCGCCACCGTGCGCAGCAGCATGTGCCGCTCGAAGTGCAGCGGCCCGACGCGCCGGCGCAGTGCCTCCACCGCCTCCTGCGGGTAGCGCTCCGGCCAGACGCTGCGGCCCGCGGCGTTGAGCAGCGGCAGGGCGAGGCGGCGATAGCCGGCGAGGAAGGCGTCGCCGTTCTCGCCATCCGGCTCGCGGTAGAGGCTGTCGGCGCAGTGCGGCGTGCCGACATAGAGGATGGTGCCGCCGGGGACGAGGACGAACTCCGTCTCCGCCAGCCGCTCGCGCAGCTCGGCGCGCTTCGCCGGCGTGTCGCTGTTGCCCGCCACCTCCACGTCGTCGCAGACGATCAGGTCGGCGTGGCTGCCGGTGATGTTGCCGCCGACACCCTGGGCGAGCATCGAGGGATCGCGCAGGACCGCCTCGCGCGCCACGGTGAAGCGGTCCGCCGCCCAGGCCTCCGGCCCCTCGGGGCGGATCGGGGCGCAGAGCGCGTGGCGCTCGATGATGCGGCGGACGGTGGCGACCATCTTCGTCGCCAGCGCGTGGTCGGCGGCGAGGACGAGGATGCGCGTGTCCGGGTCGCGCATCAGGGTCCAGGCGCAGTAGAGCCCGACCATCGTGCTCTTGCCGGAGCCGCGGAAGGCCGTCAGCAGCAGGCGCTTGTCCCCGGCGTTGCGGCGGGCCTGGAGCCAGCGCGCGATGCGCCGGTGCAGCACCGGCGTGTCGAGCCGCTGGCGCCGGTTCCAGATCCAGACGAATTCAAGGAAGTCGGCCGGCCGCGTCGGTCCCGGCATACTCCATCTCCTCTTCCCCTTCCTCGCAGGGCGGCAGAAGGGCCATCTCGTTGCGGGCCTCGGCCAGCGCGGCCTCGGCCTGGATCAGCGCCGCGTCGCGGGAGGCGGCAGGCTCTCCGCCGCCCATCGCGCGCGTCAGGCGCAGCAGGTGCTCCAGATGGGCGAGCGCGGCGCGGCAGGCGGCGTGGCGGGCCGCGAAGGCCTTGGTGTCGTTCTCCTCCGGCGGGGCAGCGGCGAAGGCGCGGTAGTCCTCGATGACGTGCAGCACCATCTCCGCGAGCCGCGCGGCGGGATGGTGCACGGCGGCGGAGGCGGCGGCGCCGGCCACGCTCTTCCGCCGCCTCATGCCTTCACCACGCGCGCGCGCACCGTGCCGGGGCCGAGGTCGATCTGGACGCTGCTGCGGTTCCACGCCGTCACCGACACCACGTCGGCGGCGCCGACATTGGCAAGGAAGACGAGGCCGGAGGTCGGCAGGCTGAACCCGGCCTGCGCGAAGTCCCCGGCCCGCGCGCCGGGCAGCGGGACGTTGACCTGCGTGGTGGCGCCGGCGGCGAGCGAAGGCGGGTCCCAGGCCATCTCCGCCACCAGCTCGCGCCTGCCATGCGGCAGCCATGGCAGCCCGTAGAGCACGGCGGGCGAGAAGGCCGGATCGCAGGCGAGGCGCATCGCGCGCACCTCGTAGTCCGTGCCGATGCGCGCCAGGCCGATGATCGCATAGGCGACCTCCGGCGCGAGCCGCACCACCTGCAGACGCGTCAGGCCGGCATCCGTCATGTCGGCCGAGCCCTGCCACCAGCGCGCCGTCGCGTTGTACTGCAGCGTCTGTCCGGAGGCGCGGGCGAGCGTGCCCGCGGCGTCCGTCAGCAGGGCCCGGTTCGTGTCGAAGCACTGCACGACGAGGCGCGCGTTGTCGGCATCCGCGGCGAGCGCGAATTCGCGGCACCGGCGCGCATCCACCACGAAGCCGAGGCCGCGCCCGCCGGTCAGCATCACCCCGTTGTCCGTCAGCACGTACTGGTCGAGGCCGGGGAAGGCGAAGTCCGCCAGCGTCGCCGCGGCGCCGGAGACGTTGGTCGAGAGGCAGGCGAGCTGCTCGAAGCCGAGCTCGGTGCCGGACCAGCGATAGGCGGCGGCGCGGAGCGAGGGGACGATCGCGACCTCGCGCACGAACTCGCGGTGTGCCGCCGCCTGGTGGTAGCGGCGCACGACGGAGCCCACGCGCGTCGCGGTCGCGGCGTAGTCGATGTCCACATCGTAGCCCTGGCTCGCCCAGGCGACCTCGTAGAGATGGTCCTGCGCCGCGCCGGTGTGGCGGGCGACGTAGGGCGAGCAGCCTTCCATGCGGATCGCGCGCACCCAGACGGCGCGGCTCGACACCTCGGAGAGGAAGGGGATGCCAACGATCGGCCGCCCCTCCGCCTGTAGCTCGAAATTCGGGCCGTCGAACAGGTGGCGGTTGTGCGCGACATAGGCGCCCGGCTCCGCCGAGAAACGCACGCCGAACCGGTCCTTGTCCGTGTGCACCGCCGAGGCGATGGTGAAATGCCCGCCGTAGTAGCGGACCGAGGTGTTCCACCCGGCCGCGCTCGCGGTGCGGATATCGAGGCCGATCCTGTTGTTGCTGAAGCGGCCGAGGACCAGGGTCGTGTCCTCGAAGCCGCGCTCCTCGCCGAGGGTGCGCACGCCGATGGTGAAGCCCTCGACCTGGCGGATCTCCACGCGGCTGGCATCGAGGTTGCGCAGCAGGATGCCGATGTCGGCCTCGTCGAGCCAGTCGGAGATCGTCTCGCGGACGACGCGCAGGCCCTCGTAGAGCTTCGCGGCGTTGCGCGCCGCCGCGCCGTCGCCGAGGGTGAGCGCCGCCTGCCCCGCCGGACCTGCGTAGAGGATCGTGCCGCGCATGGTGAGCCCCGCCGCGGCGCCGGGCAGCGAGAGCGGTTGCCCGGTGCGGTACGTGCCCTCCCCGATCTCGAGATGCTTGCCCGAGGCGGCGGCGGCGTTCATCGCGGCCTGGAGCGCGGGGCCGTCGTCGGCGACGCCGTCGCCCACCGCGCCGAAGTCGCGGGCGGAGAGGCGCTCGCCAAGCTTGTCCTCGACGGTGCGCGGGATGCCGCCCGGATGCGGCACGGTCAGCGTCGCCTCGCCGCGCGCGAACACCGTGGCGTCGCCGACGCTGTCGAAGCCGAGCAGGCGGTTGGCGCGCGCCTCGCGCGGCGGCAGCGTCAGGCGGCCGCCGGCCTCGGAGGGATCGAGCCGGATCGCGCCGGCGACCTCCGCCGCCACGTCCTGCAGGGCGGCGGTCTGGTAGTCGAGTTCGTCGTTCAGCGTGCGCGCGCGCAGCACGCCGTTCTCCTGGAAGTCCGTGGTGCGCGCGATGCGCAGGCGGCGGCGCAGCGCGACCAGCGCCCCGGCCGCGGGCGGGGTGGCAAACACCACCTGGCCGCCGCCGGACCGGCCCGCGCCGGTGATGGTATAGCCGCCGGACTGCAGCACGCGGTTCAGCCGCACTTCGAGGTCGGCGGCGGCGAAGATCGGGAAGGGAAAGGTGAAGGCGGTCTGCACGCCGTCCGCGACATAGAGCGCGTGCGGCGCGACCTCGCCGATCGTGATGTGCTCGGGCATCGGGGGACCTTGCGATCGGGGTCGTGAGGGGTACGCGGCCCGCTAGTCGAGCAGGTTGCGCAGCGCGGTGGCGAAGCTCTGGCCCGCGCGCAGATAGGCGTTCAGCGAGCCGTCGGGCCGCAGCAGGCTGGAGCGCCCGGTGGACAGCCGCAGCGCGTAGAGCGCGTCGTCCTCCGCCTGCGCCGCCGCGGCGTCGCGGGCGAGCCCCTGGGCCAGCGCCGCGCCGGAGCCCTCGTCGGGGTTGACGCCGCCGGCGGCGAGGCGCGTGCGCGCGGCGGCGATGGTGCGGCGCAGCCGTTCGGCGCGCTCGCGCGCCTTCGCCTGCTGCTCCATTTGCTGTTCCTGCCGGCGCGCGGCCTCCTGCGCCGCGATCTCGCGCTCGCGGGCCTTCCGGTAGGCCTCCATCTGCTGCCCCTGGCGGATGTTGGCGTAGGTGGAGACGCCCGCGCCGATCAGGGTCGCGAGCGAGGCGAGCTGGGCCATGTCAGTCGTTCGTCCTCGTCTCGGTGGTGACGGAAAGCAGGGTCAGTGGCAGCGGCGCGTCGCCCTCGACGCGCCACAGCGGGGCGAGGCTGTCGCGCCGCCAGCCGAGGCCGCGCAGCGTGACGTCGCCGGTGAAGGGCGCCGGCGGCGCGTCGAGCACGGGCGTGTCGAGCCGCCGGAAGGGCACGGGCTGCGGCCCCTCGCCGCGCCCGAGATCCACGGAGAGCGCCGCGGTGCCGAGCAGGCGGAAGGTCGCCGAGACCAGCCGCACCGGCCCCGTCCGCGCCGCGCCGGAGGGCGCCAGCACGTCCGGCGGCAGCGGCTCGACCAGATGACGGAAGGGCAGGCCGAGCTGCACCGCGCGCGCCGGCGCATCGAGCGTGACCGCGCCGTCCAGCACCTGCGCCGGCGGACGCACCGAGCCATCCGCGAGCACGCCGACCGTGCGGCCTTCGAGATGCGCGAGGCCGGTCCAGTGCGCCGTCGGCTCCGCCGCATCCGCGGCGATGGCCGCGTCGAGGCCGAGCGCGGCGTCGAATCGCTCGAGGAAGAAGCGCCCCTGGCGCTCGACGACGGTCCAGACGGTGCCGTCCGCCTCCGCCAGCGCGCGGAACGCGCCATCGGTCTCCTGCCGCGTCCACGCTGTGACCTGCTCGGCGCGGAACAGGGTGAGCGTGCCCAGCGCGCCGTCGGCCATCGCGAGGTGCAGGAGCCGCAGCGCCGGGTCGTAGCACATCGCCACCGGCGCCTGGACGAGATGCCGCGCGAGCAGCGCCAGGTCGTTCGCCTGGTAGCTGTCCGCCACCTCCGTATAGGCGAACTCGTGGACGCCGCGGCCGCCGCGGGCGACGAAGATGGTGGCGCCGTCCACGTCCACCGGCGGCACCTGCCGGTCGGTCGGCGAGCCCACGCGCGTCTGCCGGTGGAGCTGGATCGAGGCCGGGGTCAGTGGCTCGCCACTCACCATCCACTCGGCGCCGGAGGTGAAGACCTGGAGGTGCCGGCCGGAGAAGACGGCACGGATCGCGTTCGCCTGGTCGGAGACCAGGCTGAAGGCGATCGCCTCGTCGTCGAGCCCGCCGCCGAGGTCGAAATCCGCCGGTGCGCCGGTGCGCGACATCCACAGCCGGTTCGGCAGGTCGCGAGAGCCGCCGAGGACGAGCCGGCCCTGGTGGAAGCACGCGCAGACCGGCCAGCCGCGGGCGGCGGAGAAGGCCGCCTCGTCCCATTCGGCGGAGGGCCCGGCGGCGGCCGGCGCTTCCTCCACGATCGCGGTCGCGCTGGTCGCCGACGCCACCTCCATGACCAGCACGCGCCCGCCGCCGAGGCGGAAGCGCGCGTTGGCATGTCCGGCGAGGAAGACCGGAGCAGAGGCCGTGAGCGTGACCGTGCCGGTCGTCGCCGAGGGCGCGAGCGTCACGCCCGCCGGCGCGAAGCGGTGGAAGGGCTCGCGCGCGAAGGCGAAGGGCGCGACGGACCAGGCGCCGCCGCCGTCGCGCACGACCTGCTGCGGCGGCATCGCGGGATGCAGGAGCAACAGCGACGTGGCGTCCTGCGCGAAGGCGATCTGCGGCAACATCGCCTCGGTCCAGGGCGCCGCGACCTCCGCGACCTTCGCGTCGCCCAGGAACACCGAGAGCGCGCCGTCGGTGAGCGCCAGCAGCCAGGTCTGCCCCCCGGCATGCTCGAAGGCGATCAGGCGCGCGGGGCCGGGCAGTTCGGCGACGAAGCGCAGGCCGGGGCGGCGCGTCACGCCCCCGGTGGGCTGGAGGAACACGTTGCGCAGGCGCCGCGCGCCGTTCTCCCAGGCGCGCAGGTCGCCGCGGCCGAGCAGCTCGGGCGCCAGCTCGCCGGCGGAGAAGCTGGTCTTGGCGCGGCGGATCGGAGCAGCCATCGCCGTTCAGCCCCCCCGCGCCGCGATCAGCGGGAAGCCCTCGATCGCGGCCGTCGTGTGCTGCTGGCTGTCGGCGAGGCGCGCGGCGCGCAGCTCGTTCTCGGCGAGGCGGAACAGCAGCTCGGCGCGCGAGGAGTTCTCGGTGATCGGGATGCAGAACTCGGCGGCGAGGCGCGCGACCAGCGCGGCGGCGAAGAAGGCCGGGAAGGCGTCCTCCTCGGGGCGGAAGATGTAGGTCAGGGTGATGCGCGGGGCGTTCGCGTGCAGCCGGTCCTCGGCGATGCGGTAGGGCACGCCGCGGCCCGCCCCCTCGCCGCCGGCGGAGAGCGCGCGCAGGAAGTCGGGCGGAAGCTGGAAGGCGTGGGCGAAGTCGGCGACGGGCACGGCGGCGAGGCGCGGCAGGGTCGTCTGGCCGGTGGCGAAGCTCCACGGATGCGCCGAGAGCAGCGCGTCGCGGATGCCGGGATAGAGATTGGCCGCGACCTCGGCCTCGGCGGTGCCCTCGTCGAGCGAGGCGATGGGCCGCGCGCCGATGCGGATCAGGGCGCGCGAGCAGAGCGCGAGCGCGGACAGGGCCATCGGGGGCTCCGGAAGAAGGTGACGGACGGGATGGCGCCCGCCGGCAGCACGGCCGGCGGGCGGGACGCGTAGGGAGAGGGGCGGGCCGCTACTCGAAGCAGCGCATGCGCACGACGCCGGTGTCGTCGATCAGCACCGCGCCCTGCGACATCATGTTGTTGACGAAGTAGGCGGCGCGGTCGCCGTGCCAGGTGATGTCGGTGATCACCTCGCTGCCGGCGGCGTGGCCGACCGCGGTCTTGTGGTAGAAGTAGCAGTAGCGGAGCTGGCCGGTCTTGGTCAGGCCGGAATGCGGGATCCACAGCGCGCCGAGCCAGCGCTTGGCCTGCGTGCCCTTCCAGGGCAGGTCGTCCTCGCCCACGTAGTCGGCGTTGGCGAACTCCTCGATCTGCAGCAGCTCGCTCCACTGCTTCCAGCCGACCACGGCGTAGCGCTGGCCGTCGTCCGGCACGTCCGCCTCGCCCATCATCTCGAAGGCGAGCAGCACCTTCTGGCGGGTCAGGCCGTCGGTATCGGTGATGCCGGTGCCGGTGCCCGTCGCCTCGCGCGTCGCGGTGTCGAGCGCGGCGATGATCAGCTCGTCGGTCTTGCGCCCCAGCGCGTAGGCGCCGGCGTTGGCGACCACCGCGCGCTCGTCGATCGCGGTCTTGAGGTCGTCGAAGTGGTCGATCCACTCGCCGGCGTAGTAGTCCTGCAGGAAGCACTCGGCGTTGGAGTATTCGAGGTTCATCACCGGCACGACGCCGTTGCGCGCCTTCGCCGCCGCGGTGCCCTTGCCGACGCGCGGGAAGACGGTGGAGGCGCCCTTCACGCCGGTCTTGGAGCGCACCGTCGGGCGCAGCTTCGAGCCCTGGCGCTGGTAGGCCTCGTGCACCTCGGCCTCGAACTGCTTGATGAAGGCCTGATCAATGTTGATGGACATGCGCGATCGGTCCTCGTGGGCTGGAGGGGATGGGAGGCGGTGCGCCGTCGCGCGGTTGGCCTTGCGGGCCGCACGGCGGCGCGGAGCGCACCCGCGGCCCCGGAGTGGGGTTGACGCGGGCGGGAACGGGCCGGGGCGGGCGACAGTGCCCCGGACGGGCGGGCGGCAGGCATGGCGGCGGCATGGCCGCGCCGCGCTCGTCGCGCGGGACGCGGGGGAGGATCGTCCTCGCGGGCGCAGGTCGCGTTGCCGCGGGGATCGCGCCGGGGTGCGGCACGGGGGCGCGATCCGGCCGGCCTGCCGCCCGCCCCGGGGGCCGCCGATGCACGCTCAGGGCAAGCGCATCGACGGCCGGCGACGGGGCGAGCGGCCTGGGGAGGGCGGGCTGCTCAAGCCCCGCCGCAAGAGGCTGGGGCCGGGCGGCGCTAGGTGCTTCCGCCGCCCACCAGCCGCCGGAATCCCTCGGTCACGCGCCGCACGAATTCCGGCTCGCGCGTGCGCCAGTAGCGCGGGTCGCGCATCAGCGCGCGCAGCGCCGCCTCGTCGGGCACGTCGCGCGCCTCGGCCTCGCGACCCAGCGCCGGCTCGGTCTTCTCCATCATGCGCTGGAGCGTCAGCACGCCCTCGCAGGTCGAGGCCAGCGCCTCGAACACGGAGGCCGGCAGGTTCGCCTTGCCCCAGGCGGAGAGCTGCGCCGCGACGCGCCGGAACCGCTCCTCGCCGCCGAAATGCGCGCGCAGGCGGTCGAGCTCGCGCTCTGTCTGCAGCGCCTGCGCCGCTTCGACGATGAGCGGCAGCAGCCGCTCCGCCGCCAGGTCATAGACGAGCTGCGCCTGGGCGCAGGTGAAGCCGGCGGCGTGCAGCCGGGCGTTGATCTCCGGGTCCGGCCCACACAGTTCGTGGCGCGCCTCGATCGCGTAGTCCTCCGGCCGTTCCGGCACGCCGAGGGCACGGCGGAAGCGCTGCTTCTCCTCCTCCGGCGCGTCCTCGCCGGGCGGGGCGAAGCGCTGCGAGAGGCGCCGCTCCAGCTCGCGATAGGACTTCAGCAGCGCGTCGAGGCGGACCACGCCGCGTTCGGCATCCCAGAACTTCTCCGGCACCTCGGCCGGGCGCTGCGGCGCGGCGGCGGCGGTTGCCTTCGCTTCGCCGCCTTCGGCGAGCGCGGTCTCTAGCAGGTCCTCGGCCATGCGGGCGGTCACTCCTCAATCGCGTTTGGGGTGGAGGGCGGAAGCGGGTGCAGGATCTCGGCCGGCGCGCCGAGGGTGCGGGCGAGCCAGCGCGCGGCCGCGGCGGTGTCCACCTGCGCCGCGCCCTCCGCGCCGAGGCCGCGCACGGCCTGAAGGAAGAGCAGCGTGTTCGCCGCGTCCGCCCTCCCCTGCACCTGGGCGAGCGGGCTCGCGTAGCGCAGCCGCACCTCGCGTCCGTCGAGCATCACCGGCGGCACCTCGCCGCGCCGGCGCAGGATCGCGAGGCAGCGCGCGATCAGCGGCGTCAGCAGCTCGGCCTGCAGCCGGCCGTAGGTGGCGCCAAGCAGCCGCGCCGTCTCCGCGCTGCGCTCGATCACCTCGGTCGCGGTCATCCGCGCCGCGGAGTCGCGCACGGGCCCGAGCCGGTCGGCGAGCAGCGCGCGGCGGATGCGCGCACGCAGGTCGTCGAGCACGAGCTGCGAGACGTCGAAATTCCCCGGCGCCGCGAGCGGCGTCAGGCCCGAGGATCCCGGCGCCTTCGGGATGATCGCCCCCGGCACCAGCCGCACCGTCGCCGGGTTCAGCACGCCGTCGTCCTCGGCCTGCCAGATCCCGGTGGCGGCGATCGAGGCGTTCTTCAGCACCAGCTCGACCACCTTGTTGGCGGTGCGGATGTCCGGCAGCGCCTTCGCCACCGGCCCGCGGCCATAGGTCTCGCCGGGCGCCTTGAGCCAGCGGAAGGCGATGAAGGGCGACTCGGCGAAGCGCCCCTCGGCGAGGCCGACCGGCGCCGCGCCCGGCAGGTCGAGCACCGCGGCGTAGCGGTAGCCCTGCGCCGCATCGGGCCACACCGCCTCGATCACCGGATGCCGCGCCGCATCGTCGTAGGCGGCCGTTGCCTCGCGCGCCTCGGCCTCGATCGCGCGCGGCAGCACCGCGCCCGGCCAGCGCGCGCGGATCGCCGTGGCCGGGAGCCGCACCGTGCGGAACACCGTGTCGAGCCGGCCGGAGGGGCCTTCCTCCAGCACCGCCTCGCGCAGCGGCACGGCGGCGAAGCGAAGCGCGGAGGCCTCGCCGGGCGGCGCCTCTTCCACCAGCAACACGCCGGTCCCGGCGATGACCAGGTCGAGGAAGGCCTGATGCAGCTCGAGCGCGAAATTCGAGCGGTCGAGATGCCCCTGCAGCGTCTCCGCCACCTCCTCCAGCGCGCGCGCCGCGGCGACGCCCTCCGCCGTATCGCTGCCGATCTCGCGCGCGGGCGAGAGGCCGAACCAGCGCGACCAGGGCGGTGCCAGCTCGGCGAGCAGCGAGGCGGCGAGCTGCTCCGCTGCATCGGCCGCGGTGGCGTCGAACAGCGCGAGCGCGCCGCCGCCGGTCGCGGGCGGCAGCACGTGGTCGTAGCAGTCCTGCCAGAGGGCCTCATGCGGCCGGCGGCGCTCCAGCGCGCGGCGCTGGCGGGCGAGGATGTCGGCCGGGCTCATGCGGCGCCCCAGTGCGGCGGGCAGGGGCGGCGCCGGGCGGTGCCGCGGGGGCCGGCGTCCGGTGGCGGTGGTGGCAGCGGCGGCGTGTCGCGGAATTGGCCACCCATGGGCGTGCGCTTCCCCTCTCCTTCGGGATGAACAGCCTCCGCGCACTCCCCGGAAAAGGCTGCGGGCCCGGCGCCTCGACGAGGAGGCGACCGGGCCCGCGGGAAGGCTCCAGGGAACGGGAGGAAGGCCAAGGCGCACTTCGCCCCTTGGCGAGG
>ERZ777003.4303-NODE-4303-length-12220-cov-7.027291_pt1 | contig 12220 bp, 13 predicted proteins | sample MGYA00374956_ERZ777003 | MGnify/ENA primary metagenome ERZ777003 (study PRJEB29302, sample SAMN06268252) | bioreactor metagenome | isolation source: Joint BioEnergy Institute, California, USA | place: USA:Joint BioEnergy Institute, California, USA | collected... | reverse complement strand
ACCCGGACGCGCCGCCGCGGGCGCTGATCTTCGACTCCGAGTTCGACCAGTACCGGGGCGTCGTCGCCTATATCCGGATGGTCGACGGCGGGTTCAAGACGCACGACGCGATCCGGGCGATGCAGACCGGGACCGAGGCCGAGCTCGACGAGATCGGGTTCTTCTCCCCGGAGATGAAGGCGACGCCGACGATGGTCGCGGGCGAGGTCGGATACGTCATCACCGGCCTCAAGGACGTCTCCAAGCTGCGCGTGGGCGACACGCTCACCTCGAAGGAGCGTCCGGCTTCCGAGGCCCTGCCCGGCTACCGCGAGGTGAAGCCGATGGTGTTCTCGGGTCTGTTCCCGATCGACACGGACCAGTACGAGGACCTGCGCGACGCGCTCGAGCGGCTGGCGCTCAACGACGCCGCCCTCTCGTACGAACCGGAGACCTCGCAGGCGCTCGGATTCGGCTTCCGCTGCGGGTTCCTCGGGCTGCTCCACATGGACATCGTGCGCGAGCGCCTCGAGCGCGAGTACGACCTCGAGCTGCTGGCGACGATGCCGAACGTCTCCTACGAGGTCGCGCTCACCAACGGGGAGACGATCGAGGTGCACTCGCCCGCGGAGATGCCCGACCCCGGGACGATCGTCTCGATCGCCGAGCCGTACATCCGCGCGTCGATCATCGCCCGCAAGGACGACGTCGGCCCGGTGATGGAGCTCTGCCAGAGCAAGCGCGGCACCCACGTCGACATGCACTACCTCTCGCCGGAGCGCGTGCAGCTCCGCTACGACCTGCCGCTCGCCGAGATCGTCCTCGACTTCTTCGATCAGCTGAAGTCGCGCACGGCCGGTTACGCCTCGCTCGACTACGAGCCGATCGGGATGCGCGAGTCCGACCTCGTGCGGGTGGACGTCCTGCTCGCGGGCGATCGCGTCGACGCACTCTCGATCATCGCCCACCGGGATGCCGCCTACAACGCCGGCAAGGCACTCGTCGCCAAGCTGAAGAAGACGATTCCGCGCCAGCTCTTCGACGTGCCGGTTCAGGCGGCGGTCGGCTCGCGGGTCCTCGCCCGCGAGACCGTGAAGGCGCTGCGCAAGGACGTCACCGCGAAGCTCTACGGCGGCGACGTCACCCGCAAGAAGAAGCTGCTCGAGAAGCAGAAGAAGGGCAAGAAGCGGATGAAGCAGGTCGGCTCGGTCGAGGTGCCGCAGGAGGCGTTCCTGGCCGTGCTTCAGGTCGACGAGTAGGCATAGACTGCCCGCCCATGGCGGTGAACACCGCGGCGATCGGCAAGACCTGGGACCCCGTCTCGTTCGAGGTGGAGGCGGAGCGGATCGCGGCCTATGCGGACGCGGTCGGCGAGGAGTCGCCTGTCTACCGTGACGCCGAGGCGGCCCGCGCGGCCGGCTTCCGCGACGTGGTCGCGCCGCCGATGTTCGCCGTCGTCTACAGCTCGCCGGCACTCGGCCCGGCGATCCTCGATCCCGAGGTCGGGATCAACTTCCCGAAGATGGTTCACGGCGGCCAGAAGTTCACCTGGGGCGAGCCGGTGTGCGCGGGCGACGTGATCACCACCAAGGTCGAGTGCACGGACATCTCGGAGCGCGGGGGGATGGGCTTCTACGTCTTCGAATCCGTCTCCACGAACCAGGACGGCGCCGAGGTCGTCCGCGGGACGTGGACCAACATCGTGAGGGGTGTGTGATGGCGTCGTTCGCTCCCGGAGATGCGCTGCCGGAGTTCCGCGTGACGCCGGATGCGGGCCTGACCAGGCGCTACGCGGAGGCGTCGGGCGACATGAACCCGATCCACATCGACGAGGAGTTCGCGAAGAGCGTCGGCCTCCCCGGGTGCATCCTGCACGGCCTCTACTCGATGGCGCAGGTGGCCAAGGCGCACACCGACGCTGTCGGCGGCGACCCGCGGTCTTTGCGCAGCCTCGAGGTCCAGTTCCGCGGGATGGGCCTGCCCGAGCAGGAGATCGTCGTCACCGCGAAGGTGGCCGAGGTGGACGGCGGGCGCATCGTCACCGAGGCCGAGGCGGCCCAGGGCGACAACCGCATCATCCGCAACGCCCGCGCGGAGCTGGAGGCCCGATAGGGGCCGACGGCTCGCGCCGCCGGCCCCCCGAGCCGTGCGTCAGCGCAGCTTGACGCGGAACCGGTCCTCGCTTGAGGCGCCATCGACGCCCGTCAGGCGCACGGCGCCCTTCACGGTCGCCTTGCCGCCGGCCGCGAGGGCGGCCTTGGCCTTCTTGCGGGCGCGCCCGGGGATCGACAGCGTGAGCTTCTCGCTGCCGCCCGCGGCGCAGGTCGCCGTGGTGCTCCCCAACCGGTAGCTGCGCTTGCCGGCCTTGCGCCGGTCGTCGGGGTTCTTCACGGTGAGCGTCGCGGCGACGCCGATCACGGCCGCGTCCTGGCACGTGACCTGGACGGTGATCGTCCGGCCGACGCGCTGCGAGCGGGCCTCGATCGAGAACCGCGGTCCGGAACCGGTGCCGGCAGGACCCTGAGGACCCTGTGGTCCCTCGGGTCCCTGCGGATCGGCGGGCCCCTGCGGACCCTCAGGACCGGCGGGCCCCTGCGGGCCTTCGGGTCCCTGCGGACCGGCGGGACCCTGTGGACCCTCGGGCCCGGCCGGGCCCTCCGGCCCCTGCGGCCCCGCTGGGCCCTGCGGACCGGTTGGGCCGTTCGGCGCGCCGAACGACTCGTAGCGCAGGTCGTCGATCAGGAAGCCCTTGCCGGCGGCAGCGGGCGCGGCCGGGCCCTGGCCGGTACGGGCGCCGATCCAGATGCTGTCGATCGTCGGCACCTCGTTGTCGACGCCGACCTGCTCCGGATCGTGGCGGTAGTAGTTCTCCCAGCTGGTGAACTCCTCCTCACCGTCCGGCGCTTCGACCTCGGTGCCGTCGACCGAGATCTTCGCCGTGTCGTTGTCCTCGCCGTCGACGAACTCGAACTCGATGCGCAGCTTGTGCGTCCGCGTGCGGTCGAGGTTGTCGGCGATCTGCGTGTTGCGGAACGCGACGCATCCCGGCGTTCCGCCCGGACAGTCCGGATCGGGCGTGTCCTCGTAGAAGACGTCGATCCCGTCCGGCGTGTCCTGGATGTCGAAGCGCCCGTGGCGGCCGCCCGCGCGGTTGCTCGGGCTCCACGAGACGAACAGCCCGGCCTCGTGTGTGGGCTGATGGGCGCGGAACTTGAGCGACGCCACGTACTTGGGCTGCCGGTCGCCGCCGGACACGCCCCAGCTCGACGAGCCGGCCTCTCCGGCCTCGTCGTAGAGCCGCGGCGCGTACAGGTGGTCGACGCAACCGGTGACGACGGCGTTCGAGAAGCGCAGGCTCTGCTGGCCGAACGCCTTCAGGTGATCGCCCGTGTTCTGGACGATCTCGTCGTCGTAGTTGGCGCACAGGTCGCCGGTGAAGCCGTTTTGGCCAACGGCGCCGGCGCCCGCGGTGAACTCGGGGCCCTCGAACAAGTACCCCCGTATGTCCGCCGATGCGGCGGGCGTGCCGACGAGCGCCGCAAGGCACCCGAGCACGCATGCGGTGATGAGCGGGCGAAAGCGCCCGCGTGTGCTGGTTCCCCTCACAGGAACACCTCCGTTGCACGCAGCCCCCCCGGGCTGCGGTCACATCACTCGCGCTTTTCGCGAGGACTCTTCCCCCGTGGAAGTCGTGCCGGCCAAGTACTTCCTGACCGGCTCAAATTCCCCTGATCGAACCTATCCGGACGGCCAATCGGATGTCAAGCACGCTGTTGGGGGCGGCGGATCGCCCGGATGCGACCGCCCGCTTCTTAGAATCGGATGCGTGCTCACCGAACGCCAGCAACAGATCCTCAAGCTGGTAGTCGACTCCTACCTCGAGACCGGCAAGCCGGTCGGGTCGGCTGCCATCGCCGAGCGCAAGGACGTCGAGTGGAAGGCCTCGACCGTCCGCGGCGAGCTTGCGGCGCTCGAGCGCGAGGGCTTCCTCACGCACCCGCACACCTCGGCCGGGCGGGTGCCCACGGATTCCGGCTACCGCTTCTACGCCGATGCGCTCCTCTCCGCGAGCGCGACGCAGAAGCCCGGGCCGAGCGGCACGCTCGACCTGAGCCAGATGCGGCGCGAGATCGAGGAGGCCCTGCGGGAGACCGCCTCGACGCTCTCGCGGATGACCGACCTGCTCGCGGTTGCCACCGCGCCGCCGCCGTCGACGGCCCACATCCACCGGATCGAGGTGCTGCGGCTGCAGCCGAAGACCGTGATGGTGGTCCTCATCGCCTCCAACGGGGCGGTGACGAAGCGCGTCTTCAACTTCGAGTCGCCGGTCGACCCCGGGCTCGTCGAGTGGGCGGGGAGCTTCCTGAACGAGCGCCTCGCCGGCATGGCGCTCGGCGCCCGCATGGCGGTGAACCGGCTCGACGATCCCGAGCTCGGGCCGGCGGAGCACGCGTTCCTCGACGAGCTCGCCGACACCTTCCGCGGCCTCGCCGACCAGGCAGCCGACGACGACCTCTACGTGGAGGGCGCGGCGCGGCTGCTCTCGGTCGAGCACGCCGCAGACCTGCCGCAGGCCGACGCGCTGATGCGGGCGCTCGAGCGCCGCGCCAACCTCCTGCGGATGCTGCGCTCGGCCCTCGACGAACGCTCGGCCTTCGTCTGGATCGGCGACGAGAACCCGGCGCCCGAACTGCGCACCGTGAGCGTCGTCGGCGCCAACTACGGGCTCGGGTACCGGAACCTCGGCACGGTGGGGGTGATCGGGCCGATGCGGATGGACTACGCGAAGGCGATCAGCTCCGTGCGCGAGGCGGCCGGGGAGCTTTCCCGCTTCTTCGAGACGGTCTACGAGAGGTAATTCCGGCTCGTGCCCGCCGATCCCTATGAGGTGCTCGGCGTCGAGCGCGACGCCTCCGAGGCAGAAATCAAGAAGGCGTTCCGCAAGCTCGCGCGCGAGCTTCACCCGGACGTCAACAAGCACGACCCCGAAGCCGAGGAGAAGTTCAAGGCCGCGGCCGAGGCCTACGAGATCCTGAGCGACCCCGAGCGGCGCCGGACCTATGACGCCTACGGCCACGAGGGCCTGCGCACCGGCGGCTGGGATCCGCGCCGCGAGGGCTTCACCCACGTCGAGGACATCCTCTCCTCGCTCTTCGGAGGCAGCGGGTCGAGCATCTTCGGCGACCTCTTCGGGTTCGGCTCCTCGCGCCGGGGCCCGGCGTCCGGCGGCGACGTCGCCGCCGAGGTGGAGATCACGCTCGCCGAGGTCGTTACGGGGGCCAAGCGGGAGGTCTCGTTCGAGGCGGTGTCGATCTGCGAGCACTGCCGCGGCAACGGCGCGGAGCCGGGCACCCCGATCCGCACGTGCGATACGTGCGGCGGGCTCGGGCAGGTGCGCCAGGTCCGGCGCACGGCATTCGGCCAGCTCGTGCAGACGGGCGCATGTCCGACGTGCGAGGGGGCGGGGAAGATCGCGGAGACGCCGTGCGAGCGCTGCGGCGGTGCCGGGCGGGAGATACGCGAGCGCACCTGGGACGTCGAGGTCCCGGCCGGGATCGAGGACGGGCAGCGCATCCGCATCTCCGGCGCCGGGCACGCGGGCGAGCCCGGCGGGCAGACCGGGGACCTCTACGTGCAGGTTCGGGTGCTCGAGGACGAGCGGTTCGAGCGACGCGGCACGGACCTCGTCTCGGTCGTGAAGGTCCCGGCGACGCTCGCGATGCTCGGCGGGACCGTCGAGGTCCCGACGCTGGACGGCGAGCAGGAGGTCGCGTTGCCCGCGGGCGTGCAGTCGGGTCACACGGTTTCGCTTCCCGGCCTCGGTCTCCCGGCGCTTCACGACGGCAGGCGCGGGCAGCAGCACGTGCTCGTCGACGTGCAGATTCCGGGTGACCTCGACGACGAGCAGCGCGAGCTCGTCGAGCGCCTGCACGAATCCCTCGACGAGGCGCAGCTCGCCGGCCAGTCACGCCGCCGCTCGCGCTGGGGTCGCGTGCGCCGGTGATCCGGCTGACCGTCCGCTGCCGGGAGAGCGACGCCGAGCGCGTTCTCGCGGAGCTGCTCGTGGTCGCGCCCGGCGGGGTGGAGGAGGAGCACGGGGACGGCTGGGTCGAGTACTCGATCTACGGCCCGCCGGGCGAGGTGCCCGACCTGCCGCCGCTGAGCGCGGACGATGGCCTCCTCGAGGTGAGCGCCCAGGAGATCCCGGACGACTGGGCGGACCGCTGGCGCGACTTCCACCGCCCGGTCGAGATCGACGGCGGCCGCATCGTGGTGCGCCCCTCGTGGACCGACGAGGCTCCCGAGCGCGACGGGCCCGCGCCGGAGCCCGCCGTGGACGTCGTCATCGATCCGGGCCAGGCGTTCGGCACCGGTGCGCACGCCACGACGAGCGTCTGCCTCGAGTTCCTGCTCGAGCTGGCCGATGCCGGTGAGGCGTCCGGGCCGCTCGTCGACCTCGGCACCGGCTCCGGCGTGCTCGCGATCACCGCGGCGAAGCTCGGCTGGGGCCCGGTGCTCGGCGTCGACAGCGAGGTCGCGGCCGTGGAGGCGGCGGCGGAGAACGCCGAGGTCAACGGAGTCGAAGTCGAGCTGCGGCGGGTGAACCTGCGCCAGGAGCCGGCGCCCACGGCGCGGACCGTGGTCGCGAATCTCACCGCGCCGCTGCTGCTCGATGTCGCCGCGCGGCTCGAGGAGGCGCCGGCCGTGCTGGTCTGCTCCGGCCTCCTCGCCACCGAGATCGACGCCGTGAAGGAGGGGTTCGCGCCCGTCGGGCTCGAGGCGAGCGCTACGCAAATTTCCGGGGACTGGGCCGGGATACTGTTCCGAGCGGCCTAGTCAGCCGCTGGGCCAGCCCTCGAACCCAGGAGGAGGATGCGGATGCCGGTTGCGGAGGTGCAGTTCTACGACGTGGTCAAGTGGCTCCACATCTCGGCGGTGGTCGTGGGCCTCGGGGTGACGTTCGCGTACGGGGTCTTCATGGCCACCGCCGCGAGGTCTGCGCCGCGGGCGATGCCCGGGGTCATGGACGCGATCTCAACCGCAGGCAAGACGATCGTCACGCCCGGGGTCATCGTGATCCTGCTCACCGGCATCTATCTCACCGCCGACCGCTGGGAGTTCGGCGACTTCTTCGTCGGCTGGGGCATGGCCGCGGTGATCATCCTCTTCGCGCTCGGGATCGCGTTCTTCACGCCGACGGAGCAAAAGGCGCGCGCCGCCGCGGAGCGCGACCTCGAGCGCGGCGAGGGAGACAGGGTGGAGTTCTCGCCCGAGTTCAACCGCCTGAGTGCGTCGCTCGCCCGCGTCGGAATGGGCACCGGGATCCTGATCATCCTCACCGTCTACGTGATGACCGCGAAGCCGTTCCAGTAGCGGTTCGCTAGACACCCGCGCGTGCCCGCCGTAGACAAGGCCGCGCTGCCGATCGCCGTCTTCGATTCGGGCGTCGGCGGCCTCACCGTTCTGCACGAGTTCCTCGTCTCGCTGCCCGAGGAGGACTACGTCTACCTCGGCGACGACCTGCGCTTCCCCTACGGGGCGAAGACGGCGGACGAGCTGCGCGAGTGCGTGCGTCGCAACGTGAGCTTCCTCCTCGAACGGGGCGCGAAGCTGATCGTGATCGCGTGCAACTCGGCGGCGGGCGCCGGGCTCGAGGTCGCGCGCGAGCTCGCCGGCGAGGCCGGCGTCGACGTCGTGGCCGTGATCGAGCCAGAGGCCGAGATCGCGTCGGCGATCACCGAGAACGGGCGCGTGGGCGTGCTCGCCACCCCCTCGACGGTGGAGGGTGGGGCGTACCTGCGCGCGCTCGCCGCGCAGCGTCGCGAGCTGACCGTGACCCAGGTCGCCGCGCCAGACCTCGCGGCGATCATCCAGCGCGGCTACCCGTTCTCCGAAGCGGTTGTGGAGAAGGTGCGCTCCTACTGCGCGCCGCTGCAGCGAGCGCGGGTCGACACCGTGATCCTCGGCTGCACGCACTACCCGCTCGTGCGCCCCCTGCTGCAGCGGATCCTTGGCCGTGACGTCCGGCTGGTCACCGCCGGCCACGCGCTCGCGGCGACGGCTCAGCGCATCCTGGCGAGCCGCGGCCTCGAGACCGCCAACCGCGGCGAGGGCGAGTACCGCTTCGTCTGCACCGGCGACCCCGACGCCTTCCGCGAGCTCGGCACGCGCTTCCTCCAGCTTCCGCTCGGCGAGGTCGAGCTGGTGGCGCTGCCCGACTAGGCGGGAGTCCTCCGAACCGGGGCGTCCGCCGGCCCACCGGTGGGGTGCAGGGCGAGCTCACCGGCCTCGAGGCGTTCGAGCAGCCCGACCGCGTGCTCGGCGAGCTCGTCGAGCTGCTTCGCGTAGCGGTCGGCGCCCGAGTCGCGGGAGACGACGAGGTGCCGCGCGCCCACCGCGATCGCAAAGCCGTCGCCAAAGCCACGGCCCTCCGGCCGCTCCCCGACCGGAAAGACGACGGCGTCGGCGTAGCTCGAAAACGGACCGCGGCCGCTGCGGCAGAGGACGAGCCTGCCCTCACGGCGCCCCGCGACCGAGCCCCGCATGACCACCTGGGCCGGCGCGGGAAGCTCGACCCGCATCAGGCGCCGGTGAAAGGACTGCGGGCTCTCGAGCGAGTAGCCCCGGTCGCGGGCGTACTCGCGGGCGAAGGCGACGCGCCCGTATGAGCGCGAGGCGATCGAGATCGCCTCCGGGAGTGCCGCGAGCCAGGCCACGAAGACGAAGATGCCGAGCCCGACGCCCGTGCCCTTCGGGCCGATCCAGGAGACGATCTCGATGATCAGGTCGATCGCGTCGAAGCCGATCTCGAAGAGGAGCCAGAAGAGGACCGCGAAGCCGGTGACGATGCCGCCAAGCGCCGCCACATAGACGCGGGGATCGAGCGCCGCAAAGCGGCGAAACGGCCGCGAGGCGACGCTCGAGTCCGGCGGGGGCTCGTCGAAGGAGACCTTCGCCAAGGCGCGCTCGATCCGCTTCGGGGTGCCCAGGCCGAGCTCGCGGACGCCGAGGCCCTCGGACTCGAGCGCCTCGTCGCGCACGCGGCGGGCGACCCGCTCGGCTTCGGCGATCAGGCGCTCGGCGTCGGCACCCGCGACGTGGCCGGGCGTGAAGCAGCGCAGGACGCCCTCGTGGAGCTCGAAGCCGAACTGCTCCTGAGGCGCCTCGTTGAGCCAATCGACGAACTCCGGGCTCAAGAGCTGCAGAAGCCAGTTCTCGTCCTGGTCGGTGGCGACGCGGGCGTCGAAGCGCGCGGTGAAGGCAAGGCTCTCCGTGCGCACGCGCCGCATCGGCCGGTCGCCCGACCACGCGGGCGGCAGCTTCTCCCAGACCCGGGGAAAGCAGCGCATGCTCGGCACGAAGCCAAGGGTCTCCCGTACCTCGAGCTCGACCACGCTCCATTGCTCCTGCGCGTCCCCGGTGACCGGGCCGAGGTGCGCGACCTTCCCCGCTGGCACCGCGGCAGCGTAGCCCCCGCCCCGGCGCAACCTGTCGGCCGGCAGGTCGGCGCGTCGTCGCCCGGCCGGGGGCGGCTTATCGGGCTACATTTAGCCCGTGCCGATTCTCGAGCAGGTCCAGAGCGATACCCGCGAAGCGATGAAGGCCGGTGAGCGCGACCGGGTCGCCGCGCTGCGCATGATCGCGGACGCCCTGCAGAAGGAGATGAAGGCGGGGGGCGACGACGAGGTCGCGGTGCTGCGTCGTGAGCGCAAGCGCCGCCTCGAGGCGGCGGAGGCCTTCCGCAACGGCGGCGACGAGGACCGCGCCGCGGCGGAGGAGGCGGAGGCTCGCGAGATCGAGCGCTACCTGCCGGCGGAGCTATCCGACGACGAGCTCGCCGCGCTGGTCGACGAGGCGATCGCGGAAAGCGGGGCCACCGAGCCCGCCGAGATGGGCAAGGCCATGGCCGCGGTGATGCCGCGCGTTGCCGGCAGGGCGGACGGGAAGCGGGTCAGTGCGCTGGTCCGCGAGCGGCTCGCGGGTGGGTGAACCGGACCTCTTGGCCCGCAGGCAGCTAACCCTCGACAACGCGGTGGCCGCTGAGCTCGCCGGGTCGGAAGACGAGGTTCTGCGGCGCATCGAGGAGCGGCTCGGGTGCGAGGTGCATCTGCGCGGCAACGTGCTCACGCTCGATGGCTCGGAGGGCGACGTCGCCGAGGCGGCGCGCATGGTCGACGAGCTCGTAGGCCTGATCGAGCGCGGTCACGATCTCGTTCCCGCCACGGTCGCCCAGGTCGCGGGCGCGATGGAGGAGTCCGAGGACCCCGCCGAGATCCTCGAGGACGTGATCTGGCGGCACCGGTCGTTCAAGGTCGCTCCGAAGACCGTCAACCAGAAGCGCTACGTCGACGCGATCCGCCGTCACACCGTCACCTTCGGCATCGGCCCGGCCGGGACGGGCAAGACCTTCCTCGCCGTCGCGATGGCCGTGGCCGCGCTCGACGCTCGCGAGGTCAGCCGGATCATCCTCACGCGCCCGGCCGTGGAGGCGGGCGAGCGCCTCGGTTTCCTGCCGGGCGACATGCAGGCGAAGGTGGATCCCTATCTGCGCCCGCTTTTCGACGCGCTCTACGACATGCTCGATCCCGAGCGGGTTTCGAACTACTTCGACAACGGGATCATCGAGGTGGCGCCGCTGGCGTTCATGCGCGGGCGCTCCCTGAACGACTCGTTCGTGATTCTCGACGAGGCCCAGAACACGAGTCCCGAGCAGATGAAGATGTTCCTCACCCGACTCGGGTTCGGCTCGAAGATGGTGGTGACCGGGGACGTCACCCAGATCGACCTGCCGCGCGATCAGCGCTCGGGTCTCGTGGTCGTTGGTGAGATCCTCGCGGCCGTGGACGACATCCACTTCATCCGGTTCGACAGCGCGGACGTGGTCCGCCATCAGCTCGTCCAGCGGATCGTCGCGGCCTACGACGAGTACTCGAAGCGCCGGGAAGATTGACCGTCGACCTCTCCGACGTACCCGCGGACCTGCGTGAGCCGGTGCGTGCGGCGCTCGAGGCCGCCGGCGTCGGCGACGGGCACCTCTCGCTCGAGCTGGTCGACGAGGAGCGCATCCGCGAGCTGAACCGCGAGCACCGCGGCCGCGACCGGCCGACCGACGTGCTCAGCTTTCCCATCGACGGCGCGGGCCCTACCGCGGGCCCACGCGAGCTCGGCGACGTCTTCATCTGCCCCGAGCACGCGGCGGACCTGACCGAGGCGGCGGTCCACGGGGTCCTGCACCTGTGCGGCTACGACCACGAGACCGACGACGGGGAGATGCTCGAGCTCCAGGACCGGGTCCTGCGCACGATTTCGTCCGCTGCGCGACCGGGGGAGGAGTCGTGACGACCCGCAGCGGCTTCATCGGCCTGGCCGGGCGCCCGAACGTCGGCAAATCGACGCTGGTGAACGCGATCGTCGGGGCGAAGGTCGCGATCATCTCCGACCGCCCGCAGACCACGCGGCGCGCGGTCCGTGGGGTCGCTACCGACACCGATGCCGGGTGGCAGATGGTCCTCGTCGACCTTCCCGGCGTGCAGAAGCCGCGCGACGTGCTCACCGAGCGCATGCAGCGGCGCGTCGAGCAGGAGCTCGACGAGTCGGACGCCGTCCTCTTCGTCGTCAACGCCGAGCAGGGCCTCGGGCCGGGCGACCGCTTCATCGCCGGCCACCTGCTCAAGGCGGGCACGGACATACCCGTGATCTGCGCGGTCAACAAGACCGACCGCGTCAGCAAGCCGGAGCTGACGAAGGTGCTGGCGGACGTCGGCGAGCTCGAGATCGTCGACGAGGTCTTCCCGATCGCGGCGAAGCACGGCACCGGCGTATCGGTGCTGGTGGAGCGACTCGCCGAGCTCCTGCCCGAGGGGCCGTTCCTCTACCCGCCCGAGGAGCGCAGCGATCTGCCGAGCGAGGTGCACCTCGCCGAGCTCATCCGCGAGCAGGTGCTCCGCCGCACGCGCGAGGAGGTTCCGCACGCGGTCGAGGTCGCGCTCGAGGAGCTGACAGAGCGCGACGACGGCCTCATCCACATCCGCGCCCAGATCTGGGCGGAGACCGAGTCGCAGAAGGCGATCCTGATCGGCCGCGGCGGCCGGATGATCCGCGACATAGGCACCGCCGCCCGCAAGGAGCTGGAGCGCGAGCTGGGGAGCCAGGTCTTCCTCGACCTGAACGTGCGCGTGCGCGAGAAGTGGCGCCGCGACGAGGGGCTCCTGGATCGGCTGGGGATCGAGTAGGGGCAGGC
>ERZ777003.4302-NODE-4302-length-12221-cov-14.157899_pt1 | contig 12221 bp, 11 predicted proteins | sample MGYA00374956_ERZ777003 | MGnify/ENA primary metagenome ERZ777003 (study PRJEB29302, sample SAMN06268252) | bioreactor metagenome | isolation source: Joint BioEnergy Institute, California, USA | place: USA:Joint BioEnergy Institute, California, USA | collected... | reverse complement strand
AACTGAACTTTTGGTTCGCTATTTTCCGCCCATCGCCAATACGCGGCCCGTTAGCCGCAATTTTGAGTAACTCCCGAATCGCCTGAACTATAAACGTGAAAATCCTTTCCAAGAAACCTTGTTAGATACAATCTACCGCAAATTCTTTTACCAAAATGTGCAGTATCGAGCGTTATTAATCCTCCAAGTATCATACAAAAATGCAACTTTTCTTCTCTGAATTTGCTAATGTAAATCCACACTCTAAATTTAGTTTCTGAAAATAAATCTACTTGAAAGTATTTCCACGTTTTTTTCCACTTCAATCTTGGAAATGAATTACGACCAAAAAAACTGCGGCTAACAGAGTCTTTGTGCAATGCCGAACTTAGTGGTTTATTCAAATTTTGTTCTTCCATTTTACTTTAGTTTTTAAATTAAACATTTGTACAGTTTGTTCAGTACTGCACAAAGCCGTGGCTCGTTACCAGCAAGCGTAGAGAACTGACACGACCACCAACAGACGACCTAAACTCGGCAGACAATTTCGCTGTTCTTTGACACAAACCGACCTGACTTTTCCGACACTCAAGCCGACCCAAATGGTTTTAAAAATTTTTCCCACCGCACATATAAAAAATAATTTTATGCCTGCCCGCATTTTGCACATTTGGTTTTGCCCTTACACACAAAGCCTACGCTTCAGCAAAACCAAAAGAGCAAAATTTTTCCCACGCACTTGTTCGGGTTATGAAAATAAATTGTAATTTTGACAAAATTGTCAAGGCGAAAATTTCAAGGTAATGAAAGAAACATTTGGAGAATACATTCACAATTTGAGACTTGAACACGGCTTAACTCTTACAAAGCTTGCGGCTGCACTTGATATTGACCAATCAACGCTTTCCAAAATTGAAAATCAAAAACGCAATGTTCCAGAAGAAATTCTTCCCAAGCTTGCAAAAGTTTTCAAACTGGACATTAAGAAACTTGAAAAGGAATTTTATAGCGAAAAAATCGCTGAAATGATTTATCGTGTTCCCGACTCAACCGAATTATTGACATTGGCAGAGGAAAAAGCGAAATACTTCAGAGTATCAAAGGTTAAACAAGGAAATTTAAAATTTTAAGAAATGGCAAAATCAATAGAAAAATACTTAAACAAAGTTATTCAAGGCGACTGCTTAGAGGTTATGAAAAATATTCCGAGTAAATCCATTGATATGATTCTTTGTGATTTGCCATACGGAACAACTCAAAACAAATGGGACTCGGTAATTGACTTAGAACAACTTTGGAAACATTATGAAAGAATCATCAAAGATGATGGAGCAATTGCATTGACTGCTCAGGGACTATTTACAGCAAAGTTAATTATGAGTAATGAGAAGTTATTCAAATACAAAATCGTTTGGATTAAATCAAAATCAACAAACTTCCTTAACGCTAAAAAACAACCACTTCGTAAACACGAAGACATTTGTATTTTCTATAAAAAACAGCCTACATATAATCCCCAAATGACAAATGGAGAGGCATACGACAAAGGCATTAGAAAAGACCAATACACAGGTAGTTATGGAGATTTCAAACCAAGACACGTTAAAAGTAATGGAGACAGATACCCGAATGATGTTGTATGCTACGAAGAGCAACCAATAGACGATTTTGTATATATAAAAACAGCAGAATCTGAAGGTCCTGTTTTGCATCCGACACAAAAGCCAATTGAACTAGGTAGATATTTGATAAAAACTTTCACAAACCCTGGTGATGTAGTTCTTGACAATGCTTGTGGTAGTGGTAGCTTTCTACTTTCTGCAATTCTTGAAAACAGACAATTTATTGGAATTGAGAAAAATGAGGATGTTTTACTTCATAAGGTTAAACCAGTTGATTACATTAAAATTTGTACTGATAGAATTCAAGAAACACTTAAACGCAAGGAAATTGAAGAATCAACTTTAAGATTATTCAAGGAGCCAATTGCAAAATATCATACCATTAATTACAAAAACGGAAAGGCAAAAGCAAGTCCAGCAATTTATTAATAGAATTATCTGAAATGGCAAAAGTTACATACAACGAAAGAAGCTGGGCAATAGATGTTATAAGTGAAATCAGCTTGCATCTTGCAAATAAAAGTTGGCACTTTAAAAGTGCAGGTGGTGAAAGCACCATAAGCAACGAAAAGTCAAGTCTATTTCCTGATGTGTTGATTTTCAAAGACCAAACAAGAAATATCATTTTGCAAGGTTGGGAATTGAAAATGCCTGACACACCAATTAATGACGCTGAATTAATTAGCAATGCAATCAAAAAAGCCAAGATTTTACAAAGAGACAGTTTTATTGTGTGGAATGTAAAGAGTGCCGTTCTTTATTCTAAACAAGGAGATTCTTTCTCAATTTTAAAAACTTGGAATGACATTGACATTAATAACCGAACAGAAGTAAAGCTAAAAGAAACTCTATGGAAATCATTACTGCATACCATACTTTCAGACTTAAACGGCTATTTTGAATCAGGAGAAATTTCAGATGAAGTTTCAACAGAAATTTTAGCTGTTGATGCAATAATTGATGTTATTCTCGAAAATATATCCTCAACAGCAGAAAACATAAGGGCAAATTTTAGGAGAAATCCAAGACTTGAAGCCCAAATAAACAACTGGTGGCTATCCTCAGCAACAGAATATGGTTATAATCCGACTGCAATAAAAGACGCTTCAAATAAACTACCTACTCTTTCAAAAGTAATTTTAACCGATTGGGTTTTCAAAATCATCTTCGCAAATGTGCTGAAAAGGCACTTTAATGAAGCAAGAGCAATAGAATCAATAAACGATGAAACTTCGATTGAACAAGCAAAGGAAATAATTGCCTCAATATCCGAGCATTGTAATTTTTGGAATATTTTCAGTGATAACCTTGCAATTGAGTTCATTTCAACTTCTGCTTGGAAACAAATTATCCAGTTAAATCAGTTTCTTTCATCAATCAACATTGCAGGAATTGAAATCGAAATCCTTCATAACTTACTCCAATCTTCAATTGTTTCAGCAAAACGTAAAGTAGCCGGACAATTTGCTACTCCTAAAAAGTTAGCCGATTTATTGGTTAGATTAACCATAGAAAACAAAGAAGGAATTGTAATTGACCCTTGTTGCGGAACTGGAACAATTATCAACCAAGCATATTTACTCAAAGAAGAATACGAGTTAAACCAAGACGAAATTATAAACAGTATTTGGGCATCAGACAAACATTCTTTTCCTATTCAATTGTCTACGCTTACATTGGCTAAGCCAAACAACATTGGCAAAGTGTTAAACATTTTTAGAAAAGATGTGATTGAATTAGCAACAGGGCAAAATGTAACTTTCAAAGACCCCAACAATGGAAACGATATTGTAAAAATTTTCCCGACTATTGATTATGTAGTTTCAAACTTACCATTCATCAAGAGTAAAGAAATTGAAGTATTAAACCCGAACATAAAAGAAATAAACAAGTTCATTCAAGATGAAGCTGACACTACAAAATCACTAAGTGGCAAAAGCGACATTTTCGCTTATATCCCATTTTATTTACATCAGCTACTTTCTGAAAACGGAAAAATTGGACTGATACTTTCTAATGCTTGGTTGGGAACTGATTACGGAGAAATTTTCTTAGAACTAATTCAAAAATTCTATGACATTGAAACTGTTGTAATTTCAGGAAAAGGAAAATGGTTTGACAATGCAGATGTAGTGACTACTTTCCTAATTGCAAAAAAGCGGAACCCAAGTACTCCAATAGACCAAAACAGAACAATTTCATTTTGCACCCTAAAAGAAAGCATTAACGAAATACCGGACATTAAGCAATTGAGCGAAAATATTTTGTTGGAAACTGATAGTCAATTTGTAGCTGTTCAAAATTATTCAGTAAATGAGATAACCAACTTTGAATCTATTGGTGTTCCTTGGTGCGGTTACTTTGCAAATCTTAATTGGCTTACAGAAGTTTCAGAAAAACTAATAGATTGCAATCAGATTTTCAAGTTTACTCGTGGTGAAAGAAGAGGTTGGAATCCCTTATTTTATCCTGCATCAGGACACAATATTGAAGCGGAATACATAAGACCAGTTCTGAAAAACCTAAGAGGAACATCAGGACTTTATTGTTCAGCAGATGGAGAAGCATTTTGTTGTTCAAGAAGTATTGAAGAATTAGAACAACTCAATCATACAGGTGCTTTGCAATGGATTAGAAGTTTTGAAAATCAAAACAACGAAACAGGTGTTCCACTTACTCAATCTTTGCGTAGAGCTAATATGTTTTGGTATGAGATGAAAACCGATAATATGGCTGACTTTGTCGCTAATGTGAATTACGATAAAAGTTTATTCATTGCAACCTTTGTTAATCGTTCTTTCATTGACCAAAGAATGATTGGACTTTCAATTAAAGCGGAGCATCAAGATGAAAACAGAGTTTTACTGCTTGCCTTATTAAATAGTGTTCTAAGTATGTTTTTTATAGAAAGTTTTGGTTTTGGTAGAGGTTTAGGTGCACTTGATTTAAGAACGACAAAATTTGAGCGTGATTTTAAACTATTGAATTTTAAACTTTTATCAGACGAGCAAAAGCAAAGTATTATCAATGCTTTTCATCCAATTGCAAATAGAAATAGATTTCCCTTAGAACAAGAAGTTGAACGAGCAGACAGAGTAAATTTTGAAAGAGTTTTATTTGAAGCATTCGACATTTTTGAGCATTACGAAGCAATTAAATCATCCTTGTTACATCTTTATAGAATCAGATTTGCAGTAAAAATGAATTAAAAAATGAAGTTGCAACAAAAGACATTAGAGAAATTAAGAAACTTAATCAATGAGGAAACAGAATATCGTTCAGGTCCTAAACTGGTTGATTTCTTTAATGATTTAGGTGCAAACGACACATACAACAGAGGTGGTGGGTTTCCTTCTCGATGGATGTATACGGACGAAAAACTATCAAAAATCAACGGCACACCCGAACTTGACAAATGCATTCGCAAACTTTTTGCACCTGTAAATTTCATTGGTCGCTTTGCAGAACTGGACAAATTCATTGCTGACTTCAATCAATATCTTGCATTTGATGGATGGCAGGTTTTAAGAAAAGAAACCGAAATAACATTTACCAAAGCAGGGAAAATAAAATTTGAAGAAAAGATTGAAGTAAAAGAAGATGATTTTTTACAAAAGGAGTTTAGCGATATTTCCCTTAACAAATTAGGTCTGGACAGTATCATAACAGAAACTTTGAACATTCGATTTGATGAAATAAAAAAATGTTTAAATGCCAAAGCTCCAATGTCGGTTATTTTTCTTTCAGGCAGTTCACTTGAAGGAATATTGTTAGGAATTGCATCAAAGTATCCGAGAGAATTTAACCAATCAAGAACATCGCCTAAAGACCAAAACGGCAAGGTAAAACCATATCACGAATGGACACTTAGCAATTTCATTGACACAGCACACGACATTGGAATTTTGAAAGAGGACGTAAAGAAATTCAGTCATTCATTGCGTGATTTTAGAAATTACATTCATCCTTACGAACAAGTAAGTTCAAGATTTAATCCTGACGAACATACAGCAAGAATTTGTTGGCAAGTTTTGAAAGCAGCAATTTATCAACTAACAAATAACAAACCCAATGTACAGGTGTAAGCACATTTGCAAACCGCTACAAGCCGACCCGCAGACCAAAGTTTGCAAAAGAGCTTCCACCTTTCCCACCCAAGAAAAATTATTTTTTAAAATTTCCTTCCCTTCAAAAATTTTTAAAACCGCCACCGCACAACCGACACATAAAGACCAAAATACTCATTGGACAATGACAGCGAAACCCTTATCATACCTGACTTTCACGACACGGACGACAGAACGCCAGCTGGTAACAGCGGTTTTGCAAAAGTGGCGGTGCAGTGCTTCGTATGACAGTGAAGTGGTTAATCAAAATTTAGTGCTTCGATTGAAGTTAAGTGGTGAAAATCGCCACCTTCGCAAAGCCGCAAACCGTTATGTGTCAGGCAAGGACACCCCGCAAAACGACAGAGCCATAGTATATGAAAATTGAAACTTACAAAATCAACGACATAAAAGTTGCCGAAATTATTACGGACGAAATTATTCTACGAACTACCGAAGACGGATTAGATTTATTGGGTAATCTATATTATCAAGGGTTTGATAAAATCATTATTTACGAAAAGAACATTACCCCCGACTTTTTTGACCTAAAAACTAAAATTGCAGGAGATATACTTCAAAAATTCACACAATATCAAATGCCATTGATAATTGTTGGAGATTTTTCAAAATTTAAGAGTAAGAGTTTAAACGATTTCATTTTTGAAAGCAATAAAGGAAAACAAATCAACTTTGTCGGTTCTCAATCGGAAGCAATAAAAGCATTGACAAATTGAATAAACAACATTTCATACTTAGACAAGGGCAGACAAACGACTTGACTGAACTGCAAAAATTATTTGTGGACACAATAACGACAATTTGCACCGCTGACTACGACAAACAACAAATTGAAGTGTGGATTTCGAGCGTTGAAAACAAACAACGTTGGGACGAAATTTTGACAAAGCAATTTGTTTTAGTTGCTCAACACGCAGACAAAATCGTTGGCTTTGCGACACTTGACAACGGAAATTACTTTGACTTTTTATATGTTCACAAAGACCACCAACGACAAGGAATTGCACAGCGACTACTTGACGGCATTGAAACCGAAGCAAGACGACTAAAACAAACCGTTTTGACTTCTGACGTTAGCAAAACCGCAAGCCCGTTTTTTGAAAAGAATAACTTCAAAGTTTTGACAGAACAAATTGTAAACAGAAAAGGAGTAAATCTGACTAACTATAAAATGACGAAAACGCTTGACTAAATGCCCGAACACATAACATCAGGTTTGCGTCAGGCGGGCGGACGTGGTAAATTGAACATCAGTGCTTTTTATTAACTTTGGTGCAAGGTTGAACGTTTGTGCTTCTAATCCCGCCCGAACGCAAACCTGCCGGCCGTTATAGCCAATGCAAAGTGACACCAAACCGAGTTAGACAATGCCAGTAGACTTATCAGACATTTTAGTAGTTGGGGTTTCGAGTCGAGCATTATTCGACTTAGAAGCTGAAAATGAAATTTTCAATAAAGAAGGTATATCAGGATACAGGAAATACCAACAAGAGCATGAAAATGAATTATTAACACCTGGAACTGCATTTTACTTAGTTCAAAGCCTACTTCATTTGAACACGGATGCAAAGAAACGAATTGTTGAAGTTGTTGTTATGTCACGAAATAGTCCTGAAACAGGAGTTAGAATAATGAACTCTGTTCGAGAACACGGACTCGACATAACAAGAATGGCATTCAGTGGTGGCGAACCTTTATCACCCTACATAGACGCTTTTGATATTGACTTATTTTTAAGCAAGGACGTAAAAGATGTACAAGCTGTAATTGATTCAAAAAGTTGTGCAGCCGCATACATTTATGCGCCACCGACAGAATTTAAACCATTGGACAATCGTGTTAAAATTGCTTTTGACGCTGATGCTGTACTATTCTCTGACGAATCTGAACATAGGTACCAAACCCAAGGAATAGATGCGTTTCACAAATATGAGCAAGAACATGAGAATGACGCTTTAGGTGAAGGCCCATTTGCCAAGCTATTGATAAAGTTATCAAAGATTCAAGAAGAACTACCAACGACTATTGAGTTATCACCATTGAGGTTAGCTATTGTAACCGCAAGAAACGCACCTTCTCACATGAGAGTAATTAAGACATTGAGAAAATGGGGAGTATATGTTGATGAAGCCTATTTTCTTGGCGGACTGACCAAAGACAAGGTTTTAAAGGCTTTCGGTGCTCATATTTTCTTTGACGACCAAGATGTACATCTTAAAGACTCTTCTCGTTTTGTGCCATCGGGACGTGTCCCGTATGCTTCCGACTCGCCCTTGTTTAAACCAGACTTGACGAATGTTAAGCTTGAAATTTTGGGTAAGACAAATGAAGAACACAAATAGCACTGGCTATAACATGGTATTTGCAATAGTGCGGCTTGACGTTAAATTCTCAACTTCAGTAATTCTATTTAACTTTAGTGCAAAACTCAACTGACAGAATACTATTACCGCACCATCGCAAATACCCGAACCGTTATGTGTCAGGCAAGGACACCCCGCAAAACGACAGAGCCATAGTATATGAAAATTGAAACTTACAAAATCAACGACATAAAAGTTGCCGAAATTATTACGGACGAAATTATTCTACGAACTACCGAAGACGGATTAGATTTATTGGGTAATCTATATTATCAAGGGTTTGATAAAATCATTATTTACGAAAAGAACATTACCCCCGACTTTTTTGACCTAAAAACTAAAATTGCAGGAGATATACTTCAAAAATTCACACAATATCAAATGCCATTGATAATTGTTGGAGATTTTTCAAAATTTAAGAGTAAGAGTTTAAACGATTTCATTTTTGAAAGCAATAAAGGAAAACAAATCAACTTTGTCGGTTCTCAATCGGAAGCAATAAAAGCATTGACAAATTGAATAAACAACATTTCATACTTAGACAAGGGCAGACAAACGACTTGACTGAACTGCAAAAATTATTTGTGGACACAATAACGACAATTTGCACCGCTGACTACGACAAACAACAAATTGAAGTGTGGATTTCGAGCGTTGAAAACAAACAACGTTGGGACGAAATTTTGACAAAGCAATTTGTTTTAGTTGCTCAACACGCAGACAAAATCGTTGGCTTTGCGACACTTGACAACGGAAATTACTTTGACTTTTTATATGTTCACAAAGACCACCAACGACAAGGAATTGCACAGCGACTACTTGACGGCATTGAAACCGAAGCAAGACGACTAAAACAAACCGTTTTGACTTCTGACGTTAGCAAAACCGCAAGCCCGTTTTTTGAAAAGAATAACTTCAAAGTTTTGACAGAACAAATTGTAAACAGAAAAGGAGTAAATCTGACTAACTATAAAATGACGAAAACGCTTGACTAAATGCCCGAACACATAACATCAGGTTTGCGTCAGGCGGGCGGACGTGGTAAATTGAACATCAGTGCTTTTTATTAACTTTGGTGCAAGGTTGAACGTTTGTGCTTCTAATCCCGCCCGAACGCAAACCTGCCGGCCGTTAGTGGCAAGCATAAAAAACACGAAACATAAACAGTAATAATATGAAATTATCAGACTTCGCTCTCATAACACACTCTGAAGACAGACTCGAAACCTTGGCTGAGAAGGCATCAAATGAACCTTGGGAGTTTTCAGAAGAACATAAATACTATGACGACAGACCATATGCAATATTGAGAAGGTATGTTGAATATACCTTTACAAAATTATGGGATGAAAATAAAATCAAGTACACAAACAACAAAAAATACGCTTCTTTTAATACAGGTTTAGTTTCAGACCATTTGGAAGATATATATGCTTTTTTTGAAAAACACAACACGCAAAATAGATATGTTCTGAAAGGTTTTTTTTTGGAAAGTGAAGATGCTATTTCAACTAACTTTGGCCACGACCTACCACATACAGCAAACTATTTTGAAGTTCCAGGCGATTTACTATACGACCCAAATAGAAAACTAATGCCAAGATATGACCATATTATAAGGGACAACAAAGAAAGGTGGATTAGAAACTTGGGGCAAATGTCAGACAAGGAAATCCGTCAAACACTTATGGGTGCTATACCCGAAATCGAAAAAATGGTTAGGAATAATTATAAGATTGCTATACCTCAATTTCGCTTCGATGAATTTAGGGGCAACAGAATTCAGCTTCTTTTACCATTGCAAATTGAAAGAAATGGAAAAATTGACTTACTAGCTTTAGTCGTAGACAAGGTAAAAAAAGTAGCAATAGATGAAGAAACCCAAGAAGAACAGGAAACTCAAGAAGAGCAAGACAAAACATACATTGCTACAACTTGTCTAGAATTGCCAATGGCTTACACGAACGCTAGGCTGATTGTTAAACCTTCAAGTGATTGGTTAAAGCCTTAATATATGCCTACAATAATTGACAACATAGAATTAGACGAAACGAATGTTGAGTTCAATTATGCTTCCGACTTTGTAAAGCATACCGACAGACTTGTCTACTTAACAGGAAAAGCAGGAACGGGTAAGACCACGTTCCTAAAATATCTGCGAGAAACAACAACAAAGAATACTGTAATTCTTGCACCGACAGGGGTAGCTGCTATAAATGCAGGTGGGCAAACTATACACTCATTTTTTCAGATTAGACCAAGCGTCTATGTTCCAAACGATAAAAGATTAAGAACAAGAGCAGACATTGGAGATGAAGATAAAAGCACCATTTACGACCATTTCAAATACTCCAAAGAAAGACTAGAAATAATAAGGGGTTTAGAACTTTTAATCATTGATGAAATCTCAATGGTCAGATGCGATTTAATTGATGTTGTTGATAGACTATTACGGGTTTTTAGAAGAAGAGAAAATGAACCTTTTGGTGGTGTTCAAGTAGTTCTAATTGGTGACACATTTCAGTTACCTCCAATTGCCGACTTTGAGCAATGGAATTTACTTCAACCATATTATAAAAGTCCATTTTTCTTTAGCTCAAAAGTTATCGAACAGAATAAACCTGTTTACATTGAACTAAAAAAGATTTACAGACAAAACGAACAAGAATTTATTGACCTTCTAAATCGGGTTCGAATAAATCAAGTAACCGCCAACGATTTTAAATTACTTAATTCAAAGTATAACCCTACATTCACACCTAATGGTCAAGCAAATTATATCACACTTGCAACTCATAACAAACTAGTCGATAGTACGAACCTCACAAAACTAGCTGAACTAACAACAGAACTAAAACTATTTGAAGCCACTGTCAGCGGACTTTTTCCAGACAATATAATGCCAACAGACAGAATTTTGCAGCTTAAAGAAGGTGCTCAAATTATGTTTATAAAGAATGATAAGGCAAAGAGATACTACAATGGAAAAATTGCCAAAATCAGCAAAATAGAAGAAAATAAAATCATCGTTGAATTTTCAGAAGGGAATGAAATAACAGTAGAAAAACAAGAGTGGAATAATATAAAATATACTTGGAACGAAAAGGAAAAGAAGATTGAAGAAGAAGTAATAGGGACATTTACACAATTCCCTATAAAACTTGCTTGGGCAATTACAGTTCATAAAAGCCAAGGACTTACTTTTGAAAAGGTTATTGCTGACTTAGGAGCCGCATTTGCTTCAGGACAGGTTTATGTTGCATTAAGCAGATGTACTTCATTTAGTGGATTAGTCTTGAAAACTCAAATCGGACAAAATGCGATTAAGACAGACCCCCAAGTTTTACAATTCGCACAAAATGAAACACCAAGTACATTAATTGTTCAAGAATTGAATTCGGGTAAAGCAGACTTTTATTACAGGAAAGTTCGAGATGAAATTCATTCTCTGAATTTTGAAGAAGCGTACAATAATTTCATAAAAGCACTCAAATTTAGAAATGATATTGAAACAGACCAGTTTAAAAAATATTTTATAGTTACAGCTAAACGACTTGGTTCATTTAGACAAAAATTTCCTGAGCTAATTGCTGAAAAAGAGACATTAAAACAGGAAAAGAAAGAATTGGAGCTTACAGTTTCAGAACTTGAGAATGAGAAAGCAACTCAACAAACGAAAATCAATGAACAAAACAAATCAATAAAACTCTTACTTGACAAAACTAAAGAGCTTGAAAAGTTCAATGAAAAATTAAAGTCTGAAATAACAACTTTGAACAAGAATAAATTAGATGCTGAAAAATCAATCCAACAGCATCAAAAAACTATTCAAGAACATAAAAAGACAATATCAGAACTCGAAGCAACGAAAAGAAACAATGAACAAGAAATAGAACGATTAAGAAACTTAAAATGGCACCAAAAACTATTCGGACAGAAATAATGCCAGCCACTAACAGCACCTACACGCAAGTGGCGGTTCAGTGGTTAAATCAAGCTTTGTACTTCTATCAAAGTTTGTGCTTAACTGAAAATGGAAGTGCTTCGAAATCGCCACCTTCGGGTAGCTGCAAAACGTTAGGCGTCATTATAAAAAGACAAAACCGTGAAAAGTAATATCAACAGACGAC
>ERZ777003.4301-NODE-4301-length-12229-cov-5.231559_pt1 | contig 12229 bp, 12 predicted proteins | sample MGYA00374956_ERZ777003 | MGnify/ENA primary metagenome ERZ777003 (study PRJEB29302, sample SAMN06268252) | bioreactor metagenome | isolation source: Joint BioEnergy Institute, California, USA | place: USA:Joint BioEnergy Institute, California, USA | collected... | reverse complement strand
TGAAGGAGTTCAAGCGCCGCGGCGTGCGCGTGCTGCCGGGCGGCGACTACGGCTTCGCCTGGACTCCGATGGGCACCAACGCCCGCGACATCGAGCATTTCGTCAAGCTGCTCGGCTTCACGCCGCTGGAAGCGATCCAGGCGGCGACGCAGCTGGGCGGGCAGATCATGCAGCGCGGTCATGAGCTGGGCCTGATCAAGGAAGGTTACCTGGCCGACATCCTGCTGGTGGACGGCAATCCGGCGCAGGATGTCTCCATCCTTCAGGACCGGAACCGGCTGATCGCGATCATGAAGGACGGAACGTTCCACAAGCATCCGCCGGCGGAGGCCGTCGCAAACCGCATCGCCGCCGAATAGCGTCGCATCCATCGCGAACGAACCGAGGGCCGATGGCCGCGTCGCAGTCCGGCGCGGCCATCGGCACATTCGGACCCAGCCCGCAACTCTGGTAGGAGGCCTGCATGAGCCACGACGTGACCGTCGTCGGACTGATGATCCTTGATATCCTGGGGCGCCCGGTCGAGCGCATCCCGGACGGCGGCAATGTCGAGTTCATCGAGGAGATCCGGCTGACGGTGGCCGGAACCGCGGGTGGAACCGTGGTGGACTGCGCCAAGCTGGGCCTGAACTCGATGGCGGTGGGTTGCGTCGGCAACGACGAGAAGGGCGACTTCATCCTCGACAGCTACCGCCGGTTCGGCATCGACATCTCGGCGATGCAGCGCACCGATGCCGCACCCACCTCCGCCACCATCCTCAACGTGCGGCCCAATGGCGACCGGCCGGCCCTGCACGTCCGCGGGGCATCGGACCACCTGAAGGTCGAGGAATCCGACTACGACCGGATCCTCGACGCCCGCTTCCTGCACATGGGCGGCACCGGCCTGCTGCAGATGATGGACGGCTACCCGACCGAGCAGCTGCTGAAGGCGGCGAAGGCGCGGGGGCTGACCGTGACCTTCGACCTGATCGCGCCCAATGCCGGGACGCTGGAGTTGCTGAAGCCCTGCCTGCCCTACGTCGACTACTTCATGCCCTCGATGGAGGAGGCCGCGTTCATGTCCGGCATGACGGACCCGGACGCCATCTCCGATTTCTACCTTGGGCTCGGCGCCAGGGCCTGCGTGTTCAAGTGGGGCGCGCGCGGCTCCTATTACGCCACGCCCGACCATCGCGAGCGGGTGCCGGCGTACAGGGTGGAGGTGTCCGACACCACGGGCTGCGGCGACGCCTACTGCGCCGGCTTCATCGCCGGGCTCGCGCAGGGCTGGGGTCCGGACCGCGCCTGCCGGCTGGGCACGGCCGCAAGCGGCCTGGTCGCCACCGGCCTCGGCTCGGATGCCGGCATCGTGGACCTTCCCAGCACCATCGCCTTCATGGAAAGCGCCGAGATCCTCGACTGAGCGATCGGCGCGCCGCGACGACGCTGCAAAATCGCCGCATTTTCGGCGGCCCATCCCCTATGATGCAGGCGTCGACGCGCCACCCGACTCATCAAGCGAGGTAACGCATGCGAATCCTGATCGGCGCCCTCTTCATCCTGCTGGCGTCGGCAGCCAGCGCCCACGCCCGCTGGAGCGTCAAGACCGGCGCCACGGGGGTCACCTCCGCCCTCGTCGAAACGCGCCGCGCCGGCGTGACCTACCAGGTCGGACTGTACTGCTACGACTCGCAGACGCCGTTCATCTACTTCTCCGGGTTTCCGCCGGGGCAGGGCGGGGTGATGACCGCGGAGGTCATCATCGACGACGCCCGCTGGTACCGCGTCGATACCCAGCTCCAGGGCTATGTCCCGCAGGGGCCGGCGATCGCGCCGATGGTCCGCGAGCTGATCGTCGGCCTCGAGATGCAGGTGCGCCTCAACTCGGAGACGATCAACTTCACCCTGATCGGCTCGGCCCGTTCCCTGCGCAACGCACTGCGGAACTGCTTCGTCGAGTGACGCGACGGCCCGGGGGCGCGGGACGCGCTCCCCCCGGGCTGCGCGCCCGGGTCAGCAGCCCTGTGTGCAGTTGATCATCCACGGGATGCCGAAGCGGTCCACGAGCATCCCGAAGCGCTCGGCCCAGAAGGTCTTGCCGATCGCCATCCGCACTTCGCCGCCTTCCGCGAGCGCGGTGAATATCCGCTCCGCCTCCTGCGGGTCGCCGAGCTGGATCGAGACCGAAAACCCCTGCGGCTTCTCGTAGCGGTGCGGCGGCGCGTCCGACGCCATCAGCACCGCGCCGTCCACCACCAGGCAGGCGTGGACGACGAGATCGCGCCATTCCTCCGACATCGCCTCACCGGCAGGCATGTCGTCGTTGGTGAGCATCGCCTCGATCTTTCCGCCCAGGACCTGCTGGTAGAAGGTGAACGCCTCGCGGCACTGGCCGTTGAAGGTGAGGTAGGCGTGGAACTGCATCGGCTTTCTCCGTCGGTGTTGGCGTCCCGCATGCGGAAGGGCGTCGCCGGAATCGGTGCCAGTATGACGGGCGGGGGGCGGAGCATCCGACATGGGGTGCCGAATTTCTCCGGCCGGACGGGGCACGATCGAGGAAGCCGGGCGCGGTGTGTGTGACGATCGCGGAGATCGGCGCGGCGCGGTGTGTGTGACGATCGCGGAGATCGGCGCGCCGATCGTGAAGGCGCCGCCAGCTCCAGGCTGGAAATGAGGAAGGGGGCGTTGCCGCCCCCTTCCCTTCGCATCCTTCGGCGTGAGCTAGAGGTCCTTCAGCATCGTCTCGGCGTCGGAGACGCTGAGCTGGCCCGGCGATTCCTCGACATGCAACGCCTTGACCACGCCGTCCTTCACCAGCATCGAGAAGCGCTTGCCGCGGGTGCCGAGGCCGAAGGCGCTGCCGTCCATGGTGAGGTCCAGCTTCTTCGCGAAGTCCGCATTCCAGTCGGCAACCATCCGCACCTTGCCGTCGCAGTTCAGCGACTCGCCCCAGGCCTTCATCACGAACGGATCGTTGACCGACATGCAGACGATCTCGTCCACGCCCTTGGCCTTGAGGGCCTCGGCGTTGTCGCGGAAGCTCGGCACGTGCCGGGCGGTGCAGGTCGGGGTAAAGGCGCCGGGCACCGAGAACAGCGCCACCGTCTTGCCGCTGAACAGGTCCTGGGTCGATACGTCCATCGGGCCGTCCGGGCCGATGGCCTTGAGGGTCGCTTCCGGAACCTTGTCGCCAACCTGGATCGCCATCGTTTCATCCCTCATGTGCTTGTGGTTGTCCCGTTTCCGGCGGGCGCGGCGCGGCCGCTCCGCTCGCAGACGAGGTAATACAGCCGCCTGCGAAAGGGAAGCGCAACCGGCTCCGCCGGCGCGCACCTCGGAACGAAAGCCCGTGCGTTCTGTTCTGCGCTCATCCTCACACAGTGGAGACAGCGATGGCACAGGCATATGTCAGCAGCCAGATCTCGTCGGACCGGGTCGAAGGCACCGACGTCTACGGCCCCGACGGCGAGCGGATCGGGCAGATCGACCGGATGATGATCGACAAGGTTTCCGGACGCGTCACCTACGCGGTCATGACCTTCGGCGGCTTCCTCGGGATGGGCGAAAGCGAATATCCGCTGCCGTGGGCGACGCTGAAGTACGACACCGGCCTCAACGGCTATGTCACCAACGTTACGGCCGACCAGGTGAAGAATGCGCCCGAATACCGGGAGAGCGAGGACATCTGGGGCGACCGCGACTGGGAGAGCCGGATCCACACCCATTACGGCGTGCCGCCGTACTGGCCGTAGCCCCGACCGGCGCGGCAAAGAAGAAGGGCCGGGCGAAAGCCCGGCCCTCGGTTTTCGTGCCGATGCCCCGGTCAGGCCGCGGCGGCAACCGCCCGCTTCGCCATCACGCCGATGAGGTGGGCGCGATATTCCGGCGAGGCGTGAATGTCGCTGTTGAGCCCGCTGGAGTCGATGGTGAGGCCATCGAGCGCGGACGGCGAGAAGTTGCCTGCGAGCGCCTGCTCGATCTGGCTGGCGCGGAACACGCACGGGGCGGCACCGGTGACCGCGACGCGCACGCCGCTCGCCGTCTGCGCCACGAAGACGCCGACCAGCGCATAGCGGGACGCCGGGTTGGGGAACTTCGCGTAGGCCGCCTTCTGCGGCTTCGGGAAGCTGACCGCGGTGATGATCTCGCCCTCTTCCAGCGCCGTCTCGAACATGCCGGTGAAGAAGTCGTCGGCGGCGATGGTCCGCTTGTTGGTCTGGATGGTGGCGTCAAGCGCCAGCACTGCCGCCGGATAGTCGGCCGCCGGATCGTTGTTGGCGATCGAGCCGCCGATGGTGCCCCGGTTGCGGACCTGCGGGTCGCCGATGTTCTCGGCGAGGTGGGCGAGGGCCGGGATCGCGGCCTTCACCTCCGCCGACGAGGCGACAGAGGCGTGGGTGGTCATCGCGCCGATCCGGACGCCGTCGCCGGTGGTGCTGATCCCCTTCATGTCGGCAATCGCGCCAAGGTCGATCAGGTCCGACGGCTGCGCGAGGCGCTGCTTCATCGTCGGCAGCAGCGTCATGCCGCCGGCGAGCAGCTTGCCCTCCGACGCCGCGGCGAGCGCGGCAGCGGCCTCGGCGACCGAGGACGGGCGGTGATAGGCGAAGTTGTACATGGTTCGAATTCCCTCCCTTACTCGGCCGCCATCGGCGTCTTCGCGGCCTGAATGGCCTGCCAGACGCGGTGCGGCGAGGCCGGCATCTGGATGTCTTCCACGCCCAGCGGGGCCAGCGCATCCAGGACGGCGTTGATCACGGCCGGAGTCGCGCCGATCGTGCCCGACTCGCCCACACCCTTGACCTGCAGCGGGTTGGACGCACCCATCACCGCCATGGTCGAGGAGTTGTAGGACGGCACGTCGTCGGCGCGCGGCATGCAGTAGTCCATGAAGGAGCCGGTCACGAGCTGTCCGTCCTCATCGAACACGCACTGCTCGAGCAGCGCCTGGCCGATGCCCTGGGTGAGGCCGCCGTGGGTCTGCCCCTCCACGATCAGCGGGTTCAGCACCCGGCCGACATCGTCGACGCTCGTCATCGCGACGACATCGACCTTGCCGGTCTCCGGATCAACCTCGACCTCGCAGATGTGGCAGCCGTTGGGGTAGGAGAAGTTCATCGGGTCGTAGAACGCCTGACCCTCCAGCCCCGGCTCCAGCTCCGTGATCGGGTAGTTGTGCGGGACGTAGGCTGCGAGCGCCACCTGCGCGAACGGCAGCGACTTGTCGGTGCCGGCGATGACGAAGTTGCCGTCCTTGAGCTCAATGTCGGCCTCGGAGGCTTCCATCAGATGGGCGGCGATCTTCTTCGCCTTGTTGACCACCTTCTCCAGCGCCTTGACCAGCGCGGCGGTGCCGACGGGCGCCGAGCGCGAGCCGTAGGTGCCCATCCCGAACTGGCCGTCGTCGGTGTCGCCGTGGACGACGGTCACGTTCTCGATCGGCACGCCCAGGTATTCGTGGACGATCTGGGCGAGGACCGTCTCATGGCCCTGGCCGTGGCTGTGAAGCCCGGTATAGACGCTGACCGAACCCGTCGGATGGACCCGGACGTTGGCCGACTCGTAGAGGCCGGCGCGGGCACCGAGCTGGCCGACAACGGCCGAGGGCGCCAGACCGCAGGCCTCGACGTAGGTGGACATGCCGATGCCGCGCAGCTTGCCGCGCGCCTCCGACTCCTTCCGCCGCTGTGCGAAGCCGTACCAGTCCGCAGCCTTCACCGCCGCGTCCATGGTGCCCGGATAGTCGCCGACATCGTACTGGAGCAGCACCGGCGTCTGGTAGGGGAACATGTCCGGCTGGACCATGTTCTTGCGCCGCAGCTCGACCTCGTCGATGCCGAGCTGCTTCGCCGCCTTGGTGACGATGCGCTCCAGCAGGTAGGTCGCCTCCGGCCGGCCGGCGCCGCGGTAGGCGTCCACCGGCGTGGTGTGGGTGAAGACGGCCTTCACCTCGACGTAGATCGCCGGAGTGGCATAGACGCCCGCCATCAGCGGCCCGTACAGGTAGGTTGGGATGCTGGGCGCGAAGGTGGAGAGGTAGGCGCCCATGTTGGCGAGGGTCGAGACCCGGAGGCCGAGGAACTTGCCGTCGGCGTCGATGGCGAGCTCGGCATGGGGGACGTGGTCGCGGCCGTGGGCGTCGGCGACAAAGGACTCGCTCCGCTCCGCCGTCCACTTCACCGGGCGGTTCACCTTGCCGGCGGCCCAGGTGACGATCGCTTCCTCGGCGTAGTGGTAGATCTTCGAGCCGAAGCCGCCGCCGACGTCCGGCGCCACCACCCGCAGCTTGTTCTCCGGGATGTTGAGCACGAAGGCGCCCATCAGCAGCCGGATGACGTGCGGGTTCTGGCTGGTGGTGTAGAGCGTGTACTTGCCGGTGCCCGAATCATAGTCGCCGACCGCCGCCCGCGGCTCGATCGCGTTCGGGATCAGCCGGTTCTGCACGATGTCGAGCTTGACCACGTGCCTGGCGTTGGCGAACGCCTCCTCGGTCTTCGCCTTGTCGCCCAGCTCCCAGTCGTAGCAGACGTTGTCGGGCAGGTCCTGGTGCACCTTCGGCGCGTCCGGAGCCAGCGCCGCCTGGATCGACACCGCGGCCGGCAGCACCTCGTAGTCGACCTCGATGAGCTCGGCCGCGTCGCGAGCCTGCGCCTTGGTCTCGGCGATGACGACGGCAACCTGATCGCCGACGTGCCGCACGTAGTCCCTGGCGAGCGGCGGGTGCGGCGGCTCCTTCATCGGAGTGCCGTCCTTGCTCGTCACCTGCCAGCCGCAGGGCAGGCTGCCCACCTCCATGTCCGCGCCGGTGAACACGGCGACGACGCCCGGCGCCGACTTCGCGGCGCTGGTGTCGATGCTCCGGATCCGCGCATGGGCGTGCGGCGAGCGCAGGATCCACGCGTAGGTCTGGTGCGGGCGGTTGATGTCGTCGGTGTACCGGCCGCGGCCCGTGAGGAACCGCTGATCCTCGACGCGCGGGACGCGCGCGCCAATACCCTGCGCACCCATCACATGGCTCCCGCGGCTGCCTGGATCGCCTTCACGATGTTGTGGTAACCGGTGCAGCGGCAGATGTTGCCTTCCAGCCACTCGCGGATCTCGGCCTCGGACGGCGACTTCTTCTTCTGCAGCAGGTCCACGGCGCTCATGACCATGCCCGGGGTGCAGAAGCCGCACTGCAGCCCGTGATGCTCGCGGAACGCCTTCTGGACCGGGTGCAGCTCCTCGCCGCTGGCGAGACCCTCGATGGTGGTCACGTTCGCACCCTCGGCCTGAACGGCCAGCATGGTGCAGGACTTCACGGAATCGCCGTTCACATGGACCACACAGGCGCCACACTGGCTGGTGTCGCAGCCGACGTGGGTGCCGGTGAGGCCGAGCGAGTCCCTGAGGAAGCTGACCAGCAGGGTCCGCTCCTCAACTTCGGCCGACACAGCCTTTCCGTTCACCGTCATGGACACGGTGGGCATTCGCTCCTCCCTCATTCCGGGCGGCGGCTGCCTGTGCTGCCAACGCCCATGATGCGTGCTGGTTGATGCATGCTGCGGCGGCGGGCACGCCTGCGCCCGCCGCGCCGAGAATGTTCACCGTTGTCAGTCTGAATAGAGGGAACGGCGAGGTCAAGCAGTTGAAAGGCTTGTTCCTCCCGGTTCCGGCGGGGCACGTCACGGTGTCGCAGGCAGCTGAGAATCCGTCGCAATCTCCGCCGGCGCAAACAAAAAAGGGCCGGCGCGAGGCCGGCCCCTGCGAACGGTATCGGGACTGCGCTCACCAGCTGCGGAACGGGCCCGTGTCCAGGTGCACGTAGTCGGAATTGGGGTAGGTGCCGACGCCCCCGGTCCGCATGCTCAGCGCCGCCTGACGGATGCCGGCGACGCTGCGGCCCGGGATGCGGATGTCGGCCGCCATGCCGCGGATGTGGTAGCTGTTGCGGGCGACACGGCTCGACTGCGCCGCCAGCATCGCGTTGGTCGCCGCCGTGCGGTAGCCCGACACGAGCTGCACCGGCTCGCGCGTGTCCAGCATCTTCAGCACGCTGTAGATCACGTCGATCAGCTTCGGGTCGATCCGGCGCACCTCGTTGCTACGGCGGTCGCGGAACAGGTAGGAGATCTGCTGCAGCGCGCTCTGCACGTAGGTGCCGTCGCGGAAATAGACCCCGCTGAACACGTCCCCGCGGCGGTTGTCGAGCACGATGAAACGTTCGCCGGGCGTGAACGGAATCAGCCGGTCGTTGTTCTGGCTGGCATCGAATGCCGGCGCGTCCGGGTTGGGATTGTGGAAGAGGCCGTATTCGGCCCGCCGGGATGCGGAGGTGTTCACCGTCTCCGCCTGGCGGACCATCATCGCCTCGCGCCAGTTGAACACCTCGTCCGTCGGCATGATGCCGATGGCGGCGCGGGCGCTGCGGGACGCGAGGCCGAGGCCGACGGCGGCAGCCCCGACGCCGATCGCGGCGGAACGGATCAGACCCCTCCGGCTGAGCGGGGAGGAGGCAGGCCGGCTGTCGTCGGCAACCGGGTGGTGGGCGGCTTCACCTGCCGCGGAAATGCTGTCGTCGCTCGGAATCATCCCCGTCTCCTGCTGCGCCTGCGCAAAGCCTGCACCGACCCTGCGACGCACATCGACCAGCCCCCGAATCACCGTCGCCAATTTACGGGCGCGGCCGGCGGAAGCACAATTCGAAATCAGGTTCGAATTTGTATCAATTCCGCAATGTACCCCTCGCCGCGCCGCATTCTGGCGAGGCCGGCCGCAGGATGCAACCCGGGTGCGATGCCACAGTTTGCCCGCAATTCGCTCCCAAGCTCGAGGCAGCTCGGGCGACGCACCTCGCAGGGAGATGGGCACATGGCCAAGCGCGACTTCTGGCGGACTTCGGCGGCGCTCTGCGCCCTGACGTACGCTCTCGCCGCGGGGCCCGGCGCGGCCCGCGCGGATGTGGAGGACGGCATCGCCGCCTACGAGGCCGGCAACTACGAAGATGCGATGGCGCAGTGGCGCCCGCTGGCCGAGGCCGGCGACGCGGTGGCGCAGTACTGGCTGGGCCGGCTGTTCGAGCGCGGTGAGGGTGTGCCGGCGAGCCTTGCCCGGGCCGCGATGTGGTATCGGCTGGCCGCCAGCCAGAACCATGCCGAGGCCCAGGCGGCCCTGGACAATGTGCTGGAGACGCTCCGCGCCCGCGAGACGGGGGAGGGCGGACCGCAGGTCGCGGAGGGTCCGGGCGGGCAGACCGCCGCGCCGGGCTACGAGCCGGACCGGGACCCTGCCTACTCCGCGCCCGGCCAGACCCCCTCGCGCACGGCCGATGTGGACCAGCCGGCCGGCGTGCCCGCCCGCGACGGCCTTCCGCCGCCGCAGCCGGACGTGGCGGTGCGCGACGCCGATGCGGCCGATCCTGCGGTCGCAGACGCGGGCGCGCCCCCGGATGCAGCGCGCGACGGAACCGCGGTTGCCGACGTGACCGTCGCCACGGAAGAGAACGGCACGGCGGCGACGTCTGACGGGATGCCGGGGGCGGACGGTGAGGTGCCGGGCGCTGACACGGTGGACGGCCGGGAGCCGGCCGCCATCGGGGCCGAGGCCGCCGGGCCGGTCCTGGCCGAGAGTGATGTGGTCGAGGGCGACGTGGCCGAAGATCCGGCGGCGCTCGCGGCCGATGCGCTGGAGGCCCAGGTGCTCGACGATGCGGTCGCCGATGCCGTCGACCCCGTTGCCGAGGAGCCGGTCGCCGATGGGGGGGCCGTTGCGGACGGAATCGGTGATCTGGCGGCCCTGGATCAGGACGCGCTGCTGAACGAGGTCGCGCCGGAGGATGTGCCGGTCGAGCCGGGAATCGCCGCCGACGTCGTGGAGGAGGCCGGCATCCCGTTCGAGGCGCCGCTGCCGCCGGAGCTTTCGGAGGCGCTGGCAGACGGCACCCTGGACGCCGAGGAGATCGCGGAGCTCGTCGAGGACGGCGTGCTGACCGAGGAGCTTGTGGACCGTCTCGTCGAGGCGGGGATCCTCGACGAGACGGCCCTCGCCGAACTGGCGGGAGCCGGGGTGCTCGACGAGGCGGCGCTGGACGCGCTGGTCGAGCAGGGCCTGGTCGACGAGGCGATGGTGGATGTCGCGCGGGACGTGCTGGCCGACGGGACCGTGGCCGCCGATGACGTCACGGTCGTCCGCACCGAGGACGCGCCCGCTGCCGAGCCAGCACGACGGCTGATCACCGCCCGACGGTAGGAGACAGTCGGAGGAGGGAGCCGGCCGACCGCCGGCGTGACGGCGGTCACGGCCTTCCGAGGGTAACGTGACTCCGGTCACAGAATTGCGTGCCGCCTCGCTCCATCCTCTGCCGCAGGTGCAGCGGGCACCGGCAGAACGGGGAGGCGGGGATGATGGCACGCCTGCGGGACATCCCGGGGCATGAGGGCAGGGCTACCGACCTGCGCAGGGGCATCATCGAGCTGGTGGTGTTCGGCGCGGTCGCGTTCGCCGTCATTCTCCTGATCGCGGCGTCGTCGCTCTCCCTCGAGCCGAGGACGGTGCAGCCGACGGCGAACGGGGAGGTGCTCCCGATCCGGGTGGTCGCGGAAGGGACACGCTGACCGCGCCCGGCTGCGGCCCCGAAGCCCCTTTTTTTCCTTCCGGCGATGGCGCATCTTGCCGCGCAACGAATTCTTGCGAGGAGGATCGCGCCATGGTCGCACCCGACGACGTGCGCAGCACCGCTCCGGTGATCCCGAATGATCTGTCGTCGTTCTGGATGCCCTTCACGGCGAACCGGCAGTTCAAGGGCGCGCCGCGGTTGCTGGTCGCGGCCAAGGACATGCACTACACGTCGCACGACGGCCGGACGGTGCTGGACGGCACCGCCGGGCTGTGGTGCGTGAACGCCGGGCACGGGCGTCCCCGCATCGTCAAGGCCATCCAGGAGCAGGCCGCGCAGATGGACTATGCGCCGCCGTTCCAGATGGGCCACCCGAAGGCCTTCGAAGCCGCCTCGCGCATCGCGGATCTGACGCCGCCGGGGCTCAACCGGATCTTCTTCGCCAACTCGGGGTCGGAGGCGGTCGACACCGCGCTCAAGATCGCGCTGTGCTACCAGCGGGCGCGGGGCGAGGGCTCGCGCACCCGGCTGATCGGGCGCGAGCGCGGCTATCACGGCGTCGGCTTCGGCGGCATCTCCGTCGGCGGCATCGTCAAGAACCGGATGTACTTCGGCTCGCTGCTGACCGGCGTCGATCACATGCGCCACACCCATGACCTCGCCCGCAACGCGTTCTCCCGCGGGGAGCCGCCGCACGGCGCGGAGCTGGCGGACGATCTGGAGCGCCTGGTCGCGCTGCACGACGCCTCCACCATCGCCGCGGTCATCGTCGAGCCGATCGCCGGCTCGGCCGGCGTGCTGATCCCGCCGGTCGGCTATCTGAAGCGGCTGCGCGAGATCTGCGACAAGTACGGCATCCTGCTGATCTTCGACGAGGTGATCACCGGCTTCGGCCGCGTCGGCGCGCCCTTCGCTGCCCAGCGCTTCGAGGTGGTCCCAGACATGATCACCATGGCCAAGGGCGTCACCAACGGCACCGTGCCGATGGGCGCCGTCGCGTGCCGGCAGGAGATCTACGACACCATCGTCGAGGGGGCGCCGGAGGACACCATCGAGCTGTTCCACGGCTACACCTACTCCGCCCATCCGCTCGCCTGCGCGGCGGCGCTGGCGACGCTCGACACGTACCGCGACGAGGACCTGTTCAACCGGGCGCGGGGGCTGGAGGACTATTTCGCCGATGCGCTGCACGGCCTGCGCGACGCCCCCCACGTGATCGACGTCCGCACCATCGGCCTCGTCGGCGGCATCGAGCTGGAGCCGATCCCGGGCAAGCCGACCAGGCGCGCCTTCACCGCCTTCCTGAAGGCCTACGAGCGGGGCGTGCTGATCCGCACAACGGGGGACATCATCGCGCTCTCGCCGCCGCTGATCATCGAGAAGGAGCACATCGACCGGATCGCGGAGACCCTGCGGGAGATCCTGAACGAGCTCGACTGAGGCCGGTCTCCGGCTGGTACGGCGCGGCGCGCGCCGGTGGGGGAGTGCGCTGGATGAAGGTCGGCGTTCCTACCGAAATCAAGGCGCAGGAGAACCGGGTCGGCCTGATCCCCGCCAGCGTGCGCGAGCTGACGGTCCACGGCCACGAGGTGCTGGTTCAGCAGGGTGCGGGCCGCGGGATCCACATCCCCGACGAGGCCTATGCCGCGGCGG
>ERZ777003.4299-NODE-4299-length-12230-cov-4.178316_pt1 | contig 12230 bp, 11 predicted proteins | sample MGYA00374956_ERZ777003 | MGnify/ENA primary metagenome ERZ777003 (study PRJEB29302, sample SAMN06268252) | bioreactor metagenome | isolation source: Joint BioEnergy Institute, California, USA | place: USA:Joint BioEnergy Institute, California, USA | collected... | reverse complement strand
CGCAACCTCGAGCCCGATCTCGCTCGGCCGCAGGGTCACCACGGCGGACAATGCATGAACGGCAAGGACGTCGAACCGCTCGGCAAGGGCGCGGCGTTCGGCCTCATCCGCCTCGATCACGCGCTCGATGCCGCCGCCCGTCACTTCCTCGATGGGGACCATGCGGCTGAATTCCGGCGCAATCCCATGATCGCCGGAAAGATCGCCCATGTCTTCATGTTCCGGGGTCTTCTTCATTGCTCACCCTCCTCTGCGGCGGCATCACCGGCGCCCGAGGGGGCGACGGGCGGAAACTGGATGGCGCCTTCCAGAATTTTCCCGGTCGAAAGCGCCGCCAGACCTTCGCGGGCGCGCAACACGTAATCCACCAGCCACGGCGTGCCGCTGTTCTCCCGGCCGCGATAGACGTTGCGCTCCAAGGCCTCGCGCAGGAAGTCCGCGGAGCCCGTGCGATCGCATTCGGCGACCGCCGCGTCATAGGCCCGGGCCCGCCCGAAGAATGCCTGGGCCATGGCCTTCACCTTCTTGCCGACGCCGAGATCGCCGACCCCGGCCTCGCGAAGGGCCTGGTCCATATCCGAGAAATGGACCTCGAGGATGCGTTCTTCAAGCCGTCCCGCCCGCTCCTCGAGCGCTTTTTCGCCGTCCTTCAGCGCGTGCAGCCGGGACAGCACCAGCCACAGATGGAGAATGATGAGATCGAATCGCCCGTCCAGCGTGTCCTCGACCGCGCCATCCAGATAGAAGGCCGGGCGGCGCGCTTGGGTCACCACCTGTATATAGATGTCATGGGCGATGCGGTTGTCCTCGTCCCGCCCCAGCAACTTCCTCAAGAATGCGATCATTTTGCCGTCCTGGCCCTGTGGCCGCTCCATTCAGGCGGCCGGACCGCCGCCGGTCGCCCGCCCCTTCTCGCGCGACTTCCGTTGACGCAGGGGCCGGCTGCGCCTATCTTTCGTCGGGATTGGACTAGCATGGGGCGGTGCCAAGCGCAACGGAGCGCACGCCTTGTATGGCCGGGCGATGCCCGCGCGCCGTCCCCGGCGGCGCCAGAACGGAAGCCTTTCATGAATTTCACGACGAATGCTGTGCGCAACATGGGTTTGAGCAGGATCAAGGCGGCCGGCCTCGCGGCGCTTGCGGCGGGAATGCTGGTTGCGGGCTGCTCGCCCACCACCAATGTGCGCGGCCATGTGATCGAGCCCCGGATGGTGGAGGCGATCCGCCCCGGCGTGGACGACCAGGCCTCGGTCAAGGCCATGCTCGGCACCCCGTCCGTCATGGGCACCTTCTCGGACAAGCGCTGGTACTATGTCTCCCGCACCACCGAGCAGCTCGCGTTCTTCAAGCCCGACGTGCTCGAACAGAAGATCGTCATGGTCGATTTCGACGACAGCGGCATCGTGCGCAATGTCCGCAATATCGACCTGGCGGAAGCCGAAAAGATCGATCCGGTGGACGACGAAACCCCGACCCGCGGCCGCGAGCTCGGCTTCTGGGAGCAGATCTTCGGCAATATCGGCCGCTTCAGCGGCGGCGCGCCCGCCCGCTAATTTCCCATAAGCTGTTGTAAAAAACAGACAAGTTTGCTCCAACTTTAGCAAGCGTTAACCTTGTTGCCTTTAAACTCGCAACATGCGGCGCCGGAAATGCGCCGTGACAAAAGCGCGTTTCATTGGGGACGGGACCTTGCAAGATCCGACAGGCATCGACCATTCAACTGGGCGCTCCCGGCGCCTCACCTGCGGCGCCGCGCTGGCCCTGGCGCTCGGCATGAACCTTTGGGCGGGCGTCGCCCATGCCGGCGGTTTCTATCTCGATGAGCGCAGCGTGCGGGCGAGCGGCCGCGCCTATGCTGGCGCTGCGGCGATCGCCGACGACGCCGGGGCCCAGACCTACAATCCTGCGACCCTCGCGGCTCTGTCGGGAAGCCAGATATCGGGCGGCGGCTATCTCATCATGCCGCGCGCAAGGGTGCGGAACGACGGCAGCCACATGGATGTGGGCCCCTTCACCGGCATTCCCGTCGGCGGCGCGGACGACCAGGGCTTCGACCCGCAGCCCACGGGCTATCTCCATCTCGCAACGCCCGTAACGCCCGATTTCTGGCTCGGCCTTTCGGCGAGCGTCCCCTTCGGCCTCAAGGACGAATACGACGCGGATTTCTTCGGCCGCTATGATTCGACCCGGTCAAAGGTCGCGGTCATCGAGCTTGCGCCGAGCATCGCCTGGGCGGCGACGCCCCAACTGTCCCTCGGCGCGACCCTGTCGGTCCAGCGAGCCTCCGTCACCCTGGTCAATGCCGTGCCCAATCCCTTCGATCCGGAGTCGGACGGCTCCTTCCACGTCAAGGGCAAGGACTGGAGCGTGGGCTACGCCCTCGGCGTCCTGTGGCGGCCGGCGCCCGATTTCAGCCTCGGCCTCAGCTATCGCGGCGCGGTCGACCATCGCATGACGGGAAGCGCCGCGCTCGACCTCGGCCCCATGGCGACCACCCAGGACGCGGCGGCGGATCTTCGCCTGCCTGACATGATCACCCTTGGTCTCGCCTGGGATGTCAGCGAGCGCCTCACCCTCCTCGCCGGGGTCAGCCGTTTCGGCTGGGACCGCTTCAAGGAGGTCCGGCTCGAGCTCGAGGACGGCAGCGAGCTCGTCTCGCCCGAGAATTTCCGCGACACCTGGAGCGTCTCCCTGGGCGCCGAATGGAAGGCCCATGACCGCCTCACCTTGCGCGGCGGCGTCCAGTGGGACGAGACCCCGACCGTGGACGCCCACCGCTCCACCCGCATTCCCGACGCCGACCGGCTGTGGCTCGCCGTGGGTGCGTCCTACGGTCTCACCGAGAATCTGTGGCTCGACCTTTCCTTGAGCCACATGTTCGCCAATACGGAGCCCATCAACCGCGCCATCGCCTACGCGGATTTCGCCACTACCATCGTCACCACCGGCACCACGCGGGCGCGGTCCAACATCATCGGGGTGGGGCTGAGCAGCAAGTTCTAGACCGGGGACGGCGATGGAAGTCGATTGGAAAACGGCAGTTACCGCGCCGGGCTACGAGATCCGGCCCTGGTCGCTGCGCTTTGCCAACGAAGACATCGAGCGCCGTTTCATCGCCGAGCGCCTCGAGCGGTCCCTGACGGGCATTCGCCTCTTCCTCAGCGTGGGGGCGATGCTCTATTGCCTGTTCGGCTTTCTCGACTACCTCGTCCTCGGCGAGGACACGACCACCGCCTGGATCATCCGCTACGGGGCGCTCACCCCCGTGTTGCTGATCGTCTTCGGACTGACCTACACGCCCATATTCAAGCGCATCGCGGAATTCGCCCTGGGCTTCGCCATGTTCTCGGCGGGGTTCGGCATCATCGCCATGACCGCCCTCGTGGGTCCGCCCGGCAATGCCCTCTATTACGCCGGGCTCATCATGGTCTCGAGCTACTGCTTGAACCTCATCCGCCTGCGCTGGACGACCGCCGCCGGCATCGCCATCCTGCTCGCCCTCCTTTATCAGCCGGTGGTGCTGTGGATCAATCCGATCCCGTCGGAGCTCGTGGTCAGCAACAACTTCTTCCTTATCATGGGAACGGGCGTCGGGATCTTCGCCTGTTACGTGACCGAGCTCTACATGCGCCGGGACTATCTTCATGCCGAGATGCTGAAGGTGGAGAAGGATCTCTCCGACATGCTGCTCGCCAAGGCGGAATCGGCGTCACGGGCGAAGAGCGACTTCCTCAGCATCATGAGCCACGAGCTGCGCACGCCGTTGAACGCCATCCTCGGCTTCTCGGACATCATGCGCCAGGGCATGTTCGGCCCCATCGGGTCGGAGAAATATCTCGACTACGTGAACGACATCCACGGCGCCGCCACACATCTCATGAAGATCGTGACCGACGTTCTTGACCTGTCCAAGGCCGAGAACGGACGCCTCACCATCCAGCCCGAGGTGCTGAACGTGGCGGAGGTGCTTGCGACCTGCATGCGGCTTCTGCGCGACCAGGCGGGACAGCAGGGGGTGAGACTGTCGCTGCAGATGCCGCCGGGGCCTCATCTCGTGGAGGCGGACCCGCAGCTCATCCGCCAGGCCTTCATCAACCTGCTCTCGAACGCGGTGAAATTCACACCGAACGGCGGCTCGGTATCGGTCACCCTCACCCGCGATCCGCGGCGCGGCATGGTCATCAGCTTCGCCGATACCGGGATCGGCATCGCCGAGCACAATCTCGAAAAGGTGCTGGAGCCCTTCGTGCAGGTGGAAAGCGCCTTCGCCCGCAGCCACGGCGGGGCGGGGATCGGCCTCGCCCTCGTGAAGCATATCGCCGAGCTTCATGACGGCGCGGTGAAGCTCGAGAGCACCCTCGGCGCAGGCACCACGGTGCATCTCATCCTGCCGCCGTCCCGCTGCCGCGACGCGGCCGCGCCCGACCGTCAGCTGCAGCAGGCGTAAAGCCCCGAATTCCTTCCCCCGGCACGGGGGATCCGAAGATCCCGCCGCGCCGGAGAAACGACCTCCCCTAGGCCATTCTTTCGATGGTCAGCATCACCACGCGGCCGGTGGGATCGAGCTTGGTGGAGGCGCGGGCGTTCTCGAGCCCCTCGGCCAGCGCCAGCATCTCCTCGTGGTCGCGATAGATGATGTTCCAGTCGGTGACGAATTCCATGGGCCAGAGATTGCTCCCCGGCGTCTTCATCATGTTGCTGATGACGAGCTTGCCGCCCGGCGCGATGAACTTGTAGAGCGACTGCGCCCAGATGCGCGCGCGGCGGGCATGGAGATAGTCCACGAGCCCCACCGAATAGACGAGATCCTGCTGGCCGATGGTGCTGAACAGCTCCTGGGTGCGCATGATCTGGGCGAAGGAGCTGTGCAGGCAGCGCACGGTCACCTGCTTGTGCAGGCGGATGACGTCGGGATGGGTCGCCGCATAGACCGATTCCAGCGCCCCCTGATCCTGGTCGATCAGGGTGAAATGCACCGGGCACGGCAGCTCGCGAAGCTTGAGATAGTCGATGATCTCCCGGCCCGAGCCGCAGCCGAGATTGGTGACCCGCAGCGGACCGTCCTTCTTGGCAAGGGCGAGGCGGGCGATCTCCTGGCGCATGATGACCATGCGGGTCGCGATGCATTCGGCGACCTCGAGCCCCAGGCGATGGACCAGCTTCTCGTACAGGGTCTGCCCCTCGCGCTGCCAGTCATAGACCATGTTCATGATCTGGTAGTCGCCGGGATAGCCCAGGGGCTTCTCGTAGCTCCGCTTCCAGATGGCGCCGGCGCTGAATTCAGGGGTCAGCACCAGTTCGGTGTAGCGCTTGGTGGCTTCGAGCGCCTTCTGGTCGGCCATCACGGATTCCACAAGGGCGTTGCCGCGGAACCACAGCTCCCGCCACTGGGGCATGATGCGCTGTTCGGTGAGCTCCAGAAGCTCCATCGCCGCCTGCTCGCTGAGGCCGTTCTGTTCCGCCTGGTCGAGACCGCGGCGATAGGCGCGCAGCAGTTGCAGCACGTCGGCGCAGAAGGCGCGGTATTCGGCCGACACCCCCTCGCCCGGCTGGAAGGCGCCGAACCGCTCCACCTCCTGACGGAGGGCGAGGCGATTGTAGTTCTCCACCACCTCGCGCACATTGAAGCTGCGGTCGAGGAAGCGGACGCCGATCTTGGTGCCCGACGGGGTGGGTTCGATTCGCGCGACCTCGCCGCGGCTTTCGAACAGCGGCTCGTCGCCGAGGGCCAGCTGCACATGGACCTGGCTATGCGGCTCGTAGAGCTGGTTGGAGCTTGGACGACTCAGGGCGGCGAAGCCGCTGACGCTGATGTCCGCAAGGCTCAGCGGCGTTTCGTCCAGTATCAGGGTCGGCATGGTGCGCCGAAAAAGTTCCTGGGCGCGGAAGCGTTCGGCACGAAAGAAAATGCGGCGTCCTTCGCCGCCACTCAACTCTTCATAGGTCTTCATGATACCCCCCTTGAAGATCCTAAGACGCTACAATCCGGATTGGAGCGGTTCCTCACGACAATTTTAACAAATTGTTAATCATAACCCTGCATCGCTTTTTACGGGAAGTCAATCGCCCAGTGTGATCGCCTTTCGCGTGCCGGTTGTACGATGAAGGCCGCAAAATTAAATGCGGCCCCGGGGGACCGGGGCCGCATTCCGCACGAAAATTTCTGAAGCGCCTGCGTCAGCTGCCGTGGGCGAGGGCCGCGAGCAGCAGCAGGGCGACGATGTTGGTGATCTTGATCATGGGATTGACGGCGGGACCCGCCGTATCCTTGTAGGGGTCACCGACCGTATCCCCGGTCACCGCCGCCTTGTGGGCGTCGGACCCCTTGCCGCCATGATGGCCGTCCTCGATGTATTTCTTCGCGTTGTCCCAGGCGCCGCCGCCCGCGGTCATGGACACGGCGACGAAAAGCCCGGTGACGATGACGCCCATGAGCATGGCGCCAAGCGCCGCGAAGGCATTGGCCTGCCCCGCGATGGCATCGATCACGAAATAGATGACGACGGGCGCGAGGACGGGCAGCAGGGACGGCACGATCATTTCCTTGATCGCGGCCTTGGTCAGCATGTCCACCGCCCGGCCGTAATCGGGCCGCGCGGTCCCTTCCATGATGCCGGCGATCTCCTTGAACTGCCGCCGCACCTCGATGACGACCGCCCCGGCCGCACGGCCCACCGCCGTCATGCCGAGCGCGCCGAAGAGATAGGGCAGCAGGCCGCCCATGAGGAGCCCGACCACCACGTAGGGATTGCCGAGGGCGAAATTGACGTCGAGATGGCCGAAGAAGACGCGCAGGTCCTCCGTATAGGCCGCGAACAGCACGAGGGCGCCGAGACCGGCCGAGCCGATGGCGTAGCCCTTGGTCACAGCCTTGGTGGTATTGCCCACGGCGTCGAGCGCGTCCGTCACCTTGCGCACGTCGGCCTCGAGCCCCGACATTTCGGCGATGCCGCCCGCATTGTCGGTGACCGGCCCGTAGGCGTCGAGCGCCACCACCATGCCCGCAAGCGCCAGCATGGAGGTCACCGCCACCGCAAGTCCGAAGAGGCCGGCAAGGCTATAGGTGACGATGATCCCGGCGACGATGACGAGCGCCGGCAGGGCCGTCGCCTCCATGGAGACCGCGAGGCCCTGGATGATGTTGGTGCCGTGCCCGGTGACCGAGGATGCGGCGACACTGCGCACCGGCCGGTACTGGGTCCCGGTGTAATATTCGGTGATCCAGATCAGAAGGCCCGTGACCGCAAGGCCCACGACGGCGCACCAGAACAGGTCCATGCCGTCATAGACCTGGCCCGGCACCTGCCCCATGCCGATGACCGCCGAGGTTGCAAGCCAGATTCCGGGAATGGACAGAATGGCGCAGGCGATGAAGCCCTTGTAGAGCGCGCCCATGATGTTCTCCTTCGCGCCCAATCGCACGAAGAAGGTGCCGAGGATCGAGGTGATGATGCAGATGCCGCAGATCGCAAGGGGATAAACCATGAGCGACGTCATCGCCTCGGTCCCCGCGAAATAGATGCTGGCGAGCACCATGGTGGCGACGGTGGTCACCGCATAGGTCTCGAAGAGGTCGGCCGCCATGCCCGCGCAGTCGCCCACATTGTCCCCCACATTGTCGGCGATCACCGCAGGATTGCGCGGATCGTCCTCGGGGATTCCGGCTTCCACCTTGCCCACGAGGTCGGCGCCCACGTCCGCCCCCTTGGTGAAGATGCCGCCGCCGAGACGGGCGAAGATCGAGATCAGGGACGCGCCGAAGCCGAGGGCGACGAGGGCATCGATCATGCTGCGGTCGGCGACCCCGGCCGCACGGAGATAGGTGTAATATCCCGCAACCCCGAGGAGCGCGAGGCCCGCCACCAGCATGCCGGTGATCGCGCCCGACTTGAAAGCGATCTCGAGGCCCCGCTTCAGGCCCTGGCGGGACGCCTCGGCCGTGCGCACATTGGCGCGCACCGACACGTTCATGCCGATATAGCCGGCGGCGCCGGACAGCACTGCGCCGATGACGAAGCCCAGCGCCGCATGGATTTCAAGCACGAAGAACAGAATGACCGCGACCACCACGCCCACGACGGCGATGGTGGAATACTGGCGGTTGAGATAGGCGCGCGCCCCTTCCTGGATGGCGCCGGACACTTCCTGCATCCGCGCATTGCCGGCGGGCGCGGACAGAACGGCCCGGCTGGTCACCAGACCATAGAGGACGGCGAGCACGCCGGCCCCGATGATCGCGTACAAGATTGTCTCGGTTGACATCAACGAAAGCCCTTTCTGCATGATCCCTATTGTTTTTCCGCATCATCTTCTTGTGCCACCGGATGATGCTGCCTTATGGGGTCGCCAGATAAGGGGAGTCCTCCCCACCCCTTTTTGCCGAGCCCCCGGAAAACTCTATCCATAGTCGTAAGCAATAGGCAAGGGCCGTCGTCCGCGGGCGGGAGCGCGCCTGCGGCAGAAACGGGCCGGATGGGGCGGAAAGATCAGAGTCGGGTGGTTTGCGTCACCAGCACGCGGACCACCACGTCCTTGCGCAATTCGCGGTTCGCCACATCGCGCAGGAGTTCGGTCACGGCGTCGTAATCGATGGCGAGCGGCTCGCCGACGCGGCTGATGGGGCTGTCCGTCACGGCGCGCAGGAAGGCGTCGCGGAGCGCGGGCATGCGCTGGGCGACCAGCAGGTCGTCGCCGTTGCTGCGCACCTCGAGGGACAGGTCCAGCAGGGCATAGCCGAGAACGCGCCCGTCGCTGACGAGCGGCGCCGACAGGCGGTCGATGCGGATGAAGGTGGTCTTGCGCGCGGCGTCGTCGCTGGTCAGAGGCTTCACCTCGGCGCCCGCGAAAAAGACGAAATAGGCCCCAACCCCGCCGCAGCCCACCAGGAGGCCGGCCGCAAGGCCGAGAAGAAGGGCGAGCTTGCCGCGCCCCGCCGGTTTGATCTCGCTCACGCTGCGTCCTTCAGAAATGGCGATAGCCGCCGGGAAGCGGCCGCCCGTCCCTGGCGCGAACGCCGCTTCCCGTTTCAATTTCGCCGATACAGGTAAGCGGAAGGTTAAGGTCGCGGGAGATCCGGGCAAGGTCGTCGCGCCGGGCGGGGGACGCGGTGAACAGAAGCTCGTAATCGTCGCCGCCGAAAATCCGGTCATGAAGCCGCGGATCGCCCTTCACCGCCGCCCGCGCCGCATCCGACAGGGGCAGGGCGTCGAGATCGAGGACCGCCGCCACATGGGACGCCCGCGCGATATGGGCGAGATCGGCGGCAAGACCGTCCGACACGTCCATGGCCGCCGTCGCGATTCCGAGCAGGCGGGGGCCGAGCGCCACGCGCGGCGTCGGCAAGAGGAAGCGTTCCTCGAGATGACGGGCATGGATCTCCGCGATCCCCGGCAGCTCGCCCTTGCGGACGAGAAGGCCGAGGGCCGCGTCCCCGATGGCGCCGGAGACGTATATGAGGTCCCCCGGCCGCGCACCGCCCCGGCGCAAAGCGTGCCCCCGCGGCACCGCGCCAATGGCGGTGAGCGTCGCCGTCATGGGCCCCGGGGTCGCGACCGTATCACCGCCCCAGAGCTGCCAGCCGAATGTCTCCTGCTCCGCGGCAAGCCCCTCGGCGAAGCCCGCCATCCAGCTTTCCTCGGCCCCCCGCGGCAGGGCGAGGGCGAGGAGATAGCCCAAAGGCTCCGCCCCCATGGCGGCGAGGTCCGACAGATTGACCCGGGCGAGCTTGCGCGCGACGAGAGCCGGCGGATCGTCGGGCAGGAAATGGACGCCCGCCACCATGGCGTCCTTGGTGAAGACGAGATCCCGGCCTTCGGGCGGCGAAAACACGGCGGCGTCGTCACGGAGATCGAGCGCCGTCCCGCCCTTGCCCGCAAGGGGCGCGAGATAGCGTTCGATGCTTCCGAACTCGCCGAGCGGGCGGTCTGACGTCATCAGCCTGATCCCTTGCTCAACCGGCCGGGCGGATCCTCAGCCGCGGATCTCCCGCGCCATGCGGTCGAGAACGCCGTTGACGAAGCCCGGCTCCGCCCCGCCGTAGAAGGCGTGGGCCACGTTCACATACTCGTTGATGATGGCGTTCGTGGGCACGTCCGGGCGGAAGCTCAGCTCATAGGCCCCGGCGCGCAGGATCGCCCGGATCACCGCCTCGAGCCGGTCGAGCGGCCAGTCGGCGGCGAGCGCCGCGGCCACCCGCTCGTCGAGCGCCGCACGATTCTGATCCACGCCGCTCACGATGTCGCGGAAGAAGTCGGTATCCGCCTGGGGATAGCGCACGCCCTCGAATTCCTGGCCCAGGCGATGGATGAGGAATTCCTCGATGATAGCCTGCGCGGCGCTTCCCGACAGTTCAATCTGATAGAGCGCCTGCACGGCCCCGAGCCGCGCCGCGCTGCGCGGGCCCGGCTTGCCGCCGGAGCGCCGCGGGGATGGGTTCCTTGTGTTCATGCCCTCATCCCGCCTGCGAGAAACGGCGCTTGAGCGCGATCATGGCCAGCGCCGCGCGCGCCGCGTCGCCGCCCTTGTCCTTGCGGTCCGCCCGCGCGCGGACCCAGGCCTGCTCCTCGTTCTCGACGGTCAGGATCCCGTTGCCGATGGCCGCGCCGTAATGGACGGCGAGATCCTGCAGGCCGCGGGAGCTTTCGTTGCTCACCACCTCGAAATGATAGGTCTCGCCGCGGATCACGACGCCGAGCGCCACGAAGCCGTCGTAACGGGTGCCGCCCGCCTTCATGCCGTCCAGGGCGAAGCGGATGACGCCGGGGATCTCGAGGGCGCCCGGCACGGTCACGCGGTCGTAAGTGGCGCCCGCCTGGGCGAGCGCGCCCGCCGCGCCGGCGACCAGCGCGTCGGACAGCGCCTCATAGAAGCGGGCTTCCACGATCAGAAGATGGGGTTGTTCAGCCATGTCGTGCTTTCGCTAGAGGGTATTCCCGGCCCGCGCCGCGGCCTTGGCGGAGCTCAGCGGAATGGGCCGCCGCTCGACGATCTCGAGGCCGTAGCCCTCGATGCCGATGAGATGCTTTTCCGTGTTCGACAGCAGGATAAGGCGGCTGACGCCAAGGTCCAGCAGGATCTGCGCGCCGATGCCGTAATTCCTGAGCTCGGGCCGCTGCGGCGGCTTCTCGCCGCGGCGGTAATGGATGAGATCGGTGAGCGCCGTGTCGCTGCTGTCGCGGATGAGGACGACGACGCCCCTGCCCGCCTCGCCGATCATGTCCATGGCTGCGGCAAGCTGGCCGGTGCGCGGCCCGTCCTCGGCCAGGATGTCCTCCATCACGTTGAGCGTATGCACCCGGACCATGACCGGCTCGTCGGTGGAGACATTGCCTTTGACCAGAACCAGATGCTCCGCATAGTCGACGGAAGTGGCGTAGGCCTTGAGCCGGAAGGCGCCGCCATGGCGGCTGTGGAAATCCATCTCCGCCGCGCAATGGACGAGATTGTCGTGCTTCAGGCGGTAGGCGATGAGATCGGCGATGGTCGCGATCTTGAGATTGTGCCGCTCGGCGAACTTCATGAGGTCGGGAAGCCGCGCCATGGTCCCGTCGTCGTTCATCACCTCGCAGATGACGCCGGCGGGGATGAGGCCGGCGAGCCGCGCGATGTCCACCGCCGCTTCCGTATGGCCCGCGCGCACGAGGACGCCGCCCTCCCGCGCCACCAGCGGGAAGACATGGCCCGGGCTCACGATGTCCTGCGCCCCCTTGGTGGGGTCGATGGCGACGCCGATGGTATGGGCCCGGTCATGGGCCGAGATGCCGGTCGAGATCCCTTCCCGCGCCTCGATGGAGACGGTGAAGGCCGTGTGATGCCGCGACTGGTTCTTCTCCGACATGAGGCGGAGGCCAAGTTCCGCGCAGCGCTCGGCGGTCAGGGACAGGCAGATGAGGCCGCGGCCGTACTTGGCCATGAAATTGATGGCTTCGGGCGTGGCCATCTGGGCCGGAATGACGAGATCGCCTTCGTTCTCGCGATCCTCGTCATCCACCAGGATGAACATGCGGCCGTTGCGGGCCTCGTTGATGATCTCTTCGATGGAGGACAGTCCGGGACCCGGCATGTTACTTACCCATTTCCTCAAGCCGCGCCACATAGCGCGCCAGCACATCCACTTCCACATTGACCCGGTCGCCCACCTTCGCCGCGCCGAAGGTGGTGTTGTCGCGGGTATGCGGTATCACATTGATCCCGAACAGGCTGTGGTCGCCCGCGCGGTCGTCGATCACCTC
>ERZ777003.4295-NODE-4295-length-12245-cov-4.182937_pt1 | contig 12245 bp, 15 predicted proteins | sample MGYA00374956_ERZ777003 | MGnify/ENA primary metagenome ERZ777003 (study PRJEB29302, sample SAMN06268252) | bioreactor metagenome | isolation source: Joint BioEnergy Institute, California, USA | place: USA:Joint BioEnergy Institute, California, USA | collected... | reverse complement strand
GCTGGCGGCGTTCGCCCCGGAGGGGCTCGACGCGGCGCTGCTGGCCGCCGGCGGCCCCGTGGCCGAGGTCGTGGCCGCACACGTGGCCCCGCACGGCCGGGTCGCCTTCCCCACGGGGGTGGTGCCGCCAGCCGAGCCCGCCGGCGGCGCCAAGCTGATGGAGTACCAGGGCGAGCCGGACCGCGACATCCTGCAGCGGCTGGTGTCGCGCATCGCCGCCGGCGGCGTCACCGCGCACGTCGACGCGCTGTTCCCGCTGGAGGCGGCTGCCGACGCGCACCGCGCGGTCGAGCGGCACCACCTCGGCAAGCTGGGCCTCCGCGTGCAGGGGGGCTGAGGTGCCCGGCGCGCGGCGGCGGCTGCGGAGGCGTACAGTCCAGGGTCCTGTCCACCACCTCCCGGAGGGAGGGTCTGATGACCTCGCGGCTCAACCCCTACATCAGCTTCGACGGCAACGCCCGCGAAGCCATGGAGTTCTACAGGGAGGTGTTCGGCGGGACCCTGCGGATGAACACCTTCGGCGAGTACGGGGACCCCACCGCCCCCGGAGCCGACAAGATCATGCACGGGCAGCTGGAGACCGAGCGCGGCTTCACGCTCATGGGCGCCGACATGCCGCCGGGCATGGAGCACCGGCCCGCCGGCAACGTCACCATCAGCCTCAGCGGTGACGACGCCGCCGAGCTGCGCGGCTACTGGGAGGCGCTCAGCGAGGGCGGCACCGTGACCGTCCCGCTGGAGAAGCAGATGTGGGGCGACGAGTACGGCTCCTGCACCGACCGCTTCGGTGTCGCCTGGATGGTCGACATCGGGGAGGAGGCCTGAGCCGCGCCTGACGCGCGCCGAGCGGGCGCCCCGGTGGGGCGCCCGCTGCCGCGCCTGAGCCCCTGACCGGGCCGCCTGTCCGCGGCCGCTACCCTGTCCGACGAGTCGCGGGCTGTGGGGGTTCTGTGCGACACCTGCGTGGGGGCAGCCGCCTGCGGCTGCCGCGGAACGGCCGCCTGCGGCGGTGGCTGCTGACGACCGTCGCCGTGGTGCTGGGCATCGGCCTGGCGGCGGCGTGCGGTGACCCGGGTGCCGTCGGAAGCGATCCCGGCGGCGACGCGGAGCGTCCGGCTGCGGCCGCGGCCGTCCCCGACGGGGTGCCGGCGGGCGCGCAGGCCGCCGTGGTGGAGCGCATCGTCGACGGCGACACGATCGCCGTGCGGGTCGACCAGCCCGGCGGCCCGCTGCCGGCCGCGACCAGCTCCACCGTGCGGCTGCTGGAGATCGACACACCCGAGACCGCGCACCCCGACGCGGGGGTGGAGTGCGGCGGCCCCGAGGCGACCGCCTTCACCAGCGCGCACCTGCCCGTCGGCTCGACCGTCTACCTGGTCGCCGACCGCGCCGACACCGACCGGTACGGGCGCTTCCTGCGCTACGTGTGGACCGCCGACGGCGCCTTCTTCAACGAGGCGATCGTCCGCGCCGGCCATGCACGCGCGGTCCTCTACGAGCCCAACGACGCCTACATCGACGTCCTGCGCGCCGCCGAGCAGGAGGCGAGGGCGGCGGGACGCGGCATCTGGGGCCCGCCGTGCGACATCGACGCCGCCGGTGGCGGGGCGGCAGCCACCGCGGACGAGGCGGCGCCCGCACCTGCGGCGCCCCAGGCCGCGCCCGCGGCCCCGGAGGCGGCGCCGGCGGCCGCGCCCGCGGCGCCTCGCGCCGGGTGCGAGCCCGGCTACGACCCGTGCGTGCCCGCCTACCCGCCGGACCTCGACTGCGCCGACATCGGCCACCCCGTCGTGGTCACCGGCGCCGACCCCCATCGCCTCGACGGCGACGGCGACGGCCGCGGCTGCGAGGGCTAGCCACCGCGGGCCGCGCTCAGATCCAGCCGGGCCGGATCCAGATGCGCAGCCACCACGCCGCGCGGCTGATCTGGGTGCCCACGTACAGCGGGTGCCAGAACAGGAACGCCGCCACGGCCAGCACGGCGACGGTCAGCGGCACCCAGCGCAGCGCGCGCACGCTGGCGACGCGGGTGGCGCCGTAGGCCAGGCCGAGACACAGGAACGGCACCGCGGGGGTCGCGTAGAACAAGAACACGGTCCGGGGCGCGGCGAGCCACGGCAGCGTCTGGCCGAACAGGAACGCCCCGATCGTCCACGCCGGCCACTCGCGGCGGATCATCCCCCACAGCACCAGCGGGTAGCACAGCAGCAGCGCCGACCACCAGATCGCGGGGTTGCCCAGGCCGAGGATCTCGCCGACGTTGCCGGGTGCGACGACGCAGTCGCCCTCGGCCTGCTCCTCGTCGGTGCAGCTCTCGTAGTAGTAGGCCACCGGGCGCCCCAGGACCGGCCAGGTCCAGGCGGCGGCGCGGTAGCGGTGCTCGGCCTCGAGCTCGGCGTGGAAGCGGGCGATCTCGCGCTGCTCGCCCCACCAGGCCCGCACGACCTGCGGCAGGCTCACGTCGCAGCCCGACGCGTCGCACAGCTGGGCGCCGGGGCGGGTGTTGGCGAAGTTCGCGAACCACGCCCCGTAGCTGCTCACGTACACCACCGCCGGCAGCACCACCAGGGCGACGACGCCGGCCCCCACAGCCGGCCACAGCCGCGTCCAGGGGCTGCCGGTCACGCGGCGACGCCACAGCAGCTCCGACGCCGCCAGGTACAGCCCCGCCACACCGATGGCGAGCACGGCCGACCACTTCGTGGCCAGCGCCGCCCCGAAGGCCAGCCCGGCCAGCCAGCGGAACCCGCGCCAGCGCAGCGGCAGCGATCGCCGGCCGGGATCCTCGGGCTCGAGGTCGGTCGGCAGCGCGGTCCACAGCCGATCGCGGTCCAGCACCAGGAACCACGCGCCGAGCGCGACGAACATCGCCAGGATCGCGTCGAGCATCGCGATCCGGCTCATCGTGAAGGCCAGGCCGTCGATCGACAGGAGGAAGGCGGCCAGGGCCGCGACGCCGCGGCGCCGGAACAGGCGCAGGCCCAGCAGGTAGGTGACGAGGACCGTCACGGTTCCCGCGGCGGCCGATGCCAGGCGCCAGCCGAGCGTGTCGAAGCCCGCAGCGGCGATGCCGGCGGCGATGAGCCACTTGCCCAGCGGCGGGTGGACCGCGAAGTCCTCCTCCACGCCGCGGCGCAGCATCGCCTCGGCGTCGTTGGCGTAGTAGGTCTCGTCGAAGTAGATGCGGCCCGGGTGGTCGAGGTCCCAGAAGCGCAGCGCCCCCGCCACCAGCACGAGCAGGAGCGGGACCAGCACACCGACCCAGCGCCCGTGCCGGGCCGCGACGGGCACCGCCGGCGGCGTCGTGGCGGCCGGGGCGCCGGGAGGGGTGTCGGCCGCCTGGTGCTCGGCCACGTCGATCGCCATGGCCGCGAGTGTAGGAGACGTCGACCGCGCGGCACGGCAAGCCGCGTCCTTGTGATCAGGTTATAACGAAAGTAATAGGATAAAAATGCATAAAAGTTTCATACTGTGATTAATGGGGATGAAAGCGCGGCCGAGTCGGGCTCCTACCTGGAGGACCACTGATGCCCACGGCCACCCGCCTCCGTGTCGGCGCGATCGGCGCCGCGACAGTCCTGCTCCTCGCCGTCAGCCTGCTCGCCCCTGCCCCAGCGGGTGGTCCGCTACAGCGAGAACCTGGAGGTGGGCTGCCGCTGGTACGAGGCCAACGGGGTGGAGCCGCTGTTCCCGTTCGGCTGCGGGCTGTCCTACCCCGACTTCGCCTGCAGCGACCCCAGCGTGCGGCGCATCCACCCGGATCGTCGCAACCCGCGGCACTGGGTGGTGAGCGTGGAGTTCACGATCACCAACACCGGTGACGTGGCCGGCAAGGAGGCGGCGCAGGTGTACGTGACGCTGCCGGAGGCGGCCGGCGAGCCGGCCAAGCGGCTGGTGGGCTTCGAGAAGGTCGACCTCGAGCCGGGCGAGAGCGAGCGCGTGTCGGTGATCGTCGACCCGGCCCGCCTCGAACCACCAGCTGTCGTGGTTCGTGCCTGACGACCCCGCTGACCTGACGGCGTGGGCCGACGGCGAGTGGGTGAGCAGGACCGGCCGCTACACCTTCTCCGTCGGCACGTCGTCGGCGGAGACGCCGCTGGAGAAGACCATCGGCGTTCCGTTCCCGCGCGGCCAGGTCGAGCCGGCCCTCCTGCCCCTGTCTGGGCGGGAGGGCCTCGTCGTCTGCACGCTGTGCTGAGCGGACACTCAGTCCCGGGACGCCGACGGATCTGCGACGAGCGTGTCCACGAGCTGCTCGGCGAAGCGCTCGACGTCGGCGGGGAAGGGGGTCTGCTCGCTGAACAGCGGGATGAACGCGTGCTCGTGGCACGCTCCGAGCAGCGCCGCGGCGACGATCATGGGCGGGCCGGCGAGGGGCGACGCGGCCCTGCTCCTCGGCGATGCGCAGGTAGGCGGCGACAGCCTCGTGGGCCCGTCCGGGGCCCTTGCGTCGCCGCGTGAGCTCGCGACGCAGGCGGACGGCCGTGTCCGGGTCGGCCGCGAGGACGGCGGCGTGCGCGTCGAGCTCGACGTAGGAACGGGCGGCGTCGATCGCGAACGCGCGCAGGTTCGCCTTCACGTCTGCCTCGCCGACGCTGTCGAGCAGGCGCTTGACGGCTCGGTGCAGACCGGTCGGCAGCTGCTCGACGAAGGCCAGCGGCCCCGCCCCCTCCCGGCGCCGTCGCGCGCGAGCGCTGCTCGCCGTCGCGGTCCTGCTCGCCGTCGTGCTCGGCGGCGCGGTCGCCCTCGCCTTCGCCGCGTTCGGGCGTCGGCCGAGCGGTCATCCCGGCGCCTTCCTCGAGGCGGGCGGCGCCGCCGCGGCGCAGGCCGTGGTGGTCGCCGCGGGCTCCAGCACGACCGCCGCGAGCTGAGCGGCGACTACGTCGGGCTTCTCCGGGAGCGCTTCGGGGACGGCTACGCGTTCGTCAACGCGGGCGTCAACGGCGCGACCAGCCGGACCCTGCTCGCCCGGCTCGACGAGATCATCGCGTGCCGCCCCGACGCGGTCACGCTGCTCATCGGTGGCAACGACGTGCGCGACGGCATCCCCCTGCCGAGTTCCGGCGCACGCTCGACACCGTGCTGCGGCGCCTTCGCCGCGAGACCTCAGCGAGGATCGCGCTGCTGTCGCCCACCCTTCACGGCGAGTGGCTCGACAGCGCCGCCAACCGCGCCCAGGCCCCCTACACCGCCGCCGCGCGGGAGCTGGCGGCGGTCCACGGCGTCACCTACCTGCCCCTGCGCGAGACGTTGGCAGCGCAGCTCGCGCGCCGACCCGACGTCCGGCGCGCGGAGCCGCCCGACGGGTTCGGCCCGCTGCTCGCGGCGGCCGTCCAGCGCTACGTCGCGCGCCGCAGCTTCGACGACATCGCCGCCGCCAACGGGCTGGTGCTGCTCAGCGACCACATCCACCGCAGCGACCGCGGCGCTGCCGTGGTCGCCGACCTGATCGCGGACTGGCTCGCCGAACGGGGCCGTGCCGGGGACCAGCGCGAGGAGAGGAGACGACCGTGAAGTGGCTCACCCACCCCGCCGTCATGCGGATCTCCAACCGGATGATCAGGGGTCGGCGCATCCCCGTGGTCGCCAGCGAGCTGACGCCGGAGCAGGCGGCACCGCACCTGCGCGAGGTGTGGGCGACGGCGGGCCGGACCACGCGCGCGCTGCTCGCCGACCGGTTCCCGACGCCGGTCAGCGCCCCCCTCGCCGCGTGGGTCCTCGAGGCCGAACGCCATCCGGTGTTCGTTCTGGAGCCGGTCGAGCGGTAGAACCGCACGGCGGTCGACGTCGCGGCCGCGCAGCGTGCGGACGGAGGGTCGTTCGGTGGCCGGTGGCGGACGAGACGGTGACGCCGGGTCGGGGCGGCTGGTCCTGGTCGCCACGCCGATCGGCAACCTCGACGACCTGTCACCGCGGGCGGCCCGGGCCCTGGCCGAGGCCGACGTCATCGCCGCCGAGGACACCCGTCGCACGCGCGTGCTGCTCGACCGCGTGGGGGCGTCGACGCCGATGGTCGCCTACCACGACCACAACGAGGCGCGTCGCACGGGCCCGCTGCTCGACCGGGTGGCGGCGGGGGAGACCGTCGCGGTCGTCACCGACGCCGGCACCCCGGGGATCGCCGACCCCGGCTACCGCATCGTCGCCGAGGCGGTCGCGCGCGGCCTGCCGGTCGAGGCGGTGCCGGGGCCGGTCGCCGCCATCCACGCGCTCGTGCTCTCGGGGTTGCCGACCGACCGCTTCGCCTTCGAGGGCTTCCTGCCGCGCAAGGCCGGCGCGCGCGAGCGCCGCCTCGCCGAGCTGGCCGACGACCCCCGCACCCTGGTCTTCTACGTCGCCCCGCACCGGGCCGCCGAGGAGCTGGCAGCGATGGCCGCCGCCTTCGGCGACAGGCCGGCGGCGCTGGCGCGCGAGCTGACCAAGCTGCACGAGGAGGTGTGGCGCGGACCGCTGCCGGAGCTGGCGGCCCGCGCCGCCGAGGGCGTGCGCGGCGAGGTGGTCGTGGTCGTGGGCGGAGCCCCGGCCGCGCCGCCGACCGGCGACGAGGACCTCGCCGCGCGGGTCCGGGACCTGGTCGGCGCAGGCGTGGCCAAGAAGGACGCGATCGCCCAGGTCGCCTCCTCGGCGGGGGTGCCGAAGCGCGTCGTGTACCAGGCCGTCCTCGACGCCGGCGACTAGGGGGTCGCGCGGGCTGGGGCGGGCGCCTCCTTGCGGGAGGTGAGCCAGGCACCGCCCAGCACCATCGCGGTGCCCAGCAGGGCCCACGGTGACAGGGGCTCGGCGCGCAGGGCCACGCCGAGGGCGATGGCCACGATCGGCGTGAAGTAGATCGCCACCGAGCCGCGCGGCCCGCCGACCCTGCCGACCAGCGTGGTCATGCCGACGAACGCCAGGCCGGTGCCGAGCGTCCCCAGCGGCACCATCGCCAGCGCTGGTCCCCACGCCCACGACGACCCGTCGAGCTGCGACAGGCCGAAGGGCGCGATGACCGCCAGGGCCACGAGCTGGCTGCGCAGCAGCACCGGCAGCGCGCCGTAGCGCTGCTGCAGCGGCACCGCGAGGTTGGCCGCCAGCCCGTACAGCACGACCGCGGTCAGGACCAGCGCCACGCCCAGCGCGGTCGCCGACGACCCCTGCAGGTTCGGCCAGGAGATCGCCAGGATGCCGGCGAACCCCACCACCAGCCCCCAACGCTGCAGCACCCCCGGCAGGCGGCGCAGCAGCACCATCGACCACACCGCCGTCAGGATCGGCACCGCCGCGTTGATCATCCCCGCCACCGACGAGTCGATCCACTGCTGCGCGATGGGGAACAGGATCAGCGGGATGCCCATCCACACGACGCCGAGCAGGGCGACGCGCGGGAGGTCCTCGCGGGCCACGGGGCGCCTGGCGCGCGGGAACACCGCCAGCGCGAGCGCCCCGAGCGCGATGCGCGCCAGCGACACGACCCCCGGGCGCAGGGCCTCCAGGCCGATGTCGATGAACAGGAAGGACGAACCCCAGATCACGGCCACGCCCGCGAGCAGGCCCCACTCGGCCATGCCGAACGCGTCGCTGGTGGTCCCGCCCGAGGTCTCCAGCAGCCGCCGCTGCGGAGACGCGTCGACCTTGCTCACGAGGGGTCCTGTCAGTGCTGAGGTACAGTGAGTCCTTACAGGCTCTGCATGATGCCGGCTGGGGGGTCAGGAGTCAATGCAGTTCAGTCATTACACCGAGAACGGCGCCGCGACGGCCGCCGACCTCGTGAACCTCTTCGTCGACGGGACCCCCACGCTGGAGCAGGTCCACGCGGTGGTCGGCGACACCCGCATCCGCGCCGACGAGATGCCCGCCGTCGCCGCGCTGGCCGCCGACCTCGCCCCGGTCTTCGGCGCCGACGACGTGTCGGTGGCCATGAAGGCGGTCAACGCGCTGCTCGAGAAGACGCCGATCCAGCCGCACGTGTCCGACCACGACGGCGAGCCCCCGCACCTGCACTACGTGGTCGAGGAGGCGGGGCGCCTGGCCTGCCTCGCGGCGCACACGGCGATGAGCCTGGCGATCACGCTGTGCGACCACGGCCCCCAACGGCTGTGCCGCTGCGCCGCCGAGGGCTGCGAGCGCGTCTTCGTCGACACCTCCCGCAACGCCTCGCGCCGCTTCTGCTGCGAGGCGCACGCCAACCGCACCCACGTCGCCCGCCACCGCTCCCGCAAGCGCACCGCCACCTCGGTCTGACGCCCCCGCCCCGCACCGGCCCGTCCTCGCCCCGCCCGCGGGGCGGGCCCTCCGAGCTCCTCAGAACGGGAAGGGGGAGGCCGGCTCGGCCGTGCGCTCGCGGTCGAGGGCGCGGATCGCGGCCATGCACGACCAGCACACGGCCTTGTCGCGGAACGTCTCGGTCTCGTCGTCGGCGCCGCAGAAGACGCAGCGGCGCTGGGCCCGCTCCAGCACCACGCGGTCGCCGTCGAGGCTGACCTCGACCTCGTCGCCCTCCGCCAGCCCCAGGGCCTTGCGGATCGCCGAGGGGATCACGACGCGGCCGAGGTCGTCGACCTTGCGGCGGATCCCGGACGTCTCAGCCACGCTGCCTCCCGAGGGCGCTCCCGGCCGCGGATAGTATCGGCCACGTCGACGATCGAGCGGCAGGACTGGCGCGTGGCCAAGGACACCTTCTACGTCACGACCCCCATCTACTACGTCAACGACGTGCCGCACATCGGGCACGCCTACACGACCGTGGCGGCCGACGTGCTGGCCCGCTGGCGGCGGCTGAACGGCGACAAGGTGTTCTTCCTGACCGGCACCGACGAGCACGGTCAGAAGGTCGCCCAAGCCGCCGAGGCGCGCGGCATGGACCCGCAGGCCCACGCCGACGACATGATCCCGCGCTGGCGCGAGCTGCTCGACCTGCTGCAGATCTCCAACGACGACTTCATCCGCACCACCGAGCGGCGCCACACGGAGCGGGTGCAGGAGTTCATGCAGCGCCTGTACGACCAGGGCGACCTCTACACCGCCACCTACGCGGGCCCCTACTGTGTGCGCTGCGAGGCCTACTACACGGTCGAGGAGCTCGTCGACGGGGAGCTGTGCCCCATCCACCGCCGCCCCGTCGACCGCTTGGAGCAGGAGAACTGGTTCTTCAAGCTGTCCAAGTACGCGCCCGACCTGCTCAAGCTGTACGAGGACAACCCGACGTTCGTGCAGCCGGCGGTGCGCCTCAACGAGGTGCGCGCGTTCGTCGAGGCCGGCCTGGAGGACATCTCCGCGTCGCGCTCGGCCTTCTCCTGGGGGGTGCCGGTGCCGTGGGAGCCGGGCCACGTCTTCTACGTGTGGTTCGACGCGCTGCTCAACTACATCACCGCGGCCGGCTACGGCGCCGACGAGGAGGCGTTCTCGCGGCGCTGGCCCGCCGACGTGCACCTGATCGGCAAGGACATCCTGCGCTTCCACGCCGTGTACTGGCCGGCGATGCTCATCGCCGCCGGCCTGGAGGTCCCGCGGCAGGTGTACGCCCACGGGTTCCTGCTCGTGGGCGGCGAGAAGATGGGCAAGTCCAACGCCACCGGCATCGCTCCCGCCGAGCTCGTCGAGCACTTCGGCGTGGACTGCTACCGCTACTACTTCCTGCGCGAGATCTCCTTCGGCCAGGACGGCACCTTCTCCTGGGAGTCGATGGAGGCGCGCTACACCACCGACCTCGCCAACGACCTCGGCAACCTGGTCAACCGCGTCCTCAACATGGTCGGCTCCTACTGCGGCGGCGCCGTGCCCGAGCCGGAGGGCCCCGCGGGGGAGGCGGAGGCGGCCCTGGCCGCGGATCGCCAGCGGGCCGTCGAGGGGATGCGCGCCTTCGACCGCCTCGAGTTCAAGCGCGGCCTCGAGGAGCTGTGGACGTTCGTGTCCGGTGTCAACCGCTACGTCGAGGCGCGGGCGCCGTGGCACCTCAACAAGGCCGGCGCCACCGCGGACCTCGGCCGCACGCTCTACGAGTGCGTCGACGCGCTGCGGATCATCGCGGTGCTGATCTCGCCGGTGATGCCGAGCGCCGCGCAGCGGCTGTGGGACAAGCTCGGCCTGCCCGAGCCGCTGTCCGAGCAGCGCCTGCCGGAGGCGGCCGAGCCGGGCCGCACGCCGGTGGGCGTCCACGTCGAGCGCGGCGACCTCCTGTTCCCCAAGCTGCCGGAGAGCTCCTAGCGGGGCAGCGGCAGCGGCGGCTCCTCCAGGCGGAAGGGGCGGCCGGCCGTCCACGCCTCCAGCTCGGCGTGCGGGACGCCGCGGAAGCGCACGAGGTCGAGCAGCCCGTCGACGGGGCGCGCGTCCTCGGCGGCGACGGTGGTGGGGACGTCGAGGTCGGGGTCGACAGGGTCGGCGGCGAAGGGGCTGGCCACGCGCGGCCCGAAGATGACGAGGTTGCGGGTCCCCGGCAGCGCCGCGCTCGGCACCACCAGGGCGGCGGGGCCGTCGCCGGCCAGGCAGCGCTCCCCGAGCCGCTGGCAGGCGCTGCGGTCGTCGGCGACGAGGTCCGCCGGCTCCAGCCCGAGCTCGGGCGCGGCCGCGAAGTCGAGCTCCATCGCCTCGACGCGGACGCGCGCGACCCACAGCCGCGAGCGCACGTCCCGCAGCCGCTCGCGCTGCGTCACGCCTTGACCGCGCAGCAGCTCCGCCCACGGCGTCAGCGGGTGCAGCGACCAGTACTGCACCGGCCCGGTGGCCGGCGGGTTGAAGCGGCCGGCGGCGCGGTTGGGGTGCACCCAGAAGGGCGTGTCCCACGCGGCCAGGCGCCAGGCGAGCCCGGCGACGGTGACGGTGGGGCTCACGCCGCCCGGGTCGAGCGCGCCGCCGAGGCCACGCGCCGCAGCCGCGGCACGGCGTCGACGTCGTCGAGCAGCGACGCGGGCGGGGCGCCGTCGAGCTCCGGGTGCGGGGCGGTCAGCCAGCGCAGCACGCCGGGCCCCGTCCAGGCGTGGCGCAGCTGCGCGACGATCTGGGCCAGGACGCGCAGACGGCGGGCGTCGTCGCCGCGGGGCTCCGCACCGGTCGGCGACAGCCAGCGCTGGTACTGCCGCAGGCTCACGCCGAGCAGGTCGGCGACCTCGGCCTGGGGGGCGTCCCAGATCGCGTCCAGCCAGCGGGCGATCTCCTTGGCGCTGCGGGTGTCGGTGGTGGGCGCCTCGTCGCGCAGGTCGCGCAGGGCCTGGCGGACCTGCTCCAGGGCGACGCGCACCACCGCGCGCTCCTGCTCGGGGGTGTCGGCCTCGAAGCCGCGCCAGGCGCCGAGGAGCCCGCGGTCCAGCGCCATGACCAGGTAGGGGTCGACGGCCGCCAGCTCGTCGGGCGACATCTCCTCGCGCGCCGCCGAGACGCGGTGGATGGCCGTGCGGACCTCGTCGGTGACCTTGGGCTCCGCGGCGAGCACGCGGGTGGCCCGCTCCACCTCGTCGAGGAGGGCGTCGAGTCGCTCGAGCATCGCCGGCTCCTGTGTCGTGTTCTTGTCGTCATCATACGACGTCACGACGACACTGTCACCCGCCCGGGATCAGGTGCGACAGGATCGCCGACAGCAGCGGAGCGACGATGAACAGGCTGGCCTCGAGCTGGCGCAGCGGAGGAGCGTCCACCGCCAGCAGGTCACCGAACCTCGCGCGGCGCTCCAGCCACGCCGGGGCGTCCGGCGAGTCCGGGACGGGCATGTCCTGCAGCGGGAAGTGGTGGTCGCGCACGCGCCGCGCCAGCCCCTGCAGGGCCAGGTGCGCGGGGACGTACACGAACGCCAGCAGGCCGGTGAAGACGGCGCCGTACAGCAGCACCGCCTCCGGGGGGAAGTCGCCGCCGGCGACGAACCCGCCCTCCACCGTGGCGTGCCGCAGCGCCCCGGTGGCGAGGACGGCCAGCCCGATCACGCCTCCGGCCACCGACAGGAACCGCAGCGCCTCGGCGCGCGCCTCGAGCAGCACGACCACGCTGCTGCTGTCGATCGGCGCCGCGCTGCGGTGGCGGACGCGCTCGTGGACCAGCGCCACACCCGCCAGCGCCGGGACCGCCACGAGGACGCTGCCGACAGCGGTGAGCAGCAGGATCTTCCAGCGGTGGCCCTCGAGCGGCCACCGGACCACGGGCGATGACAACGCCACGCACACGACCGCGACCAGCAGCGCGACGGCGACCACGACCGCCGCGAGGCGGCCCGCCTGCGCGCGTCGCCACGCCGTCGCCCCGTCGCGCCATAGGTTCATGGCGTCCTTGAAGGCGGACTCCGC
>ERZ777003.4292-NODE-4292-length-12254-cov-4.871547_pt1 | contig 12254 bp, 7 predicted proteins | sample MGYA00374956_ERZ777003 | MGnify/ENA primary metagenome ERZ777003 (study PRJEB29302, sample SAMN06268252) | bioreactor metagenome | isolation source: Joint BioEnergy Institute, California, USA | place: USA:Joint BioEnergy Institute, California, USA | collected... | reverse complement strand
GAAGCTGTACAACGGTGACTGTCCACCCAACTGGTCTTCGATCCAGGTCTTGCTGGCACCGCTGTATCCCTGATCCACCCACAGGTGCTGAAGTGCCGGAAAGAGCGTGTGAGCGTTGGTGAGGAGCTGCGGCACAGCTGCACGATCTTGGATACCGGCCGTATGTACCACGCCTTGTCACACCAAGCCGTCCGTATCGACGAGGAGATCCCGTTTACGTCCACTGATGCGCTTGCCGCCATCATCGCCGCGTGGGCCGCCAACACAGGTGGTTTTGACTGATTGGCTATCGATGCTCCCTGCACTGGGTTGGGCGTGGCGTCCTTGCTGCTGTCGCACTTGTTCGCGCAGTAGGTTTTGAGACGCCCCCAAAGACCGCTCAAGCACCAGGTTCGGAAGTATGAGTATACGGTCTGCCAGGGCAGGAACTCATGTGGCAGGTGGCGCCATTGACACCCTGTCTGTAGCAGGTAAAAGATCGCGTTGGTGATCTCGCGGAGTGAATGCGTGCGAGGGCGGCCAAGCTTGACGGGCTGCGGAAACACAGGCGCGATGATGGCCCGTTCGCCATCCGAGAGGTCAGTCAGATAGGGTGTGCGCGCCATACCAGCAGTGTAGACACCACACTTGACTTCCGCAAGCCTTTCAAACGGTTTCTAGCAGATCGGAAATGCGCTGGTGGGAGACACGTCCCGGCTCACCCCATATGCACAGAAGCGTTGCACCGGGCAGGACGGGCACAATGGCTTCAATGGTTTGCAGATCAACGCACATACATCGAGGACGGCAAGATTCCAACTCTTTGCCTTCCCCGGTGGTAGCAGGGTCTGCGCCATTGCAATGAGACTTTTCTTTCGTGCTGGATTAGATGGTAGTTTCCCTGGTAGACAATAGAGCCGGTACAGAAACCGGGCAACGTTAGTATCTACAATAGCAACGTCCTCGCCAAATCCGAAAGACAAGACAGCCCGCGCCACATAATCACCGACGCCTGGCAATGCAAGCAGTGCCGATAGAGTATTGGGTACGTGACCCTCGTGTCGTTCCACAAGCACTTGTGCCAACGAGATTAGCTCGCGTGCCCGGTACGTAAAGCCTAAAGGACGGACTATTTCTTCAAGATCATTGACATCCGCGGCAGCTAAGTCGTGCGGTGATGGATAGCGCTGGAGTACCTGCTCATAGGCTGTAACGACAGGAGCCCGCGCAGCCGTTTGCTGGAGCAGTTTCTCCGCAATGAGAATGGCAAATGGATCGGAACGCAAGCGCCAAGGAAAGTCCCGGTGCTCGCGCTCGAACCACTCCAGCAAGCTCTCCTGAAAAGCTACTCTATTGTCGTCAGGTGTGGGCATATGTGCTGCGCGGCGCATTGCGCCGCGCGCAGCAGTATTGGCGTGCCGCGCCAGATTTATTGTTGCCCCCTACAGCGTCCCAAAGAAGCCCAACTGATTGTCGCTCAGATCGCCGATCACTACGGCCCGATCAAGAAATCGGTTAAACTCCTCGCAGGCGGTTTCTGGAACAAGTGCACAGTTGTGGCATGCAGCAAGATTGCACGAATCTGGCCCTTGTCCACCACGCGCACCTATTTCCATGCATACCGGATCGGCCGAACACCATCGCGCCCCTTCTATCGCACGCCGGATAACTGGTTCAAGGTAACCAGGTTGCCCCATCCGGACGAGACCACCCAAGGTGCCTTCAGCATCACCTGCCGCAGTATATATCAAGAGCCCAGCCATCGGACCATGCGGATTCTCTGTGACGTACAGCCGTTCCCGCAGTGCTGCGGAGCTATATCCACACTCAAATGTGAGCTGGTTCATTAACAGATGTGCTAGGGTGTGCAGGAGCAGAAACCGCGGGCCAATTGGCCTGTCACGCAATCGCCTGTTTTGCTGGATCATCCTGTACCGATTGATCAGCGGTTGGACTCGCTGTTGTACATCGATCCGCTGTTCCCATTGACATAGTTTCGCCTCATTAAGTTCGAGAAAGATACCTTCTCCGTAGACTTTATAAGCTGGGAGCCAACTATTGCCTTTTTCAGGCATAGTTCTCCACAATAATGATCTGCGTTGCTCAGGAGATCGATCATTCTCGGTATAGACTCGCGTAAATCCTGCTAACGCACGGGTCTCGCGCAAGCGTGGTATGAGCATGATCCGTGCGAAGAAATCTCTCACGAATGGCTCGTAGGCTTCTAAGGCCTCTGCTCGTATGGTCAATTGCTCTTCATTTCGAGCAACGCGTAAGGCGCGAAATTCATCGCGGCGGAAGGCCGTTTCGCGATCATCGCCCAGCACGGGAGCATCGACTGGCGTTGCTGGCGATGTTCCTGATCGTATCACATCGAGCGCACTCTTGATCTGCTCATCCGTAAAGGGTTGAAGTGGCTGTCTACATGTATTCCGCAGCATACTTGGATCGTTGAAGCCCGCACTGAGCATGAGGCGAACAGTTGTCGATAGCGGTGGCTCCTTGAGCAGTTCAACAAGATCTGCTGGTGTAGCCGAAGTACTCCGCGGAAGATAGATGGCGCTCCGTACTTCTGCGAAGTAGACATTTGACGCGCTGCGGAGTGAACCACGAATGTTCTTGCCACAACCTTCACCATCAGTTGTCCCAAGCCATGGTCGGCGGCCTGAACAAAGGTAAGGTTGCCCGCCTTCGTCAAGTGTTCTACTAAGTTCTGTCCCTCCATTTGGATCCGCGTTCGTAATGTTTGCTAGAGTGCGTTCGGCACCACATTCACACACTACCTTCTGTGCCGCCAAAGAAGCACCGCCTGTTGCTAGGAGTCTCATGTCCTTGTTGCATGCGGGATTCACGGTCTTGTGGACCCACTCACGCCAAGGGAAATCTTGGATATGGCCGTATTCGCACATAGCGACGAACGGCACCTGGGCGAGATAACTCGTCTTCCTATTCCCAGCACAGGCATCACACTTCTGCTTTCCTCGAGAAGTAAGGGGCAATTCAAACAGACGTTTGCATTTTGGGCAAAAATGCCAGCGCGGGAAACGTAAGAACGGCACTGTTAAGCCGGTGTTCGTAACTTGTTCACCCGCCTTGCTCTGCCGAAAATCAGGAGGGAGCCGGAAGTGGTCGACATCAAGAAGCCGCTGTAGCCGCCACTCCTCAACACGATACTCCGTTAGGTCAATCGTACGGCTGTCATTGTCACCATCCTCTCGTTTGTACCAATGGTCAAGACCAGCCGTAATCACTGAGGTTCCGTCACGAATGACGACCATCGCGCCCACACCAAAGGGAGCAATAAGCTGCGCTCGCCGTAGAGGGAACCTAGCCATTGTCTGTATCCTCGTCTTGCAGGTAGAGTAGGGTAATTATGCCTTGGCACTCAGCATCGACATTGCGCATAGAGGTTGGTACGGGCCACGACACACGCGCTCGCTCAGGAGTGACATAGGTTCCTGCCATCCGCAGCAATGGTATGTCACTGTCTTGCAGGGATGCATCCCACTTGGTCCGCTCCCACCGCCGCCACTCGCTTGCCCGGCGCTCAAAGACGCGCTCTACGTTTGCCTGCTCTTCAGGATCAACCATATTGGCACGAGCAAGAATGATCTGCTTAAAGGTTTCCAAGAGAGACGCGGGAAAAGGAAATGGCTGATCAGCCGCCTTTTTGTCACCTGCTTGGCGGACATAAGCAACCATAACGGCGTGTAATGCTCGATCGAGTGCCGGTGGTGAGAATGGTGTCACGCTCGTCGGCTCAACCTGTGCATACAGCCGCTCGTGATAGCTGCGGAACTTCTCGAAATGTGAGCGATCGCGAGGTTTTGACGCACCATAGATCGTAACTACCAATCCAGGACGCTCCTGTGAGCGGCGACCGACCCGACCTGTAACTTGAATATACTGGGAGGTTGTCTTGGGTTGACCGACAACGACCATCAGTGAGAGGCGATCAATGTCGACACCAACCTCGATAATATTGGATGCAAGACAAACATCGACCGGACGCTCAGAATCGCTGGTCGTTGTCACCTCCAATGCAGTTATTGCCTCTGGGACCTCATCGCTCCTCAAACGGCCAGTGAGCTCTAGGATATTATTGAGCCAACGTACCTCATTCGGGTCGAGACCAAGCCGGTTCCGTATCACTCGTAAATAATCTGGAATGTCCGACTGGAATAACGAAACCGTTGTACCTAACTCGCGGAGGCTGTTGAAGAAGAGGAGCAGAGTCCACCATGGGTCGCGCTCTTCTGGTGCTAGCCGTACCGGCGCTTGGAGAAGTGCAGCACAAGAGCGTACCTGCGCTGTTTGGATGGAGCCAAGTCCAGGTGCGTGTACGCCTACGTACATACGTCCGGGCCGGAGAAGCCCATCTGGTAGACGGTCGTAGCGAGCAAAAAAGGAATCCCCTGCCTCTAGACCGGGAGGCGGAAAGAGCGCCACATCCGTGCGTGCATAGAGTGCTTTGACTTGATCGACATAGCGCCGGATTGTCGCGGTAGAGCTGATAATCTTCGGTGGGATGGGCTCTTCTCCTCGCCTGTCCGTACACAGTTCTTCAATCAAGGCCTCATAGAGGCCGACCATCGACCCAAGTGGGCCAGAGATGAGATGTAATTCGTCCTGAATGATTAAGTTCGGTGGTGAGTATATGCGTTCACCATCCGGGCCAAGCCCGAAAATCGCTCGCGCTCGTGGCTGGAACGCAAGCATTGCGAACTTATCAACGGTTCCAATGATCATCGACGGGCGGCGTTCGTAGATATCTTCGTCGATGACGTACACAGGGAGCCGTGTCTTAAATGGACATTGCCCGTCTGGACAAGCAAAGACCACAGTGTCTCCACGTCGCACATATCCGGCAACGCGCGGCGCATTCTTTGGCGCCCTGTTGGGGTATTCTATTGGCCCAAGCTGCGCGCCACACCAAGGACACCGGTCCAAGATAAACATATTTTCGGTATATCTGTCGCCGTCGCGAAGTTTATTGAAGATTGTAATCGCGTCCTTACGTGTGTTGGGAGTTGTCGTACCACCCAACCAAATTCCAATGGAGAACTCTTCGCTGCCGAGTTCGGCCTCGTTTTGCTGGCGTAGAAAGTCCATCGCGCAGATCAGGCCAGCAGCTCGTTGAAATTGCTGGGCTGTTAGTAGTCGCAGCGTATAGCGCATCAGGACATGCACACCAGTATCTGTGGAATTGGTGAGGCGCTGCATGAACATGCTGAATGCAGCAAGACCAAGATACGCCTCTGTTTTGCCACCGCCTGTCGGAAACCAGATAAGTTCAACCGTCTCTCGATCTGGTGCGCGCCCTTCTGCGCACGATCGTACACTCATGAGCAGGAATGCGATTTGGAACGCGCGCCACCTTCCTCGTCCTGCTGGAATTGCAGCCGGATCTGGGGTTGTGTAGGGTTGAGAGAATATCAGGCGTTGTGTCCTGGCATCATAGCGAGTCTTACGCAGTTCGCGGCGGGAGCATATTTGTTGAAGCAAGATTGCGTAGTTTGCCAGACGAAAAGCACGGAGTGCCCGAGAATCGCTTTCAAGGTATGCCAATCCCTCTCGCATCCGTTGGGCACTTCGTTGGCAAGCATCAAGGTTCCGTCGCGCTGCAGCTTGGTAAGATGAGTCGAGCGAAGTGATAGCTTGTTGCTTCTCCTTGATCCACTCTTCATAAAGTGCCACTACCTCACGGAGCGAATCAAATCCATCGTCGCCTGGAATCAAGCCAGCAAGAGCCGCCATCGAAACTTCCAATTGGCTCCCGTCCTTACGAGTGATATTCGGTGTCATCCCGGGAGTTTCAAAGACAGGAAAGCATTCAGCACTAACCCAATTGACTCGCCCTTGAATTGTTTCACCATCATTGCTTTCGAGGCGTGCAAACTCGGTTGAACCAACCTCCACCGGCCCGGTTCCCATACCCCAGTTGGCTGCGCATCCATGGCCAGTTGCAAATGTCTGTGCGTTCCGGTACAGCAGGGCAAGGGACTCCTCTTCTTCATCCAATTGGGTCGCTTGTGGACCTGGGTATGGCAGGATATGGGGTTGCCCGTCTGGTGCATGTACAAATGCCTTGAAGAAGGATTGAAACAGGGAGAAACGGTCAGGATTCGCGCCTGCGAGCTTCCGGTTAACCAGACAAACGGTCACGAGCCGCCTGCGAGGCTCTGGCTGCGGGCGTGAGAAGACCTCCACGACGATGTCGAGATCTTTCATCGAAACCGATTTCTCTACCTTAGCCGGCTGGAGTTTTACAGCACCTTGACCGCACAGCGCTTCAGCCGAGAACTCTGCCCTGAGCCTCACCGGAGCACGCAACCACCACATACGCTCCCGGCCAGCAACTTTGACTTCTTTGGGGTAGTAGCGCCCGCCGGTTGCCTCGACTACGAGAACCGCCCCTTCTGGAAACTCAGCGAGGAAGCTGACCCCCATACTACTAGGCCGGTAGGTGTTTGCAGGTGACAAATCAAAGTCGTCTCCCTCGGAACCCTCTACAGACGAGCGCCTCTCCATGCGGAGGGTTTGTTGGAGCGCTGATTCAGTGATCGGAGTATTGTCACGAGTTGCTTCTCCAAAAGGCCCATCTTCTTGTGAACTTGCCAGACTTTGCAACACTCCCTGAGCATCGTCATCGTCCGGTTTTGTTTGAAATGGGTAGAGGACGCCGATGCCATATCGCTTTGTTGGAGGATCACGCAATAAAATCTCTTCTCCTGAGCCCTGCTGCCGCCACGGACCATAGGAGAGGTTGGGGTCCTCAAAAGTAATCGCCTGAGTGCAGTCAATTTCCTGCCCGGCCGGTGAGGGCCCGACAAGTTCTTCCTTCAACTTCTTGATGATACGGATCCTGTTTGCGATATGGTTGGCCATGATAAGCTTCCTTATAGCTTCAGTCCGGAGATCTCCCGGAAAGCTGTAGCAACGCAGGCTACATCTATCCGTGAACGTTTCCGTGCTAGATAGATAGCGAAGCGAGCGTGGCAAGGATCTCGTGTCGAGTGTCCGTATGCATCAGTAGTATCAAGCGATGAAGCGAGCGTGTGATGGCAATGTAGAACAGAGCCTGTGCCTGCTCAGTACCGATTTGCTCAATATCTGTCACGACAACAGCCGGCGCCTCCAATCCTTTATAAGCATGGATGGAACTATACCGGATTGCACCATATCTAGCCCCACTGTACGGGCGAAGTTGGTCGCGCCATGGAGCGACTCTTATCGCCGTCGCGCACGATTTATCAGCCCGAGGGGAGAGCACCACGATGTCATTCGCAGAGAAACCTTCATGGACGAGTTGTTCGAGTGCTTGCACAAGCAATTCTTGCTGATCAGTAGAGCTTTCATAAAACCAGTATTCAGGCTCGACACGATTATCAGGCCTTAGAGTCCGGCTATAATGCGGATTTAATCCTCCGAGCAGGTGTACAAGTGAGACAATGCGTGGCGTGTTCCGGCAATTGACGCGGAGAGAGTAAACGGGAGCATTACTCCCCCTCGTTCTGCGGAATTCTTCAAGTGGCAGGTTTGCAGCCCCATAAATAGCTTGTTTCTCAAAGTCACCAAACAATCGCCATCTTCCGGAGGCAAGACCACCTCGCAGGCTTAGATCGAGAAAATCAAGATATGGCTCACGAAGAATATCCTGAGCCTCATCAATGATCAGTTCGTCGTACACATCATTGCCATCAGTGCTTTCGAGAAGACGCTCAATCGCAGCAAGAGGAAGTTGATCTTCCCAGAACTGGCGGTCTTGCTCGACCACTGGTAACTTGGCCAGTTTCAACATATGGCTATGCAGCGTACGCGTAGTGACCTGGGGTTGGAGCACTTCTGTTTGCTCAGCAAGATGAACCCCCAACAAAGAATTGAAACAGAGAAACAGGATCTTTCGGTTTGCTGCTACGCCCCGCCGGGCGGCTTCAATGGCAAGCATCGTTTTGCCGGTTCCCGCAGGTCCACGAAAAATGACCCGCGGGTTGTCCTCCATAGCATCTAGTGCGATGAACTGCTCGGAAGTATAGTGTTTGAGTTCCTCTTCCAGCCGCTGCACCCGTGATTGTGGGCTTTCAAAGAACTCGAAGTCGGGCCGCAGTATATCTGCTATCTCCCGGCACTGTTCTGTATCTGGCTCTGCACGGCTAGGCTCAAACCAGGTGGCGGTAGGTTTCGTTTGTAAGAGTTTCCGTGCCTCATCCAATATTGTTTGTACAATGGCGCCCATTGATTTTGCCCGGAAAGTTTGATTGTCAATAACCTGCCACGGGTGCCACTCTTCCGATTGCGTGGTAAAGGGGGCGAAAGGGAAAGCAGCCGCTGACCAGAAGACAATGTGTGCCAAGTCGCGCTTCTTGTCAACGATACGCTTACGAATGCTATGCATTGCCTCAGAAGCTTGCCTGAACGGACCACGTAAATCGGGTTTTGACCGAGTGCCGTAGTACCACAGACCCTGTTCTCGCCGTATTCTCGTATGTGACTTAACTTCGAGACACAGAACACCCTTTTCAGGTACGATGATGACAAAATCAATCTCACCAAAGATCTGGCGCCGGTGATTCGCGACATCGAGCGAGTGAAGCACAATCCAATCACGGGTGATTGGATCATCTTTCAATCTGAGAAAGATATCACGCTCACCCGGACTGACACCCTCGGTAGGTAAAATTGGCGGGATCATGGTGGCCATAGCTCTTACTCCAAGGGAAACAGTTCGCCAAGACGCGAGATGGGTACCTGGACTATGTCCGGATCAACGTATTCGATCCGGAACGCTGTCAAACTGCCACCATCAGCTTCGGGCAGGACGAATTTTATCTGATCCTTCTTCCGAAGGAGTTGAAGATCGGACACGCGAACTTGGCGCAAGAGTTGTTTGCGTATGTGAAAGCCAGCCCTCTGATGCGCTTCTAGGATAATCTTAGCATCTTTCCAATACGCATCAAATTCTGCTTCTAACCCAACGAGGCGCAGGATTGCGCGGAAATCATCCTCTTTACTCGGTCTTATCGTTCGAGATGCCATCCAGTTGCGTACATTCGTCTCATTTGCGAGTTGTGAACCTAGATCGATTAGATCGAGACACGTTTCAAAAAGGCCGCGCTGCTCGACTACTTTTCTGAGGAGACTTTTCCAACGTATTTGGCTTTGCCGTACGCGCTGTGCCAGCTTTGGCCCCATTAACTTGTCGGCTACCTCCACGATATAATCTCCACCGCCTTCGGTACGGAGCAGAATAAACATGCCGGATGTGAGCTCGTTGAAGGGGATGCGCTGTATGTGATCTTCGTTACCATCATCGTTGTCGAGATTGATAGCCAGAACTTTTGTCTGGTCTGCCGCCTCAACGAACACGCCCATGTCACCGGCCAACACGAACAATCGCGCAGGAACATCTTCCTGATATGGGTTTAGCACACTCTCTGTATGCGAGAGACGTTTCGATAATGCCTTTGCATCGATGATTGGCAGGATATCTTTTGGTTCCAGCAAAACTTCAGACTCTTCTGCATCAGCAGCCTGCATTCCTGGTATGGTATCAATAAAAAAGCTTCGATAAGACAAGCTATCTGGTGTACCAGCAAAGAGTGGCTCAGGGCGCCACCTGTTAGCTAACCACCGGTAAGAAATCACATGAATGGTGCTAGCACGCGGTGCTGAGAAGATATGATCAGGGAACCAGCACACCGAACCGATCACGAAGAGCTGCTGATAGCACCGCGCGTAATCTGCTTGCGTTGGCGAAATCACATCAACGCGCTTATGAGCGAGCGCTTGATTTGACTGTATCACGGCTTCGGTAGCCGGAATAAGACGTGATTCCTTTACAAGAATTGCCGAGGGTTCCTCTGGCTGAGCGTACCACACTTGTAAGAAACAATCAAGAAGCGGGTTGTCAGAGGAACGACCGATTAATCGGAACATGTCAAATAACTTGTGAGCTTGCGACGCAAATTGCGGGTAGATTGCATGGCATCGGGCAACGTGATGGGATAAACGCTGTTCAAGGTCAGGAATACGAGGATCTTGCCAATCAAAAGGGAGCGGAGCTGCAAGCATGTGAAATCGGTAGCGCTTGAGCAAGCGAATGAACGTCGCCCAATACTCGTCATCTGCGGCCTCCCCCAAGGCACGCTCAAAAGTATTAATAGCATAACAGAGTCTGTAAAATCCCGCGTGTGCAACAGGATGGCGATATATATGGAGACCACCACCGCATTCGTATATTGCATTTGCTGCATCAATAGTCAGGAAGTTCATTAGAATGCCTCGTTATACCAAATCGCCTCTATTCCTTTTGGTAATACGGGTAGTGATTCAGAGGGGACTTCATCTGCCCGCTGCATGTATTCTTGATTGAGTACCTCAACAGCCTCTTGGAAACGTGGCTCAGTTCGGTCAAGAAGGACGATCCAATGTGACGATCTCCACAAGTCACGGCATCGGAGAAAGCCCGTAGCACCATTGAAAATCACTACGGTAGGTGGTTTGTCCATAAATACTTGATTTGAACTCGCAGAAGAATAAACGGCAGATCTATGTGCAGAGCTATCACCTAAAAGTTCCCGAGTACGCGCGAGCATATTGAGTGAACCCTCAATAAGGTGTGATCTTGTGCTTTTGATTGCCAAACGTGTATCACAAGCCTCTCTACGAAGTTGTTCTTTTGATCCAATAATAAGGCAGTCGAGACGCGAATATGCTATAATCTCATGGGCTAATCTATCACCAAGACAAGATGACAAGAAGTTTAGCTCCTTGTTGGATACAATATCTCTCATTGTCTGCCTGCGGGGCAATTTGAACGCTGCGTTGCGCAGAATATCAACACCTAATAATAATCCTTGAGGTATGGAGATGGCTTCATTTCCGAAACGACCCGTTCTAAGACGAACATATTGGACACTATTTTCAACATACCAACGGTCAAAAACGCCTTTCGTATATTTATTTCCTTTCCGGTAAATGAGCGGAGTTCCTTGTCTCAAATGACGAAGCCTTTCGGCATGATCTGCTTCATCAGCGGGTGTGAACCGGCTTGCGAGCGCAAGACTAGTAGCAACACCTGTGGCTGTGAGAGCAGCGGCGTATGCTTTCGTTGGAACGGCCAACCCCAGGACGCACCGGCAAGGCCTGATAGGATATCTGGCTAATCGAGCCCCGACTTCTAGAAAGAACTGGCCCCAGTAGGGGAGTGGAAGCCATCCTGAAGAGTGCTCGTAATAGAGCCGAGGAAGGGGAAGCAACTCGGACGAGCGAAGCGGTGCCTGTGCCGAAACGATATTGAAAGAGAGACCGGCCATGGCTTGGACAGAGAGTAAAACGGGCTAGAACAAGTTATAAGCGATAGCTTTTTCCAGAAGATCTCTAGTACTTAAACGTGAGAGCGCTACCGCTCAGAGTACTTCATTAACAGATGGTTAAGCGACCAGATCGAGGCAAGCTTATTGAACTTATCCAAACGAGCGCCAAAGCGCCGCAGGAGTAGTAGATATCCCGTTCCCTACAACCCATCGTACAGGATTTTCCCAGTCGAGGTCACCGTATACCAGATCCTCGCCTTGGTCACAAAGGATGTTCCCTTCAACGATCTTCCTCAACAGGATGAGCCGTAACCCCCTCACCAAGCATCCAGCGAAGAACATCCGCACGCGGAATACGGTATGTACGCCCAGCTCTGACTACTGCAAAACGTCCCTGTTGAGCCCACCGCTGCACTGAGCGGGGATGCACACGTAGTACAGCGGCGACTTCCCCAACGGTCAACATGTCTGGATAAGGTGCAAGCAAGCGTTCGATTTCGCCCCGGTTCATTGGGATATCCTTCACGATGTATTGCGACCTGAGCGACAGGTGCGACTCTCATGATCAAGTATAGCTTACTGGGAGAACAATGGCATTACAGTTATGCAATGACCCTTCAAGGCTCCCGGGTCTTCCCGTGAAGGCTCATCCATCCAGGGGTCGTGTGAGCGAAAGGCTCTGAGACGAAGGGCACACCCCATAGCCGTCGCGTCTGAAAGATACCTAGGCCCGAGAAGTTGATCACGCTTACTGGTCCCCATATATGTGAGCAGGTCGCTGATATTGTAGTGCGTAATAGCTTGAGAGCATCGGCATTGAGCGGCAGGAAGAACGGCAATAACGGCAGCAGCGCCAACTTCAGTTTCGAGGCGACCCTCTGGGCCGCCGCCAACAAGCTGCGCAAACTGTACTCTAGCCTTTCCTGACTGACAGATAGTGAATAGTATTTCGGAGCCTGT
>ERZ777003.4290-NODE-4290-length-12258-cov-4.194706_pt1 | contig 12258 bp, 9 predicted proteins | sample MGYA00374956_ERZ777003 | MGnify/ENA primary metagenome ERZ777003 (study PRJEB29302, sample SAMN06268252) | bioreactor metagenome | isolation source: Joint BioEnergy Institute, California, USA | place: USA:Joint BioEnergy Institute, California, USA | collected... | reverse complement strand
AAAGAGTGACAGGGTGGCCGAGAAGAAACTTCGTACGATCCGTCCGCGCCGGTCTCTGCGGACCATTCTGATGATCTGGTTCCTTTTGCTTTCGTTGGTTCCGCTGATGTTCGTGACCGGGTATTCGCTCGTCAAATACGAACACGCGATCGTCAATGAACTCGTGCAAAGGCTCCGGTCGAATTCCCGCGAGTTCGCTTCGACGATGTCGGATTACGAGAGCTTTTTAGTCAGCCGGCGTAACCGTCATCGTGCGGATCTGGTACTTGCATCTTATCTCCTGATGAGTTCTGTCGGGCCGACGCGGGAGCATGTGCAAGTCCTCACCCGCAGCAGCGCCGTTCCAATGACGGTGAACGCGTTCAACGCGAGCGGCGAGATTGTCGCGTCTTACACCAAAGAAGAGTCTGGTTCAATCAAGCATAACAGGGACTTCGAAAACGGCGGATTCGTTTTGAAAGAGGAAACGATCGATAGGTTACAAGAAAAAGGGTCGCTGCTTTATATCGAGCCTGCCGCCAACAACAGTTTCAATCTGATTTCGCTCACGCGCATCGATGGAAAAGGCGGGCGGAAAGCGGGGTTCATCGAAGAGATCATTAACGTCGGACCGAGCTTTCTTGAAAACGTCCGCAACAAGCTGAATCTCGAGCTGGTGATATTCGATTCCCAGGGGCACATCGTCGCCTCCAGCCATCCCGATTTTCTTCTATACGACAAGAAAGCTTTCGCTAAAACCGTTCTCGACGACGCGGAAGTGTTCTTCGATCTTCCCATCCGCGAGGAGCCGTTCCGTTTCGTGAGCAACAAGATCAAGTGGGGCGATTCGGAGATCATCGTCGGTCTCGGGGCGTCCCAACAGAAAACCCGGGCCTTCGTGAAAAACGTGAACATGGCGTTTTTCACGATGGTCGGAGCGATCGGTATTTTGCTTATTTTCACCTCGATTGTCGCGACCCGAGTGATCGTCGGACCTGTGAACGAGCTGGTTGAAGCCATTCAGTCGATGGATTTCAAAGATGGGCCCACGGAAATCCCGGTGTCGACCGATACGGAACTCGGCGTGCTCCAGGAATGTTTTAACGAAATGAGCCGCCGCATTTACCGTACGCAGTCCGAGCTCGAAAACAAAGTTCGCGAGGTCGAAGCCGCGTACAAAGAGCTGAAAGAGACGCAAAGCCGCCTGGTGCACACGGCGAAGATGGCGAGTCTCGGTCAGCTGGTCGCCGGTATCGCGCATGAATTGAACAACCCGATCGGGTTTATCTACAGCAATATGACCCACCTGCGGGACTATTCCGATCGTCTTATCAAGATCATCGAGGCGTTCGAAAAAGACCCATCGCGGGCCGGCAAGGTTAAAGAGGAAAATGACTTTGATTATATCTTGCAGGACCTGCCGCGCCTGATCTCCTCCTGCGAAGAAGGGGCGAGGCGAACACGGGACATTGTTCTCGGCTTGCGCAACTTCTCGCGGCTCGATGAAGCCAAAGTCAAAAAGGTCGATCTGCGGGAAGGTTTGGAAAACACCTTGCGCCTCATTTCGGGCGAATTGAAGAACCGCATCCGCGTGCACAAAGATTTCGAGCCGATTCCCGAAGTCATGTGTTACGCCAGCCAGATCAACCAGGTGTTTATGAACATTTTGACCAACGCCGCTCAGGCGATCGAAGGCGAGGGCGATATTTGGATCTCGCTCCGTCATCTGAAAGACGGCGGCGGTCCGGGCCGTGTCCGAGTCTCGATCAAAGATTCGGGCAAAGGCATGACTCCAGATATTCTGGAGAAAATCTTCGATCCTTTCTTCACGACCAAAACGGTCGGTCAGGGAACGGGACTTGGGCTCTCCATCAGTTACGGCATCATCAAGCAGCACGGCGGTGACATTCAAGTCCGCTCCGAGCCCGGCAAAGGAACTGAATTCATCGTGACGATTCCCGTCGCGGGAGTCGAAGGCTTGGCCCGCAGCGCGTCCGCATAACCCTCAAGAACCTAGACGAACGTTCCGATGAATGGTTAGGGAGCCCGTTTGGGTTGTTCTGTCTCGAAACGAGACACAAGGGAATCGAAATGGCGAAACCGTCTGGCCGGGTGAAAGTAAATAGCGAACTTAAAGAGAAAGAACGGCCGTCATCGGACCGGCGGCTCAGGTTGTTTGAAAAATTCAACCTCCCCGCCCCCGTCGCTCCCCCGCCGAGCGAGCGGCGACGTGAGGGAGTTCATCTTGCCGAGACGGTCGTTTCTCCGCATCCGCCCGCAGCTTCTTATAGGTCGGATGTGTCTCTGACCGTTTCGCGAAGACGGTCGGACGACGAAATGGGAGCCGCTTACGCGGCGAAGTCTCCACGAAAGGCGAAGGATAAGTCCAACAGCGCGGCGGCGATCCTTCTGATTTTGCTGTTCGGTTTTATCGGATACGGTATCGGAGAGTGGCGGAATAGCGGCGCCTCTTCGGGGGTGACGGAAGACAAAGCGGATCTGAAAACGGCGGAGCAGGCTTTGCAGGAGCGCGTTCAATTTCATCGTAGCCTCACCGGTACGAAATTGAATCGTGATCGTATTCAAGTGGAGGTTGAAAACGCGTTGACCGCTCCGGTTCCGACGTCCAATACGTATGCGGCCCCCCCTCGGGATATGATGGCGGGAGTGCCTTTGGTGGCGGAAACTTTGCCCAATCCCTCTTACAGGGACAGGCTGAAAGCGGCTAATCCCGATCTCGCCGACGCGCGGATCATGTACACGCTGCAAGAGCAGCAAGCCGCCAACGACTGGGAAGAAGAAGCCCGTCAACAATACATCCAAGAGTTCATCACGAACGCAGCGAAAGCTGGTTACAAAGTGAAAGTCGACGAAAACGGTATTGTGACGGTTCTTGGAAGAATCCATCCCGCGGAAGCGAACAGGCTCCCGTCGACGTCGGGAGCCGCCCGGTGACGGGCGTCAGAACCGGCACCACCTTTCGCGCGCCATGCTCGAAAATCCGCGATGGGAAACAATGATGTGATCGAGCACCGGAATTTCGAGAATCCGCGAGGCGCGTATCAGTTGTTTCGTAAATAAAATATCTTGATTCGATGGGCGTGTGTCGCCGCTCGGATGGTTGTGAGCGACGATCAGAGACGAAGCGTTCGTCAGACAGGCGAAGCGGAAAATGTCCCGCGGATGAACCAGACATGAGTCGACGGTTCCGCGAAAGATCATTTTGCTCTGCAAAAGGCTTTTGGATGGCCCTAAGGCCAGGGCCCAAAACTCTTCAACTTCGGATTCGATCAAGCTTTGAAGCGCTTCCAGCACGTGTTCAGCGGTTGTGATCTGCATTGCGTCCTCGCGCCGGGCCCGCGTGCAAGCAGAGTGCGTGCGCGACGGAAGATTAGGCGCGGACATAACGAAGCCGCCGTCCGTTTCTCGGCCGATGCCTTGCAGCTCCGAAAGGCCTGTGTGTAAGATGAAGCCTCCAGCACAGAGATGAGAGGGACGGTTATGAAGAAGCTTGCCTTAACACTTTTCGCGGTTGGTTTCATGGCGCTCACCGCCTGCGGACCGAAAGCGTTCGTCAAGGGCGAATATGACGATGTCGAAAGAGAAAATAACATGAACGACTTATGGTCGGAGACCGATATGCAGAAAGTCGTTTCGGATCTTGTCGCCAGCATGTTGGCCCATCCGGCTATCGCAAATGCGAAGCGACCACCCGTGGTGATGGTGACCAAGCTTCAGAATAAGACGTCCGAACACATCGACACTCAAAGCATTATGGACATGGTTCGTGTCGAACTCCAGCGTGGCGGCAAGGTGGCTTTTGTAGATAAAGAAGCGAGGGAGGATGTCGCCGAAGAGTACAATTACCAAAACAGCGGAATGGTGAGCGAAGAAACAAAAAAAGGACCGGGTGGACAAGTCGGTGCGGATTTCATCATCAACGGTCGCCTCGATTCTATCGTTCAGGAAGTCGGCAAAGATAAGACGGTTTACTACAAAGTTACCTTGAATCTCACGAACCTGAAAACCAACCTGGTTGTCTGGACCGACTACAAACAATTGCGCAAGAAGTTCCGCAAACGTTCGATCGGTCTCTGATATAGTCAATGCGTTGCCATGGAAAGCTCCTGTTAACAGCGGCCTTCGTTTTATCGGCGTCTTCGGGCTGTGCGACGTATCAGTCGAAAGTTTCGACCGCCCGGGACGCCATGAAGCGCGGAACGCTCGAACAGGCGGTTCAAGAGCTTGAACCGCTGGCTTTTGAAGAAAGCAAAGACCAGCTTGCCTACATGCTTGACTATGCCACGGTTCTGCAGAAAGCGGGGCGTTACAAGGAAAGCGCGCGCGTTTTCGATAAAGCGGAACGTGTCGCAGATATACAGGATTACCACAGTCTTTCCAAGGTAACCTCGTCGCTGCTCCTTTCGGAAGAGATGATTCAATACAAAGGGGACGATTACGAGAAGGTGCTCATCAACGCGGTGAACGCCGTGAACTTTCTCGAAATGGGGGATCTGGAAGGGGCGTTGGTCGAAGTCCGAAAGCTCAACAACAAGCTTTACCGGTACAAGCATGAGGCGAAACGCGACTACGAGCAGAACCCCTTCGCCTTTTATTTGAGCGCGTTGATTTGGGAAGCGGACCGGAAATGGGATGACGCTTATATCGCTTTCAAAAACGCTTACGACGTTCTTCCGAGTTACGAACCGCTAAAGGCGGATTTAATCCGTTCAGCGTTGCGAGCCCAGAGGGCCGACGAGGCGCAGAGGTGGCGCAAGAAATTTCCCGAGGTCAAAATCGATCCGTCGTGGAGCGACCGGCAGATGGGCGAAATCGTATTGGTCTACATGCAAGGATGGGGACCAAGAAAATATCCGCGGCCCGATGCGCCTCGCTTCCCGCACCTCGTGCCGGTCCGTTCCGAAACGCAGTCAGCGAAGTTGATCGTAGACGGGGCGGTCGAGGCGGTAACGAACCGGATTTTTGATGTGCAAGGCATCGCCATCAAGACGCTTGAGGACGCCTATGCTCGTCTTGTCGCTTCTCGTGTTGCGGGGGTGGCGACGAAAGCGGTTGTCGCGAACCAAGTCGGTCAGAAAGACCGAGCACTCGGCAACCTCGTATGGATCGCGTTGAATGTCGCCGACCGAGCGGATTTGCGGCAGTGGTCGACGCTTCCCGAAACCTTCCAAATCGCGCGGATTCCTGTGAAAGCTGGACGGTACAAAGTGAGAGCGATCGGCCTCTCGGCGTCCGGTGCACCGACGGGAGAAGAAATGCCGGAGCGCGAAGTTGAAGTGAAACCCGGGCGTAAAGTGTTCGTGAGTTGGCGCTCAGTGCAGTGAAATTAATCGGGTTCCACGCTGAGATTTAACTGCAGCGAGGCCTGGTCGTTTTCGACTCCCTGGTCAAGTCTGAGGGAGTGAACGCCGGTTTTGTTGGTCAGCTTTAAGAACATTGTCGTTGAATGATATTTGCGGACGGATGTCGGAGTTTCACCCGGTTCCGTCACCCAATAGAGAACTTCGAGACCGGTTTGGGGATTCTCTCCGCGTTGATACAGGCGCACGACCACGTGGGCTGTGAAGGTTTTTTGCCCGTTTCCGCAATTCACTCTCCAGTCGGGGAGGTCGCGGATCCGTTCGTGAGTGCATTCCAAAATACCGATGCCGTCGCTCGGCGTATAACGGAACCACATTTTTACGGTGTCGGCGAGTGCGGGAGAAGAGATCAACAGGACGAATAAGAGTGATACGAGTTTCATGCCGAAAACTCTAGTTCGGCGGTTTCAGGCGAGACAAGGGCAAAAAAAACCCCGGTTCAGAGACCGGGGTTTTTTATTTCAATTGCTTCGTCAATTGTCTTGCCAAGATGCGACAGGAGAAACGCGCCTGGCTATCGTCTTTGAAGACAATGACTTCTTACTGGTTCAAGCTCTTATTCGAGTTCGGCAAGCTCGGAGTTTGTTCGTCAACCAACTGTTGGTTGCCGCTCGAGAGCTCGTTGCTTTCAGCTGCTTTTGCAACGCGATTTTCGAGAGTTTGCTTCACATCGTCAAAAGAAGCGCGTGCGTTTTCCGCCGGAGCGGCTTGCTCAGTTTTTTGGTAATCTTTCGGGAATGCACCCAGCTTCGCGAGATAGCTCGAAATGCTACCGTTCGCGTTCTGGATGATTTCACGCAAAGTGAACAACGGAGCGTATTGCGACGCTTTTTTCTCAGCTTCAAAGATAATTTGCGTCAAAGTTGCAGCCGTGATGTCGTTTTTCGTCTTGTTGTCGATGACCATCACGTCTTCGTTCGTGCGAATCATTTTCGCAATATCATCGAGAGTCACATAACAGCTTTGCTGAGTGTCATACAGCTTGCGGTTCTGATAGCGCTTGATGATTTTCGTTTTAGAGTTGGAACCTGCAGCTTTGCCCATCGCGACATTGTCTTGAGTTTGGTTGATCAAGTTTCCTCCCATCGGGAATCTCCTGTTAACTTTTTTATTTCCTAAGGAGATCTCAGAAACTTCATGGACTGAGCCTAGCTGCCTCGCAACCGCAGGCTCTGAAGTATCTGATCCTCAACCCCCGTAGAAAAAGTGAGCCTACCCTGAACTTCGCGGGCGACAATAGTCAGGCCGCCACAGCTTGTCAAGGACCCAAAAAGTCGCTTTCTGATTATTAAAGTCCCCCTTTTTCATGGGAAAATTTGCCACAGCGCCCTATGTCATTGAGGCTTCAGAAATTGCTATGGGTTAATGGCCTCGCCTTCAAGCCAGCTCTTCTGGCCGTCTGAACTTCGGTCCGGTGAAGTTATTTTTTCTATGTAAAAACGCGCACTTACGTGATTTCGCAATGCGCTAGAAATTTTCTAGTACGCCTGTGGGCTGCCCTCATAAGGCGGGGCGGGGCCGGGCGAAAGCCCAATCTTTTGGAAAAGCGCATCATTTTGGAACTCGCGGGTCAAGACACTTCACGATTCTGCCGATCTGAAGGTCATGGTCGGCCTCACTTCAACGCGCCGATCAGCTTGAGAAGGACGCATATGCCCCGCAACTCTTTGCCTTTGGTGCTATCATTAATGACCTTCGCGATCGGAGGTTGCGCTTCTGTTCAATCGGTGAACAGCACGACTTCATCTGAACCAGGTGTTTACCGCGAGTCTTCGGCGGACATTGTCGATCGTGCCCCGAGTTCGATGGCGGTTCGTGCAGAAACGCAACCGCAAACCCCATCCGAGCGAGCCATTTTTGAACGCACTCAGGCCGATTTTCATTTTGCCTTGGCTGAGACTTATGCGTTGCAGGGTGATTCGGCGCGCGCCATCGAAGAGTACAAGTTAACGCTTGTCTATGATCCGTCGTCTCCCCAGGTTCGCGTTCGGTTGGCCGCGGAGTATATTAAACAAGGCTTGATTAGCGAGGCCCTGGAGCACACAAAAGCGGCAATCGAGATTGATCCGCGTTACGCTGACGCGCGCCTACTCCTCGGCGGACTCTATTCTGCTCTCCGCATGTATGACGATGCGCTCGGTGAGTATCGGGCTGTGCAGAAGTACTATCCGGATAATTTGGAAGCACCCCTCTTCATCGGGGCGATTTTGGCGGAACAGAAAAGGTACACCGAAGCCGCCGCTGCATTCGAGGGGCTGGCGAAAAACGAGGCAAACCAGAATAGTCATGTTGCGTGGTACTACCTGGGTCGGGTTTATCTCGAGGAAGACAGGAAGAAGAACGTTTCCAAGGCTGAAGAAGTGTTCAAGAACAGCCTTGCCGTCAAACCCGAGTATGCCGAAGCCGCACTGGCTTTAGGCGGTCTTTATGAGGAATCGCATCGACGCGAACGGGCGTTGCAACTTTATCAGGCATTCCAAGAGAAACACGGACCCAATGTCGCAGTCGCGGAAGAACTCTCACGTCTATATATAGAGAACAAAGACTTTGACAGGGCTTTTGAGCAGTTAGCGGTCATCGAATCGGCTGACCCCACGGACCTCAACGTGAAGGCGAAAATGGCCTTCATCTTGATCGAGAAGCAGAGGTACCAGGAAGCGATCAAGCGCCTGGAGGAGATTCTCGCGATCGAGCCTTCTTCGGATAGAATCCGTTTTTACCTCGGAGCGGTATTCGAAGAGATCAAAGATTATGAGGCGGCTATTTCCCATTTCAACAAAGTCCCGATCGGCAGCGGTTATTACCCCGAAGCCGTTATTCATGCCGCTTATCTTTATAAATTGTTAGGTGATCACACGAAAGCCATCGAAACCGTCCAACAAGGGATCCGCATTAAGGACGACCATGCGCCGTTTTACGCCCTTCTCGCCTCGCTCTATGACGAAACGAAACAGTACCGCCAGGCCGTTTCCATGCTGACCGAAGCGGTGGCAAAAGTTCCGGATCATCCGCAGCTGTATTTCTTTCTCGGTAACATGCAAGACCGGATCGGCGACAAAGAGGGCACGATTCGGTCGATGAAAAAGGTCCTTTCGCTCGATAAAGACCATGTGCAGGCTCTCAACTTCCTCGCCTACACGTACGCGGAACTCGGCCGCGACCTTGAGGAGGCGGAGAAACTGGCCCGGCGGGCTCTCGAACTTCAACCGAACGACGGTTACATCCTCGACACGCTCGGTTGGGTGTTGTTCAAGCAAGGCCGAGTGACTGAAGCGATTCGTCTCCTTGAGGCGGCGTATAAAATCCAGCCGAACGAAAGCGTAATTGCCGAGCACCTGGGCGACGCGTACTATCATCTCCAGATGCCCGAGAAAGCGAGAAAGCTTTATCTCCGGGCTGCGGAGAATGAAACAAATGCCACTTTGCTCGAGAAAATTCGAGTCAAGATCAGCGCGATCGACCGGCAAGTCCAAATTGTCGACACTGAGGACATGGGTCGCCAGCCGGCTTCTTCCGAGTCCCGGTAAATTTTCCGTTGTGCTCTTTTTGACGCTCGCGCCGTTCATTTTCGGCGCGTGTCAATCCGTTCCCAAAAGCGAAAGAACCGTTTTCGGGCCGGAAGGCTCCGCTGTCGGACAGTGGCGTGGAAAAGCGCGCGTGCGAGATCTCCGTTCCGCAAGGGAAGACATCATCAATTTGGACATCATCGCGCGTGAACCCTCGTATCTTCGCATGGAGATCACCGGGGCGTTCGGCGTGCACGTCGCGAGCATCGCGCTGAACGAAAACTCGGTCAGTTACATTCTGACGCGCGAAAAAAAGTTCATTACGGCGCCGGCCGACTCCAGGGCGATCGCGCGTCTGGTTCCAGTGAGAATTTCTCCGTCTGAGCTGCTCGCTTTGCTCTTTGATCGGGACCTGTCGCGCATGAACTGGACGTGTGCGGCCGATCCCGCGACAGGTCGGTTCACGAAGTGTGAAGAAACTCAACAAAAAGTGATTGTTTCATGGCTCGCCCGGGAGGGCAGAAAGCGTCGTTTTGCGATCTCCGCTCCTGGCGTTGAAATCGACATGATCCTCGACGAAGCCAAGTCCAAAGTCGAGGCAGGGCCGGGCGCGTTCGAGCTTTCGCCGCCGGAAGGATTCAGCCATGAAAAATTGACTCGAGTGAATCGCTTCCATTCGCCGTCCATTTAGACCACCTCTGATCGAAAACGACAGGCCTTTCGTCGGAGAGACCCGTGTTCTCGGCGATCATTTGCGCCCACATTTTCTTCGATGAAATGTTCTGATGTTCACATTAAGAGATGTTTATATTAGACACTCGCCGCTTCCCATATTGAACCGCTGCTTTGATCCTTCGGAATTTCCTCGTGCTCCAAAGAGAAATATTTTTGCCCTTTTCAAGAGGGATTGGGGCATAATTTATTTAGAGGCATCGAATCGTTTCGAGACGTTGCCGCCCGTGATCCGTAAAAATTTACGTTGTTCAGTGCGGCTATAACCGTTTCGATGCGATTTCGCATCAAATGCCACGGAACGACCTTCGGCAAGGATGGAAGGAGAGCGCTATATGGGGACGAACTCCACCGCATTGGATCTCAAAAGCATATTGAGAGATTGGCAGGGCAATCAGAAGTACAAGGACCTCACGTGGACCGGTACCTTTGATGATTACCTGAATCTGGTGAAGGAAAACCCCAAAGTCACGCGCAACGCCTTTCAGCGCATGTACGACATGATCGTCGAGAAAGGTACCGTCGAGTACACCGAATTCAAAAAGCAGATCGTCCGGTACAAGTTTTTCGACGATGAGGAAAACGACGGAAAAGACGCGGTCTTCGGGCTCGACGTTCCATTGATGAAACTCGTTAACGTCTTGAGATCCGCGGCTCTCGGTTACGGAACCGAAAAGCGCGTGATCCTTCTCCACGGTCCGGTTGGTAGCGCGAAGTCCACGATTTGCCGCTTGCTGAAGAAAGGTCTCGAGCAATACTCCAAAACGGAACAAGGCGCTCTTTACACCTTCGAATGGGTCGATGAAAAAGGTGAACTCGACGGGTTGCTCGGTAAAGGCGTGAAGGTCTTCCCGAGCCCCATGCACGAAGAGCCTTTGCTGCTTATCCCGGAAGACTTGAGACCGCGCATTTGCGAGGAGCTCAACCGCGGCAATAAAACTGACTTCCGCGTGAATATCGAAGGCGAACTCAGCCCGCCGAGTCGTTTCATCTTCCGCTCGCTGATGGAACGCTATAACGGCGACTTGGCGAAAGTCCTTTCACATGTGCGCGTGAAGCGTTTGGTTTTGAGCGAAGCGGATCGTATCGGTATCGGGACGTTCCAGCCGAAAGACGAAAAGAACCAAGACTCGACGGAACTTACCGGCGACATCAACTACCGCAAGATCGCGGAGTACGGTTCGGACTCGGATCCGCGTGCGTTCAACTTCGACGGCGAATTCAACGTCGCGAACCGCGGCATGATCGAGTTCGTCGAGGTTCTGAAGCTCGACGTGGCGTTCTTGTACGACCTTCTCGGTGCTTCGCAAGAACATCGCGTGAAGCCGAAAAAATTCGCGCAAACGTATATCGATGAAGTCATCATCGGTCACACGAACGAGCCTGAGTACCGCAGACTTCAGGACAATGAATTCATGGAAGCTCTTCGTGACCGGACGGTGAAGATCGATATCCCGTACATCACGACGTGGAAGCATGAGATCGCCATCTATAAGAAGGACTTCAACTCGAGAAAACTCCGTGGCGTGAGCATCGCCCCGCACACCATCGAGATGGCGGCGATGTGGGCGGTTTTGACCCGGTTGGAGAAGCCGAAAAAGGCGAACCTCACGCGTCTGCAGAAACTAAAGCTCTATGACGGAAAATCGCTTCCGAACTTCACGGAAGACAACGTGAAGGAGCTGCGCAAAGAGGCGACTCGCGAGGGCCTGGATGGGATCTCCCCGCGTTACATCCAGGACAAGCTGTCGAACGCGCTTGTCAACGCGCAACAAAGCAACAGAGGTTCTGTGAACCCGTTCATGGTTTTGAATGAACTTGAATCCGGCCTCAAACATCACAGCTTGATCGCCAGCGAAGAGCTGAAGGCCGAATACCGGGAGCTCTTAAGCGTGGTGAAGCAAGAGTACGAAGAGATCATTAAAGGGGAAGTGCAACGGGCGATCAGTGCCGACGACAGCGCGCTCGCCCGCTTGTGCGCGAACTATATAGACAACGTGAAGGCATACACGCAGAAGGAGAAAGTGCGTAACCACTTCACGGGTCAAGATGAGGAGCCGGATGAGCGTCTCATGCGCTCAATCGAGGAGAAGATCGAGATTCCGGAGTCGCGCAAAGACGATTTCCGACGCGAAATTATGAACTATATTGGTGCGCTCGCGCTCGAAGGGAAGAAGTTCGACTATAAAACGAACGAGCGTTTGCACAAGGCGCTTGAGCTGAAGCTCTTTGAAGACCAGAAGGACAGCATCAAGCTCACCTCGCTCGTGTCGAGCGTGATCGACAAGGACACGCAAGAGAAGATCGAGATCGTCAAGACTCGTCTGATCAAGGACTTCGGATACGACGAGATTTCGGCGACCGATGTTCTCCATTACGTGGCGAGCATCTTCGCGAGAGGGGATGTGAAGAACAAATAACGTGTGTGGTGCTGAATGGCGATACGGGAAGACCATAACCGGTTCCGTGAAATTATTCGCGGACGGATCAAGGAGAACTTCAAGAAATACGTCACGCATGGCGAGATGATCGGCAAGCGTGAGAACGATTTCGTGAAGATTCCCGTGCCGTACATCGACATCCCGAGATTCAAATACGGGCCGAAGCAAAGCGGCGGTGTGGGTCAGGGCACCGGGCAGCCGGGCGACGCGCTCGATGGC
>ERZ777003.4289-NODE-4289-length-12260-cov-5.508562_pt1 | contig 12260 bp, 9 predicted proteins | sample MGYA00374956_ERZ777003 | MGnify/ENA primary metagenome ERZ777003 (study PRJEB29302, sample SAMN06268252) | bioreactor metagenome | isolation source: Joint BioEnergy Institute, California, USA | place: USA:Joint BioEnergy Institute, California, USA | collected... | reverse complement strand
CAGGCATCGCCCACCAGTTGCACCACCTCGCGTGCCGCCATTGCTGACGGAGCTGGCTGAGGGGCAAGGACTCCGGTTTCCGCCAGCAGGTTGGCGGGCAACGCGTCCCATGCTGACGGCACCAGCGCGTGGGCTGCGGCTTCCCATTCGGCTTCGGTAGGCAGGCGGGCGCCTGCCCAGCGCGCGAACGCGTCGGCTTCGAAGTAGCTGATATGGGTGACAGGAAGGGCCGGATCCAGCGGCTGCAGACCCTGCAACGTGTAGACCATCCACTCGCCATCGATTTTTTCCCAGTACAGCGGTGCCTGCCAGCCCTCTGCCCTGAGTGTGTCCCAGCCAAGCGACAGCCACCACTCGGGCTGTCGGTACCCGCCGTCCTGGATGAAATCGAGAAACTCACCCTGGGTGACCAGGCGGTGCGCCAGGCGGTAAGGCTGCAGGAGGACGGGATGTGCGGGAGTTTCGTTGTCGTAGGCGAAGCCCTGGTGACCGCGATGTCCGATGACGGTCTGCCCCCCGGGAAACTCCACCCACTGCGTTGAGTCCATCTTGCCCGCGACCGGCGCAGTCGCGCACTGGTATGCCGGGCGCATGGGGTTGCACCACAGCAGATGCTTGGCGTCCATCAGGATGAGCTCCTGGTGCTGCTGCTCGTGATGGATCCCCAGTTCGATGCGCGCCAGGATCTCCGGATGGTCAGGGCATCGGGCCGCCAGCGTACGGATGGCGTCCTCCACGTACGCCCTCCATGCGAGCACTTCACGTAGGGTCGGACGGGTCAGGAGGCCGCGATGCGGGCGCGGGTAGGCGGCACCCACGCCGTTGTAATACGAGTTGAACAGTTCCCGATACGACTCGTGCCTGTGCGCATACCCGGACAGATAGGGTTCGAGTACAAAGGTTTCGAAGAACCAGGTCGTGTGTGCAAGGTGCCACTTGACCGGGCTGGCGTCGGGCATGGACTGGGCTTGGCAATCCTCGGCGCTGAGGGGTTCGGCCAACCGCCGTGTGGTTGCGCGTGCCAGGTCGAAACGGTCGAGTATGGCCGCTGCGGAGCGAACGTCGGCAGCGCGCAGGATGGGTGTCGATGCGGGCATGACCTCTCCAGATTCTTCGTGCAGGGCGGGGCGTGGCTACCCGTTGTGTCAGTGCCGGTACGCGGGTGCAGGTTCAGCGCGGGTACTGGCCAGATACACCGCAAACCATTCACGGGGGTCGGTCCAGCAATGCACGTTTCGGAACCTGGCACGGCGCAGCATCGACTCGAACCGGGTCGGAACGTATTTGTAGGAATTTTCGGTGTGGATGGATTCGCCAGCCCGGAAATGCCGCTGTCCTCCGGGCCAATGTACGGTCAGGTCGCGGCGCGCCACCAGGTGCATCTCCACACGGGAATGGGCGCCATTGAACCGGGCTTCGTGTTCCCAGTCCGAAATGTCGAAATCGCTGTCGATCAGGCGGTTGATGCAGCGCAGGATGTTGCGATTGAAGGCGGCAGTCACCTGCAGCGGGTCGTCGTACGCGGCCAGTAGCACCGCTTCCGGTTTGGGGCAGTCCACGCCAATCAACAGGCTGCCATCGTGCTCGGCCAGCGTACCCACGCGCTGCAGCAGGTCCAGCGCTGCCGCGGGTGAGAAATTGCCGATGCTGGATCCGGGGAAAAAGAACAGGCGGCGGTGGCCCACTACCTGATGGGGCAGGTACAGGTCGTCGGTAAAGTCCTGCGCAAGGGGAAGAATTTCGATGTGCGGATAGGTCAGTTTCAGGCGGCGTACGGCCCGTGCCATGTAGTCGGCCGAGATGTCGATGGGCACGTACTGCAGAGGGCAGACGGTGCGCAACAGGGTTTCTCCCTTAGTGCAATCGCCTGCTCCCAGATCGATCAGGCTGTTGACCACACCCGTGTGGTGCGCGATGTCTCTGGCGTGCCTGCGCAGTATCTCGGCTTCCATCCGAGTCGGATAATACTCGGGCAGCTGGGTGATTACCGTGAACAATGTCGAACCCACGTTGTCGTACAGAAACTTGGGGCTGAGATGGGCCTGATTCGCGGTAAGACCGTGAAGCACTTCCTGGCGCGGGTCGGACGTCCGATGCGTTGCCAGACTATGCAGTTCCGTGACGGTGACAGACGTTTCCAGAGCCATGCGTTCTCCCGTTGGTCGAGTAGTGTTTGAGGGGAGCCGGGGTCCTTGCCTCGAGCAGGTGTGGAAGGGCGTCTATCAAGTTTCGTGCCCGACGCTGGCATGGAATGAGGTGTCCGGGGTTTTCCGGGCGCGCAATTTGCTGCTCGGGGCTCTACCCGACAGGAGTCTTCGAGAGTTCAGATGGTTCGGGAAACCTGGTGGTCAAGGATCTCCTATGAAAGCAAGTAGCACCGGCACACGCCGCGTCGATTGGCAAGATGGTGATCGTCCGGTGGCGGCAAATGAGCCGGGTCACGGTGATGTGGAGCAGGATGCAGGTACCGAAACGGCAACGGGCGATGGTGGCCCGCGCCGGCATATTGCGGGGTCCTGGCGGTATATGGGGCGCTCCACGCCGCGTGCTTCCTCATCAGGTCGAGCCGAGAACCTGTTCCATGGGTTGCGCATTCTCCTGGTCGATGACAGCGTGGATACCCTTGAGGCCTTTCGCGTGCTGCTGGAGCTCGAGGGGGCAGCCGTGGAGGTTGCGGACAACGGTGTCGGCGCTCTCGCGCTGGCCACCTCGCGCGATTTTGACCTGATACTTTCAGACATCGGCATGCCCGGCATGGACGGCTACGAACTCATCGGCCGGCTGCGCGGCCATCCCCGTTCCGCATCGGTTCCCGCCTTCGCCCTGTCGGGCTTCAGCGATCAGGCGGGGGTGGCACATGCGCTTTCCTGCGGCTTCGACGCCTACATCGACAAACCGGTCACCTTGAACGCACTCCGGGCGGCGCTGCGCGCCTTGTCCGGATCCCACTGAAACCGGGCAGCCTGCGCCGGCCGGCGCCCAATCACGCCGTGCCGCACCCAATCATGATCCTGATAACGATTCGTGGCGCGCCTGCCACGCTGCAGGGCCTCAGCTTCTGCAGCTGAAGCCCTGGGCTGATCTCTGCCTCAAGCGATGCCCTGCAGCGTGTCGTTCTGTCCTCTTCTGGAAACCATTGGTCCTTCGCCCTGTCAGAGGGCGCGTAGGTAACTGGTAATATCGACGGTTGCGACCTTCAGCGAGAGGACAATCACTTATATGAAGCGCATTGCGTTATATCTCATCACCAACCTGGCGGTGCTGGTGGTCTTGAGTGCCACGTGCCGCATCCTGGGCGTCGACCGCTTCCTGATGGCCCAGGGCATCAACTTCAATTCGTTGCTGGTGTTTGCGGCGGTCATTGGCTTCGGCGGATCGATCTTTTCGCTATTGATCAGCAAGCCCATGGCCAAGATGTCGACCGGGGCGCGGGTGATCGACCCCAACGCGCCCGCGAATGCCCACGAGGCATGGCTGGTGGATGCCGTCCGCCAGCTGGCCGAACGGGCCGGTATTGGCATGCCCGAGGTGGCTATCTATGAGGGCGCGCCCAACGCGTTTGCTACAGGGGCGTTTCGTAACAATGCGCTGGTGGCCGTGTCTACCGGGCTCCTCGAAAGCATGAGTGAAGAGGAAGTGCTGGCCGTGCTCGGGCACGAAGTGGCGCACATCGCCAACGGCGACATGGTTACGCTGACGCTCATCCAGGGGGTGGTGAACACGTTCGTCATTTTCCTGGCGCGCGTGGTGGGCTATTTCGTCGACCAGGTCGTATTGCGCAACGAGCGGGGGCCGGGCATCGGCTACTTCCTCACCGTCATCGTGTGCGAGATCGTGTTCGGTGTGCTGGCCTCGATCATCGTGGCGGCGTTCTCACGCCGGCGCGAGTACCGGGCAGATGCGGGCTCGGCACAGTTGCTGCGTTCGCGCGAACCCATGATCCGCGCACTGGCGCGCCTGCATGAGCTGCAGACGGGCGAGTTGCCCAAGAGCTTCGAGGCGGCCGGCATCAACGGGCGCGCTGCCGTGAGCGCCATGTTCTCCACTCATCCGCCCATTCCGTTGCGCATCCGCGCCCTGCAGCAGATGCGGGTATAAGACGCCGCTTGCTGGCAAGGAAAAGCACCGAAGGAGACTTCGGTGCTTTTTTGTGCCCGCCTGCAGTGCATGGGGGCCGACCTGCCAGCTTCCGGGACCGCCTCGCAAGCCGGTATGCCCGGGCGAGCACGTCATGTCGGTGGAAACCGATATTGATAAAAATAACAAAATATGCACATCATATGTTGCAGAATTCTCATATAAAGATAATAATGACGAAAAATTCAATAAAACTACTTCAACGAGGAGGTGGAGACCCATGCGTACGTTCAAGTCCATCGGGGCAGCGCTCGCTTTGTCATTTGCGGGCAGCGCCGCCATTGCCGACGTCAATGTCGGCGTCATCCTGTCTCAAACGGGTCCCGGCGCATCACTTGGCATCCCGGCGCGCCACACGGTGCAGCTCTGGCCCGCCGAGATTGCGGGTGAAAAGCTGAACATCACTGTGCTGGACGACAAGTCCGATCCCACGGCGTCCGCCACGGCGGCCCGGCAGCTCATGGAGCAACGCAAGGTCGACGTCATCGTGGGTCCGTCCATTACGCCTACTTCGCTGTCCGCGCTGCAGGCAGCGGGCGAGAATCAGACACCCATCTTCACGTTGGCTGGCGGGAAGTCGATCGTCGAGCCGCTGGAAGGTCCAAGAACCTGGGCGTTCAAGATGCCGCCAGACGAAGGCATCCCGGTCAAGCTGCTGCTCGAACACATGAAGAAGTCGGGCCACAAGCGGCTCGGGATCGTCGCGGTGGGTAATTCCTATGGTGAAGTGTTTGCGGACGTCATGAAGAAAGCGGCGCCTGAGTACGGCGTGGAAGTGATCGGCACGGAAACGTTCCAGCCAACTGACACCAGCTTCGTGGCGCAGGCGGTGAAACTGCTTGCAGCGCGCCCTGATGCGATCTTCATCGCCGCGGTCGGTACACCGGGTGCCATGCCCCATGTCGAGCTGGTGCGTCGTGGTTTCAAGGGGCAGATCTATCAAACCCAGGCAATCGCCAATAATGATTTCCTGCGCGTCGGTGGCAAGGAGGTCGAAGGTGCCATATTTGCCGTATCCCCGCTGCTGGTTGCCGAGCAGTTGCCCGACAGCAATCCAGTCAAGAAAGTAGCGCTCGACTACATCAAGCGTTACGAGGATGTGCATGGAGCCGGTTCACGTTCGCTCTTTGGGGCGATGGCCTGGGACGCCTACCTGTTCCTCGAAGATGCCCTGCCCAAGGCGCTTGCCAATGCCAGGCCCGGTACTCCCGAGTTTCGCCGGGCGCTGCGCGACGCCATTGAAAGCGCTCGCGAGCTTGTCGTGACGCAAGGCGTATACAGTCTTTCCCCAGCCAATCACAACGGGGCGGATGAACGCAGTCAGGTGCTTGTGCGCATCGACAATGGCGGCTGGAAGTACGTGGCGGACTGAGCGGGTGGAGGTGTCATGTTTCTGCGCAATTGTTGGTATGTGGCGGCGTGGGATTACGAAGTCACCACGAACCTGTTTACCCGGAAGATCCTGGGCGAGACGGTACTCTTCTACCGCCGTGCCGATCGCAAGGTCGTGGCCCTGGCAGATCGTTGCTGCCATCGCCGCGCGCCCCTGTCCATCGGGCGGCGCGAAGGCGATTGCGTCCGGTGCATGTATCACGGCATGCTGTTCGGGCCCGATGGGCGTTGCGTTGAAATACCGGGCCAGGACGTCATTCCCAAAAAGGCGAAGGTCCATGCATACCCGGTGGAAGAGCGTCACCGGTGGATCTGGATCTGGATGGGCGATCCGGAGAAAGCCGATCCATCCCTTATCCCCGATACGCGCTGGGTGGACGACCCAGACTGGAAAGGCACCCCTCCGGGGTACCTGAACTTCAGATCCAATTACGAGTTGTTGAACGACAATCTGCTCGACTTCTCGCATCTGGCTTATGTGCACCTTTCTACCCTGGGCGGTTCGGAAACCTATGCGCAGTTGAAACCGGAAATCGAGGTGCTGGACCGTGGGATACGCATTTCGCGGTGGTTGTACGACTTCGCGCCACCACCGTTCGTCGCCAGGCTGTTGCCGGCAGGAAACGTTGACCGCTGGAACGATTACGACTTTCTGGTGCCGGGCATCCTGATAATGAACTCGGGCTTTGCGCCTGCGGGCTCGGGTGCGAAGCAGGGCAACCGCGCAGGGGCAATCGAGTTCCGATCGTGCCAGGCGGTGACGCCCGAGACGGAGAACACCACGCATTACTTCTTCTCGCAACCGCGCAACTTTGCGAACGACGATCCGATTACCGATCGCATGCTCGACACGGCCTTGCGTACTGCGTTCAAGGAAGATCTCGACATGATCGAAGCCCAGCAAAAGCGCTGGGAAGAGAGCAGTGATGATGAGTTGGTGCTGATCAACGCGGATGTGGCACTGGTGCAGTTCCGCCGCATCATGGACCGTCTCAGGCTCGAAGAGCGTGAAAGCAGTCGAGGCTGACCCTGGCCCTTGGGGGCGTGGGCCCATGATGCCTGGCAGGTCGGTCGCCCGGTGGCGGCCGACCGACTTTTCAGAGGCAGGCACGCGCGGTTTAATGCTTGGCATTTTCTTGCGTCCAATGCTGTCATGCGTTCTGCCTCCGTATTGAGTCGTCTTGCAGATATCCTTGGGATGTTCTCCGAAGAGCGCCATGCCATTTCGGTAGAAGAGGTCGAGAAAGAACTCGCGGTCAGTACCGCCACCGCATACCGTTACGTAGCCGAACTGTGCCATGCGGGGCTGCTTGTCCGGAGTCTCGGGCAGTACACGCTGGGTCCGAAGATCATCGAACTGGAGTACCTGCGGCGCTTCTATGATCCGGTCATCAAGCTGGGGGAAGGGCTGTTGAACAGCCTGGCCGAGATGACGGGCTGCCATGTCCTGTTCTGCAACATCTACCAGGATAGCCTGGTTACGGTATTCCACGCCTCTGGGCGCCAACCGCTCAATCTGGCGTTCCAGCTCTTTGCCCAGGGGCGGCGCATGCCTTTGTTCCGGGGATCTCCGTCAGGTGCGGTACTTCCATTTCTGGACCGCCGCCGGCTGAAGCGCCTGTACATGAGATACGCCGACGACCCGGACGTACTCGCGCGCGGGCGTACTTGGGAAGAGTTTCTGCGTTCGCTCAAGCCGGTACGCAAGCGCGGATACTACGTTTCGCACGGTGAACTGGATGCAGAAGCCGCAGGAATCGCCGCTCCCATATTCGGTGCTGACGGCAACGTCATGGGCAGCCTGGTGCTGGTTTACCGGAATGGCGATCCGCCGTGGGCAAGCGAGGAGGCTCTGGCGCAGGTACTGCTCGAGAATGCCGGGGAGATATCGCGCCGGATCCGTGATTCGGCTGGGCACCGGGAGCTTGCCCGCTAGGGAAAACGCTAACTCGCGGTTACACGCGGTTGGTTACTACTATTAAACATTCATTGGAACCACCATAGGCTGGAGAATGGATTCGACGATCGCGTTGATATTGATTCAGGACGGCATCGTCAACGGGGCAATCTACGCGTTGATCAGTATGGCGCTTGTGCTGGTGTTCGCGGTTACCCGCGTGATCTTCATCCCCCAGGGTGAATTCGTCACGTTCGGGGCGCTTACCCTGGCCATGCTGGTGAACGGAATTGTGCCGGGTACGGTGTGGTTGTTGCTGGCCGTGGGTATTGCCGTGTGCGTGGTCGAAGCGGTCGGAGCGGTGCGCAGCAAGTCCTGGCGCGGATTTCCCCGCGTCCTGGTTTCATGTCTGATCTATCCGGCCATGATGGCGTGGCTGGTGCATGCGCTGCCGCGCAAGGAACTGCCCCTGGCCGTCAACGTCCTGCTGTCGTTGGCCCTGGTGGTTCCGCTGGGGCCCATGATTTACCGCCTTGCCTACCAGCGGCTTGCCGAGGCCAGCGTGCTCGTCCTGCTGATTGCTTCGGTCGCGGTGCACTTTGCCCTGACGGGAGCCGGCCTGCTGTTCTTCGGGGCAGAAGGGTGGCGCACACCGCCCTTTGTTTCCGGCAGCATCAATCTCGGCTTCACGACGATTTCCGCGCAGACCATCTTCGTCGTGGTCACTGCGATCGTCCTCATCTGCATCCTGTTCCTGCTTTTCGAGAAGACCTTGTACGGACGCGCCTTGCGCGCGACGGCGGTCAACAGGCGCGGGGCGCGGCTGATGGGCATCAGCACCACCACGTCCGGTGCCATCACCTTCACCCTGGCAGCGTTCATCGGTGCGTTTTCCGGCGTGCTCATCGCGCCGGTCACCACCATTTATTACGACACCGGCTTTCTCATCGGTCTGAAGGGTTTCGTGGGCGCCATCTTCGGCGGCCTGTCGAGCTATCCCATCGCAGCGGCGGGGTCAGTCTTTGTCGGGCTGCTGGAAGCGTTCGGGTCATTCTGGGCCAGTGCGTTCAAGGAAGTCATCGTGTTCACGGTGATCATTCCGGTGTTGCTCTGGCTGTCACTCACCCACGCCCATGCCGAGGACGAGGAATGACAAAAACCACCGGAGGCTGCACATTCCTGGCGCACTGGCGTAGCCGGGCCGGGTGGTGTGCGAGCCGGCTTGCGTAATTCCTGCAGCGTGAGATCCCGATGAATCGAATCGTGCTTGCTATCTTTGTAGTGTTGCTGGCGGTGTTGCCCCTGGTTTCCGCAACGCCCGAGTTCTGGATCACCCAGATGAACTACATTGGCCTGTCCAGCCTGGTCGTGCTGGGGCTGGTACTGCTGACGGGCGTTGGTGGCCTGACTTCATTCGGCCAGGCGGCGTTCGTCGGCGTCGGTGCCTATACCACTGCCTGGTTCACCACCACGTATGGCTGGTCGCCGTGGCTGGGCCTGGTGCTGGGCCTCATCTTCACTGGCGCCATTGCTTTCGTCCTGGGGGCGGTCACCCTGCACCTGTCGGGTCATTACCTGCCGCTGGGAACCATCGCGTGGGGCCTGAGCCTGTACTACCTTTTCGGCAACGTCGAGGCGTTGGGCAAATACGATGGCATTTCAGGAATCGCGCCCATCGATCTGTTCGGTGTTTCGCTCGACACCGGGCGGGAGATCTACTACCTCATCTGGGTTGCCGTCCTGCTGGCGGTGTGGGGAATACAGAATCTGCTCACGTCAAGGCCGGGACGGGCGATACGCTCACTGCGCGAAGGCGCGGTGATGGCCGAGGCATTTGGCGTGAACACCGCGCGCTACAAGATCATCATCTTCATGTACGCAGCCCTGCTGGCCAGCGTGTCCGGGTGGCTGTATGCCCATATGCAGCGTGCCGTCAGCCCCAGTCCGTTTGGGCTGAACTACGGCATCGAATACCTCTTCATGGCGGTCGTGGGCGGAGCAGCCCATGTGTGGGGCGCGCTTCTGGGGTCTGCCGTCGTGCTGGTCATCGAAGACCAGTTGCAGACCTGGCTGCCGCACCTGCTCGACACTACCTCGAACTTCGAAATGATCGTGTTCGGGATCCTGCTCGTGCTGGTGTTGCAAAACGCGCGCGAGGGGTTGTGGCCGCATCTGGCCGCACCGTTCCGGCGCAACGAGGGGCGAGCTCGCAGCAAGGCGGCGCAGCTGCCGGATGTGCCACCGCTGCCTCAGCGCCCGCGGCCTGCAGGTAACGAAACCGTGCTGAAAGTTTCCGGACTGCGCAAGGAATTCGGCGGGCTCGTGGCCGTAAACGACATCAGCTTCCAGGTGCGCGCGGGCGAGATCGTCGGATTGATCGGCCCCAACGGCGCGGGCAAGAGCACCACGTTCAACCTCATTACGGGCGTGTTGTCGGCCACTGCGGGTTCGGTCGAGTTCATGGGTCAGCGCATCGACCGGCTGCGCTCGCGCGACATCGCGAAGCTGGGGGTGGCGCGCACTTTCCAGCACGTGCAGTTGCTGCCAACCATGACCGTCCTTGAAAACGTTGCCGTCGGCGCGCACTTGCGCAGCGACGTGGGCGTGGTGGCGGCAACCCTGCACGCCGAGCGCGCACGCGAGGCGCAGATCCTGGCTGAGGCGGCGCGGCAGATCGAGCGGGTCGGGTTGGGCAACTACATGTATGAACAGGCGGGCAACCTGGCCCTGGGACAGCAGCGCATCGTCGAAATTGCGCGCGCCCTGGCCGCCGACCCCGTGCTGTTGCTGCTGGATGAGCCGGCGGCGGGGCTGCGCTACAAGGAGAAGCAGGAACTGGCGCAGGTGCTGAAGCAGCTGCGCAGTGAAGGCATGAGCATTCTGCTGGTGGAGCACGACATGGAGTTCGTAATGGGACTCACCAACCATATCGTGGTCATGGATTTCGGTACGAAGCTTGCCGAAGGCACGCCGGCGCAGATCCAGACCAACCCCGCAGTACTGGAGGCCTACCTCGGCGGAGTGGAAGAGGAGGCTGCCCATGCCTGAACCGATTCTTTCCGTGCAAGGGCTGTCCGCACGGTACGGCAAGGTGCTCGCCGTCAACGATGCCAGCCTGCAGGTTGGCGAGGGGCAAATCGTGACTGTCATCGGCGCCAACGGAGCGGGCAAGTCCACACTGCTGAATGCCATCATGGGATCCTTGCCGGTGCGAGGCTCGTCTACGGGCGAGATCAGATACCAGGGGCAGCGGGTCGAGGGATGGAAGGTCGAGCAGCGCGTGCATGCCGGCATGTCACTGGTGCCTGAGCGGCGCGAGCTGTTCGGCAGCATGAGCGTCGAAGACAACCTGCTGCTGGGTGCGTTTCGGCGGTATCGCGCCCGTGAAAGCGGCTGGCGCTCCGAGCTCGACCACGTTTATGAGACGTTTCCGCGCCTGAAGGAGCGGCGCAAGCAGCAGGCAGGCACGCTGTCGGGAGGCGAACGGCAGATGCTTGCGGTGGGCCGGGCGCTCATGGCACGCCCGCGGTTGCTGATGCTCGACGAACCTAGTCTGGGGCTGGCACCGCTCATCGTGCGCGAAATCTTTCACATCATCGCAGGTTTGCGCAAGACGGGGGTAGGCATTCTGCTGGTCGAGCAGAATGCGCGGGCGGCACTGCAGGTCGCCGATTACGGCTACGTGCTTGAAACGGGCGATGTCGTGCTGGCGGGAACTTCGGCCGAGCTGGCCGACAATCCGCGGGTCATCGAAAGCTATCTCGGCCTGGGCAAGGGGGCGGAAACCGAGTGACGCCACCGCGCTGCGTCTGCAGGTCTTTTGCTTGCCAACGCCACAGCCGGGTGCTATTTTCGATTCGAGGTGACTCTTCTGGAATCAACGTGGCATTGTCTGGACAACAGTTTGGGCCGCCGGTGCGGCGTGGCATGAGGTCAAGCGCAGCCCTCGTTGCAATTCTCCTTGCCTGCAGCGGCGCTGATGCCGCTCAAATCGGACGACCGCGCATGATGTCTGGTGTGGGGCAGCCCCTGCGCATTGAAGTGCCTTTGTCCCAGGTACAGCTCGTTGACGGTGCGCCACCGGTCGTGCGCATCCAGGCGGCCGAAGCCTCCGACGCAGCCCTGAGCTCGCGTTCCGATATACCCGTACAGGTACAGGTGGAGCCTCACCGCAACGGAGAAGGCCATGTTGCCATCGTAACCTCGCGTGTTCCGGTGCAGCGGCCGGTGGTCGATCTGCGGCTGCAGCTGCAGGATGCGGCCGGGCAGCACGAGCGTCGCATGGTGGTGCTGTTGCCCAGTGCGCTGCACGACGCCGTCAGCCCCGTTTCGCTGGCCCGCGGCAAAGTTCCCGATACCATCGTCGTGCGGCGGGGCGACACCTTGGGTACCATTGCACAGCGCCTGCGCAGCGCGAACCCTGACTACCAGCGTGCCACGCTGTACCAGGTTCTCGCGGCCCTGCTGCGGGCCAATCCGGCTGCGTTCATTGAAGGCAACATGCACCTGCTGCGTGCCGGCGAGCGCCTGCTCGTGCCCGACGCTGCTGCGGCTCATGCCATCGATCCAGCCGAGGCCCGTCGTCTGTATGCCATGCACATGGAACAGTTCGCTGCGTATCGAGCACGTCTGGCACAGGGCAGGCCAGTCAGCCGCCTCAGCTCGCGTTCCGTCGCCACGGGGTCGATCGCGTCCGCATCTCCGGCTCCGCCGGCCTCTTCAGGACGTGATGTACTGCGTCTGTCCAGTGCCGTGCCTGCGGCCGCGGCGGCAAACGGAACGGATCTCCAGGCTGCTCTGGCGGCCGCGCGCGCCGAACTCGATCGCTTGCGCG
>ERZ777003.4283-NODE-4283-length-12285-cov-6.605478_pt1 | contig 12285 bp, 11 predicted proteins | sample MGYA00374956_ERZ777003 | MGnify/ENA primary metagenome ERZ777003 (study PRJEB29302, sample SAMN06268252) | bioreactor metagenome | isolation source: Joint BioEnergy Institute, California, USA | place: USA:Joint BioEnergy Institute, California, USA | collected... | reverse complement strand
GCAGCAGCGAGGCCGGCGGCGGAATAGCGCCCGAGGCGGGTAGGGCAGGGGGGGGCGCCGTTCGGCTGGCGGTCGGCCGCCTCGACGGAACGCGGTCGCGGCCCCATCTTTCTGGGACCGCCGACCCACCCAGCGCGAGGCTGCGCCCCCGCTGCCCCGATCCGGACGAATCGCCCGTCGATGAACCTCCTCGCCGCGCCCCCGGTGCTGTTCTTCCCCCAGAAGCGCCCGCCGCCGCCCTCGGAGCGGCGGCTCAAGGTCGTCTCGCCCTTCGAGCCGAACGGCGACCAGCCCCAGGCGATCCGCGAGCTGGTCGAGGGGCTCGCGCGCGGCGAGCGCGACCAGGTGCTGCTCGGCGTCACCGGCTCCGGCAAGACCTTCACCATGGCGAAGGTGATCGAGGCGGTGCAGCGCCCGACGCTGATCCTCGCCCCGAACAAGACTCTCGCTGCCCAGCTCTACGGGGAGATGAAGGCGTTCTTCCCGGAGAACGCGGTGGAGTATTTCGTCTCTTACTACGACTACTACCAGCCGGAGGCCTACGTCCCGCGCACGGACACCTACATAGAGAAGGACGCGCAGATCAACGAGCAGATCGACCGCATGCGCCACTCCGCGACGCAGGCGCTGCTCGAGCGCAACGACGTGGTGATCGTCGCTTCCGTCTCCTGCATCTACGGCATCGGCTCGGTCGAGACCTATTCGCGCATGGTCGTGCGCCTGGAGAAGGGCGGGCGGATCGAGCGCGACACGCTGGTGAAGGGCCTCGTCGAGCAGCAGTACCGGCGCAACGACGCCGCCTTCCAGCGCGGCACCTTCCGCATCCGCGGCGAGACGGTGGATGTCTGGCCCTCCCACCTCGAGGACCGCGCCTGGCGCATCTCCCTCTTCGGCGACGAGATCGACGCGCTGCGCGAGTTCGACCCGCTGACCGGCGAGATCACCGCCGAGATGGCCTCGGTCGCGATCTACGCGAACAGCCACTACGTCACTCCGCGCCCGACGCTCCAGCAGGCGATCGCGCAGATCAAGGTGGAGCTGAAGCAGCGCCTCGCCGAGCTGGAGGCGCAGGGCAAGCTGCTCGAGGCCCAGCGGCTCGAGCAGCGCACCATGTTCGACATCGAGATGCTGGAGACGACGGGCTCCTGCAAGGGGATCGAGAACTACTCGCGCTACCTCACCGGCCGGAATCCCGGCGAGCCGCCGCCGACGCTCTTCGAGTACCTGCCGGAGAACGCGCTGCTGATCGTGGACGAGAGCCACGTCACCGTCCCCCAGCTCGGCGGCATGTTCCGCGGCGACTACAACCGCAAGAGCGTGCTCGCCGAGTTCGGCTTCCGCCTGCCGAGCTGCGTGGACAACCGCCCGCTGCGCTTCGAGGAATGGGACGCCTACCGCCCCGCGACGATCTTCGTCAGCGCCACGCCGGGGCCCTGGGAGCTGGAGCGCACCGGCGGCGTCTTCGCCGAGCAGGTGATCCGCCCGACGGGGCTGATCGATCCGCTCTGCGAGGTGCGCCCGGTCGAAGGCCAGGTGGACGACCTGCTCGCCGAGTGCCGCGAGGTGACGCGGAAGGGCGGGCGCGTGCTGGTGACGACGCTCACCAAGCGCATGGCCGAGGACCTGACCGAGTACATGGCCGAGGCGGGCATCAAGGTCCGCTACCTGCACTCGGACGTGGACACGCTGGAACGCATCGAGATCATCCGCGACCTGCGGCTCGGCGTGTTCGACGTGCTGGTGGGCATCAACCTGCTGCGCGAGGGGCTCGACATCCCCGAATGCATGCTGGTCGCGATCCTGGACGCCGACAAGGAGGGCTTCCTGCGCTCCACGACGAGCCTGATCCAGACCATCGGCCGCGCCGCGCGCAATGCGGAGGGGCGGGTGATCCTCTACGCCGACCGCATGACGGACTCGCTCCGCCGCGCGCTGGAGGAGACGGAGCGCCGGCGCGCCAAGCAGATGGCCTGGAACGAGGCGCACGGCATCACGCCGCAGACCATCAAGCGGCAGATCGCCGACGTGCTGCAGAGCGTGTACGAGCAGGACTATGTGACGGTCGAGGCGGTCGAGGGTTCGGAGAGCGCGACCGAGTTCGTCGGCAAGGACCTGCGCGCCACCATCGCCGAGCTGGAGAAGCGCATGCGGGCCGCGGCGGCCGATCTGGAATTCGAGGAGGCAGCCCGGCTGCGCGACGAAATCAAGCGGCTGGAGGCGCTGGAACTCGGCCTCGACGTGCCGCCCGCCACAGGGCGCCCGCGCGCCGCGCAGGATTGGACGCCGCAGCCGCTCGGTCCCGGAGGCGGCGGCTACGAGCCGAAGCGTGGCAAGCAGCGGGCGGCGCAGCGCGGCGGCGCTGGTTCCTCCGGCGGCGGCCGAGGGAGGCGGCGCCGTGGCTGAGCGGCTTTCGGCATCGCAGCCGGCCGGTGGGGAGGCGTGGCCGATCGCCGCGGCCATTCCGCGCGTCGCGCTCGTCACCGGCGGTGCCCGGCGACTCGGGCGCGCGATCGTGCTCGGGCTGGCGGAGGCCGGCTTCGACGTCGCGATCCACTACGGCCGCAGCGCCGCAGAGGCGGAGGCGACGGCGGAGGAGGTCCGCGCGCGCGGCCGCGCCGCCGCCATCCTCCGCGCCGACCTCGCGCGCGAGGTGGAAAGCGCGGCCTTGCTCGCGCGCGCCGCCGACGCGCTGGGCGGCGGCCCGGTCGGGGTGCTGGTCAACAACGCCAGCGTGTTCGAGCGCGACGAGTGGTACGACGCGACGCGGGCGAGCTGGGACGCGCATCTCGAGCCGAACCTGCGCGCGCCCTTCGTGCTGACGCAGGAATTCGCCCGCGCCTTGCCGGAGGCCGCGGAGGGCGTGGTGATCAACATGATCGACCAGCGGGTGTGGTCCATCACGCCGCACTTCGTCTCCTATACCGTCTCCAAGGTCGGGCTGTGGGCGCTGACGCAGAGCCTCGCCCTCGCGCTCGCGCCGCGCATCCGGGTGAACGCGATCGGCCCCGGGCCGGCCCTGCCGTCGACGCGGCAAACGCCGGAGCAGTTCGCCCGGCAATGCGCCTCTACGCCGCTCCACCGCGGCACCTCGCCGGAGGAGGTCGCGCGCGCGGTGCGGGCGATCCTCTCTCTGCCCTCCATGACGGGGCAGATGATCGCGCTCGACGGCGGGCAGCACCTGCAATGGTCGCCGGCGCGGCCCGGCGGGGCCTTGCCCGAATGAGCGGCGACGGCGGCGGTTTCGCGCCCGACGCGGAGCGCGGGCTGCGCCTCGTCTTCGTGCGCGGGCTGGAGGTGCGCGCGCGCCTCGGCGTGTATCCGCACGAGGAGCGCGCGCCGCAGCGCGTGCGCATCGGCATCGAGGCCGCGGTGGAGGACGATGCCGCCCCCGACGGCATCGGCGCCGACCGGCTTGCGCGCGTCGTGGACTACGGCCAGCTGGCCGAGACGGCGCGGCGCATGGCGACGGAAGGCCACCTGCGCCTGGCCGAGACGCTGGCCGAGCGCATCGCCCTCGCCGTGCTGGCCGGGCAGCCCCGGGTGCAGTCGGTGCGGGTGACGGTCGAGAAACCCGAAGCCATCGCCGACGCCGAATCCGTCGGCGTCGTCGTGGAGCGGCGCCGCCGCCGGCAACGTCCCTAGAACGGTTCGCCGCACATTTTGTCCACCGGCGTCACGGCTCCGCGAGTCGCGCTTTTCGCGTCAACCAGGAAGTTCCTCTTGACGCCACGCGGGAGCGGCCCGCAATCGTAACTTAACGATTTTTCAATGACTTAGATCTTCCGATGCGATTCTGCACAAAATGCGGGCAGTCGATCATGAACGGCCTGCAACGGCCTCTTGGCGCTCTTTGCCCGCCCCCATTCCACAGAGTTTTCCACAGCTTTGGTGGACAAGCCCGGCCTTGAGCCGAGGGCTGCGCAGGCATAGGTCAGCGTCATGGCAGAGGTGAACGAAGCGGGCACGGATCGGCGCAACGCGGCGCCCGTCCTCGAAGGCGTGCGGGTGATCGAGACTGTGCTGCCGACCCTGCCGCTCTCGCCCGGCGTCTATCGTATGCTCAACGCGCGCGGCGAGGCGCTCTACGTCGGGAAGGCCCGTGCGCTGCGCAAGCGTGTCGCCGCCTACACGCAGCTCCACCGTCTGCCCGAGCGGCTGCGCCGCATGGTGCACGAGACGCGGAGCCTCGAAGTGGTCACCACCGCCTCCGAGGCGGAAGCGCTGCTGCTCGAGGCCAACCTCATCAAGCGCCTGCGCCCGCGCTACAACATCGTGCTGCGGGACGACAAATCCTATCCGTGGCTGGTGCTGACCGAGGACCACCCGTACCCGCAGATCGCCAAGCACCGCGGCGAGCGCCGCAAGGGTGCGAGCTACTGGGGCCCCTTCGCCTCGGCCTGGGCGGTGAACGAGACGCTCACCGCTCTGCAGCGCGTCTTCCTGCTGCGCTCCTGTCGCGACACGGTGTTCGAGAGCCGCGACCGGCCCTGCCTGCTCTACCAGATCCGCCGCTGCTCGGCGCCCTGCGTCGAGCGCATCTCGCAGGAGGACTACGCGGCGCTGGTGCGCGAGGCGAAGGACTTCCTCTCCGGCGGCACGCCCTCGATCCAGCGGCGGCTCGCGAAGGAGATGGAGGAGGCCGCGGAGCGCCTCGAATTCGAGCGCGCCGCCGCGATTCGCGACCGCATCCGCGCCCTGACCCATGTGCAGGGCCGCGACCGGATCAACATGGAGGGCGTGGGCGACGCAGACGTGGTCGCGCTCCACCAGCTCGCCGGCCAGTCCTGCGTGCAGGTCTTCTTCTTCCGCGGCGGCCGCAACAACGGCAACCGCCCGTTCTTCCTGGGCCACGGCAAGGCCGAGCAGGAGGAGGGCGAGGTCCTGCAGAGCTTCATCGCGCAGCTCTACGACGACCTGCCGCCGCCGCCCCTCGTCCTGCTCAGCCACGACCTGCCGGAGCAGGCGCTAGTCGCCGAGGCGCTCTCCACCCGCGCCGGCCGCAAGGTCGAGCTGCACCGGCCGCAACGCGGCGACAAGCGGGCCGCCGTGGAGCATGCCCTGACCAACGCGCGCGAGGCGCTCGAGCGCCGCATGGCCGAGAGCACCGCGCAGGAGGCGCTGCTTCAGGGCGTGGCCAAGGTCTTCGACCTCGCCTCCGCACCGGAGCGGATCGAAGTCTACGACAACAGCCACATCCAGGGTGCGAATGCCTATGGCGTGATGATCGTCGCCGGTCCCGCCGGCTTCCTCAAGAACGCCTACCGCAAGTTCGGCATCAAGGGCCCGGTGAAGCCGGGCGACGACTTCGCCATGATGCGGGAGGTGTTCGAGCGCCGGTTCGGCCGCGCGCTGAAGGAGGACCCGCTGCGCGAATCCGGCACCTGGCCCGACCTCGTGCTGATCGACGGCGGCCTGGGCCAGCTCAATGCAGCGCGCGCGGTGCTGAACGAGCTGGGCTGCCATGACATCCCGGTCGTCGCCATCGCCAAGGGGCCGGACCGCGATGCGGGGCGGGAGTGGTTCCACCAGGCCGGGCGCGAGCCCTTCCAGCTCCCGCCGCGCGATCCGGTGCTCTATTACCTCCAGCGCCTGCGCGACGAGGCGCACCGCTTCGCCATCTCCGCGCACCGCGCCGGCCGCTCGAAATCGCTGGTGCGGAGCGAGCTGGACGAGGTGCCGGGCGTCGGCCCCGCGACCAAGCGCGCGCTGCTGAACCATTTCGGCTCGGCCCGCGGCGTGAAGCAGGCCGGCCTCGCCGATCTCGAGGCTTGCCCCGGCATCGGCGCGGCGCTCGCGCGGCGCATCCACGAGCATTTCCACCCCGGCTCCGTCGCGGCTAGAACCTCCGGCTGAACCGCACCCGAGCGAGCGCCGCGACCCGTCCCGTGCCGACCGACCTTCCCAATCTGCTCACCCTCTCGCGGATCGCCGCGATCCCGCTCGTGGTGTTCTTTGCCTCGCTGGAGCGGCCCTGGGCGGACCTCGCCTCCTGCATCGTCTTCTCCGCCGCGGCGGTCACCGACTACTTCGACGGCAAGATCGCGCGGCAGCGCCGGCAGATCAGTTCCTTCGGCCGCATGCTCGACCCGATCGCCGACAAGCTGCTGGTCGGCGCGGCGCTGATGCTGCTGGCCGGGCATGGCCGGCTCTCGGCCTTCGGGCTGTTTCCCGCGATCGTGATCCTGCTGCGCGAGATCCTGGTCTCCGGCCTGCGCGAGTTCCTCGCCGGGATCAGGCTCGGCCTGCCGGTCACGCGTCTGGCCAAGTGGAAGACCGGATTCCAGATGGGCGCGCTGGGCACGCTGCTCGCCGGCGATTCGGGGGCGGGGGTGATCTTCCTCGACTTCCTTCCCATCTCGTTCATCGGCGAGGCGATGCTGTGGACCGCGGCGGTGCTGACGCTGGTGACAGGCTGGGACTACCTCCTGGCTGGGCTGCGCCACGCGGCGAGCGAGCGGCATGGACCGGTGGGCGGCGGCGCTCCGCACGCAGCGGCGGCCGGGGTGGTGCAGCTTCCCGATGCGGCGGAGGCGCTTCCGGGTGCCACGGCGAAGGCCGCTGCCGCGGAGCGTTCCGAGCCACCGGTGGTGCGGCCTTGAGCGACCCAGGCCGGCGGCGCATGGTGCGAGACGGCGGCAGCGCGGTGAGGATGTCGAGGAGTGCGAGCGGCATGATCGGCCACGGGCGCATTGGAACGGCGGCACTGCTTGCGGGTGGCGGCAGCAGCGGCGGCGAGCGACGGGCAAGCACCGCGGCCGCGGCCCGCGCCTGCGTAGCGGCGTCCGCGCTGGCGGTGCTGGCAGGGGGCTGCACGGCGCTCGACGTCACGCCCCCCTGGGCGCCCGTCACAGCCCACATGCCGCCAGCGAACAGCCTGACGGCACAGCGTGTGGTCAACGGCGGGACGGCCGCCACGCCCGCCCCGCCGCTGACTCCGGAGCCGGGCGACATCTGGCCGGTCCAGGAGGCGCCGAGGGCTACCCTCGCCGATCCGGAGGAGGCGCTGCGCAACATCCCGCCCTATCAGCCCGAAGGGATGCGTACCCAGCCGCCACCCCCGTCTGCCGATGAGCAGCGCCCGGCCCCGCCGCCGCGCCGGGCGCGCGGCAGCTCCTCCCCGCCGCCACCGCCGTCTCAGCCGGGGGCCGAGCTCCGCGTGCCGGCGCAGCCGCCGGCGCTGCCCGTGACGCCTCCGCCGGAGCGCGCCGACGGGCGTGTCATCCCCTATCCGGGCGGCAATGCGGTCACCACGGGCGGGACGGACAATTACCAGACCTTCAACGAGCCAGGCACGGCGGGTGGCGGCGTCGCCATTCCGCAGGGGCCGACGACGACCCTGATCGGGCCCGACGGCCGCATCCGCGTCGTGCCGACGCCGCGCTGAACGAGGCCGACCGATGCCGCGGACGCCAGACCGGCGCAGCCCCACCCGTCGCCTCGCCCCGTGTGCGGCCCGCCCGCAGACGGCGTGTGACGCATGAGGGATGCCCGGATGCGCGTGCTCTATTTCGCCTGGCTGCGGCAGAAGATCGGCCTCGCCGAGGAGGAGGCCGCGCCGCCGCCGGACGAGGTGCGCGACGTCGCGGGCCTGATCCGCTGGCTCGCCGCGCGCAGCCCGGGGCATGCCGCAGCCTTCGCCGAGCCGCGCCTGGTCCGGGCGGCAGTGAACCAGGAATTCGCCACCCCCGACACGCCGGTCGCGCCCGGTGACGAGGTGGCGTTCTTCCCGCCGGTGACGGGAGGCTGAGGCCAGCCATGGCGACGGTTCGGGTGCAGGAGGCGCTGTTCGACCTGGCGGCGGAGACCGCTGCGCTGACCGCGGGACGCACCGATGTCGGCGCGGTGGCGAGCTTCCTCGGCGTCTGCCGCGCCGATGACGGGCTCGCCGCGATGGTGCTCGAGCACTACCCGGCGATGACCGAGCGCGCGCTGCGCCGCATCGCGGCGGAGGCCGAGGCGCGCTGGCCACTCACCGGCTGCACGGTGATCCACCGGGTCGGGCGCATCCTGCCCGGCGAGCCGATCGTGCTGGTGCTGACCGCGAGCACCCACCGCGCCGCGGCGCTGGAAAGCTGCGCCTTCCTGATCGACTGGCTCAAGACTCGCGCGCCGTTCTGGAAGTGCGAGGAGTTCGCCGACGGCACGCGGCGCTGGGTCGAGGCGCGCGCGGATGACGAGGCGGCGGCGGCGCGCTGGGGCGAACAAGTTGCGGCGGATGCGCCGGGTGAGGGGGCGCCGGCCCGCCGCCAGCGGGAAGCGGAACCCGCGGCGGAATGATCCCGCCGCCCCCGCGGCGGTCGCGCGCGGGCGGCGGCGCCGCCAGCTTTGCGGCGGTGCTCGCCGGCGCCGCGCTGTTGGTCTGTCCGGCCTTCCTCAACGGCTATCCGATCGTCTTCAGCGACACCGGGGCGTTCCTGGCCCAGACCCTCGTCCCGCTGATGATCTGGGACAAGCCCTATGTCTATGGGCCCTTCCTGCACCTGTTCCATCTGCGCCTCTCGCTCTGGGGGCCGCTCGTCGCGCAGGGGCTGATCCTGTCGCACCTGCTCTGGGTGACGCAGCGGGCGCTGCGCGGCACCGCCTCGCCCATCGGCCATCTCGCGGTGACGGCTGGCCTGGCGGCGCTGACGAGCGCGCCCTGGACGGCGGCCTTCCTGATGCCGGACCTCTTCGCGCCGGTGACGGTGCTCTGCCTGTTCCTGCTCGGCTTGGCGCGCGAGAGGCTCGGCCGCGGCGAGGCATGGTATCTCGGCGTGCTCGCCACCCTCGCGATCGCGTCGCATCTCGCGCATCTCATCGTCGCCGCGGCCGTGATCGCCGTCGTGTTCGCGCTGACCTGGCGGCGGGTGCGCCCCACGCTGCGCGCGGCGGAGCCGCTCGGCGTGGCACTCGCGCTGCTGCTCGCGAGCAACGCGATCGGCCATGGCCGGATCGCGGTCTCTCCCTACGGCGCGACCTTCCTGCTGGCGCGGCTGCAGCAGGACGGGCCGGCGACGCGCACGCTGCATGCGCTCTGCCCTGATACGGGCTGGCGCCTCTGCGGCTTCCTCGACCGACTGCCGATGGACTCCGACGAGTTCCTGTGGTCGCCCGACGACAGCCCGCTCTACCGCGAGCCGGACGGCACACCCCTTGAGGGCGGCATCCCCGGGGGCGCGCAGATGGCGCCGGAGGCGCAGGCGATCCTGCGTGCGACGGTGCTGCGCGAGCCGCTCGGCGTGGCCGGGGCGATGCTGCGCAACACCCTGCGGCAACTGGTCTCGGTGCGGGTCGGCGACACGCTGCACAACCGCTTCATCACGGTGATCCCCGGCCGCGAGATCGCCGCGAACTTCCCGCCGCGCGAACTGGAGGCGTACCTCGCCGGGGCGCAGAAGCGCGGCGCGCTGGAGGCGCTGGCGGCGCCCTTCCTCCTGCCACACCTGCCGGTGCTGCTCCTCGCCGCGCTGCTGGCGCCGGTCGCGCTGTGGCGTGCGGCGAGGGCCGGGGACAGGCTCCGGCTCGGCCTGCTGGCCTGCGTGCTGGCGGGACTGCTCGGCAATGCCTTCGCCACCGGCGCGCTGAGCGGGCCGCATGACCGCTACCAAGCGCGCATCGTCTGGCTGCTGCCGCTCGCGGTCGGGCTGGCGCTTTGGTCGCCCGTGGCCGCGGCACGGGGGCTGGCCGGGGAGGGACGGGGTCGAACGGCAACGGCTGCCGCCCCGACGGTTCCGCCGCGCGGGGGCGCCGGGCGCGGGGCAACGTAGGACGCAGCCCGACAGCCGAAACAGTGTGCCGTGCGGCTGGAACCGCCAATGGAAACATGCGTCGGCGGAAAGGCGCTGCCTGACTGCAGGAAAAGGGTTCCCCTCGCCTAGAATCCAGTATTCATTGATCTCATATTCGTGAGCAGTCACCGTAGCTGAACGCGTGAGAGGGGCCCCCGCCTTGCCCGACTCCCAGTTCGACGCCGCCGCCACCCAGACGCAGGACAGCTCCCTGCCGCCCGCACCGTCCGGCGCCGCCGGTCGGCACGGCCCAGGCCCGGTCGTCGCCGATGCAACCGCTGCCGACTCCACCCCCGCCACCGGGGATGCCGCCCTGCTCTTCGGTGCCGGGGACGACCAGCCGCCGCTCTGGCTCTGGCTCTCCGTCGAGCCCGAGGAGGTGACGGCGCTGGAGCGCGCGCTGCTCGCCCATATCCGCTCGCCGCTCTTCCCCGCCCGTTTCGGTGACCGGATCACGGGGCCGGGCGACGATGCCGGGCTGCTCGAATTCGCCCGCCGTTTCGCGCCGATCGCGCCGCGCTTCGCGCATGGGCCGGACCTGGTCCTCGCCGCGCTGCGCATCGTCGCGGAGCGAGGCGTCAGCCTCGCGACCGCCCGCGCCGCGGCGCTGGGCTGCATCGAGGCGCTGCTGCTGCGCCTCCACGGCCAGGCGCGGGCCCTGGCAGGGGAGGGGGCCCAGGACGCGGAGCCGCGGCTGCGTCGCTTCGTCCTTGCCGCCCGTCTCGCCGCCGACCTCTGGGTGCGCTTCATCCCCGCCATGGAGGGCGGTCAGCCGCTCACCGAGCGCCTGGCGCAGGCGGCCGGCTTCACTCTGAACGCCCGTGGCGGCGGTGCGCCGGCGGCCAACGCCACCGCAGGCTCCGGATCGGCTGCGGCGCCGGCCGCCGCCGGGCAGCAGCCGGCGGCGAGCGAGGAGCCGGACGTCCCCTCCGTCACGATCCTCCAGCCTTTCGAGCCGCCCAACGACCGGGCCGAATGGGACGTCTACCGGCCGCTCCAGGCGCCGCTGCCCCTGCGCCGGGTGCCGCGCGACGCCGTCGCCCGCCTCGCCGCGCTGGGGGAGAAGGCGCCGGCCTTTGCCGCGCAGCTCGCCGAGATCCGCCGCGCCCTGGCGCTTGCGGCTCATGCCGGGCGTCCGGCGCCGCGCCTGCGCCCGATCCTGCTCGTCGGCCCGCCCGGCGTGGGCAAGACCTGGTTCGCACGGCGCGTGGCGCAGGCGCTGGAGCTGCCCTTCTCCTCGCTCAACCTCGGCGGGGCCACCGACAATCGCAGCCTCGCCGGCACCGCGCGCGGCTGGTCCGGCGCGACGCCCGCATGGCCGATCACGGAGTTCGCCCGGCTCGGCGCGCCCAATCCGGTCTTCTTCCTCGACGAGGTGGAGAAGGCGGGCGGCTCGCGCGACAGCAACGGCCGTGCGCACGACACGCTGCTCGCCATGATCGAGCCCGAGAGCGCCGGTGCCTGGTTCGACGAGTGCCTGCGCACCACCGCGGATCTGCGCCACGTGCTGTGGATCATGGCGGCGAACGAGACGCGCGGCATCCCCGCGCCGCTGCTCTCGCGCCTCTCGGTCCACCGGATCGAGCCGCCGCCGGCGAGCGCCTTCGCGGCGACGCTGGAGGGGCTGCGCGGCGCGGTGGCGGAGGACCTCGGCTGCACGCCGGCCGATTTGCCGGACCTTGAGCCGGAGACCCTGGCCGCACTGCGCCGCAGCTTCGCCGGGCACCGCAACCTGCGCCGCCTGCGCGCGCAGCTTGAGGAATGCCTCGGTCTCGCCGCCGAGGCGGCGCTCGCCGGGGCGCACTGACGGAAGCGGCGGCGGCCGGCCGGTCCTCCGGCTGGCTGGCCGCCCGTCATCGCGCGTGGCTACTGCGACCGCACGCGCACGAAGCGCAGCGCGAAGCCGTTGTTGGCAGGCTGACAGGTTGAGACTGACGGTCTGCCGCGCCGCCCGGACCGCGACCTGCTGGTCAGTGGCAGATGGCCTCGCTCCTCGGCGTGAAGCCGTGTCGAGCGGTTGATCAGTTCGTGGCGCTCTCGTGGTCGGTCTCGACCGCGATCTGGTCGGTCAGCGCGTTGATGCGCGGGTGAAGTAGCCGCCGGTGTTGAAGATGTCGCGGCAGCCCAGGGCAGTCGGTTTCGTCCCCGATGTGAGGCCGCCCGGCTTCCGTGCCTCGTGCACCGTGACGAAGTGGGCCTCGATGCTGGAGCACTGCACCAGCGCGCGCTCATTCGCGAACACTGCGTCGTCTGTGGTGAGAGGCGTGCCGTTGTGGAGGCTCCAGACGGTGGGGAGTGCTGCTCCCGGCGTGTCGTGAGGACCGGCCAAACCTTCAGCTCCGGGTTCCATCGCACCAGCGGCTCGTGGATGCCGAGGTTACAGGCGAGCAGGACGGTCTCGACCCGCGTGCAGGGGCGATAGCGCTGGCGTCGCCGTCATCGGCCCGGTGGAAGGTGTCTGCCTGGGAGGGAGTGGCGACGATGGCCGCGGTGATGGGAAGGAGGGCAGGCGCGGCGG
>ERZ777003.4282-NODE-4282-length-12287-cov-11.882603_pt1 | contig 12287 bp, 13 predicted proteins | sample MGYA00374956_ERZ777003 | MGnify/ENA primary metagenome ERZ777003 (study PRJEB29302, sample SAMN06268252) | bioreactor metagenome | isolation source: Joint BioEnergy Institute, California, USA | place: USA:Joint BioEnergy Institute, California, USA | collected... | reverse complement strand
CCTGCGCCATGCGGACGAGCGTGTCGTAGATCGCCGCGTCGCCGTGCGGGTGGTACTTGCCCATCACGTCGCCGACGATCCGCGACGACTTCGAGCGGGGCCGGTTCGGCTGCAGGCCGGCCTCGTTCATCGCGAACAGGACGCGCCGGTGGACGGGCTTGAGGCCGTCGCGCACGTCGGGCAGGGCGCGCCCGACGATGACGGACATCGCGTAGTCGAGATACGCCGAGCGCATCTCCTCCTCGAGCGCGCGCGGCTCGATGTTGCCGCCGCTGAGCTGATCGGTGGCGCTCATCGCTGGTCCTTCCTAGTTCCCGGGGCGCGCGCCTCCCGGCGGGCGGCGGGCACGGCGTCGGCGGCGCGGTCCACTTACACGTCCAGGTTCGTCACGAGGCTGGCGTGCTCCTCGATGAAGTGGCGCCGCGGCTCGACCTGGTCGCCCATCAGCATCGAGAAGACCCTGTCGGCGGCGGCCGCGTCCTCCATCGTCACCTGCGCGAGCGTGCGGGTCGCCGGGTCCATCGTCGTCTCGCGCAGCTGCTCGGCGTTCATCTCGCCGAGCCCCTTGAAGCGGGTGACCTCGACGCCGCGGCTGGCGAGCTCCATCACCCTCGTGCGCAGCTCGTCGAACGAGACCGCCCTGGCGCGGTGGTCGTCGAGGCGGATGTCGAACGGCGGCGTGCCGACGGTCTTGACGAGCTCCTCGTGGACCCGCACGAGCTGGCGGTACTCGTGCGCCTGGAGCATCGCCCGGCGCACCTTGCGGGTGCGGGCGTGGCCGGTGGCGTGCTCGACGGAGCGGACGGTCAGCTCCTGCTCGTCGACGGCGAGCAGCTCGACCGAGAAGGCCGCCCCGTCGGCCGCCGGCCGGCGCAGCAGCTCGATCAGCGCGTCCTCGTCGGTGACGTGCTCGTCGAGGATGCCGGACTCGTGGAGGAAGTCGACGACGTCGTGGCGGGTCAGCGCGCGCAGCGCCGAGGCCCAGCCGCCGTACTCCTTCAGCCGCCGCGTGAAGCGCTTCCAGCGGGTCTCGGTCAGCCTCGCCCGCTGGCCGGTGCGGTCGAAGATCTCGAAGCGCTCGAGCTTGTCGGCGAGCAGGATCTCCTCCAGCTCCGACTCCTTCTCGATGTAGCGCTCGGTCCTGCCCGCCTTCATCTTGTAGAGCGGCGGCTTGGCGATGTAGACGTAGCCGGCGTCGATCAGGTCGCGCATCTCGCGGAACAGGAGCGTGAGCGCGAGCGTGCGGATGTGGGCGCCGTCGACGTCGGCGTCGGTCATGAGGATGATCTTGTGGTAGCGCGCCTTCTCGATGTCGAAGTCGTCGCGCACGCCGGTGCCGATCGCCGTGATGAGCGCCTGGATCTCGGCGTTGCTGAGGACCTTGTCGATCCGCGCCCGCTCGACGTTGAGGATCTTGCCGCGCAGCGGGAGGATCGCCTGGGTGGCGCGGTCGCGCCCCTGCTTGGCCGAGCCGCCGGCCGAGTCGCCCTCGACGATGAACAGCTCGCACAGCGCCGGGTCCTTGACCGAGCAGTCGGCGAGCTTGCCGGGCAGGCGGGAGTTCTCGAGCGCCGACTTGCGCCGGGTGAGGTCGCGCGCCTTGCGGGCGGCGGCGCGCGCCTGCGCCGCCTGGACGGCCTTCGTGATGATCGCGCGGGCGTCCTGCGGGTTCTCCTCGAGGAACTCGTCGAGGCCCTTGTTGACGACCGCCTCGGTGAACCCCTGCATGCCGGGGTTGCCGAGCTTCGTCTTCGTCTGGCCCTCGAACTGGGGCTCGGCGAGCTTGGCCGAGATGACGGCGGTGAGCCCCTCGCGCACGTCCTCGCCGGCGAGGTTGCCGTCCCTCTCCTTCAGCAGGCCCCTCTCGCGCGCGTACTTGTTGAGCGTCCGCGTCAGCGCCGAGCGGAAGCCGGAGAGGTGGGAGCCGCCCTCGTGGGTGTTGATGTTGTTCGCGAACGAGAAGACGGACTCCTGGTAGGAGGAGTTCCACTGCATCGCGACCTCGACGGCGCCCTCGTCGCTCTCGCTCGAGAAGTAGATGATCTTCCTCTGGATCGGCTCCTTGTTCTCGTTCAGGTACGCGACGAAGTCCTGGATGCCGCCGTCGTAGAGGAACTCGACGTGCCTGCCCTCGCCGCGCTCGTCGTGGAGCGAGATCCTCAGGCCCCTCGTGAGGAACGCCGTCTCGCGCAGCCGCTCCTCGAGCGTGGTGAAGTCGAACTCGATCGTCTCCATCACCTCGAGGTCCGGCAGGAACGTGATCGACGTGCCGGTCTCGTCGGTCGGCTCGCCGCGCACGAGCGGCCCCTGCGGCTCGCCGCGCGCGTACTCCTGCGACCAGTGGTAGCCGTCGCGCTTGACGACGACCCTCAGCGACTCCGACAGCGCGTTGACGACCGAGACGCCGACGCCGTGGAGGCCGCCGGAGACCTTGTAGCCGCCGCCGTCGCCGAACTTGCCGCCGGCGTGGAGGACGGTCAGCACGACCTCGACGGCCGGCTTGCCCTCCTTCTCCATCATCGCGACGGGGATGCCGGCGCCGTCGTCGACGACGGTGACGGAGTTGTCCGGGTGGATCGTGACCTCGACGGAGGTCGCACGCCCGGCGAGCGCCTCGTCGACGGAATTGTCGACGACCTCGTAGACGAGGTGATGCAGGCCGCGGACGCCGGTGGAGCCGATGTACATGCCCGGACGCTTGCGGACCGCCTCGAGCCCCTCGAGCACGGTGATGTCCTGCGCGTCGTAGCTGGGCGAGCGTGGCTGCCTGTCAGCCGCTGGGTTGTCGGTGGCCAACGATCCTCCGATGACGTTGCAACGCCCCGGTGACGCGCCGCCGACGGCGCTCCGGGGCGTGAGAGGCGTGTAACGGTGAGGATATCACAGGGCCGCCCGCCACCCTCCCGCTTGATCCGGAAGAAATCCCTGCAAATCCGCAAGAAACCGCGGCGTCGAGGCGGCCCTCGGTCATGGCGCGGCGTCCCGGGGCGCCGCGCGCGTCACGAGCCGGAGCCGGCGCACCTCCCCGCGCGTGAGCGCGGCGTTGAGCCGCTCGACCAGCAGCGGCGCCATCAGCTCGAGCTCCTGCGCCCACACGCCGGCCGAGCAGGCGACCGTGACCGTCCCGTCGCGCTCGTGCTCGGGCCGCGCCTCGCGCGCGATCGCCTCGCCGGCCACCGCGGGCCAGACCCGCTGGACCTCCGCCAGCAGCGTCGCCGGCGCCAGCGACGCCTGCAGCGCCCCGAGCGCCTCCGCGAGCGGGCGCGGCGCGCGGCGCCGGCCCATCAGGCCCCGTCCCCCTCGGCGACGACGGCGCCGTCGCGGACCGCGAGCCGCAGCACGCCCGGCCCGTCGGCCCCCGGCACGTGGTCGAGGTCGGTCGTCGTGATGACGCTCTGCCCGCGGTCGCGCAGCAGCTCGATCAGCCGCCGCCGGCGGTCGCCGTCCAGCTCGCTCATGACGTCGTCGAGCAGCATGACGGGGATCGCCGCCCGCGTCGCCGCGATCGCCTCCCGCTCGGCCAGCAGCAGCGCCAGCAGCGCGAGCCGCTGCTGTCCCTGCGAGCCATAGGCGCGCAGCTCGCGGCCCTCGCGCGTGAGCGCCAGCTCGTCGCGGTGCGGGCCGTGGCCGGTGAACCCCCGCTCGACGTCGCCGGCGCGCCGCTGCGCCAGCTCCTCGGCGAGCCCGTCGACGTCGGTCGCCATCGACCGCGGCCGGTACGCGACCGCCGGATCCCCGTCGAGGCCGAGGTCGGCCGCGATCGCGCCGAAGCGGGCGGCGACCGCCTCGACGGCGGCGCGCCGGTCGGCCATCAGCGCGATCCCGTGGCGGGCGAGCTCGCGGTCCCACGCCGCCAGCGAGTCGGCGGCCGCGTCGCCGGCGCGGATCCGCGCGACGAGCGCGTTGCGCTGGGCGAGCGCCTGCACGTAGGCGCGGCGGGTCGCCGCCCGCGCCGGCCACAGCGCCGCGACGACCTGGTCGAGGTGGGCCCGCCGCAGCGCCGGCGTCCCCTTCACGAGCTCGAGCCGGTCGGGGAGGAAGACGCTCACGAGCGGGCGGCCGGGGACGTCGAGCAGCCGCTGGACGCGCACGCCGTCGGCGGTCAGCCGCTTCGGCTGCCCCGGCTCGAAGCCGACGCGCAGCTCGTGGCGGCCGTCGGCGTCCTCGGTCGTCACCTCGACGCGCGTCACGCGCTCGCCGAAGCGGACGAGCTCGCGCTCGTTGCTCGTCCGCGCCGAGCGGCCGGTGCAGCCGAAGTAGACGGCCTCGAGCAGGTTCGTCTTGCCCGCGCCGTTGGGGCCGGCGATGACGGTGAGCCCCGCGCCGAGCGCGACGTCCGCCGCCGCGTAGCTGCGGAAGTTGCGCAGCGCGAGGCGCACGATCCGCGGCATCCGCGGCGGCTACACGTTGAGCCGGATCGGCATGATGAGGTAGAGGAAGCCGTTGTCCTCGGCCGACTGGATCAGCCCCGGCCGCAGCGGCGAGATCAGCTTCAGCACGATGTCGCCGCCGGCGACGCCCTCGAGGCCGTCGCGCAGGAAGTCGGGGTTGAAGCCGATCTCGAACGGCTCGCCCTGGAAGGCGACCGGGAGCGACTCCCTCGCCTCGCCGATGTCCGGCGTCTGGGCGGAGATCGTCAGCTCGCCGGGCGTGAAGGTCAGCCGCAGCGGCGCGTTCTTCTGCGCCAGCAGGCTGATGCGGCGGACGACCTCGGTCACCTCGCCGCCGGCGAGCGTCAGCTCGTGCTCGTAGGTCTCGGGCAGCAGCTGGCGGTAGTTCGGGAACTGGCCCTCGATCAGCCGCGAGGAGAGGACGACGTCGCCGATCTGGAAGACGATCTGGTTGGCGCGCACGCCGACCGTCAGCTGCTCCTCGTCGAGCTGCTGCACGAGCCGCGCCAGCTCCTGGAGCGCCCGCGCCGGCACGTTCGCCTCGAAGCCGCGCGGCAGCGGCTGCTCGAGCACCGTCTCCTTGACGCTGAGGCGGTAGGAGTCGGTCGCGACCATCCGCAGCTCGCGGTCGGAGGCGGAGACCATGATGCCGGTCAGGACCGGGCGCGTCTCGTCCCTGGAGGCCGAGCTGGCCACGCGCAGGATCGTGTCGACGAACGCCCTCGCCGGCACGGTGACGGTCCCGTCCGTCTCGGGCTCCGGGAACTCGGGGAAGTCCTCCGCGCGCAGCGTGCGGATGTGGAACTGGGCGTTGCCGGCGACGAGCTCGACGTCCTGCTCGGCCGGGCGCTGCTCGAGCGTGACGGTCGGGCCCGACAGCGAGCGCACGACGTCGACGAGCAGCCGCGCCGGGAGCACGACCGCGCCCTCGCGCTCGACCTCGGCGGGCAGCGGGACGCGCAGGCCGACCTCCTGGTCGGTCGCGCGCAGCTCGACGCGGCCGCCGGCGGCGACGAGCTGGACGCCCGACAGCGCCTGGATCGCGCCGCGCGTGGAGGCGACCCGGCTGACGGTCTGGAGCTGGGTGAGCAGTTCGTCGCGCGCGGCCGAGATCTTCACGATGGATACCTCGAGGGAAGGAAGGTCGTCGTCATAGGGGGCAGCAAGATGTGCAGAAGTCGTCTGAAAGGCCGCAACGTGCGGGCAGGCGGCGCACATCGGGGGCGCGCCCGGGACGTCAACAGTGTGTCAGGAGCCGCGGTCGGCATCCGGGGACTGGAGCCGCTCCGTGAGCGCGCGCACGAGCTCGTAGGCCTCGGCGTCCCTCGCGATCCGCTCGCTCGTGCGCTTGCAGGCGTGCAGGACCGTCGTGTGGTTGCGCCCGCCGAAGGCCCGCCCGATCGCCGGCAGCGTCGCGTCGGTCAGCTCGCGCGAGAGGTACATCGCGACCTGCCGCGCCCACGCGACGCGCGCGGTGCGGTCGGGCGAGCGCATCGCCTCGGGCGAGACGCCGAGCCGCTCGGACGTCGCCTCCTGGATCTCCTCGACGGTCCGCCTGCGCGGGCCGGCCGTCTCCGGGTAGAGGCCGTCGAGCACCTCGGTCACGAGCCTGCGGTCGATCGGCTTGCCCGTGAGCGAGTGGAAGGCGACGACGCGGATCAGCGCGCCCTGCAGCGCCCGGATGTTCGTCGTGATGCGGTCGGCGATCGGCGCGATCGCGTCCGGCTCGGCGAGCCTGATGCCGTCGTGCTGGACGCGCTTGCGCAGGATCGTCATGCGCGTCGCGAGGTCCGGCGGGCGGATGTCGGTCACCAGGCCCGACTCGAACCGCTCGCGCAGGCGGTCGGCGAGCGCGCCCATGTCGCGCGGCATCCGGTCGCAGGTGACGACGAGCTGGCTGCCGGTCTCGTAGAGCGCGTTGAAGGTGTGGAAGAACTCCTCCTCGGTCTTCGCCTTGCTCTCGAGGAACTGGACGTCGTCGATGAGCAGGATGTCGGTGTCGCGGTAGCGGCGCTTGAAGTCGTCGACGGCCCTCGCGTTGAGCGCGTGGATGAAGTGGTTCGTGAACGCCTCGATCGTCGTGTAGCGGACCGTCAGGCCGTCGCCGTAGGCCCGTACGTAGTTGGCGATCGCGTGCAGCAGGTGCGTCTTGCCGAGCCCGGGCGGGCCGTAGATGAAGAGCGGGTTGTAGGCCTGGCCGGGCAGCTCGGCGACGGCGAGCGCGGCGGCGTGGGCGAGCCGGTTGCCGTCGCCGATCACGAACTGGTCGAAGGTGTACTTCGGGTTGAAGGTCTCGTCGTCGGGGAGCGGCGGCGGGGCCTGGCCGTCTGCGCGCCGCGGCGCAGCCGCCCTCGGCGCGGTGGCGCGCGGCCGCTCGGCGCCGGGCGCCGGGTCGTGGGGGCCGACGATCGCGATCCGCGCCTGCGGCCCGAGGACGGCGGCCGCGGCCGCCTGCAGCACGCGCGAGAAGCGCTCGGCGACCCAGCTGCGGCTCTCCTCGGGCGCGCCGATGAGGAGCGTGTCGCCGTCGAGGCCGCGCGCCTCCAGCGGCTCGAGCCAGAGGTGGTACGTGGAGTCGGTGACGGCCGCCCGGAGCTCCGATCGGATCTCGGACCAGATGTGCTCGAGCGGCGTGTGCACAGGCGAACGCGACCGACTCCCGTCGGAGGGCGAAGAAGGGGGTTCGAGGGAGGGGCGGGATCGCCCCGGCAGGGCGGCGAATATACCAGCGGTTCGAGGCCGGCTGACCGATGTGCGATGCCTCCGCGGAGGGGAGTGCGCAAATCGCGGGAAAAAGGTCGCGGCGCCGCCGACGACACGCGGCCGGCGGGTTGTCGACATGTCGACAACGCCGCTGGGCACCCCTGTCGACAACGGCGCCGCGGCGGTCGTCGGCGAGCGGCGCGAGGACGCACGGACGGCGGCCGCGTGTAGACTGATCTGCCCCGTCAACGGGAATGTGAGCCATGAAACGGACCTATCAGCCCAAGAAGCGCAAGCGCGCCCGGACCCACGGGTTCCGCGCGCGCATGCGGACCCGCGCGGGTCGCCTGACGCTCAAGCGCCGGCGCGACAAGGGCCGCAAGCGTCTCACCGTCTGATGAGCGCGCGGCCGGGCAGCGCTGCCCGGCGGAGCAAGCGCGGGCGGCTGTCCCGCAGCGCGGAGTTCGACCGGGTGTTTCGACAGGGACGCTCGCAGGGCAACCGCGTCCTCGTCTTGCATGTCTTCCCCCGCGGGGAGGAGGGCGAGCCGCGCCTGGGGCTGTCCGTGTCGCGCAGGGTCGGCGGCGCGGTCGACCGCAACAAGGTCAAGCGGCTGCTGCGGGAGGCGTTCGCGCGCGAGGCGGAGCACCTGCCGCCGGGCCAGGACGTCGTCGTCGTCGCCCGCCCGGAGGCGCGCGTCGTCGCCGAGCGCGAGGGCCTCGACGGCATCCGGCGCGCGCTCGCCGAGCTGATCGCGCGCGTGCGCGAGCGCGCGGACGGAGCCGCCAGATGACGGCAGCCCGCCGCGCGGCGACCGCGCCGATCCGCCTCTACCAGCGCTTCGTCTCGCCGGCGCTCCCCCGCCGCTGCAAGTACGAGCCCACGTGCTCCCGCTACGCCACGCAGGCGATCGAGGAGTACGGCATACTGCGCGGCTTGGTGCTCGCGGGATGGCGGCTCCTCCGCTGCAACCCGTGGAGCCACGGCGGCTTCGACCCCGTGGAGCGACAGCGCCTGTTCCGTTCCCGCCGATCGACCTGACCGAGCGCCCGACCGACCCGATGCCCGTCCCCTTCGCGAACATCCTGCAGCCGCTGATCGACCCGCTGCACGAGGTCCTCGTCTTCTTCCACGGGATCGTCGGCAGCTGGGGCCTGTCGATCATCCTGCTGACCGTCTCGGTGCGGCTCGTGCTGCTGCCGCTGACGCTCAAGCAGGTGAAGTCGATGCAGCGGCTGCAGCTGCTGGCGCCCGAGCTGAGGAAGATCCAGGAGCGCTACCGGCACGACAAGCAGCGCCAGCAGCAGGAGATGATGCGCTTCTACCAGGAGCACAGGGTGAACCCCCTGGCCTCCTGCCTGCCGCTGCTGCTCCAGCTGCCGTTCTTCATCGCGCTCTTCTACATGCTGCAGTCGGACCTGCGGCTGGAGATCTGCGGCCAGGACAAGGTCGCGTGCGCGGACGCGTCGGCGGCGCAGTTCGCGAGCGCGGGCTCGACGCCCGGCGCCGAGAGCTTCCTGTTCATCCCGGACCTGACGGGCAGGGCGACCGGCGCCGTGCTCGTCGTCCTGATCCTCATCTACGTCGGCTCGCAGGTCGCGTCGGGGCTGCTGAGCACGGCGTCGATGGACAGGAACCAGCGGCTGCTCATGCTCGCGCTGCCGGTCGTCTTCGTCTTCTTCATCGTGAACTTCCCGGCCGGCCTGCTCGTCTACTGGATCACGACGAACCTGTGGACGATCGTCCAGCAGCTGATCGTGCGCAAGACGGTCGGCCTGCCGCAGAGGCCGAGGGCGGACGCCGCGCCGGCGGGCGCGGCGGCGCTGTCGGCCGGCCGTGGCGGCCGCGTGCGTCCCGCGCGCAGGGCGGCGCCGGCGGCCGAGCGCAAGAGCGGCGGCAAGGACCGCGGGGAGGCGACGGCGACGGCGCCGAGGAAGGGCGGGCCGCCGCCCCCGCGGAGGAAGAAGAAGCGGTCGGGACGACGGCGGTGAGCATGGCGCAGCGGAAGTCGGAGGCGGTGCGGCGCGTCGAGGAGCTCCTGACGCGGATCATCGAGGCGGTCGGCGTCGAGGCCGAGATCGTCATCAGGGAGGACGACGAGGCCGTCGTCGCGTCGCTCGAGGGCGACGACCTCGGCCTGCTCATCGGCCGGCACGGCCAGACGATCGACGCGATACAGCACCTCGCCTACCGCGTCGCCTTCCGCGGCAGCCCGACGCGGAAGCGGGTCGTCGTGGACGCGGCCGGCTACCGGGACCGGCGCGCCGCGATCCTCCAGCACGACGCCGACGAGGCGGTCGAGGAGGCGCTGCGGCTCGGCCAGCCTGTGGCGCTCGACGCGATGAACGCCGTCGAGCGGCGGGTCGTCCACGAGTACCTGCGCGGCCGCGAGGGGATCGAGACCTACAGCGAGGGCGTCGAGCCCGACCGCCACCTCATCGTCGCGCCGGTCAGGCGGTAGCCGCGCGGCCGCCGCGGCCGGTGTTTCACGTTTTTCATGACGGTGAAACAGATTCCGCGATGGAGCTGACGGCGTTCGAGCGCGGCCTGTTCCTCGGCATCCTCATCGGCGAGGGCTCGTTCGGCGGCGACGGCAGGCAGCCGCAGATCACCGTCCGGATGCACACCCGCCACGAGGCCCTCTTCCGCTGGCTCGTCGCCCGCTTCCCGCGCACGAGGCTCTACGGCCCCTACCACCACGGCGAGCGGTCGTACTTCCAGTGGATGGCGCGCGGGCCGGCGCTCGTCGAGGACGTGCTGCCGGTCCTCGAGGACGCGCTCGACCCGAGCCTCGACGCCCACGCGGCGGCGCGCTTCGAGGAGATGCGCACGAAGTACGCCGACTACATCGCGCGCGTGCGGGCGCGCACGACGCGATGACCGACCGCCGCGCCGACGACTGCGCGGCGCCGCCGCCGCGTTCGGGCGCGGCCGCCGGCCCGGCGGGCGCGCCCGCGTGCGCCGCGGCGACCGGCGACGCGCGCGCCGACGCCCGCCTCGCCGCGCTCGTCGACCGCTACGGCCTGCCGCCCGCGGCGTTCCGCCAGCTCGCCGCGCTCCTGCGCGTCGTCGCCGCCGACCCGCACGCGCCGACGACGGTCACGGCGTCGGCGGAGGCCGTCGACGTCCACGTCGCCGACGCGCTCGTCGCGCTCGAGCTCGCCGACGTCCGCGCCGCCGGCGCGATCGCCGACCTCGGCGCCGGCGCCGGGTTCCCCGGCCTGCCGCTCGCCGCCGCGCTGCCGGCCGCGCGCGTGGCGCTCGTCGAGAGCACCGCCCGCAAGTGCGCGTTCATCCGCCGCGCCGCCGACGCGGCGCACCTGTCCGTCGAGGTCGTCGCCGCGCGGGCCGAGGCGTGGCGAGACGGCCTCGGCGCCTGCGACGTCGTCACCGCGCGGGCGCTCGCGCCGCTCAACGTGCTCGCCGAGTACGCCGCGCCGCTGCTGCGCGAAGGCGGCGCGCTCGTCGCCTGGAAGGGCCGGCGCGACCCGGCCGAGGAGGCCGACGGGCGGCGCGCCGCCGCCGCGCTCGGCCTTGCGGTCGAGGAGATCCGCCCCGTCAGGCCGTACGATGGGGCCGACCACCGGCACCTCCACGTGCTGCGCAAGGTCGCCCCGACGCCCGCGCGCTTCCCGCGCCGGCCGGGGATGGCGCGCAAGCGGCCGCTCTGACCCCGCGCCCGGCCGGGCGGCCCGCGTCCGACCGTCTCCGCCGCTAACGTGGCAGCGCTCTCCCGCGGGCCGGGACGGCGCGCCAGCCCGACGCACACGAAGGAATCGAAGATGGGAACCGTCTACGCGATCGCAAACCAGAAGGGCGGCGTCGGCAAGACGACGACGGCGGTCAACCTCGCCGCGTGCATCGCCGAGGCGGGCTACGACGCCCTGCTCGTCGACATGGACGCGCAGGCGAACGCGACCGTCGGCCTCGGCGTCCCGAAGGACGTCGAGCCGAGCGTCTACGACGTGCTCGCCGGCGAGGCGACGATGGAGGAGGCGATCCGCGGGACCGGGATCGACCACCTCTCGCTCGTCGCCGCCAGCCCCGACCTCGCCGGCGCGACCGTCGAGCTGCCGCGGATCGAGGGCTCCGAGCACCGGCTCCGCGACGCGCTCGCGCCGGTGCGCGACCGCTTCGCCTTCGTGATCCTCGACTGCCCGCCGTCGCTCGGGCCGCTCACCGTCAACGCGCTCGTCGCCGCCGACCGCGTGATCGTCCCCGTCCAGGCCGAGTACTTCGCGCTCGAGGGGCTCGCGGGCCTGCTCGACACGCTCAGCCTGATCCAGCGCGAGCTCAACCCGCGGCTGACGATCGCGGGCATGCTCCTGACGATGCACGATGGCCGCACGCGGCTGGCCCAGGACGTCGAGCGCGAGGTGCGCGAGCACTTCCCGACGCTCGTCTTCGACACCGTCATCCCGCGCAACATCCGCGTCGGCGAGGCGCCGAGCTACGGCCGCCCGGTGATCCACCACGACCCGCTCTGCGCCGGGTCGGACGCCTACTTCGAGCTCGCCAAGGAGGTGGCGGCGCGTGGCTGAGGGCGCCCGCAGCGCGAAGGCCCGCGGGATGGGCCGCGGGCTGGCCGCGATCCTCTCCGCCGCGCCGAGGGACGAGGCGCAGGAGCTGCGCACGCTGCCGATCGACCTGATCGCCCCGAACCCGGACCAGCCGCGGCGCCACTTCGAGGAGGAGGCGCTCGTCGCGCTGGCCGAGTCGCTGCGGGCGCGGGGGGTGCTCCAGCCGGTGCTCGTGCGGCCCGTCGACGGCGGCACCTACGAGCTGATCGCCGGCGAGCGGCGCTGGCGCGCCGCGAGGCTCGCCGGCATCGAGGAGATCCCGGCGATCGTCCGCCGCCACGACGACGCCGCCTCGCTCGAGCTCGCCGTGATCGAGAACATGGCGCGCGAGGACCTCAACCCGGTCGAGGAGGCGCGCGCCTGCGCCGCGCTGATCGAGGAGCTCGGGCTCACCCACGAGGACGTCGGCCGCCGCGTCGGCCGCAGCCGCGTCGCGGTCTCGAACCTCATCCGCCTGCTCGACCTGCCCGACGAGGCGCTCGCCGCGCTCGAGCGGGGCGACCTCAGCGAGGGCCACGGCCGCGCGCTGCTGCTCGCGCCCGACCACGGCGACCGCCGCCGGCTCGCGCGGGACGCGGTCGCCGGCGGCTGGTCGGTGCGCGAGCTCGAGCGG